>Ga0209344_10000629_pt1 | contig 56865 bp, 50 predicted proteins | sample Cruoilmetagenom6_FD_187293 | JGI IMG/M metagenome (GOLD analysis project Ga0209344, IMG submission 187293) | Oil polluted marine microbial communities from Coal Oil Point, Santa Barbara, California, USA - Santa Barbara Oil Seep Sample 6 (SPAdes)... | ecosystem: Environmental > Aquatic > Marine... | reverse complement strand
GGTAGGTCCTGCTGGCGCTGACGGGAACGACGGCGCGACGGGCGCACAGGGTCCTGCAGGTCCGGTAGGTCCTGCTGGCGCTGACGGGAACGACGGTGCGACGGGTGCACAGGGTCCTGCAGGTCCAACGGGTCCTGCTGGTGCTGACGGGAACGACGGTGCGACGGGCGCACAGGGTCCTGCGGGTGATCCAGCAACCGATGATCAAACACTGTCAACTACCGGAACAGCAGGTCAAATATCTATTTCGGGAGGAAATACAATAACCTTGAATGTCGACGATGCCGATTCAAATTCCATTAACGAAATTCAAACAATTTCATCTAGTGACGGTTCGGTAACGGTTACATCTAGTGGAATTAATTATAATCTTTCTGTACCAACGGCAAATGGTGCTGAGACGGTAGTTGAAGCTGCACCTGATACTGATATTAGTGTATCTGGAACTGGTACAACCGCTGACCCATATTTGATTGTTAACACAAGACCAGATATATTTTATCCTCCTTCAATTGAGGTAGATGTGGCAACAATTGGTACAGGAAAAACAATTGATTTACATGCAGAATATATTAACCAATATGGTACTCCGGCAGTAAGTAGTGCAGGAGCTCCAGCAGCAATACCAACGTATGCAAATAATGAATTGTACTACTATGTTACGTATTATGATACTACGGTATTTGCCAATGTAACGGTTAGTGTAACAGGTATTATGACCTATGATGTTATAGCCTCTCCAACGGATTATAACACCTTGATTAACGTAGTTTTCGTAGCACAATAATTAGCTGATTGAAGCACAGACCCCAAATTGATTTGAAAATAACTTATATATATAAAATTATATTTCTCAGTATCGTGACTACGATACTGGGAGTCTTAGTATCTAATGCCCAGTTTTTACTTCAGGCACCAACAGATAGTGATCAGAATAACTTTCGTTGGTATGAAGCTTCGGATACGGGAACGGTACTTGGGACCGATTCATTTTATGAAGTAACTCAACCAGGTATTTACTTTGCAACCTATGACGGTACCTTATGCGGATCTAATGCAACTGGTTATTTTATTGTGACCTATTGTAATAACCCCGACAATGAAGTAATAATGGATATTACTTCTAACGTACCAAGTTTAGCTTCGGTGAATTGGAGTCCGCCATTAATAGGGAATCAATTAAGACCTATGGTCATAGCAACAGATGCAGTTGTAAAGTATACCGCATTGGTGACAAAAGCTGGAAATACTTTTAGTCTTCCAAATTTTACGGTAGTGTGTTTGCCTGAAGCAGCTGATATAGAAGATGATTTGGTAACTACAGATGAAGAAGTTCCGGTTACTATTAATATTTATGATAATGATGCCGATTTGCCGGATGTTGGGGCTTTAACAACAACAGACCCGGCGAATGGTACAGTTACTATAGATGATGGTGATACACCAAACAATCCGTTGGATGATATTGTTACCTATACTCCAGATCTAGATTTTAATGGTACCGATAATTTTGAATATACTCTTTGTAATGCTCACGGTGATTGTAGTACAGCTACGGTGACCATAGAGGTATTGCCAATTTTAGATACTAATGATGATTCGATTGCAATTGATATTAATGAGATAATGGTAATAGATACTTGGCAATTGAACGATAATGATTTACCTACAGATGGTACATTTAGTGTAACACAACCAATAAATGGTTCTGTAACTGTTGATGACAATGGTACTCCGAATAACCCATCAGATGATATACCAACTTATTTTCCTAATAATAATTATTTAGGTACAGATACCTTTGACTATACGGTGTGCGATGTAGTAGGTAATTGTGGTACATCGACCATAACCATTCTTATCAATCCTTTAGGTGTTGATATGGACAGCGATGATGATGGTATTGTAAATAGTTTTGAGGATTTGAATTTAGATGGAGATAGTGATCCATCTACCGATCCTACGGACAGCGATAATGACGGATTCCCAGATTATTTAGATATAGATGCCGATGGTGATGGAATACCAGATAATATTGAAGCTCAGGCTACTTCAGATTACATTCCGCCTTCAGGGATCGATTCGAATACCAATGGTTTAGATGATGCCTATGAAGCTAATGGTTTAACTGGAATTTTCCCTGTGGATACTGACGGAGATAACTTGCCAGATTATTTAGATGAGGATAGTGATAACGATAATGTACTTGATGCAATTGAGGGTCATGACCATGATCATGATGGTATTGCCGATGTTGTTAGAATTGGTTCGGATAAAGATAATGACGGATTAGACGATGGTTTTGAAGGTGAAATTTCTGTTGATGTCGATGTCAATGATGAAATCGATGATCCTTATGTACAGCTTCCAAATACCGATAGCGATGAAGAATTAGATTATAGAGATACCGATGATGATGACGATGGTATAGAAACTCGTGATGAAGACCTTAATCTAAACGGTGATTATATAGATGATGATTCTGACGGAGATGGTGTACCTAATTATTTGGATTCAGATTTAGGACAGTTAGAGGAAGAAATTGAAGTTTTTAACATTATTACACCTAACGGTGATGGAATTCATGATATTTTAAGAATAAACGGATTAGATAATTACCCTGACAATACATTAAAAATTTATAATAGGTGGGGTGTATCCGTTTACATGACCAAATCATATGATACAGAAGGTAATGTCTTTGATGGTACATCTGAAGGTAGGGTAACTGTTGATGTTGACCGTAAATTACCGGTAGGTACATATTTTTATATTCTAGATTATGTTCTGCCTAATGGAGAAACAGAATCGTTATCTGGTTACATATATATAAATAGATAAGAACAATGTTTGCAAAATATATATACATTCATAGAATACATTTTTTAAAGCAGGTTGTTGTTATGGTGGCACTTTGCTTTGGGGTATTTTCGTATGGTCAGCAAGATGCGCAGTACACGCAGTACATGTATAATACGATTAGTGTTAATCCAGCATATGCTGGTTCTAGAGGTCACATCAGTATTGGTGCTTTACACAGATCTCAATGGGTAGGTTTAGATGGCGCGCCTACAACGCAGACTTTTAATGTACATTCACCAATTGGTTATAGGGGAGTAGGTTTGGGTTTATCTATAGTTAACGATGAAATAGGACCTACTTCTGAGACTAATTTTGATATTGATTTCTCTTATACCGTTTGGACGTCGACTGAAGGAAGGTTAAGTTTTGGTTTAAAAGCTAGTGCTAACCTTTTGGATATTAGGTTTTCAGAATTAAATCAATACACTACAGACCCAACTTTACAACAAGATGTTGACAATAGACTTTCACCGAATATTGGTGCAGGTGTATATTATCATACCAATAGATTTTATGCAGGTTTGTCGGTACCAAGGTTTTTAGAAACCACTCATTTTCAAGAAACTAATTTGTCTACGGCAAAAGAACAAATGAACCTTTATGCAATTACAGGTTATGTTTGGGATTTAAATGAGTTTTTGAAGTTTAAGCCAGCTTTACTTACCAAGTTAGTAAGTGGAGCGCCACTACAAGTAGATTTATCGACTAACTTTATGTTAGATAACAAATTTATTTTAGGTGCAGCTTACAGATGGGATGCAGCTTTTAGTGGTATGGCAGGTTTTAATATCTCTAATAATTTCTTAATTGGTATAGCGTACGACAAAGAAACTACAGAACTTGGTAATACTGCTTTTAATGATGGTTCGTTCGAGGTCATTTTTAGATATGATTTTATTACTACCAAAAACAACCTAAAATCACCACGATTCTTTTAGATTTTTCTTTTTATATACTTCATTACGTAAAATAAGTTAAACGCCTTATTTTTACTTAATGAAGGAAGAACAGGTAATTCTTGTAAATCAAGATAACGAGCAAATAGGTACTATGCCTAAAATGGAAGCTCATGAAAAGGCTCTTTTGCATAGGGCATTTTCAGTTTTTATTATTAATGATAATGGTGATGTTATGTTGCAACAACGAGCAGCATCTAAATACCACTCTCCGTTGTTATGGACAAACACATGCTGTAGTCATCAGCGTGAAGGTGAATCTAATCTTGATGCCGGAAAAAGAAGGTTGCAAGAAGAGATGGGTTTTCAAGTAGAATTAAAAGAATTGTTTTCCTTTATTTATAAAGCTCCGTTTGACAATGGTTTAACAGAACATGAATATGACCATGTAATGTTGGGTAATTTTAATTCAGAACCAAATATAAATCCAAACGAGGTAGAGGCATGGAAATGGATGTCTCCAGAAGCTGTAAAAGAAGATATGTCCAAAAACCCGAATAAATATACAGCTTGGTTTAAAATTATTTTTGACAAATTTTACGAATACTTATTTAATATTCCAGTACAAAAATGAAAGTGAAAGTAAGTAGAAGGGCACATTTTAATGCAGCTCATCGATTGTATCGAGAAGATTGGGAAGATAGTAAGAATACTGAAATTTTTGGTAAGTGTAATAATCCTAATTATCACGGACACAATTATGAGATGGTAGTAAGTGTGGCAGGAGAGATAGATGTGGAAACTGGTTTTGTTATGGATATGAAGGTATTAAAAGATTTGATCAAAGTGGAGATTGAAGATTATTTAGATCATAAGAACTTAAATGTTGAAGTTGAGGAATTTAAAAGTTTGAATCCAACAGCAGAAAATATCGCAGTGATTATTTGGAAGCGGTTGAGACCACATATTTTAGATACTTATGATTTAGAAGTAGTATTATATGAAACTCCAAGAAATTTTGTAACGTTCTCTGGGTAATTTAAATATTTAATTATATCAACAAAAAAAATATAAATGATACATCCTTTGAAGTTTCGACCAATTTTAAAAGAAAGGCTTTGGGGCGGGACTAAACTAAAAGAGGTTTTTGGAAAACCGATTGAAAGTGATATTACTGGCGAAAGTTGGGAGTTATCTACCGTACCAGGAGATATTTCAGTGGTTGCCAATGGTAGTTTAGAAGGTAAGTCACTTCAAGAGCTTATAGATTATAATGCAGAAGAATTATTGGGAAAAAGTGTAGTCGAGCGTTTTGGGAAAGAATTTCCTATTCTAATCAAGTTTATTGATGCCAAACAAGATTTATCCATTCAATTGCACCCTAGTGATGCCTTGGCAAAAGAACGCCATAATTCTTTTGGTAAGACAGAGATGTGGTATATTATGGATGCAGACCCTAAGGCAGAGTTGATTGTTGGTTTCAATAAAGATGTAACTAAAGAAGAATATGCTGAAAGTGTTGTTAATGATACCCTATTGGATCTTCTTAATTATGAGCAAGTTAAAGAAGGAGATGCTTTTTTTATAAATACAGGGAAGATTCATGCAATAGGAGCAGGGGTAATGTTAGCTGAAATTCAACAAATGTCAGATATTACTTATCGTGTTTTTGATTTTAATAGAAAAGACAAAAAGGGTAATCTTCGTGAATTGCACACTAAGCTTGCGCTTGATGCGGTAGATTATAAAAAGAAAGATGACTTTAAGGTTTCTTATGGTCATGATAAGAATAAAGTGAATAGCATGGTCGATTGTCCATACTTTAAAACGAACTTTATTGAACTTACCACGAACTTTGAGATAGATACTGTACAGCGAGATTCTTTTACCATATTTATATGTGTTGGAGGGCAAGCGGTAATTCAAACTGCTGAAGGTGAAGTTTCTATTAAAAGTGGTGAAACAGCTTTATTGCCAGCTTCTACCCAGAAAATTTCATTACAATCTACTGGTGCTAAACTATTAGAGGTTACAATTTAAGTTCTAATTAACTATACAGCAATTCAAAAATTGTATTTTTGCAAAAAATAATCAGAGATGGCAAGTATTAAAAATTTAAAGAAAGATATTAATAATGTTCTAGGAGACATTATAGAAGGTGTTTATATAGTTGAGGCTACCAATGGTACTACGCATTCACAAGAAGGTACTGCCATTATTGATGAAGCAATTGCTACATTTGATGAGTTAGTAGCTAAAATCAACAAAAACGATGTTGAGAATAAAAAGGCACACTTCAAAGAAGTAAGAAGTGATTTGGAAACCAAAGCGACTAAATTGGTTAAAGACTTAAATAAGTTGGCTTAATCCAAGATTACTTTAAAATTAAAAAAGCATCTTAATATTTAGGATGCTTTTTTAGTTAAAACAGGTTCGCAAATTCTATTTAATTCTTCTTTAAAAGCGTAGCAAGTTCTTTACCATATTTTGATGCTGCTACCTCTGGTGGCAATACGCTATATATAGAATCTAAATATTTTGTATTGGCGTCGGGTATTTCCTTTAAGGCAATGTAAGGTGCTATATAAGATGATTTGTTGTTAAGGGCAAAATTGATAGCAAAAGCATAACCACGTTGTAAATTTCTATTGCTGATATTATCTAAGGAGTCTATACTTATTTGACTCAAATCTCCATCTGTTTGGGCAGCCTTCATCATTATTTCAATATTTCTTTTATTGATACCAGACATTGTTTCTCTGTATTGTTTAAGTTTTTCTTGAGTTTCAGAGCCAGTTATTTTAGCAGTGGTATCAAACGTGTTCCAATTAGAAATAATGGTCATGGTACCAGGTTCGGCGAAGAATGTAATACGGTCATTAATATCATTGTTATCTTTTTTATCCAAATACAGATAAAAAATTTCAGGACTCATTAATTTAGTTTTAAAAGAGAAATTCCCATTACCGTTTATAGCGACTGAATCAACGGTAATCAATACCGAATCAGGCACATGTTGTAAATAAAGAGTTCCTTTTTTTAAACCTTTTATTTTACCGTTTACGATTAATGTTTCCTCTGGATTATCACCACATGAATTTAATGCCAATAGTGTGGTAACAACGAATAATATTTTCTTCATTTTTATGATTTAAGGAGCAAATATCTATAAAATTTGATAATAAAGAACGCCAACCCTTTAATTTGTTAGTAACTATAACCTATTTACAAACTTGATGCAATTTCCATCAAATAGGCACAAAGTAAAGCTCCTCCAGTACCTACAACATAGCCGAGAACAGCAAGAAGAACACCGACCGATGTTAATGATGCATGAAATTCTGCAGCTACTACAGGAGCAGATGCCGCACCGCCAACATTGGCTTGACTGCCAACTGCCAAAAAGAAATAAGGAGATCTAATAAGCTTAGCAACTAATATCATTAACCCTGCATGGATGGTCATCCAAATAAAACCAACCGCAATCAATCCTGGATTTTCTAATACTTTTCCTAAATCCATTTTCATACCAATGGTCGCAACTAAAATATAAATGAACATACTGCCAATTTTACTGGCACCTGCTCCTTCATAATTTTTAGCTTTGGTAAAAGACAGGGCTATTCCCAACCCTGTGGCTATGACCACCATCCAAAAGAAAGCAGAGCCTAAGAAAGAAAGGAAACTTTTTTGATCACTGACCACACTAAAAGTACTTGTTAAATATGCACTGACATTATCACCAAAAAAATGAGCTATTCCTACAGCGGTAAAAGCTAAGGAAAGCATAATCATATAATCATTTAATGTTGGTACGCGACTTATTTTTTCGGTAAACTCGGTCACCTTTATTTTTAAGGTTTCAATAGCAGAAGTATCCGCTTTTAACCAAGTGTCTATTTTTTTGGTTTTGCCAACACCTAGTAGAACAATAGCCAGCCAAACATTAGCAACTACGATATCAATCAATACCATTCCCCCATATTTTTCAGGGTTGTATTGAAAAATTTCAAGCATAGCTGCCTGGTTCGCTCCACCACCTATCCAGCTTCCTGCAATAGTTGATAATCCCCTCCAGATAGCATCAAAGTCATTTCCGCCAACGGTATCCGGAGAAAAAATAGAAACAATGAGAATGGCAATTGGCCCCCCAATTATAATACCTGCACTACCTGTTAAAAACATAATAATAGCCTTGGATCCAAGGTTTGAAATAGCTTTTAAATCGATACTCAATGTCATGAGAACGAGAGCAGCCGGCAATAGATATCTACTTGCCACAAAGTATAGATTAGAAATTTCATCAGAGACTATTCCTGTACTTGTAAGTATTGCAGGCAATAAATAACACATAAGTACAGCAGGGACAATGGAGTAGAATTTACTCCAAAATCCGGTTTTTAAGTTTGAGGTGTAAAAGATGAAACCAAAACAAAGTGTTAAAAGTCCAAAAACTACGGTGTCATTCGTTATTAAAAGTTGGGTAAATAGATATGGCATAAAAATATGGGTAAGTTGCTAGTTTCAAATATAGTTAATTCACCAAGTTTTCTGCAATATAATAAGCAACACCATCTTCAGTGTTTTCAAGGGTAATAGCATTTGAAATAGCTTTTACTTCATCTCTTGCATTGAAAACCGCAACACCACAACCAACATTTTCCAACATTTCAATATCATTATAATTATCGCCAAACGCAATGATGTCCTTCAATGCATCATTCTCTTTAAGTAATAATTTTATGGCAGAAAGTTTAGAGACAGTTTTAGGAGCTATCTCTATCAGTGTGTCATTAGACCGATATAAATTAAGAGCCTCACCTAATTTATCTTTAAGAATTGGCATCAAAGTATCTGCACTAGCTTTTGTGCACATCAACATAATTTTGTGTGCGCCTACTTTTCGTTGTTCCCAATTATCTAGCGTGTTATCGGTATCTTGAAATGTTGGTGTAGATTTCGTATATTTCGTTTCTTTTTCTACACGTAAAGAGGTTTTTGGTACATACCATTCATTTTTATAGTATAAGCCTAAATCAGCTTCAAATCCTTTACATAATTTATGAATATCTGTTAAGATGTTGATAGGTATACAGACAGAAGTAAGTGTCTTGTTACCCGCCAATACCAGTGCACCATTGTAACAAATAATTGGCTGATTGGTAATACCCAAATTCTCTTGAATGTAGTGCATACCGCTTGGCATTCTTGCAGAAACTAAAATGATTTTAGTATCGTCTTTAATTTTACCAATTTGTTCAATAGCAAATTTAGAAACATCACTTTTAGAAGAAAGTAATGTGCCGTCTAGATCTGAACATAGAATTTTATATTTCATTTTAGATATTTAACCAGTAGGTGAGTTTTAGATTTATAGAACGATATTTTGGTTCAAAAGAATTGACAAAGTAGTTGTCGTTATAAACGATAAATAAATCTGACAATGGTGCAAAACGCCATTGTAACCTAGAGTTAAAACCTAAATTATCTCGCTGATTACTGTATTGTACAAGTGTTGACCAAAATATAGATTTGCTAAAGGTAACATCTATTTTAGGACTTATCAGCCAAATATCGGTGCTTGAATATGGTTCTGGAAGTGAAATTTTATCATAATTCATTGCTAAGGATAAAAATACTTTTGGCTGAAACCTTAAAAACATTTCAGCTCCTACAGAAAATCTATCACCATTAAAAAAACTTCCCAAGGTGGGTTCAATGCTATAGGCAAACCTTCTTCTATTATCAGATTGATATTCTAACGAAACAGAATTATAATGGTAGCCGATCTCACCTGGCAGTGGTATTGCATTATCTAAGTCTGTGGGATCGAATTCGTCGAACAAATAGATGTATGAATGGATATATGAAACATTGATTTCTGACTGGTCATTAAATTTAGATTCCCATGCGCCCATTAAATCATAATCGGTGTGTAAAAAGTCATTTTCGGGGCTCCAGGTAAGCACAGGAAAAAATTGAAAACTATGACTTTGCAAGACACTATCTTCTGGCCAGAAAACGCGTTCTACCATAGTAGCAGTTTTAAAGATATCGGTTCTACGTATGAAACCAAGGTCTGATCTGAAATCTTTTCCTATATACACAAGATCTTCAAAAAAGTTCCAGTTTCTAGAATTGTATTGCATAAATGCCCCGGTGGATAGATTAGCTTTTTCTGCATTATGGGCAAAAGATTTGTGAAGATAGAATTTACCGTTCCAGATATTGTTATCTGATATTAAATTATAATCAATACCTGCAACTCTGTTGTAGCGGTCCTCTTCATCTTGAAAATCATAATCTTTAAGAGTTTGTCTATTAATAAAGAATATGCCAATATTAGATCGACCAAAAATAGATTGTTGTAAGGCTAGCATGGTATTGTTGTTGGATGCGATGTTCTCATCTAAATCTTCTGCAGTTTGTAAATTTAAAAATCCAAGTCTTAGATTCTTGGTGACTTTACCACTTAACCGAACACCGCCAATAATTTTATTCTCAATAGAGTTGCTGGCTGTATCTTTAGCGATACCAATACGTCTGGAGAAAAATGGATTAGCATCTCTACCACCACCAAAACTGCCGAAAAGATCACTATTATCTATAAAAAATTGTCTTTTTTCGGGAAGGGAAACTTCAAAACGGGTTAAGTTCGTAATCTGGTCATCAACTTCTACTTGAGAGAAATCTGGGTTCACCGTTATATCTAAATTCATACTATTGCCAATAGCTATTTTAGCATCACCACCTTTATTAATTTTTGTTTTGGAATTTTTTAGTTCAAAATCTTTTTGAGAATCCATGTTAATATAAGGGATTACGGTAAGTGGGGTACGGTATTTTCCTAATGGTTTTTCAAAAATCATATCGCCCATAAATGTGAGTCCGTAGATATTTTGATTTTGCGGAATATTCATCCATGTACTGTTCTCATTAGATTGTGTGTCAAAACGATAACTATTAAATCGCCACTTGGTTTCCCCTTCTTTAAACTTAAAAGCGGTTAGAGGGATGACCATTTCTGCAGTATAATAACCATCATAAATTTTAGAATCTCCTCGCCATTTAACATCCCATGAAATGGTAAAACCACTAATATTTAATCCACCGCCAGAAACTAATCCTTCACGACGAACACCATAAGGATTGATACCAAAAAGAAAAGCATTATTACCATCATTGAATGTGTCGAAAAGTAAGGTGATATTATCACTATTACCAGCACGAAAATCTCGTTTTAAAGATTGAATGGAATATTCGTTTCCGGCAGTATAAACCGTAATACCTATATATAGATTGGTATCATCATACAGCATTTTAATTTTGGACTGTTTTTTAGAAAGAACGGTATCTAAGGGAAAATACTGCCAAAATTTATCTGCTTGATCGGCTGTTGTCCAAGCAGATTCATCAAGAATGCCATCGGGGGTTATTTGTGTATGTACCTTTTTAACAACAAAAGATTTATTGTTATTTTGGGCTTTTAATACACAGCAAACAAATATTATAGCAATGGTACTTAAGTAATTGGTTGTGTTGGTCATAGTTTGGTAGTTGACCAAATTTAAGATTTTGTTAAATACTTGCTAAACTCATTTGGGTTTATTTTGCTTTGGTTCTCTTTTGGCCTCTTTTAAAGCTGTCATTAATATCCATTCAATTTGACCATTAGTACTGCGAAACTCATCTGAAGCCCATTTTTCAATGGCTTGTAGCATTTCTTCATTGACACGTAGTGCAAAGGGTTTTTTCTTACTCATTTAATAAACAAACATATATATATGTATTCTAGCTATAATCTAGTGGTTTAAGGTGCCAGTATTTACAATAGGTGAAACATCTTTATCTGAACACAAAACTACCATGAGGTTACTTACCATAGCAGATTTTCTTTCATCATCCAAAGCTACCAAATCTTTTTTACTCAATTCCTCTAATGCCATTTCGACCATGCTCACGGCTCCCTCAACAATCTTATGTCTTGCAGCAACAATTGCTGTAGCTTGTTGTCTTTTTAGCATAGCGTTTGCAATTTCTTGTGCATAGGCCAAATACCCGATACGAGCTTCTAATACTTCAATACCTGCCATAGATAGGCGTTCTTGTAATTCTTTCTCCAAGGCTTCGCTTACTTCGTTGACACTTGATCTAAGGGTGATATCTTCGTCAAGACCTTCGTCGGCAAAATTATCATAAGGGTACATACTTGCCAGTTTACGTACTGCGGCATCGGTCTGTACACGAACAAAGTTTTGATAATCATCAACATCAAAAGCTGCCTTATAGGTGTTCGTTACACGCCAAACTAATATGGTACTGATTATAACAGGGTTACCAAGTTTGTCATTAACTTTTAGCCGCTCGCTATAGAAATTACTTGCTCTTAAAGAAATTTTCTTTTTATTGAAAAGTGGGTTTGCCCAAAAAAGCCCATTCTCTTTAATTGTACCCATGTACTTACCGAATAAAAGTAAAACTCTAGAGCTATTCGGGTTTACAAGTACAAACCCTGCACACATGAATAACGCGGCAAAAATCATAAAGGCACCAACATAGATTCTAAGAAGAGCAATTCCTCCAATTAAAAGGGTTAAGACTACAAAAAGCATAACATAGCCACTCTGAGCTTTGTGTATTTTCTCTATTTTCATAATTTTATGATATTAAAATGATATCATAAATATATAATAATAATTGATATAATTTTATTCATTCTGAATTTTTGTGAAAGAAATCAACTATCCATTAAACTTTTTACTCTTCTTTTTATTCGGATTTTTAAATAGACGTTTGAAAAATCCGTCACGTTTTACAGGATCACAGTTTAATGCTTCTTTTACTGAAACAGAAGGCTTTGGAAAGTAAGGTTTTGTATAGCTGTCAAATTCTATGTTTTTGTTCAACTCATTCATCCATAGTCCAAATAGTGGTAGGGCAGCGTTTGCACCTTGACCTATGCTAGTGTTGCTAAACCCTATTTCATGTTGATCAAGACCTACCCAAGTAATATGCACAATTTTTGGTGTCAGTGCAACGAACCAGGAATCCTTATTATTTTGTGTAGTACCTGTTTTCCCCGCGATGTCATTTTTGAGTCCGTATGTGTTTCTTAGTCTAGCCGCTGTTCCAGAATTAACAGTAGATTTCATCATCTCTATCATTATTTGAGCAGTTTCTTTTGAAAATGCCGCTTTTTCGTTCAATTTTGACTTAAATTCAACTAAAACCGAGTCTTTATGGTTAGAGATGCTTTTAATTAAATTAGGACTAATGTGCTTTCCATTGTTTGCAAAACTGGTATAAGCCTGTGCTAAATCAATGATTTTTAACTCACCCGTACCTAAAGCAATAGAGGCTTCATTGGGCAATTTATCTTCAATACCCATGTTTTTTGCCATTTGCAATACATTGCCAATACCGGCTTTTTCCAAGACTTTTACAGCGATGGTATTGATGGAATTGCTAAGTCCTTCTTCCATAGAATAGTTGAGGTAGGCTTCATCTTTATCACCGGAGTTTGAAGGGGACCAGCCTTTTAAATTATCATATTCTATTTCTTCGGCAGAAAAATAAGTACATGGAGATACGCCTTGATCTACAGCAGTGGTATAAACAATAGGTTTAAAAGTAGAACCTACCTGACGTTTACTTTGAGAAATATGATCGTATTTGTATTGTTCAAAATTAATGCCGCCCACCCAAACTAAGATGTCCCCGTTTGTAGGGTCTACAGCTAATGAACCAGTATTTAAAAATTTGGTGTAGTGCTGAATACTGTCCATAGTACTAGCTGTTTGCTCTTCATCTCCCTGCCAAGATTTGAAAGTTCTTTTTTGTTGGTCTTTAGATAGACTATCAATTATTTGTTTATGGGACAGACCGCCTTTTTGTAATCTTTTATAGGAGGGCGTTCGCTTGGCTATTTTCTCCATTAAATTTTTATCCTTTAACCAAGGCGCATTGGTACCGTAACTTTTTTCAAAAGAATTCTGAAGTTTGGTCATGTGTTCAACCATTACTTCTTCAGCCAATTTCTGCATTTTATAGTTCAGGGAAGTGTAAATTTTAAGACCCGATGTGTAAATATTATAATCCGTATCGGTTTCATTTTGTTCGGCGATCCAACGTAGCATTTCTTTACGAACCTCTTCTCTAAAGTATGGGGCAATACCGGCATTGTAGTCAAATTCTCGGTACTCTAAGTCAAGACCTTCTTTGGAAAATTTGGTAATTTGTTCTTTGGAAATAAAGTCGTTGTTGTACATGGCACGCAAGACCAAATTTCGTCTACCAAGGCTTTTTTCCGGGAATATTCTAGGGTTGTAACTATAAGTAGCTTTAAGCATGCCCACCAAAGTAGCGGCCTGTGTAGTGGAAATATCTTTGGTCCTAGTATTAAAAAATTTTAGTGCAGCACTCTCGATGCCGAACGTGTTATCTCCAAAAGAAACTGTATTCAAGTAGTTGGTAAGTATTTCATCTTTAGTAAAAATTTTCTCCAATCGCTTGGCGATAATCATTTCCTTGATTTTGTTGACGACTATATTTGTTTTATTTCTTTCCTTTCTCGGATAAAGGTTTTTAGCCAACTGTTGTGTTAGGGTACTTCCGCCACCCGAAGAATTGTCGCCTAAGAGTATGGTTTTAAAACCTACACGTATTAAACTTCTAATATCCACACCAGAATGTTCGTAGAAACGTTCATCTTCAATGGCGACCAAAGCGTGTTTTAAATGTTCAGGAAAATCCTTAAATGTAACGGGCTGTCTATCAAAAAGATAATACTTACCGATTAATACGCTATCTGCAGTAAAAACCTCGGAAGCAATTTGATATTGAAAATTGGAAAGTTCTTTTTTAGACGGAATTTTCCCCCAAAGTCCAATATTGACAGAAACTATAAAAAGCAAGCATAAAGTAAGTAGACCTAAAACTACTAAGCTCAATTTTTTAAGAATATTCATTTTTCGATTAGATGATTTTCTCTTCTCCTTCTTCATTGGTGCAAGTTCAGATATAAATTTAATCTTACCAAGTTTTAACAATGCCTTAAAATTTGAAGTACTATTTTTAGGCAAAATTTCAACAATGAAGAAGATACTTGTTTTATTGATATTAGTAACGAATATCACTTTTGCAAATGATATATACTGGTCAAAAACTGGGCATAGGGTTATAGGTGAAGTTGCAGAACAACATTTAACAAAAAAAGCCAAACGTGCTATTGATGAACTATTGGAAGGCGAAAGTTTGGCAGCCGTAGCAAATTTTGGAGATGAAATAAAATCTGACCGTGCCTATCGTAAATTCAGTTCGTGGCATTATGTAAATATTCCTTTTGGTAAAACATATGAAGAAATTGAGAAAAACGAGTATGGAGATTTGGTACAGGGAGTAAATACATGTATAGAAATCATTAAAGATGTAAATAGCAGTAAAGAAGACAAAGCGTTTCTCCTTAAATTCTTAGTGCATTTAATTGGTGATTTGCACCAACCTATGCACGTAGGTAGAGCAGAGGATAAAGGTGGTAATGATATCCAATTACAATGGTTCGGTAACGGAACCAATTTACATAGAGTGTGGGATTCTAATATGATAGATGAAAACGGAATGAGTTTTACTGAGCTTGCAATAGAATATCCTGAAATGTCAAAGCAACAAATAAAATTTCTACAAAGCGGAAGCTTGCTTGACTGGGTAGAAGAATCTCATCTTTTGGCAGAGAAAGTGTATACTTCGGTAAAACCCGGTGAAAAATTAAGCTATCGTTATGGTTATGATTGGTGGCACACTTTAGAAAATCAATTACAAAAAGGCGGAGTTAGATTAGCTGCTGTCTTGAACGAAACCTTTAAATAAGGTTACCGGTTATCTTTTAGATATTCTATTACTGGTAATGGTACATTGTCTTAAACATCTAAATCTTTAGTTTTATCAATAATAGGGTTTAATTCTCCTTCTGTAAATTCTTTATTCATAGCGAGATAAGGGTACTAAACACATGTGTCGATTTTTTTGTATACCGAAAAGGTAGAATTCATTAAAAATAATTCCAAAATAGTATATGAATACACCATCCGGAAGCTTTAAGATTTTAATACAATATATGGTATAAAAATTATACCAAAACATTTTTTAGCTCATTCCTATATTCCGACGGATTTTGCCCGGTAAATGCTTTGAACGATTTATTGAAATGTGAAAAGTTATTGAATCCGCATTCGAAACAAACTTCGGTAATACTCATCGGCTTTTCTGCCAACAGTTTTGATGCATGTACTAAACGGTATTCATTTACAAACTGAACAAAAGTTTTATTTGTAATCTTTTTAAAGTATCTACAGAAAGATGGTATAGTCATACTTACCATTGTTGCTATTTCATTTAACGTTATTTCTTCACGAAAGTTATTCTTTACATGATTGAAAACAATGTTGATACGATCATTGTCCTTTACATCTGTTGCAAGAGAAAAACCTTCTGCATTCAACAAACGCATATCTTCAGAACTGCCTAAATCATTTAATATATTAAGAATCGAAAGTAAACGTTGAAAATCTGTCTGATATTCTAGCACTTCCATTTTATCTCCGATTTTTCTTTTAATTTTTCCTGAGTAAGCGATACCTCCACTAGCATTATTAAAAAGCTTTTCGATTTTTTTCATTTCAGGAATCTTAAAAAAGTCGGTTCCAAGAAAATCTAACTTCATTTGCACTACCGTTTCGCTGGTATTACCAGTAAGAGCATCGGTAAAACCGCAATGTGGTAAATTACTGCCTATTAATATAAGGTCTCCATTTGTGTAATAAGATACATGACTGCCAATTTGTCGTTTACCAGAACCTCCATTAACATATACCAGTTCTAGTTCTGGGTGGTAATGCCAAAGGTTATTTCTGTTCAATCTATTCTCATTAAATTTTTGGTAAGTGAACGAATTGCCAAAATCAGGCTTAATGGCTTCAAATGTAGGTTTTTGTTTTATCATGATAATTAGTGTTCATGCTATAAAATTAAACATCGAGATTTAGATGTTCTTTGTAAAATTAACTAAAATATGTGTAATCTTAACATATAGTTGGGATTAGGTGTTCAAGTAAGATAAAATAGAACATGAATTGGAAAAATATGATGTAGTGAAAGCTTTATAACGGCTATATGTTTGTAATGTAAATTATAATGAACCCATAAAATAATTTATTATGAAAAATCTAGTAAAATTCACAACAGTTGTTGCCTTTATGTTCGCTACAGTAGCAGGCATGGCAAGAGAACCAAAGTTAAACTTATTATCTGCAGGAAAAGCCAAGAGTGTGGTTTTAACAATGGATGCATCTTCTTATGGTGTACAGGTTAAATTAATGGATTCTGAATTAAATGTAATTTATTCAGAAAAAATACCCGAGGGTCTATTTAGTAAGAAATTAAATTTTAAAGATTTGACAGACGGTGTTTACTTTCTATCTGCCGATGATAACATGACAAAATATTCATATACAATTGTTTTAGACAAAAATGGTATGAGAATCGTAGAGTCTGATGAAGATATCAAGCCTTTCTTTAGAAAGACTGATAATATGATCTTCATGAACTATTTAAACTTAGACAAGTCTAAATTATCTATAAAGATATACGATACAGAAAGTAGAACAGTATTTACACAAGAAGTAGCAGACGAAATGATTGTTGAAAAAGCTTTCAATTTCGCAGATGCTTTTCCAGGTACTTACACTGTAACAGTGAAATCAGCTGGTAAAACATATACTGAAGAGTTTGTTGTTAATTAAGTTGATTTAAGTTGATTAAGAAGGGGACGGGAGCGTCCCTTTTTTTAGTTTCTATACTTTTAGATAAATAAAAGCCCAGTATATTAGTATAAATTGTAACGATAGTCTTAATAAAAGTAACCATTTAGGGAACCCGGCACTTGTTTTTTTGCTAGATAACATATAAAAATGGACCAATAAGAATACCGTAAGCATTGCTATAATGCCATAAATGGATAGGTCTTTCGTGGCTTTAAAAAACAACCCTATCCCTAGAATAATTTCAGCTATACCACTAAGTAAAACCAAAGGTTTATGAAAGGGTAGATAGCGAGGCATAATTCTTAAATATACCTTTGGTTTTATAAAATGCAAAATGCCCGCAATAATATAGATTGCGCCCATTACATATAAATGCCATGGATATGTCATAAAAATTTTAGGATTTAGTATTTACAGAAATCCAATTCATGATTTTTTCTTCAAGAATAGTTAACGGTACACAACCAACTTCTAGTACTTTTTCATGAAAAACCTTAATATCAAAATCGGTACCTAGGTAAGCTTCAGCTTTAGCCCTTAGCTCCATAATTTTTAATTGACCAATTTTATAGGATAATGCCTGACCAGGATTTGCCATATATCTTTCAATCTCTGCAATAATACTAGCTTCAGATTCCGCCTCATTATCTAAAGAATATTGAATAGCTTTTTCTCTTGACCACCCTTTGGAATGTAAACCGGTATCGACAACCAAACGTACTGCACGATGCATTTCTGCTCCTAGCATACCAAAGTATTGGTAAGGGTTATTGTACAGGCCTAATTCTTTGCCCAAAGATTCTGAGTACAAAGCCCAACCTTCACCATAGGCACTATACCATATAGTTTTTCTAAATTCAGGTAAGAATTCATTTTCTTGTGTAAGCGAAATTTGAAAATGGTGACCGGGTATGGCTTCATGTAGAAACAAATCTTCATCAGAATAGGTGTTGTACGAAGTTACATCTGGTATAGGTACATAAAAAATACCAGGTATATTACCATCTAAAGAACCAGGGTTATATTCTGCACTGGCAGATGCTTCTCTAAAAGCTTCGGTACGTCTTACCTTAAAAGAAGTTTTTGGTTGTTTGCTGAACAAAGTGTTCACCTTAGGCATTATTTTTTTATGAATGTCGTTAAAATTATCAATTACCTGTTGTGGATCGGTAAAAGGCATCAATTCTTCTTTAGTTCGCACTTCATCGAAAAATGCTTTTAAATCACCTTTGAAGCCAACTTGCTGCTTTATACTTTCCATTTCAGAACTAATTCTAGCAACTTCCTTTAAGCCAATTTTATGAATCTCATCTGCCGTTAAATTGGTAGTTGTATACAATTTAATTTGATGTGCATAGAAGGCATCTCCATTAGGTATACCTTGTATACCACTAGTTTCTCTACCGGTATTAAGATACTCGGTAGCCATAAAATCATGAAGGTCTTTATATGCAGGAATAATTTCATTGTTGATGATGTTCGTATAAGTTTCTGTTAACCTTAGTTTGTCAGATTCAGAAAACTCAGTCGGAAAATTCTTAACAGGAGTGTAAAACAAATTGTCTTCAAGCTGGGTGTCCGAAACACTGGCTAGTTGAGGTAAAACCTTTTTAATTAGAGATTTAGGTAGTACGTTTTTTGCTTTAATACCATCTTGCATTTTAGTTTTTGCTGCATATAGCCAAATCACATAATCTTCTAAACGTTTGCTCCAGTTTACATAATCTTCAGTTGTTTTAAATGGTTGTGCGCTGGTAGTACTTGCTAATTGCCCCATCATTAAATTCATTGACCACATTTGATCGATAGGGGTGTATTGCTCAAAAGTAAGTCCTTCTAAATTTATTTCACATTCCCATTTTAGAATGGCTTTCGACATCTGCTCACTTTCAGAAAGTTTTGCATCATCGAATTTTTCGGCTCTTTCTAAATAGGTTTGGTAATAGTTAACCAATTCTTTTTTATAAGCATCAGAAAGAAAATTCGGCAAGGTGTCATTATATCTATTATCACCTTGAAAAGTTGCATTCAGCGGATTCAATTTTAATCCGTCATCATAGTAATGGGCCAATAAAGTGATAAAACCAATATTGTGAATAGTAGGGTTTACCGAAACTTCTTTGTTCGTTCTTAGTTGTGCTTGGGTATGAAGCCCAATAATTAGGGCAAATAATATAAATATCTTTTTCATTAAAATGTGTATTATAATTAAGAGAGGTATTTCTTGAACCTGTCTTTTTTATATTGAGGTACAGATTCGTTAGACATGAACAGTTCAAGCAAATCTTTTGATTTGTTTTTTGCGAACATCAGTTCATAAAATTGTTGAGAGGTAAACGTATTTTCAGATTGTTCAACTAAAATCATTTCATCACCGGGAGCTACATGACCTTCTTCTAGAATTCTCACATATGTGCCAGGGTGATTATGGGTGATAAATTCTTTGAGTATTTTTTGCGCTCCAAAGCGGATACCTAGTTTATAACAAGGCTCACGTGGCTTAGAAATTTGTACAAGAGCTTTGCCGATTTTGTAGATGTTGCCTACACGTATTTTAGATTCATCGAGCCCTACTACAGTAAGGTTCTCGCCGAACATGCCCCAATCCCATTTTAGTTCAGGGTAAAGCTGTTTCCAATGATCGTAATAATCGGCAGAAAAAAGATAACATGCTTTATGAGTACCACCATGATGAACACGGTCTATTATAGTATCATCCTTAACATCATTTTCAGTTAAGAATAAACCATTTGATGTAGGGTATTTAAAGATACCGGTTTGCTCTTCTGCACCGTTCCATTCAAAAGTAACTGGGTCTCCTAAATTCGTAGAAATCACCTTCATGTTGTGAAGATAAAAAAAGCACAAGTATTTATGGCAATAGGTTTACTTAAACTTTAAGATACTATTATGAAATAGGTTAAAACAAGGTGTAATTATTGGTTACAAACTTTTTTGTACAAAATTATTACTAATTTATTTTTTCAGTATTGATAAGTGTATTTTAATTCTGTGTTATAGAATCTACCGTCATATCGATGTTTTTAACATTAGAGGATGAACTGTTTTAAGGGAAGTACTAGAAAAGGATGGAGGCCAACACTTTCTCAATAATCATAGATTCTGGATCTAGGTTTTCTTCTTTTGCTGGTTTGGTAATTGTTAAAATGTATTTACCTTCGGCTAGATTTTTAATATTTAAAATAGCTTTCAAAGCCCGGACATTTTTTCACATTAGAGCTTATGATAAAATCACTAGTAAATTATTGATTCTATTTTTAAAACATAAATATGGTAAACAGTTTTATGGTAAGATTTTAAATCAAGTGAGTCTTTTCGCCAGAAGCGTACTCTATAAAGAAGTTCTCGATATCTTCTCTTAAACCTATGGCACCTATCCATAAACCCCTTAGAGTACATGAGCCAATAAATTTAAAGAAAGGTTTGACAGCATATAAGATTGACCGCCCAGAATAGTTCAAACTGACCTGTACCTGAAATTCACCTTGTCTCAGTTTTAAGTTCTATAGGTTCACATGCTGCAGATAGGCCATAAATGGCAAATTTAGAGAGAGTTAGTTATAATTGTCAGCTTTCTTGCTGTGGCTTACCCAGTAATTTTATAAAATTGACACTTCTGTAATTATTGCTCATTTACTTTTTAGTTTCTTAACTGAAAGATAACAGCATTTAACAAAAAAGCCGCTACATTTTTTGTAGTGGCTTTTTTAAAAATTATAAGAAATGGAAATTATTTCACCATCTCATAACTACGTTTAATAAACTCGGTCAAAGCTTTACCTTTAAGTAAACCTTTAGATAGCTTCGCCAAGTCTAGTGATTGATTGATCAATCGCTCTTTTTTCTTAGCAGTTTTCGTATTTAAAAATTCACTGACCAATGGGTGATTGGTATTTACGATCAGGTTGTACATTTCTGGCATGGCACCCATACCAAACATACCACCGCCACCGCCGGTCTGTTGCATTTCTTTCATACGACGCATAAACTCTGGCTCAGTAATCGTAAACGGAGAAGAGTCGCTATCCATAGCTTCCAATTGAACTGTAAAGCTTTTATCAGTAATAGCTTCTTCTAATTCTTTTTTCAATTTTTCTTTTTCATCATCAGATAATTTCGAGATTTGAGCTTCCTCTTTCTGTATCAACTTATCGATATGATCGGCATCTACACGAGCAAATGAAATGTTCTCTTTAGAACCTTCCAGTTTTTGCATTAAGTGCCCAATAATTGGAGAATCTAATAATAAGACCTCGTATCCTTTTGCTTTGGCAGTTTCAATATAACTGTGTTGTGCCTCTTTATCAGATGCGTAAAGAATAACAGTTTTTCCGTCTTTATCGGTCTGTGCTTCTTTAATTTTTTCCTGTAATTCTTCGAACGTAAAGTAAGAACCATCTACTGTTGGGTAAAGCGCAAACTTATCTGCCTTGTCAAAGAATTTATCATCAGAAAGCATTCCATATTCAATAACGATTTTAATATCGTTCCATTTTGCCTGAAAATCTTCTCTATTGTTTTTGAACAATGAGTTTAATTTATCAGCTACTTTTCTAGAGATGTAAGAAGAAATTTTCTTCACGGCACTATCTGCCTGCAAGTAAGAACGAGAAACATTCAATGGAATGTCTGGAGAATCAATAACCCCACGTAACATCGTCAAGAATTCAGGTACAATTCCTTCAACGTTATCGGTTACGAAAACTTGGTTTTGGTATAATTGAATCTTGTCTTTCTGTATGTTTAAATCGTTAGTTAACTTAGGGAAGTAAAGAATACCAGTTAAATTAAAAGGATAATCTACATTTAAATGAATGTTGAACAAAGGCTCCTCAAACTGCATTGGATACAATTCTCTATAAAACTCTTGGTAATCCTTAGCTTCTAAATCAGCAGGTTGCTTTGTCCATGCTGGGTTAGGATTGTTGATGATGTTATCTACCTCTTTTGTAGGAGCAGGGTCTTCTTCTTTAGCACCCTCTGGCTTAGGCAAAGTTTCAGTCTTCATTCCAAATTTGATCGGAATAGGCATAAACTTGTTGTACTTGCTCAACAAGCCATTGATCTTACTATCTTCAAGAAACTCTGTAGAATCTTCAGCTATGTGAAGAATAATTTCTGTACCACGAGTTTCTTTTTCAGCAGGCTCCATAATAAATTCAGGAGAACCGTCACAAGACCAATGTACTGCTGGCTCATCTTTGTAACTCTTTGTAATAATCTCTACTTTATGGGCAACCATAAATGCAGAATAGAATCCTAAACCAAAATGACCAATGATTCCTGAATCTTTAGCAGTATCCTCATATTTGTTTAAAAACTCCTCAGCACCAGAGAAAGCTACTTCGTTAATATATTTTTTAACCTCTTCTTCTGTCATACCAAGACCCTGGTCAATGATATGGAGTTTCTTTCCTTCTTTATCTGCTTTTACTTCAATAATAGGATTGCCATAATCAACCTTTGCCTCGCCAATAGTGGTCAAGTGCTTCATTTTTAAGGTTGCATCGGTTGCATTCGAAATTAATTCTCTAAGAAAAATTTCATGATCACTGTATAAGAATTTCTTGATCAGTGGAAAAATGTTGTCTACGGACACATTAATTTTACCTGTTGCCATTTTTTATATTTTTTATACCACAGTCAGTGCGGTCATTGTTAAAATGATTGTTGGTTGCTTATGGACAAAAAAAATACCATAATAGGTAAGAGTGACAAACTGGCAGTTCTAAGGTTGTAAAAGTTTAACAAATATTTTTGTTTAATTATAATTTTAAAAAGTTAAACATAATGTATATTTGTGCTGTGGTTATGAAAAGTTGCTATGAAAAAGAATTTTAATCATAATCACATGCTGATTATTTATTGGTTAGATTGTTTAAAAACGTGCTATCGACCGATGGCACGTTTTTATGAAATATAAGTTTATATATTCCAAAAAAAACTTTTAATAGTGAAATCAGTATCCTTTATTATAAAAAAATCAGATATGTCTGCTAAAGTTAAAAAAGTAACGAAAGATTCAATTATTACTATGTTTATGGATTATGTGTTGGAGCATGAGCAATTCCCCAAGACTGTCTATAAATTTTGTAAAGTAAATGCAATTGAAGAATCAGATTTCTATCTATACTTCGGTTCAATCGATGCTTTGAAAAAAGGAATATGGAATACCTTTTTTGAAAACACTATTAATGTCATTCATAAAAATTCCGAGTACGAAGCATTTACCAATAGAGATAAAATGCTAACCTTTTTTTACACCCTTTTTGAGGTACTTACTTTAAACAGAAGCTATGTGTTATTCGTTATGGAAAATGCTACCAGTCCATTAAAGAGTTTAGAGCAATTAAAAGGGCTTAGAAAAAATGTGAAGAGATTTACAAAAGATTTAATTTCTGATGGAAATACAAGTAAGAACTTAAAGATAACCAGGCACAGTCCGCAGTTGTTTTCAGAAGGAGCTTGGTTGCAGACCCTGTTTCTATTGAATTTTTGGAAATCAGATGATTCTGCTTCTTTTGAAAAAACAGATGTAGCCATTGAGAAATCCGTCAACACCACTTTTGATGTTTTCGATAATACCCCTATGGAGAATATTCTAGATTTCGGAAAATTTCTTTACAAGGAAAAATTTACCTAATCTAATCCCCTTAATGTGAAAACACTTGATAAGATACCTACAGGAAAAATTGAACGTGCAAGTAAGCTTGTAAAGACGGGAGCTAAAATTGGCGGTAATTATGTCAAATATCTTGGTAAAAAAATCATCGATCCTAATACTACCAAAGACGAGTTGAACGAAGATAATGCTACTGATATTTATGACGGTTTAAAATCATTAAAAGGCAGTGCTTTGAAAGTAGCTCAAATGTTGAGTATGGAAAAAAATCTGCTTCCAAATGCATATGTAGAGAAATTTTCGTTGTCACAATTTTCGGTTCCTCCTTTATCTGCACCCTTGGTTAGAAAGACATTTAAAAAATATTTGGATAAATATCCTGAAGAGGTTTTTGATACGTTCAACAAAGTCTCTATTAACGCGGCAAGTATAGGGCAGGTACATAAGGCCACAAAAGAAGGTAAGACCCTGGCGGTAAAGATTCAATATCCTGGAGTAGCGCAAAGTATAAGTAGCGATTTAGCAATAGTGAAGCCGATTGCAATTCGTATGTTTAATTTACAAGGCAAAGATTCTGGCAAGTATTTTAAAGAAGTTGAGAATAAACTGATAGAAGAGACGGACTATATCTTAGAAGTTGCTCAAAGCAAAGAGATTACCGAGGCTTGTAAAGTGATCCCTAACATTAATTTTCCAGAATATTATACAGAGCTTTCAAGTGAACGTATTATAACTATGGATTGGATGACCGGTAAACACTTAAGTGAATTTACCAAAACAAACTTCTCACAAGCAACTGGAGATAAGTTAGGGCAGGCATTATGGGATTTTTATATGTTTCAAATTCATGGGTTGCGCAAAGTACACGCAGATCCGCACCCAGGTAATTTTTTGGTAAATAATGTAGACGAACTTATTGTCATTGACTTCGGATGCATAAAGGAAGTACCAGATACTTTTTATGTTCCTTATTTTGAATTGGCTAAGCCAGAGAATATATCCGATGATAAAATATTTACCAAAAAGCTGTACGAATTGGAAATTTTAATGCCGACCGACAGTCAAGAAGAAAAAACCTTTTTTAAATCTATCTTCCATCGATTATTAAGTCTATTTACTTCACCTTTTCACAATGAATATTTTGATTTCGGCGATGAGGTTTTTTGGGGTGAAATTGCCGATTTAGGAGAGCAATTCTCATCTGATAAGCAAATAAGGAAAATGAACGGTAATAGGGGCTCTAAACATTTTCTGTATATGAACCGTACTTTTTTCGGTCTTTATAACCTGCTTCATGATTTAAGGGCGAATATAAAAGTGAATGATTTTAAGAAGTATCTCAAATAACGTTTAATTCATTTTTATTACTTCCGTTGTTTGTTGCAATACTAAGTTAATTCTTAATAGTTGTTTATATTGCAACACTAATTCTTCCTGAGCTATCAGGGTTAAAAAATTACTATGTATAATTCTAAAATAATTGGCTTAGGTCATTATGTACCTGAAAACGTAGTGACAAATGATGATTTGTCTAAATTGATGGATACAAATGATGCATGGATCCAAGAACGTACTGGTATCAAAGAGCGAAGACATGTGGTTAAGGGAGATGGCGACACTACCACAACGATGGGTGTCAAAGCTGCTAAAATTGCTATCGAAAGAGCTGGTATTGATAAAGATGATATTGATTTTATAGTTTTTGCCACACTGAGTCCTGATTATTATTTCCCTGGGCCGGGAGTATTGGTACAGCGAGATTTAGGTATTAAAACGGTTGGGGCATTAGATGTTCGTAATCAGTGTTCTGGTTTTGTATATGCCATTTCTATTGCAGATCAATATATTAAAACAGGTATGTATAAAAATGTACTTGTCATCGGTTCAGAGCTTCATTCTCATGGTTTAGATATGACTACGAGAGGTAGGGGGGTTTCCGTAATCTTTGGGGATGGTGCAGGAGCAGCAGTTCTTACAAGAGAAGAAGATACTACCAAAGGTATATTATCGACACATTTACATTCAGAAGGTCAGCACGCCGAAGAGCTTTCTGTAATTGCGCCAGGAATGGGGAATAGATGGGTAACCGATATCATGGAAGATAAAGACCCAAATGACGAATCGTACTTTCCATATATGAACGGTCAATTCGTATTTAAAAATGCGGTTGTACGATTTAGCGAGGTAATTGTAGAAGGTTTAGAGAAGAACAAGTTGAATGCTACTGATATTGATTTATTGGTGCCACATCAAGCTAACTTACGAATATCTCAATTTATTCAAAAAAAGTTTCAATTAGATGATGGTCAAGTTTTTAATAATATTATGAAGTATGGTAATACTACAGCCGCATCTATTCCTATTGCCCTTACAGAAGCATGGGAAGAAGGTAAAGTGAAAAGTGGAGATCTTGTAGTCTTAGCTGCTTTTGGCAGTGGTTTTACCTGGGGCAGTGTTATTATAAGATGGTAACAATAAAGCACCCATAGTTTTATTCATGGGTGCTATATAGTTTACCCAACAAGAAAAAACCAACCAATCTTCTATATTAAGTATCCCTATACAATATAATAGACGTAACAATAGTATAAATGTTACTTAATTGACCCTGCTATATGTTCTTGATTGTATTTAGATTGGAAAATTATTTTTTTTGCGCTAAGGTATAAAAGAAGAAACCCGTACATTCCAAAATAAATTGGAAGCCGGGCTTCAATGCTGATAGGCTATACTAAACACTAACCATTAACTATAAACATATAGCGTTACCAACAATATTTTTATACTCGTAAGAGTATCTAAACTTTACTAATAGACGAAATATTGTCTAAATAGTTACATATAAGTATACTTTTAACATATTTTTATAATGAAAAAGACCCTAGTTTTCGGAGCCTCCTTAAAACCATATCGATATAGTAATTTAGCGATACATAGATTGGTAGAATCGGGGGTGGAAACCTTAGCTTTCGGATTAAAAGAAGGTGAGGTTTCAGGAGTCAAGATTAGTAATAGTCTTTACAAGATTAGTGATATTCATACAATAACACTATATATAAATCCAAAAAGACAAGAAGAATATTATGAGGTTATTGTCACATTAGCACCAAAGCGGGTCATTTTTAACCCTGGAACCGAGAATTCCTATTTTTATAAAATTTTGAAAAACAATAATATAGAGGTTGATGTTGCTTGTACCTTGGTTCTTTTGGGTACCGGTCAGTATTAAGCTATATCATCAATATCTGATATTGTATTTTTCTTACGTATAAACCATAATCCTACAAAGGTAAGTAGTCCGTTTAGTGGTAAAAGTTCGTATCCGAAAACATAACCTCCTAGATACTCCGTTGGTAGCTTTGCTAAAAGAAGAATTATAGAAACACAAATGAGTGCTACGACCCAAACATATTTGTCTTTTACCTGATGTGTTGTAAAGATTCCGAAAGAAAATAATCCTAACAGAGGACCATAGGTATATGATGCAACGGTAAGTAGACCATCAATAACATTTCTATCTAAAATATATTTAAAGGAAATTACCACTACTATAAGTAGTATACTCATACCAATATGAGTAATTCTACGTGTTTTTTTGGCAACTTGCTCAGATTTATTTTTGGTGTTAAGAAAGTCGACACAAAAAGAGGTAGTCAATGCGGTAAGTGCACTATCGGCGCTACTATAGGCGGCTGCAATTAAACCTAACATAAAGGTAACGGCTACTGTTATGCCTAAACCACTGTTTAAGGCAATCTCAGGAAATAATAAATCTGATTTAGGAGAACCGTCCATAAGTGGTAATGCAATACTATTTGCATCTGCATAGATGAATAATAGTGCCCCTAAAAGCATAAATACAAAAGTTACTACAACTAAAACAAAACTAAAACTGACCATGTTTTTCTGTGCTTCTCCTAAATTTTTACAGGTAAGATTTTTTTGCATCATATCTTGATCAAGACCCGTCATGCAAATGGTAATGAACATTCCGCCTAAAAAAGATTTCACCAAATGGTTTTTAGAAGATAGGTCGTCGATAAAAAAAGTGTTACTATATTGTTCTAATTCTGATGAGTTTAAAAATTCAATGAATGTCCAATCCATTTTATCCAGAATAAAATAAATAGAAAGTCCTACAGAAATCAGCATGAAAAAGGTTTGTAAAGTATCTGTCCATACGATTGTTTTTATTCCTCCCTTAAAAGTATAGATCCAGATAAGCAGAATAGAAAGAATAACGGTGATTTCAAAAGGTACTTTCCAAGCATCAAACACAAATTGTTGAAGTACGATAGCCACTAAGAACAAACGAAATGCAGCACCGAGCACTCGAGAGATAAAAAATGAAATTGCCCCAATTTTATAACTGACAAAACCAAATCTATTATCGAGATACTCATAGATAGAAGTTACATTTTGTTTGTAGTAGATAGGGAGTAGAACGAAAGCGGTAACCAAGTAACCTAGAAAATACCCAAAAACGACCTGCATGTAGCTAAATTGAGAAGCCTCTACCCAACCAGGTACAGAAATAAAAGTAACCCCAGATAATGAAGCGCCTACCATACCAAAAGCAACTAGATACCATGGTGATTGCTTACCTGCCTTGAAAAAATCTTCATTAGAATCGTTCTTCCCCGTAAAATAAGATATAATCAATAGTAAAACAAAATAACCCGAAATCAATAATAAAATATGGGAGGCGTTCATGGAGTAAAATTTTGGGCAAATTACAAAAGTTATATGATGTTTGGCATAGCAATGAATGGCAACAGGAGAAAGTTATTTCAATAAGCTTAAGGGGGCGTTTGTTAAATTTTATGAAAACTATACGATGCACTTTTCAAGTTTAATCGTAAATTTATGGTCATATTAGCCTATGGATTTCTCATCAAAATTATTGGAAAACGCAGTTTACGAAGTCTCGCAATTGCCAGGTATTGGCAAGCGCACGGCTTTACGTTTGGTACTACATTTGTTAAAGCAGCCAGAACAGCATACAGAAAACCTGTCTACCTCATTGTTAGATTTGAGAAGTAAAATACAATTCTGCGAAAATTGCCATAATATTTCTGATACTGCTTTGTGTGAAATTTGCGCCAACCCTAAAAGAGAGGAAGCATTAGTATGTGTGGTAGAGGATATTAGAGATGTAATGGCGATAGAAAATACGGGACAATTTAGGGGTCAATATCATGTACTAGGTGGTAAAATTTCACCTATGGAAGGTGTTGGTCCACAGAATTTGAAAATAACCAGCTTAGTAGATAAAGTACGAAGAGGCGTAATAAAGGAGTTAATTTTTGCGTTGAGTTCTACCATGGAGGGCGATACGACCAATTTTTATATTTTTAGACAGATAGAAGGGTTGGATGTAAAAATGTCTACCATAGCTAGAGGAATTGCCGTTGGCGATGAATTGGAGTATGCAGATGAGGTAACTTTAGGAAGAAGTATTTTGAACAGAGTGCCATTTGAAGGGTCGTTACGACAAGATTAACTCTTGAAGTTTAGTTAAATATCAATAAAAAGGTATTTATTTTATTATTTTTGTAAAAAATACAAACAAAACAAGCATTAAATTATCGATATGTCAAAATTTGAATTAAAACTACCACGAATGGGAGAGAGTGTTGCAGAAGCAACATTAACATCATGGTTGAAGGAGGTAGGTGATACGATAGAGATGGACGAAGCCATTTTTGAAATTGCTACGGATAAGGTTGATAGCGAAGTGCCAAGTGAAGTAGATGGCGTTTTAGTTGAAAAATGCTTTAATGTTGATGATGTTGTAGAAGTTGGGCAAACAGTAGCGATTATTCAGGTCGGCGGTGATGTAGATGTAAGTGTTCCTACCGAAACGGTTAAGGAAGTGGAAGTAGAGGAAGAAGAACCTGTACTTCAAGAAATGGTTTCAGTGGCGGAATCTGCGGTAATGCATGCGAGAGCAGAAACATCAATGCCTCAATTGAATGGGACGTCTGATCGTTTTTATTCACCATTGGTTAAGAATATAGCAAAAGAAGAAGGTATTTCTTTCGAGGTATTGGAAACTATAACTGGTACCGGAAAAGATGGTAGGGTAACAAAAGATGATATCTTAAGTTACGTTAAAAGTGGAACGTCTAAGCCTGCTGAAAATGTAGCGGCTTCAGAAAGAGTGGTAACACAAAATAGATTTGATGCACCGCAAAGAGTAGCGGAACCGGAAAGAGTGGTGGCACCGGTTAAGGAAAAAGCTGCTGAGCCAGCTGAGACTGCTAAGCCAACATCTACGTCAGCTCCCAAAAGTACTCCTGCACCGGAAAAACCGAAAACTCAAGTTTCTCGTGGCGATGAGGCAATACCTATGACAAGAATGGGTAAGTTAATTGCCAAGCATATGGCGGATAGTATATCAACATCTGCACATGTACAAAGCTTTATTGAAGTAGATGTTACCAATATTGTTACATGGCGTAATAAAATAAAAGATGCATTCTTTAAAAGAGAAGGAGAGAAATTTACGTTCACACCAATTTTTATGGAAGCCGTAGCAAAGGCACTGAAGAAATATCCAATGATGAATATTTCTGTGGACAATGATACGGTTATTAAAAAGAAAAATATCAATATAGGTATGGCGGCTGCATTACCAGATGGTAATTTAATTGTACCTGTAATAAAAAATGCAGATCAATTGAACCTGTTGGGTATAGCTAAAGTGGTAAATGATTTAGCGGACCGATCTAGAAATAATGCCTTAAAACCAGATGAGGTACAAGGTGGTACGTATACGGTAACAAATGTAGGTACTTTTGGTAGTGTATTTGGAACTCCAATTATTAATCAACCACAAGTAGGTATTTTAGCTTTAGGGGCTATTAGAAAAATCCCTTCCGTAATAGAAACTGCCGAAGGAGATGTAATTGCTGTTCGAAGTAAAATGTATCTTTCTCATAGCTATGACCATAGAGTTGTTAATGGTGCTTTGGGTAGTATGTTCGCCAAAGCGGTAGCGGATTATCTTGAAGATTGGGATATAAATCGAGAGATATAAATATACAACATCTATAAGATCACCCCATTCTACAATTTGTAGAATGGGGTATTTTTATTTACAATAAGATTTGTTTTTCTCTCTTATATCGATTTTAATGAAAATAAATCAAGGGTAACTTTATGCGCCTAAAAACGAAAGTGTATTTTTGTTAAAAGTAGAATACATATGGAATTAAAGCTTACCAGACCTATTTGTTTCTTCGATTTAGAGACTACAGGAATCAATGTAGCAAAAGATCGAATTGTAGAAATAGCAATTTTAAAAGTATTTCCTAATGGAAATAAGGAGAGTAAAACTTGGCTTGTTAATCCTGAAATGGTAATACCTGAAGAGGTTATTGCCGTTCATGGTATTACTAATGAGAAGGTGGCGAACGAACCAACGTTCAAAGAACTTTCCAAAGAGATTTATAAGATGATAAAGGACAGTGATTTGGGTGGGTTCAATTCTGACCGCTTTGATATTCCTTTGTTGGCAGAAGAATTATTACGTGCAGATATTGATTTTGATATGAAAAATACCGTGTCTGTAGATGTACAGACCATTTTTCATAAAATGGAAAAACGTACGTTAGAGGCAGCATATAAATTTTATTGTGATAAAGATCTTATCGATGCGCATAGTGCCGCAGCAGATACCAATGCAACTTATGAGGTTCTGCTTGCACAATTAGATAGGTATTCGGATCTTGAGAATAACATCAAAAAGTTATCTGAATTCTCTAGAAGAAAGCAATCGGTGGATTTTGCAGGTTTTATTGCCATGAATGAAGATGGAGAAGAAGTATTCTCTTTTGGTAAGCACAAAGGAAAAAAGGTGCACGCAGTTTTAGAAAACGAACCTGGGTATTTCGGATGGATGCTAAATGCTGATTTTCCATTGTACACTAAAAAAATTCTTACTCAAATAAAGTTGAGTAAATTAAATAATAAATTGAGTTAAAATGCGCACTCTTTAAGTGATTATTATTAATAATGGGTGGTGGTCATGTTCAAGAAGCTTTAATTGAAGTTCATGTATTCGATGAAAAATCACAATCATCTGTTACTTATGCTAATATTAGTTTTATAAAAACCCTTAAAAGGGACTTCGAGCTATAAAAAGGGTTGTTTTATATCGATGTTCATGAATTTTATTTAGATAAAGAAGTCCATATTTCGGCTTTAGGTTTTGAAGACGCTATTATATCTACCAAAACTATTTATCAAAATAAGAAAGTATATCTTCAAAGAAGAGATTTTTGAACTCTAAGAAGTAGTGGTGCCACAGAGTTTAGGCTATTAGCTGGTATTTAACCCAGTTAGTTCCTGTAGTATTAAAAGTAGACTTTCATATGCTGAGACTTCGTGGGCATTAAGTCTATATTTTTCTAATATTTGTAATTCTAAAAAGTACCTTGAAAAAATTAACATTTACGTGCAACAGTATAGTATCTTCAAAAGACAATCATCGAAATTTAGACTTCGGGTATATGGTGTTGGTAAAAGAATACACAAGCCAAACCATGATTTAATTCGTAAAAGCATTATTTTGGAAAGTTTCAAATCAGAAGGTTTTGTATCTATTGATCTTTCAAATATAAATATTAAGAATGCCAGATGAAGGTGTTTATATTGTAGAACGGCTTTTTTGCCCTATAATTGGAACACAAATACACATAAATGTTTCATTACTAAAAAAAAGTTTTTAAAGACATGTTTGAGCTTATTTTTGCTGCTGTGTATCAGAAAATGCAGAATTTTAAAGCAGTGGTTTATAGAACGGGTGAATGAAGTGATTTTGCAATAAAAGTGTTAGTTAACAAGACAATTAAATCCCGAAAATTAGTTTGAAATTGTCTAAGAAAAATAAGTCCAAATGAAGATTATATGCATAGGCAGAAATTATACTGCACATATAGATGAGCTAAAGAATGAAAGGCCAAAAGAACCGGTTGTTTTTATAAAACCAGATTCTTCGGTTCTACCGAGAAAGCAAGATTTTTATATTCCATCATTTTCTAATGATGTACATTATGAGGTAGAGGTTTTGGTAAAAATTAAAAAAGTAGGAAAACATATAGTTAAAGAGTTTGCGCCAGCCTATTACGATGAAATTGGTTTGGGTATTGATTTTACTGCAAGAGATTTGCAATCTAAGCTAAAAGATAAAGGCTTGCCATGGGAAAAAGCTAAAGGTTTCGACGGTGCTGCGGTAATAGGTGAGTGGTTACCAAAAACCGATTTCAAAGACATTAATAATCTTAATTTTAAGTTGTTAAAAAACAATGAGGTCGTTCAAGATGGCAATACCAGTTTAATGCTTTGGAAGATTGATGAAATTATTGCTTATGTTTCAACTTTCTTTATGTTAAAAAAAGGAGATATTATTTTTACAGGAACTCCCGCCGGTGTTGGCAAAATAAGTCCAAATGACTATCTTTCGGGGAGTTTGGAGAACAAAGAGCTTTTTACATTAAAAATTAAATAATGATTTATAACCTGGATAAGATTAATGAGATGGCAGAGGGGGATCAGGATTTTGTAAATTCTGTTATATCAGCTTTCTTAGAAGAAGTACCTGAAGATTTGGAAGCTTTGGAGAATGCATTGCGGGCCAAAGACCATGATCAAGTGTATAATCTTGCCCATAAAATTAAGCCTAATGTAGATTTATTGGGTATGGAGCAAACACGTGCCATAGCTTTAGAGATAGAAACTCTAGGTAAGCAAGAGGCGAATATGGCAGAGATAGAGACAAGGTTCCCATTGCTTAAGACCGATATAAATCAAGTTGTGGCAGAATTGAAAAATGACTTCCAGTTATAATGCTTGCAGAAATTATTACAATTGGCGATGAGATTCTCATTGGTCAGGTTATTGATACCAACTCCGCATTTATAGGTAAAGAACTGAATAAAATCGGCATTTCAGTTTATCAGATCACCTCAATACAAGATGAACGTGTACATATGTTGAATGCTTTTAAAGAAGCGTCAGAACGTGTAGATGTAGTTATAATCACCGGTGGTCTAGGTCCTACAAAAGATGATATAACCAAACATACTTTATGTGAATTCTTCAATGATGAACTTGTTGAAAACGCAGCTGTATTAGCGCATGTAGAAGAATTGTTCGCTAAATATATAAGCAACACTCCAATATCGGATATTAATAGAATGCAAGCCTTGGTGCCCAGTAAGGCCGAGGTGTTGCATAATGCCAATGGTACTGCACCAGGTATGTTGATTAAACATGGTGAAGTTACATTTATTTCTATGCCCGGGGTTCCTTTTGAGATGAAGCATTTAATGATCGAATCTGTGATTCCTAAATTGGCTTCTTATTATAAAAGGCCTCATATTATGCATAGAACAGTAGTTACCTATGGTATGGGCGAAAGCGCTATTGCGAAAAGGATCGAAGCCTGGGAAGATGCCTTGCCGTCGAATATAAAATTGGCTTACCTTCCTAATTTAGGAAAAGTAAGATTACGTTTATCAGGTAAAGGATTAAATTATGATGAATTGGTGACTGCGATGGAAGCAGAAACCGAAAAACTATATCCACTAATAGAAGGTATTGTTTATGGATTGGAAGACGATCAGAGCCTAGAAGAAATAGTAGCTAAATTGTTCACAGATAAAAAGTTAACCTTATCTACAGCAGAGAGTTTTACTGGCGGTAAAATAGCAGAGAGAATAACTTCAATTCCAGGCGCATCGAATTATTTTAAAGGTAGCGTGGTCAGTTATGCCACCGATGTAAAAATAAATGTGCTAAAGGTACCTACTGTATTGGTCGACAAGTATTCTGTGGTAAGCGCAGAGGTTGCAACGGCAATGGCGAAAGGAATGAAAGAATTGATGCAAACCGATTTTGTAATAGCGACCACTGGAAATGCCGGACCTACAAAAGGAGATTCAAATGCCGAAGTAGGAACGGTGTTTATTGCAATAGATGGTCCTACATCACATTTTGTACAAGAATTTCAAATGGGAAGTACTCGTGAACGGGTTGTGGAAAAATCTGTAAATAAGGCTTTTGAGCTGCTTCAAAAAGAAATTTTAAAAATGTGAACTTTATTGTTGTTGGAACGATAAAAAAGATATAAATTTGCACCCTGTTTAAAAGAAAAAGTCAGCACGATGTCAAAAGTTTGTGAAATTACGGGAAAGAAGGCGATGTTTGGAAACAATGTGTCGTTTTCAATTAATAAGACGAGAAGAAGATTTGATGTAAATCTTTCTAAAAAGCGTTTTTACATTCCAGAAGAAGACCGTTGGATTACACTTAAAGTTTCTACAAGAGCTTTAAAGAGTATTAATAAAAAAGGGATATCTGCTGTTTTAAAAGAAGCAAAAGCAAAGGGATTCGTTATTAAGTAATCTGGAAAATAGAGCGTTAAGATGGCAAAGAAAGGCAATAGAATACAAGTTATATTAGAGTGCACTGAGCACAAAGAATCTGGACAATCAGGTACTTCAAGATATATTACAACTAAGAATAAGAAGAACACTCCAGAGAGATTGGAAATTAAAAAATTCAATCCTATTCTTAAGAGAATGACCGTACATAAAGAAATTAAATAGATTTTTATTTTAAGAAAATCACAAAAAATTATAAGTCATGGCTAAGAAAACCGTAGCAAGTTTACAGACAAGTTCTAAAAGATTGACAAAGGCCATAAAAATGGTTAAGTCGCCTAAATCAGGCGCTTACGTTTTTGTTGAGCAAGTAATGCCACCAGAATTGGTAGATGCTTGGATTGCCAAAAAATAAGAAATATAACTTTTAGTAGTTATTGAGCCCCTTTCCTACGAAAGGGGCTTTTTAATTTTTATATTTGAAAAACCATATGATTAACAATGAGCTTATTTAAAAAAATATTTTCTTCCCAGAAAAAAGAAACCTTAGACAAAGGTTTGGAGAAAACCAAAACCAGCTTTTTTTCTAAATTAGGAAAAGCGGTTTCGGGTAAGTCTAAAGTAGATGATGATGTATTGGATAATCTTGAAGAAGTACTGGTTTCTTCGGATGTTGGCGTAGATACTACTTTGAAAATTATAGAAAGAATTGAGGCTAGGGTAGCTCGTGATAAGTACGTTGGTACAGATGAGTTAAATACCATATTAAGAGCTGAAATTGCCGAACTTTTATCTGAAACCAATGACGATGATGTTTCTAAAATACAAATACCAAAAGATAAAAAACCGTATGTAATTATGGTTGTTGGTGTAAACGGTGTAGGTAAAACAACTACCATAGGTAAGTTGGCACATCGATTTAAAAATCAAGGACTAAAAGTTGTTCTTGGTGCTGCAGATACATTTAGGGCTGCAGCAATTGATCAATTACAAGTATGGGCAGATCGTGTAGATGTACCGATTGTAAAACAACAAATGGGTAGTGACCCTGCATCTGTTGCCTTTGACACGCTTAGTTCTGCGGTTACCCAAGATGCAGATGTTGTTATTATTGATACCGCTGGACGTTTACATAATAAGGTGAACTTAATGAATGAGTTGACAAAGGTAAAACGCGTCATGCAAAAAGTGGTAGAAGACACTCCGCATGAAGTTTTATTGGTTCTAGATGGTTCTACTGGGCAAAATGCTTTTGAACAAGCAAAGCAATTTACCAAAGCTACAGAAGTAACAGCTTTGGCAATTACTAAATTAGATGGTACTGCAAAAGGTGGTGTGGTTATCGGAATTTCTGATCAATTTAAAATTCCTGTAAAATATATTGGTGTAGGTGAAGGTATTGAAGATTTACACGCATTCAATAAATATGAGTTTGTAGATTCATTCTTTAAAATATAAGATTGAGATACTGCTACTAACTACTGACCTCTACTTTTATTTTTTGAATCTGTTTATATTTTTCGGGTTTAATGCCTTCCATAGGGGTAGAAAGAATTTTAAAGCAATATATACCTGATAAGTAAGCCATTAATGGTTTTTTCTTTGGTCGTACCTTTACAAATTGCGTAAGATTTTCTTGAACACTAAACACTGCAAGTTGGCTGGCATTTTTTTATTTTTGGGGTATTAAAGAATGAAGCATTTACCAAAAGCATTTTTTGTTTCTTCAAGAGAAACTAAAATAAACAACCAAGGTTGACTGTTTATAGAAGGCGGACTCAGTTTTAAAATATGTTTTAATCCTCGTTTTTTTCCTTTGGAAATTGTCTTGGAAGTATCAAACTTTTTAGTCGCATATCTTTACTTTGCAATGCTTCTAAAATTCATTTTTAAATTTTACACAAATAATAGCAGACTTATCTGCTAAGTCGAAATAAGATGATAAGTTGTAGTTAAAAAGAATGTAGAGTGATTAATCACTCAATTATCTTATTGATTAATCTCCATAATTCATTATCAAAACTAGAAGGACCTAAAAGTTCTTCATTACTAGCATCACCCATTCGTACAACAACCAAATCTAAACTTGGAATCATGTATAATTTTTGGTCGTTTAATCCGAGTCCGGCATACAGGTCGTCAGGTGCATTTGGTATTAAACTACCGTTATATTCATCTTCTGAACTTGGTAGTCTATAACTATTTTTTCCGTTTAACCAATATAAATATCCGTATGCAGGGTTTAGGTTCTGAGATGAATTTGTCATAGCATTAAAATAGCTTTGATCAGCAAGAATAGTAGTTCCGTCCCAGCTACCATTGTTAAGGTTTAGTATTCCAAAACGTGCCATACTTCTTGCTGAGCTGAAAAATACATTGTTGTAGCCAGCTTTAATGAACAGCCCTTGCATGCCAATGGGTTTTTTAATTTTTTCGGAGAAATACGAGTTGAAATCTGTTTCGGTGGTGTTTGCAATTACCTCATCTAACAAGGTATATGGTCCGTTATGATAATACCAAAATGTATTTGGGTCATTTAAATATGTTAGACACTCAGGGTCGGTACAAAAAATATCTTCAACCATATAATCTAACCCAGTAGTCATTGTCAACTGGTTTTCAATCGTAATATTTAGTTCTTTCTCCAATGGCATGTTAGACCATCCTTCGCCTAAATAAGTAGAAGTAAAATCCGTAATTTTAAAATATTTTTCTTCTTGGGCTATACCTGTCAGCATAGCGGTTAAATTTTTTCCTGCGGAATTCCAAGCATGATAATCATCAGAAGTAAATTCTCCAAAATATTTTTCAACGACCATACGGCCATCCTTCAAAATAATAAAGGCATCGGTATTGTTATTTTCAAGGAAGGAATAAAGATTATATAATTCACTTTTGTTCCAACCAAGTGTTTCCATTGAAATGGTTTCCCATTCATTAGATATGGAGATAGGAGGGAAGTATGTTTCAGTTGGTATTGGAGCAACAACTACTGGCGGGTTTTCGCTTTTATCAGTTTCGGTATCTGAATCAGTGGAGCATGAAAAAAATATTGATAAGGCAAGTAGGCTGAAAAATTGGCAGAATTTCATGATTAACTTAAGTTTAGGTTATATATAAACCGTAACCAAATAAAGATTACAAGTAAAATTATCCATATCTAACGTTTTTAAATACCCAAATCGTATTTTTGCACCCCAATTTAAATTATGAGAACAAAAACTCTTAAAAAGAACAAAATCAACGTAGTAACTCTAGGTTGTTCTAAAAATGTATATGACTCAGAAGTACTTATGGGACAGCTAAAGGCCAATGATAAGGAAGTTGTACATGAAGTAGAGGGAAATATAGTAGTAATTAATACGTGTGGCTTTATTGCTAATGCAAAAGAAGAGAGCGTTAATACCATTTTAGAATATGTTCAGAAGAAAGAATTAGGAGCTGTTGACAAAGTTTTTGTTACCGGTTGCTTAAGTGAGCGGTACAAACCAGATTTGCAAAAGGAAATTCCTAATGTAGATGAATACTTTGGTACAAGTGAATTACCAGGATTGTTAAAGGCTTTAGGTGCAGACTATAAACATGAGCTAATAGGAGAGCGTTTGACAACCACACCAAAGAATTATGCCTATCTAAAAATTGCCGAAGGTTGTGATCGACCTTGTTCGTTCTGTGCTATACCTTTAATGCGTGGTAAACACAAGAGTACCCCGATAGAGGAGTTGGTGACCGAAGCTGAAAAGTTAGCTTCTAAGGGAGTGAAAGAACTTATTTTGATAGCCCAAGATTTAACTTACTACGGGCTTGATTTATATAGGAAGAGAAATCTTGCCGAGCTATTGGAAGCATTGGTCAAAGTAGAAGGTATTGAATGGATACGTTTACACTATGCATTTCCGACAGGTTTTCCAATGGATGTTTTAAATGTAATGAATAGAGAACCAAAGGTTTGTAATTATTTAGATATTCCTTTACAACATATATCTGACAACATTCTTAAAAGCATGCGTCGTGGAACTACGGAAGCTAAAACAACTAAACTGCTAAAAGAATTTAGAGCTGCAGTACCAGAAATGACCATAAGAACTACATTAATAGTTGGGTATCCCGGTGAAACAGAAGAGGACTTTGAAATTCTTAAAAATTGGGTTATTGCTATGCGCTTTGAGCGATTAGGTTGTTTTACCTATAGTCATGAAGAAAATACACATGCCTATACTTTAGAAGATAATCTGCCCGAAGAAAAAAAACAAGAGCGTGCGAATATCATAATGGAAATTCAATCTCAAATTTCTTGGGAGCTTAACCAAAAGAAAGTAGGGGAGACTTTTCGTTGTATAATTGATCGTAAAGAAGGTAACTATTTTGTGGGTAGAACAGAGTTCGATTCTCCTGATGTAGATAATGAGGTTTTAATAGATGCCAGTAAACATTACGTGAAGCAAGGTGAATTTGTGAATGTAAAAATTACCGAAGCAGCAGATTTTGACCTTTACGGCGAACCAGTATAATTTTAATTAAAGTTCCTTTTTCATCATACCGATAGTGAAATAACCCAATAGGGCTATAACTACTACAATTATAACCCAAAGCCACCATTTATTTTCAAATAACGAAGGGGTCGTGGTTATATCTGTCTTTGGGATATTAACAACATAACCAAAGTTTAGTTTTGAGATGTTTTCAGGCAATGAAATCTTTGTTTTAGAAATATCATATTTTGGTGAACCTGCATTGTTTTTGCCATATACTAGAAAATAATTTGCTGGCTCTGTAAAACGTGTAGTTAAGGTATGTACATATCCTTTAAGCTCTATATTTGAAATCTTCAAAGGTTGGTTGTCATTATTTAAAATGATGATACGAACCTTTTTAGCCAAACTTCCAGGTAGCTGAAAATTATTTTCTTCAAAAGAAGATAGTGTTCTGGTAGCCATCGGTCTGTAATTATAATGAAAACCTTTTTCTGTTTGTATACTATCTACCAAATATTGAATGGATATTGATCTGTAATAATCAATATCATCATCAACGGTAAGCTTTAATAAGTTTAGAGGTACTCGATTATTTAAATCTACATCTATAATCGTTTTTTTATCCTCTTGTTTTATTTGAAAGGAACGAACAGGGTAATCGCGGTATACAGCTTTCTTTTTCGCTTTTTTAAGAATTTTTACTGAACTTAAATTTGGCTTCTCAGCACTTTTTATTAATAATCTATAATACCTAAAGCTTGTGTCTGGGAGTTTAAGGGTAGTAAAAGAATAGTTTGTTTGGTCATTGTTAATAGATAGAATACGATAATCTTTTAAAATATTGAACCATTGTTTTTGATGCTGACTACCTTCTAGGGTAATTTCCCAATTAAAGTTGAGATCTTGGATCTCTAATTTAATTTTATTTATAGTTTCTTTTTCAGGTAATTCATAGGTGTAGAAATAACCATTAGAATTATAGACACTATTTAGTAAGTTGAAAGAAATTTCAGAATTTGCATATACTGCTTTTGAAACTTTATGTAAGTATGGTGCTTCAATTGTATCCGTTTTAGTAACGCCATAGATGCGAATATCATTCATATTGCTGTTCAACTCTTGAAATACATGGTCAGGGATTTCAATGTTGTGCCAAACACTATCTATTCCCTTTAATTCTATTTTTTTGGAATAGGAATCCATCTGTCCAAAACAAAATGAAATTGACAGAAAAGTAAGAATTATAAATAGGTTATTATTTAGTTTCATCTGAAATAATGTGTTTGTATTTATTATAAAGAAATGAAATAATCAATAGTAGAACTCCAAGGGAAACGAATACAATTGTTTTAGAAATGGTATTCAGTGAAGAAATATCATAGAAGAAGAGTTTAATTAAGGTAAGAGCAAAAAGAACGATAGCGCCAATACGTAGGTATTTTTTCTTTTTCCAGATACCAAGAGCAATAAGCAACAAAGCGTATAAACCCCAGAGGATACTTAGTCCTAATTTGTACGATTGATCAGAACCGGCTAGATCCATCCAATTTAATAATTCACTACTAGTTACCCATATGATAGCTATATGTAAGAGAATTTCAAACGGAATTTTGTAATTAATTTTAAGATATTCTTGCTGCGCTATTTTATGTATGGCAAACAACAAGAAGGCAAAAAATGCAAATGAAATATAGCGGATGTAAATGTTGTAGATTCCTATATTGTAAAATTCGGCCAACTCTTGGGTTAGGTAATTTTCGCGTAATTCGCTTAAAGTATATAGACCGTTGGTCAAAAAAGCCAATGTAACAAAAAGAGCTGCGCATAACGAAACTAAACCTAACACTTTGTTTTTTAGTTTAAAGGTATTTACTAAGGCTAGAGTACTTATAAATAACATAGTATATAGTAGTGACCATATCGATTCTAGATCAACGAGGTTGTAATTGTATTCTGGGTAATCGCCTGCGGTACCCGTAAGGTTAATTTCCGATGCTTGAAAGGCATTGTTCCAGTACTGCTCTATTTCAAAATATAGGGTTAAGAACAATGTTCCAATAGATAAAGCCGGTATAGCAACTTCCATAATTTTTTGAACAACTGATTGCTTTTTAAAGTTGAATTTTAGTTGAATGTATGTCATAAAACCAAAAGCAGCTGTACAGAGTAAGGAGGTCAAAAAAGTAGTGTTAAATATAATGCGCCACTCATTTTGGGTATTTCGCCAAGTGTAGCTTAGTTCCCAATCCATCATTAAGCTTAAAAATGCTAATGCTGCCAAAAAGTAAGAGAGGTATTCGTAAAAGCCAACTTTTTTGGTGCGCCCTATCCAAAAAAGAAGTGCAGCTTCAAAAGCCCAAATTAACGTTACCCAATTACCATCTAGTTGAACGGGTACGGCTATAGTAATGAAAGTTAGTACAAACCCAGAGGTCAAGAAAAATAGCTTGCGATCCGCTAATTTTCTTTTAAAAATAATAACTGTGATGACAAAATGGATTAACGCATTAAAAACGGTAAATAGCCCTAAGTAAGATTCACCACCATCATAATCATAAAGCCAGGCAATTCCAAAGCCATAAAAAATGAAGGAATTTAGCATTATTAATACAATATCGCCAACTTGAAATTTTTCAGTTTTTATAAGTTTAAAAGCTAAAAATGTTGCGTAGAAAATAGAAAAGAAAATTGCTAAAAAGGTAACACCTAAAGTGAAATCGTCGCTTTCGCCAAAAGAGAACGCATTTGTAAAATACCAGTAACTATAAATAAGCCAAGTAAATGTAAAAGAAACGTAGTACAATGCTTTCCAGTACTTTTTAAATGATATCACCAAAAGACCAATATTAATCAGAGCGATATAGCAAAATAAAGTAGTGACATTGCCAGAGTCGTTACTTAATAAGAATGGTACGGCATAAGCTCCAACGAGACCAATGTGTGCAATTACTTGTTTGTTGTAATTTAGTGCGGCTACGACACCAAATATGGTGCACAATAGCATAAAACCAAAGGCAACGAGTTGTGGAAAAAGCCCATATAAATCGTAGGCTGCAAAGGTTATAAAGTATAAAATTGCCAGGGCGCCACTGACCAAAACCGCACTATAACCTTCGTATTTTGCTTTTAGTTTGAATCCGAATCCTAATAAACCTAAGCCTACCAAATACCCTAGTATTATTCGTGTAAGCGGACTAATTAAATTATTTTCAATTGAATATTTAGCACCAATTACTACACCAATTACCGTAATTAAAATTCCAATTTTATTGATGAGATTTTCACCTATAAATTTTTCAAGATTTGATTTCTTTTTGGAATTTTTACTCTTCTCTTTAGATGATGGTACAGATTCTTTTTGATTTGGAACTGGTGATGGTTCAAATTGAATAGGAGTTTCTGCTATTGCGGGCACTATTTTCTTAATAGGCTCTTCAATAGGAACAGTTTCATTTTGTTGAGAATCTAGTTGCTTTGATTCTTCTGTAAACTTTAGCGCTTGGGTATTTCGTAGAATTTGAATATCTCTACGTATTTCGTTCACCTCAATATTAAAATCTTGCTGCTTTTTTAAAAGTATTTCTAACTTTTGCAGTAATGCATTTATTTGTTCTTGGTCGTTAGGCATAGATGTCGGTTTGTGCCCTAATAAATTAGGGTCTTATAATTTAAACGTAAAAGATGTAAATATGTTGGGAAGAAAGATCTTAACTTAGTAAAATAAAATATCCCTGAAACGGATTTTACCATTTTCAAGGGTATTTGAAACTTTGTTTTTAAATGATTGTTATAATTGAAATTAACTATTTAAAATATAAATAGTATACATTACATCACCTAAATTAGTGGCGTCGGTAGATACCAACCACTGGCTTTCTTTTAAATAAGCGTCTAGTTTTTTTGAATTTCTGTACTTGATGATTTCGCTATATGAAACTTGTCAAGCGTAAGTTGGAATAGTAAATAATCGTTTCAACTTTATATAGTTTCAACGCGTTATGCTTTTTGATTAAAATTCTTCAATTCGAGTGATTTTCTGATGCGAAGTAGCAGAAAATACTATCGAGGATAGAATTTTCAGAACAGAATACCTTGTTCTTGATATTTTTTCTTCTAGAAAAAACTTAAACAGAAGGTTTTAAATCTAAAACAGTAAAATGCATAACGGGTTGTTTAATAATATTTTCTATTTAACCATGAATAAGGCATTGGCGAAAAATAGTTTTCCATTTTCCCAGAAACCTCTAAAAAGTGGATTGTCTACCATGTAAATAACTTGTCCGCGTCCCATTTTTTCAGTTCCAAAAATTATGGTTTCGGCAATTTTTTTCTTTGCTTCGCTACCTGCAAAACCAGAGACCGGTTCATTATCGCCTTCGCTTAAATAAACTGCGCTTCCGTTTTCTAAGTAATTGTAAGAACGAGCACCTAATTTAAGGGTAAAATACGTATCGTCATACCCATATGCTAGCGGATTTGTATTATCGACAGTAGCTTTGAATATTGCACCTGTAATGGCTGACTTTATTTGTTCTCTTTCAGAAATTTCAAAAGATTCAATCGTTGTCGAAGAGTCTTCCTTTATTTCTTTTTCAGATAATTCAAAATCTTTGTCAGAAGCGATAAGACCATCAATTGCACCACCCATAACAATTAATTTCCCACCACGTTTTACCCAATCTTTTATTTTTTCTTTGTTATGAGTGTTAAGAAAATTAATATAGCCGCGTCCATCAGGTAAAACTAAAATATCATATTTAGTAAGGTCAACACGCTCAAAATAATTATTATCCAGAACAGAAATAGGGTAAACTAACTGTTGTTCAAAAAAGTTCCAAATTTCTCCAAAGCGAAGTGTAGAAGTTGGCTCTCCGGACAGTACTGCAATATTCAAGTTTTGAATCACATCGACATAACCTGAACCAAAATCTTTGCCACTTTCAACAAAACCTGTTTTGGTAGAAATTAAATTTTTAGAATTGTTCGTTGATGCGGCGATAAGAATATCATTGAAATTCTTAAGATGCTTATTATCACTTTTTGTAATTATTAGTGTGCCACGCTCATGAGAAACACCATCTAAAGTAAATGGCTTGTGCGCATAACGTACACGTACTTTGTTACGTAGCAACTCAGCCAAGAACCGAGCATCTTTCATACTGTTCCAATCTGCTAAATAGGCATACTTGGCTACAGCGATACTTTTAATTTCAGGTTTGCTGAGTACCGTAGATGAACCGCTAAAATTACTTTCAGAAGCGATGGCATCTAGTCCGTATGCGTAAGGTAAGGACCATGCTGTAATGTCATAAGTAACCGAATCGCTTAGTTTTGCCATAGGCTCGAGCAAAACTTTTACTAAAGTACTTTTTGGTTGATTTGAAGAGATTATCAAACTTTGTTCGGTACTTTTAATTGAGCCAGATTTGCCTGTTGCATAGCTATAACCTTTTATAGTCGCTTTTGAGCCCGTTTGATATTCAATTTCGTGTTTACTTAACAAATCGGCTAAAGCTTCCAGTTTATCTGGATTACCGTTCAATACATAACTCTTGTACTTATAATTCTTATTAAGGTAGAATTTCTTGAACTCGGCATTTAGCTTAGCTATATTTTTAGAAGCCACTTCTACAGTAGATAAACCTGTGGTGTGGTGGTGCGCAATTCTATCTTTTAATGTTAGGGTGTCTCCTATACTTGTAATAATGCCTAAACCTGCACGACCGCTACCACCTTGCTCATAGGTCATTCCAATACCTCCATTATAAGTAGGGTAGGTGTCACCATAGCTAGGGTATAGAAGATCAAATACTTCTTTTGTGAAATAAAACCAACCGTTCTCGTCGAAATACTTAGCATGGTTCTTGCCTATAGTTTCTTGAAATTCTCTTTGAAAACCAGTAATTACTTCATGAAACGGCTCTGCAGCAGGAGCAAAATAATAAGGATTGTCAACACCTTGTTCATGAAAATCTACATGTACGTGTGGTAACCATTTATTAAATTGCTTTAAACGTTGCTGGCTCTCAACTTGTGTTAACCATGCCCAATCTCTATTTAGGTCGAACATATAATGGTTGCTTCTACCGCTCCACCAGTTTTCATAGTGCTCCATACTATTAGGGTCTATCTGGTTGGGAGAATTTTTAAATTGGTTGTACCAATTTACGTAGCGGTCACGCCCATCTGGGTTAATACAAGGGTCTATTAAAACCACAAGGTCCTCTAAGTAGCCGCTTTTACTAGTGAAAAGATCGTAAATAGTTTGCATTGAGGCTTCGGTACTTACACTTTCATTACCATGTACGTTATAGCTAAGCCATACAATAGCTTTATTCGGTGAGCCTTCCCCATTTAATCCTTTCATATGCTCTTTCCTAATTTTATCGAGGTTTTGCATATTTTCTTTGGTAGAAATAGTAGCTAATAGCAAAGGTCTGCGTTCATTAGTTTTACCATATTCTAAAAGGTTCATACGTTGAGGTTCAGCTTCTGCTAAATATTGATAATAATCAACTACCTCATGGTGCCTGGTAAATTGTGTGCCAAGTTCATAGCCTAAAAACTCTGAGGGAGATTTTAATTGGGCTACACTAAAAAACGGAATAAAAAGTAATGCGTAGCGTAGATTTAGTTTCATATAGTTGTTTGTGTTCTGAGTCAGCCAAATCTATTACAAAAAAATGCAAAATGTACTTCATTTATATAGTATTTTTCCGTGTAATTAGGTATTTAACGGTACCGCTAATTAACTTATATTTACCGAGATTTTACTTTTTATATGGATATTGACTGTTTGCCCATATCAAAAACGGGCTATTTTTCGAAATTTATTAGCGATTATGTAACTGCGAATGTTAAACTTAAACCATTATATAATCGCTTTCCAGATGTAGAAGGTTTTAAAGGGCAAATTGAAGAAAAGGGCTCACATTTTACTCAAGCAAAAAGAGAAGTGTTGTATAGCTCAGTGGTCAACCAGCATAATAAGACAGATATTTCTAAAGAAACTACCGCTAACATCGAGCTTTTAAAGGAAAAGAATACCTTTACTATAGTTACTGGTCACCAGTTAAATTTATTTACAGGGCCCTTATATTTTCTGTACAAGATTATCTCTACAATTAATCTAACCAAGCAATTAAAGAAAGAATATCCAGATAATAATTTTGTGCCAATTTATTGGATGGCAACTGAAGATCACGATTTCGATGAAATAAACTTTTTTAATTTCATGGGGTTAAAATTTCAATGGAATAAGGAAGTCTCTGGTGCTGTAGGACATTTACCTACGGAAGGTCTAGAAGAAGTATTTGGCTTGTTTTCTAAAACCATTGGAGACAGTAAAAACGCAAATGATTTAAAGCAACTTTTTGAAAACGCCTATTTAAAGCATGATAACCTTACGGATGCTACCCGTTTCTTGGCGAATGAGATCTTTAAGGATTATGGGTTGGTCATTGTTGATGGGGATGATATCGATTTAAAAAAGTTGTTGGTACCGTACATGAAGAAAGACATTTTTGAACAAACAGCGTTCAAAAAAGTATCGGAGACTATTAAGAAAATTGAGCAAATATCTTCTGATTATCCCATTCAGGTAAATCCACGTGAAATTAATTACTTCTATTTAAAAGATGGTATTAGAGAAAGGATTATAGAAAGTAAGGGTAGTTATATAATAAATGACACCTCAATATCTTTTACCAAAGAGGAGTTGGTCTCAGAGATGGAAAATTTTCCCGAGCGGTTTTCACCCAATGTTATAGCACGTCCTTTATATCAAGAGGTGATTTTACCCAATCTTTGCTATATCGGTGGTGGTGGAGAAATAGCGTATTGGTTAGAATTGAAGACTACATTTGAAGCTATGGATGTGCCTTTTCCCATTTTATTGGTGAGAAATTCAGCCTTGATCATCACCGAAAAACAAGCCGACAAGTTAGAGCGAATGAATATAACTAAGTCGGATATGTTTTTAAAGCAGAATAGTTTGATCAATAAAAAGATTCGAGAGATTTCTAATATCGATATCGATTTTTCTACACAGAAAAAATTACTGGAAGAGCAGTTTAAAAATATGTATACCCTTGCGGAAAAGACAGACAAATCTTTTTTAGGAGCCGTAAAGGCTCAAGAAGTAAAACAGAAAAAAGGGTTGGAAGCCTTGGAAAAAAGATTACTACAGGCACAAAAAAGAAAGCTGAAGGATCATGTGGTTCGTATGACCGAACTTCAAAATGAAATTTTTCCCAATCAATCGTTGCAAGAACGCCAGTTGAATTTTTCTGAGTTTTATTTAGCATACGGTGAAGATTTGATACCCATGCTTTTTGAGGCTTTACAACCATTAGATTTAAATTTTAGGGTTATTACCCAAAAGTAGATTATGGGCAAGAACGTATCTCTAAATAAGATTACCGTACTTGCCATTTTTTCTTTCCTAGCCATTACCGTGATAACTTTTTTTAAAAGTGCGTTAGAACTCGAAGACGCAGAACAAGCGTATTATTCGCAGTGGCTACGTTTGGGTTATGATGATCAACCACCCTTTTATACGTGGTTACAGTATGTTTTCAATACTGTTTTTGGTACGGGTAAACTATCTTTTTCCATTTTAAGAGGACTATTGTTCGCTAGTACTTTGCTTTTGTTATATCGGTTTTCAAAAGAGAGAATTAACGACATTGATAAAACTAGCTTATCGGTTTTAATATTGGTTTTTGTTCCTGTGTATATAGATTTTACTTTCCGTAGGTTATCGCATACCAGTTTGTTGTGTTTATGTATTGTTGCTTCCTATTACTGTATACAACTTTTAATACGACGTAAATCTGTTTTTAATTATTTGTTATTTGGGTTAATGGTAGGTATTGGCATTATGTCTAAATACAACTATGCATTTTTTTTGGTGACATTTGCTCTTGTTTCTTTATGGGATAAAGAAATGAGAAGTGTGCTGCTAAATGTGAGAATGCTAATTGCGGTCTTGCTTTCCCTAGTAATGATAAGCCCACATATGTATTGGTTATTTGGACCAGACGGATTTCAATCTTTTTTAGAATCGAGCATTCAAGAAAAAATTGGAGTAGAAGTGGAAAACAAAGAATTTTCATTACTACCGATAGTGATTTATTTGAAAGGTATTTTTGCGCTGTCTTTCCCTATTCTTGCTTTAATTTTAATTGGCATTGTCATTAAGAAGATAACCTTTAACAAGCAAAAACTGCATTGGTTTTCTAAAATGCTCTTTGTGCAATTATTGGTGTTGGGCTTGTTTTTTCTTGTTTTTCAAAGTCAAAAAGTTGAGACAAGGTGGTTATTGCCATTGTTTATTCCGTTTGTTATTTTGTTTTTTGAAACCGTTAGTTTTAAGAAAAACAATAAGATGGTTGTAATTGGATTTTATATATTTCTCTCCGTAATTATATTACAAACAGTGAGAACACCTGCGGAGAAATTATTGAATATACCATCGTCTGTACATTTTGGATTTGAGCCCATTGCCAATAAGCTGATAAAGAACTATGAAGATTATCAATGGGTGCTTCCAAATGTAACTTATGCCGGTAATGTGCGCTTGTTGCATCCGGACAGAACAATATTTTCTTCGGATGATTATTCATTGAAAACTGCAGAATCGAATGTTAAAGAACGAATTAGGGTTACTATTAATCCATGCGTTGAACAAAATAGAACTCCTTTAGATAGTCTTATCGTTTTTGGTAAGGATATGGAAAAACTGTACTTCTATATAGATTAAGGAACTAGAAATTTTCCATTCCAAGAGTTGTCTATCTTTTTAAATAATGCCCTAATATGGTTGGGACGTTTTAATTTTAAGTATTCAATTTCTGTAGGTATTACATCGATTATTGAGAAATAATTCTCCTCTTCAATATATTCTACCTGATCTGGGTTTTTAATAGGGCTACCAGGGCTAGAGTTGGTGATGTAATCTTTTTTGCTATTAGGCTGAATAGTTTGCCATGTAGTAGTCAATCTATTTTTATCGGTCACAACCATTGCTTTTCCTTCTATTTTTAATTGCAGCATTTTTTCAGGATGATATAAAAGAAAGCTAACCTGATGGTTTGCATTAAGATGCTTAATTTTCTGGGTGCGGCTATCGGTATAAATCGTTATAAGTAAATTTTCGCTTACTTCACGAAGAACCACAGTACGTAATCTTGCTACGGTTTCGTTGCCCAAAGTTGCCATGGTAATGAGCCTAAATGGGTGACCTCGCTCTGTAACTCCCTTTTTAATTTCACTGTTTAATTCTTCAAAAAATGAATTGATCATAATGGTAATATATTTAAATGTAAAAATAAATGAATAAAGTAGGTAGGGTAATTGTTTAGTTAGTTGTTATAAAGGAAATAGCTGTGAAAAAGAAATTGATTAAGTTCAATTTTTAGCTTTTGGTTTAATTTGGTTTTGATTTATTTAAAAGCTCGGGGTGGTTTCCGAGCTTTTTTAATATAGATATGTAAGGTTTTGTGAAGTACCGTGACTTAGTAACGGAATACAAATTGCTATGAAGAAGAATTTTTAATGAATTCGGTTTGATAATTAGTTGATGAAAAATCCCGGATGATTTCCGGGATTTTATATTCTAAAATATTCTTTACCAGATCAGTAAATGTAATTGATCAAAGTATCACTATTACTTTACCTTATATTCTAAACGCATGGTAATTGAAGCAGTCTTGTTTTTAGATGATGTATTATAGACACCTCCCCAGCTATAATCTTCACCGGAATTTTGACCGGTAATCTGAAAAACACCCATGTTGGCGGAAACTAAATCTCCTAAATTACTACCTGCATTTTCAGCAATTCTCTCGGCACGTATCCTTGCATCCTCGGTAGCTTTAGAAATCATTTCTATTTTAAGGTCTGCTAATTTGGTATAATAATATCTTGGAGGCGAAGAGTTAAATTGCACACCTTTATTCAAAAGTTCGGTAATTTCTCTAGATACACTTTCGATCAATGCAACATCTTCAGATTCGATTTTTAAGGTCTGTATTAATTGATAACCTCTAAAAATGCTACCCACATAATTACCATTTTCATATTGGTTGTCACGCATTTCTATGGTTTGTACACTATTAAAAATAAGACTGTTTATATCAATACCTTTAGATGTTAAATATTGGCGAACAATCTCTTTATCGCTATTTAATTGGTCAAAAGCTGTCTTTAAAACGGTGCTATTAGTAGAAAATTGACCTTCCCAAACAATTAGGTCAGAAGTAAAATTTTCATTGCCTAGACCGGTAACCGATATCATTTGAGGTGGGTTCGCCCTTTGTATATAAGCATTACCTAAAAAATACGAAGCGATAACAATGGCCGCTCCAAAAATAATTGCACTAATATGTTTCATGAAAAATATTAAAATTGAGTCTAAATATACCAAAATATACTTTTCAAGAACGGTCAATTTGCTATTTTTGCCCATGCAAAATAAAGTCCTCATACTAGATTTTGGTTCACAGTACACCCAATTGATTGGAAGACGCGTACGTGAGTTGAATATTTTCTCCGAAATTAAACCTTATAATAAATTACCAAAAGACCTTTCAGAGTATAAGGCTGTGATTCTTTCTGGATCGCCTTTATCAGTTAGGGGTGACGATGCGGTGCATCCTGACTTGTCTGAAATTAGAGGCAAAAAACCATTGTTGGGCGTTTGTTATGGTGCACAGTATTTGGCACACTTTAATGGGGGTAGTGTAGAAAAGTCTAACACGAGGGAATACGGTCGCGCCAACCTTAGCTTTATTAAGGAGAACGAACCGTTTTTTGATAAAGTAGACAATGGTAGTCAAGTGTGGATGAGCCATGCAGATACTATTAAGCATCTTCCAGAGAATACTATCCTATTGGCAAGTACGCATGATGTGGAAAATGCGACTTTTAAGTTTGAAGGCGAAGAGACCTATGCTATTCAGTTTCATCCAGAGGTATATCATTCAACCGACGGGAAGCAAGTTTTAGAAAACTTCTTGGTGAATATTGCCGGAATGGAACAAACTTGGACTCCCGATGCATTTGTGGATAAAACAGTGGTGGAATTAAAGGAGAAAATTGGTGATGAAAAGGTGATTTTAGGATTGTCTGGAGGAGTAGATTCTTCTGTTGCAGCGGTGTTGTTGCATAAGGCAATAGGTAAAAATCTACATTGCATATTTGTAAATAACGGACTTTTAAGAAAGAACGAGTTTACAGATGTATTAAAGCAATACGAAGGTATGGGCTTAAATGTGAAAGGTGTAGATGCTTCGGCACGTTTTTTGGATGAATTGGCTGGCGAGAGTGACCCAGAAACGAAAAGAAAGACCATTGGTCGCGTATTTATAGAAGTTTTTGATGATGAATCTCATTTGGTAGAAAATGCAAAATGGTTGGCGCAGGGTACAATTTATCCAGATGTTATTGAGTCTGTATCGGCAACTGGTGGACCATCACAAACGATAAAGAGTCACCATAATGTTGGTGGTTTGCCAGATTTTATGAAATTGAATGTGGTAGAACCATTGAAGATGTTATTTAAAGATGAAGTTAGAAGGGTAGGAGCTAGCTTGGGTATAGATAAAACGTTGCTAGGTAGACACCCTTTTCCGGGTCCAGGTTTGGCAATTCGTATTCTTGGGGATATCACTCCAGAGAAAGTGGTTATTTTACAAGAAGTAGATGCTATTTTTATTGAAGGATTGAAGAAGTGGGGGCTTTATGATAAAGTTTGGCAAGCAGGTGCTATGTTACTACCTGTAAATAGTGTTGGTGTTATGGGAGATGAGCGTACTTATGAAAAATGTGTAGCGCTTAGAGCTGTAGAAAGTACAGACGGAATGACTGCCGATTGGGTGAATTTACCTTATGAATTTCTACAAAAAACATCAAATGATATTATTAATAAAGTCCCTGGAGTGAATCGTGTCGTATATGATATAAGTTCTAAACCGCCAGCAACAATTGAATGGGAATAGTATGAAATATATATTTAATCAAGTTTACGTTATTTGTGCGTTTTGCGTATTGGTCTCTTGTACTGCAATGGCTCAAAAGTTTGAAACGCATGAGGTAAAAAGAGGTGAAACTTTAGAGAGTATTTCTAAATTATATGGAGTTTCTACGGCAAGCATTCTACAGTATAATAAGGAAATAAAAGCTGGTCAAGAATTAAGGCCTAATACTATTTTAGTTGTACCAGAAGCAGTTAAAACCAAACCCTCAAGCACACCTATTAAAACAGATGCTACTGCCGTACAAGAATCTGTAATTTTGAGAGAACCTATCGGTTATACGGAACACCGGGTAAAGAGAAAAGAAACCATTTTTGGGATTACCCAAATGTATAATATTACTGAAGATGAGTTGAAAAAGTACAATCCTGTATTGTACGCTTCGCCCCTTCAAAAGAAGATGGACTTGCGAATTCCGAAGTATCGTGCTCCAAAATTAGGGGAAGTTGGTATCAACGAAGATTATTTTGAAAAGTATATTGTTGCTGCAAAAGAAACAAGGTGGAGTATAGCCCATAAATATGGTATTACCATTGATAGCATGCTGGTTTTAAATCCAGGTTTATCAAAGTCTGACAATTATTTGTCTGAAGGATATGAGTTGGTATTGCCAAAAATAGCAGGGAGTACGGTAAAGAATCAAGTAACACAGTTATATACTTCGTATACGGTACCTGCCAAAATGAATTTCTATAGATTAGAAAAAGAATTTGGTGTTAAGTCTGATGAAATAGTACGCCTAAATCCTGAAATTACAGAGCGTGGCGGATTAAAGGAAGGCATGATAATTCGTATTCCTGAACAGAAAGTAGATACAGGAGAAATCAACACGGATAACTACATTTTCTATGAGGTTAAGCCAAAGCAAAACGAATTTAGATTAACTAGGAAATTTGGAATGAAATGGGCAGAATTAGTACAGTTGAATCCAGATTTAAAAGACGGTCTTAAGGCCGGAATGATTTTGAAATTGCCTAAAGACAAAGTAGGTGATTTTGAAGTTAAAAATGCTTTGGTCTTGGATAAAGTGAATTTATTGGATAGTATAAATGTTACGGTAAAACCCAAGGTTTTATTCTTGTTGCCTTTTAGATTAGACAAGTTAAATCTGAATAATAAAAAGGAGACCGAAAAAATCATTAATAATAGAAATAGCCTTAAGTTTAGCTTAGGGCTGTATTCTGGGGCTTTGGTAGCAATTGATTCTATGAAATCGTTGGGTGTGTCTATTGATGTAAAGACTTTTGATAATCAATTGGATTTAACTAAAACGAAACAGATATTGCAAGGTGAGCAGTTAAGTAGCTATAATGCTATTTTTGGTCCGCTAGATATTCCCTCGCTAAAAGAAACAGCGGTTCAGGCTTCAAGATACAATTTACCTGTGATTGCTCCTGTACCGGCTAAAAGTGATATTAGTTTAGATAATGTATTCTTCTCTTATACGGAAGAGGATGTACTGTTGAAGCATATGTTAGATTATGTAGAAACTAACCATAAAGGGGAGACACTTTTGGTGATAGCAGATGAAAATAACAAAAAGGAGAAAGAAGCTATTCTTCAACGCTTTCCAACTGCTAAAGTAGTGGTGGTTAAAGAAGAGGAGAAAAATATCGGTATCAATAGAGATAAGTTACAAACGCTTTTATCTGATCAAGTATCAAATTGGGTATTTGTAGAGTCAGATAATTATAAGCTGATTTCTAGTGTAGTATCTATTTTAAATTCATTTAATAATACCGCTTTTAATCCATTGGTAGGAGATAATAAAGTAAGTGTACGCATGTTTACTACAGACATGAATTCAGCTTTTGAGAACGATGTTATTTCGAATACTCATTTATCGAAATTAAAATTTACATACCCTTCTGTGAATCGTCAAGTAGCTAATAATTCTTTTGTAGATCGTTATAGAAAAAAATTTGGCGATGATCCAGATAGATATGCCGTTAGAGGGTTTGATCTTACCTATGATCTATTATTGAAATTGGCCTACAAGAACGATTTAATCGATGTGTCTAGATTTATTGGAGAAACAGAATACAATGGTAACAAGTTCAATTATCTGCGCAAGGGTTTTTCAGGATATTACAATCAGTCGTCTTATATTATGATGATGGATGATTTAAGAATTAAAACAATAGAGTAGTATGACATCTAAAGTAACATACAACGGTGGGTTAAGAACAGAGTGTGTTCATTTAAAATCGAACGATTCATTTGTAACCGATGCTCCTGTAGATAATAACGGATTGGGTCAGGCATTTTCACCAACCGATACCATTGCAACGGGTTTGGCGAGTTGTATGCTAACCATGATGGGTATAAAGGCAAACGGTTTAGAAGTAGACCTAAAAGGTACTACGGCTTCCGTTACCAAGCATATGGCGGCTTCGCCCAGAAGAATTTCTAAAATAGAGATAGAGTTACATTTGCCAGAGCAAGTATCAGAAAAGAGCAGAAAGATTTTAGTGCACACGGCAAATACGTGTCCTGTATTATATAGCTTGCACCCAGATATTGAGAAAATAATCACCTATCATTGGGATTTGTAAAAAGTTCATATCATTTTCTGTTTTTTTTTTAATTGTGTTCGGTATTTTATCTTTTCAAAGTCAAGAAGAAGCTGAATGGTCTTCAGAAATTCGTTTTACTTGGGCAGATTTTAATGGTAAGGTCTGGGTCGGTTCTGTAGCTACGGCTACAACAGCAAGCGGAATTAGTTATGATTTTTCTATATTCTATGAGAACAACGAAATGAAAATAGATTATAATGTTATGCCTATTACTACCCTACGAAATCATGGTATAACCTGAAATCTGTAACAATATAACTTTGTTGTACGAGCAGTAGTATTTTGATATTACTGAGCTTTTGGCACGTAAATTGCGAGTACAATTAGCAAATGCCACTTTTACGGATCACGCCAATGAAGAGGTTCGAAAAAGGTATAAGGCAATACTTCGTCAATTGAACGATTTACAAAATAAGTACGGCTCAGAGACCAATCATTCTAGGAATTTACTTGTCTAAAAACGTTGGTTTAAAGAGATTGAGAAAGCTTTAAGAGAATAACTCTATTTCAATTTTAAATTCGAAAAGCTTCGTTTTAAACGAAGCTTTTCGAATTAATATCAGTTTTGAACAAATTATACATCAGAAATAGTAACCCCTTTTTTTAGAGCGGCAATTGGATCATCTCAACTAGGTGAAGATTATTAAGTTTCATAAATTTCATGTCTAACTGGGTTTCCGCCGATATAGTAATGTTTATTGTATTGATGATAGCCTTCAATGTTTCTAATAATATCGCCCCGATTATTTACATTTGGTAAATATCATAAAGTAGTTTAAAATGTTCGGATCCAATGACTTTATAAAAAGATACGCCCATTCAGAAGTATCTCACATGTAATCTTTATAATTGATTTTATTGTTTAAAAGTTCCATTTATAAAACAATACCATGTTTTTCGATCAATGAAATTATTTTTTTTAATCCTAAAGTACAGTTACGTAATCCTACCATGTTTTTCATTCCATTTTTGTTGCCACTAAAACAGATGATATTGGTAGGCCTGCTTCCGCTACTAATGGAATTACCCGTTCGTAATCGGCAATAATCTTATCGTGCAACGAGAGGTCGTTGAATCTTTTTTCTATTCCCATACCGGCTCCTCAATACATAGGTGTGTGAATGTTGTATTTTTTTAAAAACGGAACTTCGTCCGATCTTACTAAATCA
>Ga0209344_10000627_pt1 | contig 57009 bp, 55 predicted proteins | sample Cruoilmetagenom6_FD_187293 | JGI IMG/M metagenome (GOLD analysis project Ga0209344, IMG submission 187293) | Oil polluted marine microbial communities from Coal Oil Point, Santa Barbara, California, USA - Santa Barbara Oil Seep Sample 6 (SPAdes)... | ecosystem: Environmental > Aquatic > Marine... | reverse complement strand
GTAGCACTAAGAGATTGTCTTTCTGCTGCATTACAATTAACGCAATAGATAGTATAACTATTGCATACAGTATACCTGCCAATACAATATGTTTTTTATTATTACCGTGAACCTCGCCCCTACTTATTAAAGTGATAGCAAAAATGTAAACTATAGGAACCAATGAAATATACCAATGGGAGAGTGTACCTAAAACAGACATTCCCATTAAAAGATTTAATCCACGGCAAATACCCATATTCAAAGGTCCGGCGAAACCGAATTGCTTAAAGTAACCATCATACGTTAAAATAGCAATGGTCAAAGCAACTGAAATGAGCCCCGATAACATATTGCATTTAAATGCTAATGTTATCCCGACCAACATTAAAATAGTGCCAAAATAAATTGCTTCTCGCTTAGGTACGAGTCCGCTCGGTATTACTCTTTCAGGCCTTTCTACGGCATCTAATTCCGCATCGAACACATCGTTAAGAACAACTCCACCAGCATATAAGGCAACAGATGAGAATACCAAGAAAAAAACATCGCCGCTTTGTTCCCTCAAATATGTAAGTACTTCGATATTTCGCAAGTATAAAATAATAGCAATACCCGCTAATACATCCGCAGCTGCAGTCGGCAAATTTGCAGGTCTTGTCAAACGAGCAAAACCCATTAACTTCTTTTTCATTTTTAAATGATTTGGTCTTCGTCGATACGCGGTTTTTGACCTCTAAGAACACTATTGTCATTAAATAGTTGCGATTGATTAATGCTATCTGGTTGCAACCAATGTGCTTCTTTCATCTTGCCATTTTTGCTAAAAGCATCTAAAGCATTCTGGTAACAGGTTTTTCTAACATCTTCCATTGAAATACCTCTTTTCAACATTAAATTAGCAGTCTTCGGTACAGCCAATGGATCACTTACACCCCAGTCTGCAGAGCTATCTACGATTATATTAGAACTACCATATTTTTTAACCACATCTACCATGCGATCATTTCCCATTTTTGTTTTTGGATAAATGGTAAAAGCTGCTATAAATCCGCGGTCAAGAACTTCTTTAACCGTTTCCTCATTATTATGGTCGATTATAACATTAGCAGGATCTAAACCATGTTCCAAGCAAACTTCCATACTCTTAATGGTTCCTGCTTTTTTATCTCTATGTGGCGTATGAACCTGAACAGTCATATCCAATTCTTTCGCCATATCTAACTGCATTCTAAAAAACCTATCTTCTGCAGGTGTCTGATCATCATAACCAATTTCACCAATAGCAACCACATTCTCTTTATGTAAATACAAAGGCAACAACTCTATAACCTGTTCCGCCAAAACCTCGTTGTTGGCTTCTTTAGAATTTAAGCCTATAGTACAATAATGTTTTATTCCAAACTGACTAGCCCTAAAAGGCTCCCAACCTACTAGACTACTAAAGTAGTCCTGAAAAGAACCTACTTGGGTTCTAGGCTGACCCAACCAAAATGAAGGTTCTATTATTGCGACAACTCCTGCCGCTGCCATTGCTTCATAATCATCTGTTGTTCTTGACGTCATGTGTACATGCGGGTCAATAATCATCATTTTATCTTCCATTCTATTGTTGTTTAATCGTATTCCAAGTTATTTTCCTTTCGGCTATTTTATGCTTTAGCTCTGGCTTACCATTCAAAAGGGACATTGCCTTTTCATTTCCTGAATGATAACAGCAAAGGGCTCCTGCCTTATTTTCTATTTTATCATCACTGTTAAGTAATGTCCTCATATCATTTAAAAGCTGCTCGTTTAAAAATTTCGAAACAGGTCTCCAGAACAATGGGTCTATTTTTCTACCTGCAGCCCACCTTTCATGTGCATAGTCAGATATTATTCTAGTTAAATCTTCATTTGCCTTTTGATCAACAGATTCTATTTGTGAAAGATCTCGTTCCATAAACGCAGCTTTCAAAAACATTTGATTCCACTGTTGGTCATTAAAGTACTTAGCAGGGTATGGATTGCCCATTGCTATGGCATCGAATATAGTAGCAATATTGGTTCTTAATGCCTCTACTGCTGTTTGTTTATACGCTTCGGGATTGGGTAATAATAATAAGTATTTCAAAAAAGTCTCCAGTTCACCGGTATCTGCCACCTGAATGATATTAGCAACTTTTGGTGTAAAAAATTCTAAATCTTGTTCTAGGACTGCAGCTAACAAATAAATGCGCGACACCTGTAAATTATTTGCTTCATGTGCACTAAAATAACGTGTACTTTCAGAATCTAACTGTTCAAATGATATTGGTCTTGTAGCATCAAACTTTACATTTAATAGGCTATAGGTCATAAATAGGTCCTTAGAAGATTTATCTTCTGCTAGCTTTTCAATTTTCCCATTCAACCAAGCAACATTCTCTGGCTTTCCATATTTGATTAAAATATTCTGAATATCTTCTAGATTGTACATTTTTTGTTGTGATTGTCTTTACTTCAAAAATAATTATTATTCATCAGTAAGACGCCTAGGTTTTTGATTAAAATTGGCGAGGTCAATAAAATCTTTCTAATTTTGAAAAAAAGTAAATTATGCTAGGCTTAAAACTACCTACTGATCCAAGATGGGTGAACATTGTTGAGAAAAATATTGACGAAATACTTACCGATCATGCGTATTGTGAACAAAAAGCTGCTAGTACTGCGATATCTCTAATCGTATCCTTTCCTGAATATACCGAACTAGTTGATGAAATGATAGCATTATCTAGAGAAGAAATGGGTCATTTTAAAATGGTGCACGACCTTATTCTAAAGCGGGGCAACACTTTAGGTAGAGACCGTAAGGATGATTATGTAATCGAATTGATTAAATTTTTCCCGAAAGGAGGTAGTAGAACTATACAGCTAGTACACAGATTGCTTTATGCCGGATTAATTGAGGCACGTAGTTGTGAGCGTTTCAGGTTACTATCGGAAGAACTAAAGGATAAAAAATTAGCTGACTTCTATCACAAACTAATGATTAGTGAAGCTGGGCATTATACGATGTTCTTGAAGTTTGCCCGTAAATATGGTGAACTTGATGAAGTGAATAAAAAATGGGAAAGTCTTTTGAAATATGAAGCACAAATCATGAAAAATCTAGGCAAGAAAGAAAGTATACACGGCTAGTATTCAGCTCATTTACTTTCAGAAAAGTATAATTTTTTATAATACCATCTGAAAGCCCAATCTTGAGAACATGAATTTTCTTTGCACCACTCCATTTAGCTGCTAAAAAAAAGATTTTGGCTACTAGAATTATAACATCTGCCCTGTCGGATTTTAACCCTAATAAAGTACTTTTTCTGTGTTGAGTCGTTTCCTCTTATCCTCAATGACATTGTGTTTAAACAATCTAACAGCATTTGAGCTAATGTCGACCACTGTAAATTTTCTTACTTTCAAAAGATATTTTTTTAGGATTCTTGCTTATTGGCATAATAGTCGTAAGTAGCAAACTGTGATCTTATTTTCGGTATTGAAGATTTACGATACGCATTGTCTTGCTCTTGATTAAAAACACGAGCTTTCATATTATCCTTCCAACAGATATCAAAAGTTTCCATCAGTTCTTTTTTAATATCCACATCATAAATTGGGCAACCTACCTCTACTCTATAATCAAGGTTTCTAGTCATCCAATCTGCAGAAGAAATATACATTTTCGTGTCACCACCATTTGCAAATGCAAAGAAACGTGTATGTTCTAAAAACTTATCAATAACGCTTATAGCTTCTATGTTTTCGCTCATACCCTCAACCCCTGGTATTAAACAACATGTACCTCTTATGATTAACTGAATCTTTACCCCTGCTCTACTTGCCTCATACAACTTATCTACCATTTTATATGATGTAAAACTGTTCATCTTTATTTTGATAAAAGCTACTTTTCCTAACTTGGCGTTTGCTATCTCATCATCAATTAATTTCATGAACGCATTTTTAGTATAATGTGGCGAAACAATAAGGTGTTTATATTTATTGATTTTATAAGTGGTTTCAAAAAAATCGAATACTTTATTCAATTCCTTAAGTATTGAATCGTCTGCTGTGAATAGTGTGAAATCTGTATAAATTCTTGCTGTTGATTCGTTGAAATTACCTGTACTTACAAATCCGTAACGTTTTAATGAATTACTTTCTTCTCTTTCTATCAAACATATCTTACTATGTACTTTTAATCCAGGTACTCCAAAAATCAGTTTTACCCCTTCTGCCTGTAATTGCTCTGCATACTCAATATTCGCCTGTTCATCAAAACGCGCTTGAAGCTCAATCTGTACTGTAACTTGTTTTCCGTTTTTAACCGCATTAATTAAAGAAGCGGCTATTTGAGAGTTACTTGCCAACCTATAGACCGTAATCTTAATAGTACGGACCTTAGGATCTAGGGCAGCCTCACGTAAAAACTTTAGAACATATGTAAAGGTATGATAGGGTGAGTATTGCAAGTAGTCTTTCTTGGCGATACTTTCTAAAATACTTCCTTCAACACTTAAGCCTTTCACCGGTAACGGAGTGATTTTATCGTACAGTAAATCTTTTCTACCTAAACTAGGAAAGCCCATATAATCTCTACGGTTATGGTATCTACCGCCAGGTATAACACTATCTGTATCTTCAATATTCATTTTCTCCTTTAGAAAAGTCAAGGTATCTCGACCTATGCTCTTGTCATATACAAAACGAACAGGGTCACTAATTTTTCTATGTTCTACACTAGATGATATTTTCTCAATAAAACTCTTACTTAGGTCATTATCAATATCCAACTCGGCATCTCTAGTAATTTTAATCATGTGTGCAGAAATAAAGTCGTACTCGAACATGGTAAAAATATTACCTAAACAATACCTAATTAAATCATCTAGAATGATGATAAAGCTCTTTTCTCCTTCTTCAGGCAATACGACAAAACGATCTACCCCTTTCGGAATTTCAATTAAGGCATACCTCTTTTCCTTTTTACTTTCTTCACTCTTAATGACCATTTTTACCGCTAAATAGGCTGCGGTATCCTTTAAAGTTGGAAAACGGGTTAAGTCGTTTAAGATAATAGTCATCAACTGCGGACTCACCTCTTTCAAGAAATAGGCTTTCACGAATTCCTTTTGGTTTTCGTTCAATTCCGTTTCCTTTATGATGAAAATGTTCTTTCCTTCAAGTTCATGTTCAATTCTTCTAAGAATTGTTAAACTTTTGGTCTGCTGTTCAATGACAATATTTGTAATCTCTTCTAGCAAGTCTTTTGCCTTTTCTCCACCTAATACACTTTTACCAGTTTTACCGGACTCAACAATACGTTTTACAGTTGCATAACGAACTTTGAAAAATTCATCTAAGTTGTTCGAGAAAATACCTAAAAAACGAAGCCTCTCAATTAATGGTACATTCTTATCTGCGCTTTCTTGCAAAACACGCTCGTTGAACCGTAACCAACTTATTTCTCTATTTACGTACTGGTTGTTATTTTTTATCATGCTCTTAGTTGCTTCGGAAAAATGGTTTGTATTGTTGAGCCTTGTGAAATGGTAGCCCAAGAATTTTCTTTGAATTGAACATGTACGAAACCACTAGTAGGTACATTATCGATATACCTATTACCCAAGGTATTTGCCAAATAGGTAAAGGTATGGTTGTGCCCAAAAAGAAGGACATTGTCTAAATTATTATCTAAACTCTTAATAAACTGGTATACTGAATCTCCTGAAAAATCATACAAATCTGTATCTATACTGCAATTTTCAAGGGGATATTTTATAGTTCTCAAAAAAATTATACATGTATGAAACGCCCTGTTTGCCGGACTCGTATATACATGGTCTATCTTTAATTTTTGATTTACTATTTCTTCTGCCACCAAACGGGCATCAGAAATACCTCTTTGCAAAAGTGCCCTATCTTGATCACTAACATTTAGCTTCCAAGAAGATTTCCCGTGACGCATTAAAAATAGATTCTTCATTTTGTTAAATTAAGGAGCCAATCGCTCTATTTTCCAATCATACTCGCCTGTTAGGGTATACCTAATACGATCATGTAATCTATTTGGTCTGCCCTGCCAAAACTCCATTGAAACCGGTCTAACCAAATAACCGCCCCAATGTTCTGGTCTTTCGATTTCCTTATTGCTATATTCCTTCTCTAGTTGGCTCAACTTATCTTCTAATACGGCTCTAGAATCAATTACCGAGCTTTGATCAGAAACCAATGCCCCTAGCTTGCTTCCGTCGGGTCTAGATTCAAAATAACCATCAGAAAGGTTCTTAGCCAATTTTTCTGCTTTCCCTTTTATGATCACTTGTCGCTCTAAACTTGCCCAAAAAAATGATATGCAAATATTAGAATTTTCATTTATCGCCCTCCCTTTTTCACTATTGTAATTGGTGTAAAAGATAAAACCTTCGTGAGTGTATTTTTTTAAGAGCACTACCCTACTTTTCGGAAAACCGTCCAACCCAATCGTAGAAACCGTCATGGCATTAGGTTCATCTACTCCGTCAGATTTTTCAAGCTCATAAAACCATGTTTGAAATAGCTGAATAGGATTGTCAGATATACTGTCTTCCATCAACGCCCTTTTCTCGTAAGATTTTCTATAATTGCCTAAATCTTTTTGCATCATTTTCGTGTTAAAAACAAGATAAACAAAGTTCTAAAAAGAAAGGAAAATAAACGGTATAAAAACGAATTAAAAGAATTAAAAATCGAAAGTCTTACCGTCATCGGCAAGTAGTACATTCTCAAATACGGTAGATGCTTCCTCTTTAAAAAGAGCTATAGATTTGTAACGTGTAGAATAATGACCTAAGATTAAAGTTTTTACGTCAGCATCCTTAGCTACTTTAGCAGCTTGTTTTGCCGTTGCGTGCTTTGTTTTTGTTGCTAAAACTGCCTCTGACTCCAAAAAAGTAGATTCATGATACAAAACATCAACATCTTTAACCTTAGCAGCTAAGCTTTCGTCATAAATTGTATCACTACAAAAAGCATATGATTTTGACTTTGGCGGATCAAAAGTCAATTCATTATTTGCAATTATTCTTCCATCATCCAGAGTTATATCCTTGCCTTTTTTTATATTGTTATAGTAAGCCATATCAATATCATACTTTTCAACAGCAGTAACATTTAACTTTCGCATACCTAGCTTCTCCTTAAACAAATAACCGTTGGTATATACCCTATGATCTAACGGAATTGTTGTTACGCTTATCTTGTCATCCTCAAAAACAAGTTCTGATTCTTTACTGGTAAGTTCATGAAACAGTAACGGATAATTGGTCCAAGAATCACCTAACTTCAAAAGTAATGTTATTGCTTCTTTAATACCTTTTGGACCATAGACATGCAACTCTTTTTCCCTACCTAACAACCTCATTGTAGAAATGAATCCGGGTAGACCAAAAAAATGATCGCCATGAAGATGGGATATGAAGATATGATTTATTCGTGAAAACTTTATTTTATGCCTTCTGAGTTCAACTTGAGTACCCTCACCACAATCAATTAGAACAATATGGTTATTAATTTCTAGAACTTGAGATGTTGGATTCGTAAGCGTTCTTGGAGTTGCCGCATAGCAACCCAATACAGTAAGATGCATACAATAGTACTTAATTATTTGTATTCGTTCTTTGGATAATCTTAAATACCCAAATCACGTTCTATTTCTTCCATTTCAACGATATCTCTTGCTTCTTGCAATGTAGGTACTAGATTTATTTCTTCAGGTACGTCATCATAAGAAACCTTATCGGACACCAAAACAAAAGACTGTTCGTTCTTTTTGTGTTCTCTTGCTATTTCTAAAAACGAAATAACATTGTACGGTGTCAGTTCAGAGAAACTCAATAAGTCTAATACCAAATTGTCCTTTTTTAACTTTGCATATTCCTTATCCAAATTTTCCAAAAAACGTTCAATTGAAATTTCTTCCTGAGAGACAATAATCAACGATCCTTCTTTAGTAAAAATCATATCATTTAATTTTAGATGCTAACAAATATATCACCGCCATACGTATGGCAACTCCGTTTTCAACCTGATTCAATATTATGGATTGTTTTGAATCAGCAACATCACTTGTAATTTCAACTCCCCTATTTATAGGTCCTGGATGCATGATTACAATTTCTTTATCTAAACTATCAAGCAACTTTTTGTTTACGCCAAATTGCTGTGTGTATTCTCTAGTTGTAGGGAAATAACTAATATCTAATCTTTCGTTTTGTATACGTAGCATGTTAGCTACATCGCACCATTCCAAGGCTTTTCTTAAATCGGTCTCTACATCAACCCCTAAATATTCTATATATTTAGGCAATAAGGTTTTAGGTCCGCACACCTTAACTTTTGCTCCTTGTAATTTTAGCGCAAAAATATTTGAAAGTGCTACTCTTGAATGAAGAATATCACCTACAATTACCACATTTTTACCTGCTACATCACCTAACTCTTCTCGAATTGAATAAGAATCCAACAATGCTTGTGTAGGATGCTCATGTGCACCGTCACCAGCATTGACAATCGAGGCTTTTACATGTTTAGATAAGAATATACCCACCCCAGGATTAGGATGCCTCATAACCACCATATCTACTTTCATAGATAATATATTATTTACGGTATCTATTAAAGTTTCTCCTTTCTTTAATGAAGATTGACTAGCCGAAAAGTTAAGCACATCTGCCGACAGTCGTTTTTCCGCTAATTCGAAAGACAGTTTTGTTCTGGTGCTGTTCTCAAAAAATATATTGGCAATAGTAATATCTCGAAGCGAAGGAACCTTTTTTATCGATCGATTGATCACTTCCTTAAAATGATCGGCGGTTTCAAAAATAAGCTGAATATCGGTTTCTTTTAGGTATTTAATTCCCAGTAAGTGTTTAACACTTAATTCGCTCATTTTTTATCTATTTACTAAATATATAACATCTTCCCCATCATTTTCTTTCCACATCACCTTTACTTTTTCATCGTTTATAGCATCAACTTGACGACCTCTGTAATTCGGCTGTATAGGTAAATGTCTACTGAATCTACGGTCTATTAAACATAACAGCTCCACATCTTTAGGCCTTCCAAAAGACTGTAATGCAGTTAAAGCAGCATTTATACTTCTACCGGTATATAGAACATCGTCTATTAAGACCACATTCTTGTCTTCTACCAAAAAATCGATTTTTGTTTTTGTAGCCTCTAAGGTCTTTTCTCCCCGTCTAAAATCATCACGATAAAAAGTAATATCCAAGAAACCTAAGTCTATCTGCTTGACTTTATATTCCTCTTTTAAAATTTTATTTAAGCGTTCAGCAAGATATTTACCTCTTGGTTGTATCCCTATTAGAACCGTGTTTTCAAAACTTAAATGGTTTTCAAGCAGTTGACAAGCCAATCTATGCAGAATAATATTTATTTCTTTAGAAGAAAGTAAAACTTTTTGACTCATAATAGGCACCCATGCTTTTAGCTCAACAAAAATAGATAATTCTACCTAAACTTTGACAGCTTAAATTAGGAAGTAAAATAAAAAGCCCAGATAAATTATCCGGGCTTTTACTTTTGATCCTTTATCAAGATCTATACTATGAAATTACTTCTTCTTAGAATTAGCTTCCATTTTATCTTTCAATGCTTGTAGTGCATTGTTAGCATCTCCTAAAGTAGGCTTAGCTTCATCTGCGCTAGCTGCTTGTCTTTTGACAGCTGCTTTTACATTACGTTGCTCTTCTTCACGGAAAATAGCGGTATGACTAGCTACTACACGTTTGAAGTCTTTATTGAACTCAATAATCTTGAACTCAGCTTCATCTCCTTTACCTAGTTTTTTACCATCTTCTTTCTCTAAATGACGTTGAGGAATGAATGCAGTAATATCTTCGTTAAATTCAATTGTTGCACCTTTATCAACTACATCAGAAATGGTTGCTGTATGAACTGTACCTAAAGCGAATTCAGTTTCATATTTATCCCATGGGTTTTCTGTAGTCTGCTTATGACCTAAGCTTAACTTACGACCATCAACATCTAATTCCAATACCTCAACTTCTAAAGTATCACCTACATTAGTAAACTCAGATGGATGCTTGATTTTCTTAGTCCAAGAAAGATCAGAGATATAAATTAAACCATCAATACCTTCTTCTAGCTCAACAAAAACACCGAAGTTCGTAAAGTTTCTTACAATGCCTTTATGCTTAGAGCCTACAGGGTATTTAGTAGTAATATCTGTCCAAGGATCTGGAGTCAATTGTTTGATACCAAGAGACATTTTACGATCTTCACGGTCCAATGTCAATACAACTGCTTCTACCTCATCGCCAACATTTACAAAATCCTGTGCAGATCGCAAGTGCGTAGACCAAGACATTTCAGATACGTGGATAAGACCTTCAACACCTTCAACAACTTCGATGAATGCGCCATAATCAGCTATAACAACTACTTTACCTTTTACTTTATCACCAATCTTAATTTCATCAGATAAAGCTTCCCAAGGGTGTTTCTCTAATTGTTTAAGACCTAATTGAATTCTAGATTTGTTTTCATCAAAATCAAGAATTACAACATTTAATTTCTGGTCAAGCTCAACAACCTCGTTCGGGTGGTTGATTCTGCTCCAAGAAAGGTCAGTAATGTGAACTAAACCATCAACACCACCAAGATCAATAAACACACCGTAAGAAGTAATATTCTTAACAACACCTTCAAGTACCTGTCCTTTTTCAAGTTGGCTAATGATTTCTTTTTTCTGTTCTTCAATATCCGCTTCAATAAGGGCTTTATGAGAAACAACAACGTTTTTAAATTCGTGGTTGATTTTTACAACCTTGAATTCCATTGTTTTATTAACATACTGATCGTAATCACGAATTGGCTTAACATCAATTTGAGAACCCGGTAAGAAAGCTTCAATACCAAATACGTCAACAATCATACCTCCTTTGGTTCTGCACTTAACAAAACCACTAACGATTTCTTCTTTATCATGAGCCGCATTTACACGATCCCAAGCCATAATAGTTCTCGCCTTTCTGTGAGACAATACTAATTGACCACTTTTATCCTCACGGATATCGATCAATACTTCTACCTTGTCACCAACTTTTAAACCTGGGTTGTAGCGAAATTCGTTCAACGAAATTACACCTTCAGATTTTGCATTAATATCAATGATAGCCTCTCTATCAGTAATATAAACTACTGTTCCTTCTACAACCTCTTCATCGGCAGTATCAACGAAATTTTCAGCTACTAAATCTTCAAATTCCTTTAATTTAGAATCATCAACACGCTCAATACCTTGCTCGTATTTTTCCCAATTAAAGTTTTCTAAAAATTCTTGTGGATCTTGCTGTGGAGTTTCAACAGCCTGTTCTGTTGCTTCGGTAGTAGCTTCTACCTCTACGTTTGTTTTTTCTTCAGCCATTTGCTGATCAATAATTTGTATTTCATAATCTTATCAAGACTTAGGCAACGACTATGAAAGTTGTTACATTTATTTGTTTATCTGATTCCTTTTTCTCTTGACCGCCTTGCAAAAAAGGTGTGCAAAAATAAGCATTTTATTTAACTTAGACAATACAATTCATCATATACCATTCAATTAACGAATATGACACAATTTTAAAGTAAAATACCCTAAATTTACTTATCTTAGAGACATTATAATAACCATTAAAAAAGTATAATTATGAGTGTTAAAGCAAAATACCAAGGTGTATTAGACCTTGGTGAGCAATTAGGTATAAAAGACGGTAATGTAACTGTTGAAGGTGAAATTCTTAAAGTTAAAGGACAAGCAAAAACTCCTTACGAAAAAGACCTAATATGGGATAAAATTAAAGCGATAGGCGGAGAAAGTCCTTCTGACATAAAAGCTAATATTACTGTAGAAGATGATTCTGTATACCACAGGCACGTAGTTAATAGTGGTGAGTCTTTAAGTAAGATAGCAAAGCACTATTACGGTGATCCAATGAAGTACAAGGCAATATTTGAAGCGAACACTAATATCTTGAAAAACCCTGATGTTATTCACCCAGATCAAGTATTGGTTATTCCAAACAAATAGTATCGATACTACAATATAAATGAAAAGAGGTTAGCTTTGCTAGCCTCTTTTCATTTATGCTTGCTTCTCAATAACCCGAAGTGAGTGTTCATAAATTCTTTGAAATTGATCATCCAGACCTAAGTCACTATTATCAAATTCGATTGCATCGTCTGCTTTTTTTAATGGTGATATTACGCGGTTACTATCTATATAGTCTCGTTTTTGAACATTTTCAAGAATGTCGGCATAAATAACATCCTCTCCTCTATCCAGCAATTCTTTATATCTTCTTACAGCTCTCTTTTCTGGTGAAGCTGTCATGAAAATTTTAAGTTCTGCATTAGGAAATACTACGGTACCAATATCTCTTCCGTCCATAACTATACCTTTATCAACACCCATTGCTTGTTGTATGGCAACTAATTTCTCTCGTACAGCTTGTATTACAGATACCTGGCTAACATTCTTAGATACCGGCATGGTTCTAATTTCTTTTTCTACATTTTTACCATTTAAATACATTTCGGCAAATCCTAAATCTGAATTAAAAATAAAATTCAGTTCAATATCACCTAATGACTTTACCAAAGCATCTTCATTTACCTTACCTGCATCTACAAATCCTGACTTCATAGCAAACAAGGTAACCGCGCGGTACATTGCACCTGTATCTACATAAACATATTCTAGCTTTTTAGCTAATTGCTTAGCTAAAGTACTTTTTCCCGTAGAGGAGAATCCGTCGATTGCAATGGTGATTTTTTTCATCTTACTAAAAATATAAAGAAAAGCTAAGTTATAACTCCTTTGCGTTTTTTACTTTAACATCTGTTATTGCAATATCAATCACTTCAGACATTTCTTTTACGTAATGAAAAGTCAACCCTTTCAAGTAAGATTCTTTAATCTCTTTGATATCACGCTCATTATCTGCACAAAGAATTATTTCTTTTATTTTCGCTCTTTTTGCTGCAAGAATTTTTTCTTTTATTCCACCTACGGGCAATACCTTACCACGTAGGGTAATTTCACCCGTCATCGCCAAACTTTTTTTAATCCTTTTCTGTGTGAACAATGAAACCAAAGATGTAAGCATTGTAATACCAGCACTAGGTCCATCTTTAGGCGTTGCACCTTCTGGAACGTGAATATGCACATTGTATTTTTCAAATACAGATGCATCAATACCAAAACGTTCGGCATTAGATTTGATATACTCCATGGCAATCGTTGCAGATTCTTTCATTACTTTACCAAGGTTACCGGTAATACTCATTGTTCCTTTACCTTTTGAAAGTATAGATTCAATAAATAAGATATCACCACCTACACTGGTCCATGCCAAACCTGTAACTACGCCCGCAACCTCATTATTTTCATATTTATCACGCTCCATTTTTGGTGCACCCAATATCTCTATAATATCTTCATTACTTACCTTAATATCATATTCTTCTTCTGTAGCTATAGATTTAGCTGCATAACGCACCATTTTGGCAATTTGCTTTTCTAAAGAACGTACTCCTGATTCGCGTGTATACCCTTCAACTATTTTCTCTAATTGAGGCTTGCCTATTTTTAAATGACTAGTATCTAATCCATGCTCAGCTAACTGTTTTGGAAGTAAATGCTTCTTAGCAATCTCAACCTTCTCTTCTATAGTGTAGCCAGTTACATGAATAATCTCCATACGATCTCTAAGCGCGGGTTGAATACTACCTAAATTATTAGCGGTAGCTACGAACATTACCTTAGAAAGGTCATAGCCCAACTCTAAAAAGTTATCATGGAAGTCGCTATTCTGCTCTGGATCCAAAACTTCCAACATAGCAGACGAAGGGTCACCTTGGTTATTATTAGACAATTTATCTATCTCATCTAAAATAAAAACAGGATTAGACGTACCCGCTTTTTTTAGACTTTGTATGATTCTACCTGGCATTGCACCAATGTATGTCTTGCGATGCCCTCTAATTTCAGCCTCATCTCGTAAACCTCCTAAAGACATTCTTACATACTCTCTACCCAATGCTTCTGCAACAGATTTACCTAACGAGGTTTTACCAACTCCTGGAGGTCCGTACAAACATAATATTGGAGACTTCATGTCGTTTCGAAGCTTCAATACTGCTAAATATTCAATGATTCTCTTCTTAACATCTTCTAGACCATAATGATCACGATCTAATATTCTTTGCGCTCTTTTTAAATCGAACTTATCTTTTGAATATTCTTTCCAGGGCAATTCTAATAACAGGTCCAAATAGTTTCTCTGAATGGAATACTCGGCCACTTGCGGATTCATTCGCTTCATTTTGGCCAATTCCTTTTCAAAGTGTTCATTTACTTTTTTACCCCATTTTTTCTTTTGGGACTTTCCTTTCATCTCTTCCAATTCCTCATCATAAGATACACCTCCCAATTCTTCTTGTATGGTTTTCATCTGCTGATGCAAGAAATACTCTCTTTGCTGTTGGTCCAAGTCATTTCTAACTTTAGACTGAATATCATTCTTGAGCTCCAACTTTTGCATTTCAACATTCATATACTTCAATGTTGTCAATGCTCTTTCTTGCAAGCTTCCTATTTCTAACAATTCTTGTTTTGCCTTTACATGTAAATTAAGATTAGACGATACAAAATTTATTAAAAATGAATTACTTTGAATGTTCTTAATGGCAAAAGATGCTTCACTAGGAACATTAGGATTGTCTCTAATAATTTTCAGAGCCAATTCTTTTATCGACTCTATAATAGCCAAAAACTCCTTATCATTCTCGTCCGGTCTTATCTCTTCAGTCTCCCGTACTGTCGCCGTAAAATATGGCTTTTTGGTCAGTATCTCGGCAACCTCAAAACGCTTTTTACCTTGAATGATTACCGTAGTATTGCCATCTGGCATTTGAAGCACACGTAATATTCTTGCCACTGTGCCTAAAGTATTAATATCCTGTACATCTGGATTTTCAGTTTCCTCATCTTTTTGTGAAACTACACCAATGACTTTTGTGCCATTGTTAGCATCTTTTATCAATTGTATACTTTTGTCTCTACCTGCCGTAATAGGTATAACTACACCAGGAAAAAGTACTGTATTTCTTAAAGGTAAAATTGGTAAAGTTTCTGGCAAGGTTTCACAATTCATTTGTTCCTCATCCTCTGGGGTCAATAATGGTATCAACTCAGAATCTTGGTCTATTCCTTGTAAAGACATATTGTCAAAATTTGAAAATTTAGTATCTCCCATATTCATATATCGGTCATTCTGTCATAAAATAACAGAATCTTGTTTTTATAAATTACACATCACTACTATAAAACCATGAAAACTAGGTAAATACAGCTTTTTGCACTTTCATTTGCTATTATGTATTTCAATTCTTGTGCCAACTGATATATTTTCATTTTAAATAATTAAACGAAAAAGAAGTTTAATTTTTTTTACAATAATTCTACCAAACTGTAACAAACCGTAAATTGAATCATCTTTCAATAAACCAATCACTTTTTGAGCCAACAAAAAGAACATATTGATGAGCTAGTGCTATTGTGCTTAGCCGGTAAACAGAGTGCACAGCTAGAAGTGTACAACAGGTATTACAAGGCTATGTTCAATACATCTTTAAGAATCGTAAAAGATACTGCCCAAGCAGAAGACATTATGCAAGAATCGTTTTTAAGCGCATTTACGAAACTGCATACGTTTAAAGGGGAAGTAACTTTTGGATCCTGGTTGAAACGCATTGTTATCAACAACAGCATTTATCAATATAGAAAGCAACAAAAAAAGAAAGAAGTTGCTTTAGATGAAGTATTGTACAAGGTCGAAGTTAATGACGGAATTGCATCTGACCATGTGTTTACAGAACTGAAGGCTCAAAAAGTGATGGAAACCATGAAAGATTTAAATGACAACTACAGAATTTCTTTGACCTTACATCTAATTGAAGGGTTTGATTATGATGAAATTAGTGAGATTATGAACATTAGCTATGCCAATTGCAGAACTATTGTTTCACGAGCAAAAGAAAGTCTTAGAAAAAAATTAATACTCGCAGTCTAATGAAGAAAGATACTATTGACGAACTTTTTATTAAGCTAAATGATAAAATCGATTATGCTGAACCCTCTAGTGGGCACCAACAACGTTTTCTAGAAAAATTATATGAATTTAATGGCGTGGCCACACTTTCACCTAAAAAAAAGAATTCTTGGATGCTCATTTTATCGGTTGCCGCTTCAATTGCCATTCTATTCTCTATAGGAATATTTCAATTTAACACAGCGAGCAGTATTGAAGATAAGATTGCCGAAATTTCTCCGGCAGCTTCTAAAACTCAATTTTATTTCGCAAATCTGATCGAAGAGCAAATCAACGAACTAAATTCTGAAAAATCTCCAGAAACAGAAAAAATTATTAATGACACTATGGATCAATTGAAAAAGCTTCAGTTGAACTATACCAAAATGGAACAAGATCTATTAAATGGTGGTAATAGCAAATTAATATTAAGTGCTATGATTACAAATTTCCAAACAAGAATAGACCTATTAAATGAGGTTATGATTCAGATTCAAAATATTAAATCAATAAAAAAATCAAATGATGAAAACTTTACTATATAAATATACTTGGCTTTTAATGTTAGCCTTCAATACAGTAGATGCAGCTAGCGTTACTTCTCTTGACGGTAAGCATACTAGAGAAAAAACCATTAAAAAAGAGTTCAATGTCAGCGCCAACGCCCTACTTAAAGTTGACAATTCTTACGGTAATATAAATATTACTTCTTGGAACGAGAATAGGGTTGTAATTGAAGTCCACATAAAGACCAATGGTAATAACGAGGATAAAGTCGAGAAAAAATTAGATGAAATTTCCGTTGATTTCGAAGCTAGCAATGAACGTGTATCTGCTGAAACAATTTTTAAAAAAAATAGCAATGGATGGGGATGGAGCTGGGGAAATAACAATAATGTAAACATGCAGATCAATTACACCATTAAAGTTCCCGTTAAAAACAATGTTGACCTAAGTAACGATTATGGAAATATTATTTTAGATAGAATTGATGGCCATGCTAGAATTAATTGTGATTACGGTAGGTTAGAACTTGGTGAGCTTAGAGGAAGAAACAATCGTTTAAATTTCGATTATACGTCCAAATCTACAATTGGATATATTAATAGTGGTGAAATTAGAGCTGATTACTCAGGGGTTACCATTGAAAAAGCCGGAAACCTAGCTATCAATGCAGACTACACGAATACAAGTATCGGCACGATGGAAAATCTAGAATACACTAGCGACTATGGCAATATGAATATCGACGAACTTAAAAGTATCGATGGTAATGGCGATTATATAACTGTAAAATTAGGCGTAGTTCATGGTGATGTTTCTATCACTGCCGACTATGGGTCAATTAGAATAGACGAACTTGCAGAAGATGCTGGAAACGTAGATCTTAGAACAGATTATACTGGAATTAAAATCGGATACAACAGTGCCTATCACTTCGATTTTGATATTTCAACTAGCTATGCGGGAGTTAGCGGAAAAGACAATTTTACTATTAACATCAGCATAGAAAAATCTTCTGACAAGCACTACGAAGGATTTTATGGTTCTAAAGGAAGTGGAAATAGAATGACTCTATCAAGTGACTATGGCGGAATAAGTTTCACTAAAAAATAATCAATCAATTAAATATGAAAATCATGAGAAAATTAAGTGTACTAGTATGTGCTAGTTTAATCTCCCTGTCGTGTTCAGCACAATGGGGTAAAACCATTAAAGGAAACGGAAACAATGTTACCATAGAAAGAAGTACTGGAGATTATAACGGAGTAGCAGTTTCGGGGTGGTTCGATGTAGATTTAGTTTCTGGCAACGAAGGTGAGATTACCTTAAAAGGCGAAGAAAATCTTTTGGAATACATTATTACAGAAGTAAAAGATGGCAAATTGGTGATTAAGACCAAAAAAGGTGTAAACCTTAAAACGAGTAATTGGAAATCTGGAATTCATATTACTGTTCCCGTAGAATCCATTAGTTCGGTTTCAATGTCGGGATCTGGAGATATCGTCGGGAAAACTAAAATTAAAGCCGGTAAATTCACCACGGCAATGTCTGGCTCCGGGGATATCACATTAGATATCGATACCGATACCATTTCAGCATCAATGTCTGGTTCAGGCGATATTTCCTTAAGTGGACAAACCACTAATTTCGATGCTACTATTTCAGGTAGTGGAGATATTGAAGCATATGACCTTGAGGCGGATAATGTAGATGCAACGATTTCTGGGTCTGCCGATATACAGGTAACCGCCAACAAATCTTTAAAAGCAAGAGTATCTGGGTCTGGTGATATATCCTATAGAGGAAATCCTGAAAAAATTAATACCAAAACTTCTGGTTCTGGCGACATTTCCAGAGGGTAACATATAAAATCAAAACAGCGAACAATCAATTCAACGAAACCTCTTTTATAGGGGGTTTTTTGTTTCTTTCACCCTAGCGAGCAATACCATTCCAATCAAGAAAAAAACACCCAAAAAGATTATTGAACTTCTCATGCTTCCTGTTTTTTGCGTTAATATACCATAAAAGAAAGTACCCACGATAATTCCTATTTTTTCGGCTACATCATAAAAACTAAAGAAAGATGTTGTATCTGTTGTATCTGGTAAAAATTTAGAATAGGTTGATCTAGACAATGCTTGTATACCCCCCATAACCAGGCCCACACAACCTGCAGCAATATAAAAATCTATTGGGGTTATTACAAAATAGGCATAAACACAGATGCCTACCCATAGCGCATTAACTATAATCAAGGTTCTTATATTCCCAAATTTTTCTGAAGCTCTAGCCGTAACCGTAGCACCGACAATAGCTACCAACTGTATCACCAAAATACTAATGATCAAACCTGTTGTTCTTTCAGAATCTGTTCCCCAAGCTATTTCTTCTTCACCAAAATACGTAGCAATGAGCATTACGGTCTGTACCGCCATACTATACACAAAAAATGCACCTAAATATCTTTTCAATTTTATCTGCTCACCGAGTTGGTACCATACTAATTTTAACTCTTTAAAACCGTTCAAAATGATGTTTGTTCTTTCTCCTTCCTTTTTATATCCTTGCGGTAAATAATAAAAACTATATTGTGCAAAAAGTATCCACCAAATTCCTACGATAACAAATGAATATTTCATCGCCTTTATTTCGGCGGCACCTGTTTCATCTGCATTTATACCAAAAACGTCTGGTTTCATGACCATTGCCAAATTAAACATGAGTAGTATCACACTACCTATATACCCCAGTGTAAAACCTTTAGCACTTAAAGCATCTTGTTGTCTTGGAAAGGCTACATCTGGCAAGAATGAATTATTTATGGCAAAACTCACCCAGAACCCTACTACTCCGAAAAAATAGCAAGCCAAACTTATATATATATTTTCTAAAGAAAACCAATAAAGACCAATACATGAAAAACCTCCTAAATAACAAAAGAACTTCATAAAAACCTTTTTGTTTCCTAAATAATCTGCAATGCCTGAAACTAAGGGTATTATAATGGCTATAAATACAAATGCCAAAGAAGTGGTGTAACTTATTAAGGGAGCCCTCGCTATCTCTCCCCCAAAAACAGTAACTTTTTCAATACCGGCAATTCTAAAAAGTGCTCCATAAAATATTGGAAAAACTGCCGATGATATTACCAGACTATATACTGAATTTGCCCAGTCATAAAAGGCCCATGCATTCAATAATTTTTTATTCCCTTTTAAAACTAAAGTCTTCCCCATATATAAAAATAAAAGCCGTTCATTTTTGAACGGCTTCAATATACAATAATCCTAAAGGTTTTAGTTGAATTTGGTCACCCCAAATTTTGCAGCTTCTGCAGCGGCATCTGGCGCCCAAGCAGTTAGATTATTAATTCTAGTATCGTTAGAAGGGTGTGTACTCATAAACTCTGGCGGTGATTCCCCTCCACTATTCGCCTTCATTCTTTTCCATAGTGCTGCAGCTTCATAAGGGTCATAACCTGCAATTGCCATAATCTGTAGACCTATTCTATCTGCTTCTGTTTCATGACTTCTACTAAAAGGCAACATACCTAAGTACTGCGTACCTACACCATACGCTTGATTGAATATCCCAAGTGTTTGTTCATTTTTAATAGCAACGTTACCTGCAACTGCACCCAATTGCTGAAGTGTACCTGCACTCATACGTTGCGCACCATGATCAGCCAATGCATGTGCCACCTCATGACCCATTACAACGGCTACACCGGTTTCACTTTGTGTTATAGGAAGTATGCCAGTATAAAAAACGATTTTACCCCCTGGCATACACCATGCGTTTACCGTTTCATCATTTACCAAATTATATTCCCAAGCATAATCTTGCAAATAACCAGGATGCCCGTTTGCTGTCAACCAACGCTCGGCTGCTGAAGAAATACGCTGACCTACCCGTGTTATCATTTGTGCATCGGCCGTACCTGTAACAACATTATTTTCTGTTAGAAACTGGTCATATTGTGCAAATGCTGATGGAAACACCTGACTATTAGGATAAAAATTCAAAGTTTTTTGACCTGTAAAGGGATTTACCTTACAAGCTGAAACACCTATAAAGACAAATACTATTAATACTAATTTTCTCATTTTGTAAATTTTAATTAATGGTAGAAAGCTACAAAGTTATTGTTTTCCTGATAAATGCAATAAGGTGAAATTTTTGCCTATTAGCAAATCATTATTTTCATTAATGCTAATACTTTGTAACAGTATTTCTTCATTATCTATCTTAACACTACTGATCTCAAATGGAAGTCCGTGAAAATTCAATTTCATCTTTTCATACTCCGTATCAAAAGTTCCGTCCTTAAATAATTGAATGACCAAAGAGTTATCTTTACCAGTCAGTTTATAATTACTTAAAGAATATCTTCCTTTTTTATAATCGTAACCATTATTAGCATCTTCATAAACCTCAGATGTTTCTGTGCCTTCTTTATAATACACATCTAAAACCAACTCTTCAATTTTCTTTTCTCCCACATATTGCTGAATGGGGTATTTCGGAATTATAGAGCCAGCTTTTATAAAAATTGGCATCATATCTAATTCTGCCGCTACCCACTTTTCTTTACCTCCTTCTACATGCTCATTAGTCCAAAAGTTATACCATTCTCCTCTTGGTATGTACATTCTACGTCCTTGGGCATTTGGTTCCTGTATTGGACATACTAATATTTTCTCTCCAAATACAAACTCATCTGTTCTAAAATGCGTCTGGTTATCTTCTTGATCAAAAAATACCAAAGACTGCACCATAGGCATATTCTCTTTTGTGTATTTATAGAACATCGTATACAAATATGGTAATAACTGATAGCGTAATTCTACAAACTTTCTAACGATATCTGTAATCTCGGCACCAAAAGACCAAGGCTCTTGATCACCATGATCACCACTTGAATGTACCCTACAAAATGGATGAAATATACCTAGCTGTATCCACCGGGCAAAGAGCTCTCCATCCGGTTGTTCTGCGAACCCACCAATATCTGACCCCACAAAAGAATAACCGCTTAAACACATACGTTGTACTTGCACATTGGCAATCCATAAATGCTCCCAAGTAGCAACATTATCACCGGTCCATGTTGAAGAATATCTTTGTGTACCTGCAAATGCAGCTCTTGTTATTACAAATGGTCTTTTCGGGTATACATATTTTTTCACCCCTTCATAAGTTGCTCTTACCATTTGCATTCCATAGATATTATGCGCTTTTCTGTGTGTACAAGGGTGTCCATCATAATTATGTCGAGTGTCTAATGGAGCTGTTTTTGTAGGTACTTCCATTACAGCGGGTTCGTTCATATCGTTCCAAACTGCATGAACACCAAGATCTGATATGAATTCTTTATACAATTCTGCCCACCACTCACGCACAGCAGGATTGGTGAAATCAGGGAAGTTACATTCACCTGGCCATACCTTACCGTGCATTAAAGGTCCATCCCCTCTTTTACAGAAGTAATCGTTTTCTAAGGCTTCGTTATAGATCCAATAATCTCGATCCACTTTTATACCCGGATCTATCATCACAACAGTTTTGAATCCGTCTTGCTCTAGCTCCTGAATCATTCTTTTTGGATCGGGAAAATGATTCTTATCCCAAGTAAAACATCGAAATCCGTCCATGTAATCGATATCCAAATAAATGGCATCACAAGGTATTTGTAGTTTTCTAAACTCTTTAGTAATCTCTTTTACATTACTTTCTGGATAATAGCTCCATTTAGATTGATGAAAACCTAATGCCCACATTGGTGGCAATTCTGGTGTACCGGTAAGACTTGAAAAGGAGCTTACTACTTTTTGCATACCCGGACCAAAAATGAAATAATAATCCATTTCACCACCTTCTGCCCAAAAACTTGTAATATTTCTGCGTTCTTGAGAGAAGTCGAAACCTGTTCTAAAACTATTATCGAAATATATACCGTAGGCCGTTCCTTTACTTAAGCCAATATAAAAAGGAATCGATTTGTATAATGGGTCTTGTTCTTTAGCAAAAGCAAATTGGTCCGTGACCCAATTCTCTACTCTTTTACCTTTCAAATTGCTATGCATGGCCTTGTCTCCCATACCATAAAAACTTTCACTAGATTGAGTTATTTTACTCAATTTTACGGTATTACCGCCATATTCATAATTCTCTTCCCAGTGAAAACCTAATTCATCTTCGTTAATGATAGCGCCCTCTAAATCAGAAATTTGAGTTCGCAATGTCATTTTATCTACCAAAATGCTTAATCGTGCAGTTGATATAATATACTCGGTAGCATTCTCTATCACTTCTAATTTACTATACCCCATGGTAGCATCAGGGTCGATAGCATATGAAAAATCCGGAGCAAAATTATAATTGATAGCATATCTAAAACGTATAATACTACCTCTTAAGATTGTTATCTGTAAAACTACTCCGTTATCGGTCGTGAAATATAATTTATCGGTGTCTTGAGTAAATTCAACAATGTGGTTAGGATATAAATTGCCTTTATATTCAAGCTCTGTATTTGTAATCATGAATTCTCAATTAATAATATCAAAATAATCGGTATAACAGAAATTTTTTAAAGCAATATAAACAAAGGAAAACTAAATATCGCTACTTCAATATTACTATTCCTAAAGGTGGAATCGTAATTACGATAGAGTTCTTATAACCGTGAGCAGGCTTGGTCGAAGATGTTATTTTGTTATTTAAATTATCCCCACCGCCATATTTTACATTGTCACTATTTAAAATTTCCTTTAGCTTTCCTTTCTTCGGATTGCCTATTCTATAATTCTCACGAGGTACAGGTGTAAAATTACATGCGATTAATAAATCGTTTTTCTCGTCATGACCTTTACGAACATAGGTTAAAACAGAGTTTTCATGATCGCCATAATCTATCCATTGAAACCCTTCAGGACTAAATTGTTTTTCATACAATGCCGGTGCACTTTTGTATAAATGGTTCAAATCTTTCACAAAATCTTGAATTCCTTTGTGCCCACCATACTTTAATAAATGCCAGTCTAAACTTTGTTCAAAATTCCATTCTGCTGTTTGTCCGAATTCACCGCCCATGAACATTAATTTTGTACCCGGGTGCGTAAACATGTAACCAAACAATAATCTTAAGTTTGCAAATCGTTGCCATTCGTCACCTGGCATTCTATACACTAAAGACTGCTTACCGTACACCACCTCATCATGTGAAAAAGGCAACATAAAGTGCTCGGTAAAGGCATAAGTCATACTAAAGGTTAAATCGTTCTGATGATGTTTTCTATAAATAGGCTCTTTCTGAAAAAACTGCAATGTATCATGCATCCAGCCCATCATCCATTTCATACCAAAACCTAGACCAGCGTGTTCAACAGGTTTAGAAACACCAGAAAATGCAGTAGATTCTTCAGCAATAGTCTGCACACCTTCAAAGTTTTCATATACAGCTTCGTTTAATTCACGAATAAATGACATTGCCTCTAAATTCTCATTGTTGCCGTACATATTTGGCTCCCAATCGCCATCTTCCCTTGAGTAATCTAAATACAACATAGATGCCACAGCATCAACACGTAAACCGTCTACATGAAATTGATCTAGCCAAAACAAGGCATTGCTGATAAGGAAAGCTCTAACCTCGTTTCTACCATAATTAAAGATCAGACTTTTCCAATCGGTATGATAGCCTTTTCTTTTGTCGGGGTGTTCATATAGGTTAGAACCATCGAAGAAACCTAGACCATGTGCATCTTCCGGAAAATGAGAAGGTACCCAGTCTAAAATTACCCCTATATCATTTTGATGGAATGTATCGACCAACAATTTAAACTCCTCTGGAGAACCAAACCTTGATGTTGGCGCAAAATAACCTGTTAATTGATACCCCCAAGACGGGTCATAAGGATATTCCATAACCGGCATAAACTCTACATGGGTATACCCCATTTCTTTCACATAATTTACCAGGTCTATTGCAAATTCTTTGTAGGTCAAAAACTTATTCTCGGCGTTTTTCTTCCAAGAACCCAAGTGTACTTCATAAACGGAGTAAGGTTTATCCAATCCGTTTTTATCCTTTCTATACCCCATCCATGCATCATCTTTCCAATCATGCTCGGCTGTCCAAATTATAGACGCGGTATTTGGTGGGTGCTCACAATACCTAGCAAAAGGATCTGCCTTCTCTGTCCAGATATCATTATTGTTAGACTGTATTTTATACTTATAGATTTCACCCTTTCCGATATTGGGAATAAATCCTTCCCAGATACCACTACTATCCCAACGAACGTTTAATTGGTGTTCTTCTACGTTCCAAGAATTAAAATTTCCAATTACTGAAACAGATTTTGCAGATGGTGCCCAAACTGCAAAGTACGTACCCGCTATCCCATCTACTTCTACCAAATGCGAGCCCAATTTATCATATAGTCGATAATGCTTCCCTCCTTTAAAAAGATTGATATCAAAATCAGTAAATAATGAGTAAACTTGTACGTTAGGCATATAGAGTGATTATTTTGGCAAAGCTAATCATCTTTTAAAGACAATCGACTTCAATTCTTTTATGTTGAAAATATAGCAGTTAATATCCGATTTAAATATTTAAATACCAAAAATGGAACGCTTTTTGAAACAACATTTCAAAATTTAAACTGAAACCAAAAAATTATAATATTATGAAAAAACTACATTTATTACTTGGAGCACTAGTAGCCCTATTTTTTATATCATGTGAAGGACCACAAGGACCTCCTGGTTTTGATGGATTCGACGGTGAAAGAGGTCCTGCTGGTAAAGATGGTAAGGATGCAATTCAAGCTCAAGTATTTGAATTAGAAGGCGTTAATTTTATCTATAACGAAACCGAAAATCTTTATGACAATTTGATAACATTTTCAGATTTTACAAGTTTTGAAACTATTAAAGAAGATGTTGTTTTAATATATAGATATGATGGCCCAATTGAATTTGGTGACGGAGCTGTTGAAGATTCATGGGGTCTTTTACCTCAAAATTATTTTTTTGATGAAGGTATAATTCAATATGTATTTTCACATACTTTATTTGATGCGCAAGTTTTTATAGAAGGTAATTTTGACTTAAGTAATATAAGTACAGATTATACAGATAATCAAATTCTACGTGTAGTTATTATTCCTGGAGAAATAGCAACTACCGGTAAATTAGATACTTCAAATATCAATTCTGTTATGGCACATTTAGGTGTAACGGAAGAAAGTATCCAGAAAGTAACCTTAGAGTAATACTTCCTGGGTAATCAACCTATTTAAGCTAAAGCCTTTGAACATTTCTTCAAAGGCTTTTTTTATAGTTTATTAAAACCTTAACCAAAAAAGCCTCGTAAATACAATACATTGAAAGGAATACATAAATTTATCGACAGAATTAAAAAATTGTAAAATGAAAATGAATATTGCTATTGCGCTTTTCGTATTTTTTGTGGGCTGTAAAGGAAATTCCCAGGATAGAGAGATAGCGACAAAAACCAACGATAAAAAGGAATTTGCCGTTCAAAAAACAAACAGTGAATGGAAGAAAGAATTGACAGATGCAGAATATTATGTGCTTCGCGAAGCTGCAACCGAAAACCCTTATACAAGTGAACTATTAAAGAATAAAGAAAAGGGCACTTATGTTTGTGCCGCATGCAATACTCCCCTATTTAAAAGTTATACGAAATTTGATTCAGGTACAGGGTGGCCCAGTTTCTTTGAAGAAATTAAAGGTAACATTGCTTACGAAGTAGATTATAAAATTGGCTATAAAAGAACAGAAGAGCATTGTGCCACATGTGGCGGACATTTAGGTCACGTTTTTGAAGACGGACCAAACCCAACGGGTTTACGCCATTGTATTAACGGTGTCGCCTTAAATTTTGTGCCTTCTAAATAGTAATTTCTGCTTAAGAATTTTTAAGTTGAAGAAGTCGAAAAGAGCTCTTCTTTGTTTATAAAACCTTCATACTAAGAATAGAAGGAACTTTATTAAAATATCACAATTTCAGATTAAAGACCATATTTTAGAAACCTACGATTAATATCAATTTGGTTTTGTATTTTTGTTCCTCATTTAAAACTACAAAAAATCAAAATATGAGCACTTTCGATATTATTGTTTTAGGTAGTGGCCCAGGTGGATATGTAACCGCTATTAGGGCTGCACAATTAGGCTTTAAGACCGCCGTTATTGAAAAAGAAAGTTTAGGTGGCGTTTGCTTAAATTGGGGTTGTATACCTACTAAAGCCTTGTTGAAATCTGCACAAGTATTCGAATATTTACAACATGCAGAGGATTATGGATTAAAGGTTAAAGGTGCAGATAAGGATTTTGATGCTGTAGTAAAAAGAAGCCGTGGTGTTGCCGAAGGAATGAGCAAAGGTGTTCAGTTCTTAATGAAGAAGAATAAAATTGAGGTTATAAAAGGCTACGGAACCTTAAAATCTGGTAAAAAAGTTTCGGTTAAGGCTGAAGATGGTAATACTACAGAATACAATGCAAATAATATTATTATAGCAACAGGTGCTAGAAGCCGTGAGCTACCTAGCTTACCACAAGACGGCAAGAAAATTATCGGGTACAGAGAGGCTATGACCTTAGAAAAACAACCTAAGAAAATGATCGTTGTTGGTAGTGGTGCAATTGGTATTGAGTTCGCCTATTTCTACAATTCAATGGGTACTGAAGTTACTGTTGTTGAATATTTACCGAATATTGTACCAGTCGAAGACGAAGATGTTTCTAAGCAATTAGAAAGAAGTTTCAAAAAAGCGGGTGTTAAGGTTATGACTTCTGCTGAAGTTACTTCTGTCGATACTTCTGGTGATGGCGTTAAAGCGACCGTTAAAACAGCAAAAGGAGAAAAAGTTCTTGAAGCCGATATCGTATTATCTGCTGTTGGTATTAAAACCAATATAGAAAACATAGGATTGGAAGATGTTGGTATCGCAACCGACCGTGATAAAATTTTGGTAAATGATTATTACCAAACAAACATACCAGGATATTATGCAATTGGTGATGTTACACCAGGACCGGCTCTTGCACACGTTGCATCTGCAGAAGGTATTTTATGCATTGAGAAATTAGCAGAAATGCATGTTGAGCCATTAGATTACGGTAACATACCTGGTTGTACCTATTGCTCTCCTGAAATTGCTTCTGTTGGTTTAACCGAAAAACAAGCTAAAGAAAAAGGTATCGATATTAAAGTTGGTAAATTTCCTTTCTCGGCAAGTGGTAAAGCAAAAGCTTCAGGTGCTTCCGACGGGTTCGTAAAAGTAATCTTTGATGCCAAGTATGGGGAATGGTTAGGTTGCCATATGATCGGTGCAGGTGTTACAGATATGATTGCCGAAGCTGTTCTTGGTCGTAAATTAGAAACTACAGGGCATGAAGTTTTAAAAACGATTCACCCACACCCAACCATGAGCGAAGCTGTTATGGAAGCAGTTGCAGCAGCTTATGGCGAAGTTATTCACTTATAATTAATTACAATACAGTATAGCATGTTAAAATTATTTCGAGCAACGGCAATTTTAGAAGGAATCTCCTATTTGGCGTTGTTCGGGGTAACCATGCCTTTAAAATATTGGGCAGAAATACCAGAACCAAATAAACTGGTCGGCTATGCACATGGCGTACTTTTCATTGCTTTTATAGCCCTAACTTTAATCGTAGGCTTCAAGCATAAATGGCCCTTTAAAAAAATATTTATTTTTGGTATCGCATCACTTCTGCCGTTCGCTACATTCTACGTTGAAGAAAAATATTTAAGACCAGAAGATAACGCTTAAGGTTAAACTTCGACTACGTTTGTTAGTTCATAAATTTTTCCATCAAAAGCACATATATATAATTCGTTATTTGCATCATTACCAAATGATGAAATAGCCAAACCACTTTCAATTAACAACTTATTATTTCCAGATTGGTCTAATGCCCAAATTCTACCTGAAACGAAATCTCCATATATATAGTACCCTTGTAATTCTGGTAAAGCCTCTCCTCTATACACATAACCTCCAGTAACAGATTTATCATTTTCTAAATGACCATATTCATAAAGTGCTACAATCGTATCTGTACTATCGCAATCGTTTTCAAGAAAACATGAAGTACCTTCCAGAATATTCCATCCGTAGTTTCCTCCTTTTTTGATCAAGTTTATTTCTTCTTTTTCATCTTGTCCTACATCCCCTGCCCAAATAGTATTAGTTGAAATATCAAAACTAAATCTCCACGGGTTTCTTAGCCCGTAAGCATAAATCTCATTTCTTGCATTTTCATCTTCTACAATGGATTATCTGTTGGAATAGCATAATTCAATTCGGCATCAGTAGTGTTTACATCTATTCGTAATATTTTACCTAATAAACTCTCTAAATTCTGCGCATTGCCGTCTAGATCACCAGAACCACCTCCATCACCGGATGCTATGTACAAATATCCATCAGTACCAAAAGCCAGTTGCCCACCATTGTGATTAGTAGCTGGTTGCTCAATTTCCACTAATATAGTTTCACTAGATGTATCTACCATATTTACATCAGTTTCAGAAACTTTGAAACGAGATACTACTGCCAATTGTTCACTTGGCGTATAGGTTACATATAAAAATCCGTTAGTGTGGTAATCTGGATGAAAAGCAAACCCCAAGAGACCTAACTCGTTTGCCGTAGCCATATTAGCCGAAATATCTAAATAAGTAGTTACTTCTTCAGTATTATCATCATTATTGAAAACTTTAATAATTCCGCCTTTTTCAGCCACAAAAATTCTAGTACTGTCATTAGCAGGAGCCTGTAAATCTAAAGGATTGGAAAAAGTTAAATTTGGAAAAGCTGAGTTGATAGCCAAAACGCCAATAGAATCTATTGGAGCGTTAGGATTCGGTGAAAGTGCCAAATCATCTTTATCATTACATGACATGTAAATTAGAGAGGAAACTATAAATAATACTAAGGCAATTCTTTTCATAACAACGTATTTTGTTATTATCTACGAAATAGATCACTACCCTAGATGTTACTAATTCTATAGCGTTAAAATAAAAAACTCTCAATAGCAAGATCATAGCTTTTTAACCCGAAGCCTAGAATAACACCACTCGCCACAGGAGAAATATACGACACATGCCTAAACTCTTCTCGTTTGTGCGTATTAGAAATATGAACTTCTATTACAGGAGTTTCTACTGCTTTTACCGCATCTCCAATACCAACAGATGTATGCGTATAAGCTGCAGCATTGAGCACGATACCATCATAACTAAAACCGGTTTCTTGAATTTTAGATATAAGTTCTCCTTCGATGTTAGATTGAAAATATTCTAACTCAATATCTTTAAACTTGAACTGTAATCTTGAAAAGTAATCTTCAAAGGTTTCGGCACCGTATACTTCTGGCTCCCTTTTTCCTAAAATATTTAAGTTGGGACCATTAATTATGATAATCTTCATGTATCAAAAGTAACGAATGTTGAGTAACAATCGATAAGAAATTCAACAAGTATATTCAGCACTTGTTGTAGCATACCATTAGCGACGAGTTCTATATTTAGGCTCAAAATTATAAACGATACCTAGGGTCAAAGTAGACCAAGAAGTGTCATCTATATCAATACCAGTATACGAAACATTGACCTCGACACTAGAACTCATTAAGTACGCAAGGGTTGGTCTATAGTAAATTCCGCCATCATTACCGTCATTGATACCGACCGCATAACCTACATTACCACCAAAGGAAAAATAATTGGAAGTCCAAAAGCGAACACCAGCAGACAGTGGTAAAAATTGCACTGCTTCTTGTTCTTCCCTAACAATAGTAGTTTGAAATGTTTCTGCAAAACCGTGAATATAACCTACTGCAGGCCCCACATCTACTACTTCACCTAAAGGATACATGTATGAGAAATCTGCCCCAATAACAACGCTTACCGCTTCATTATAATCATCTAAAGGCAAGCCTGCCTGAATACCGAATTTAAATCCTTCTTGGGCAAAAATTCCAGTTGAAAAAAAAGAAATAATTAGTAACGTAATAAACTTGTTCATGGTTGGTATGGTTTGTTTTCCCAAAAATAAAAGTAAGACCGAGATTAAAGATATCTTTGTTGTGAACACCTTGAAAATAGTTGTACATTCTTCTTTTAGAAAGGTTACATTAATTTCTGCCATTACAAATGGTTCTTATAAAACGCAAAAAAAGGAAGCTAAGTTTCCTTTTTTATATTATGAATGGTGATTTTTTATTCGATTGCATATCTAACACCGATAGCAACGGCACTTACTTCATTTCCAAGAATATCTATTACTATAGAATTAATGTATTCTCTATCTTTAAACCATGAAATGGAAACATGCGCTGAAAGATTATAACATATATCTTAAATTTGAACGTGGATTATCAAAAAACTCAATTCAAAGCTATACTAGAGATATTGAAAAGCTCATGTCTTTTCTTGAGGTGAATGAGATTAATACCAGCCCAGTATTTATAGATAAAAAAACCGTACAACAATTCATTTATGAGATTGCCAAGGAGGTAAATCCTAGATCGCAAGCACGTATTATTTCTGGTTTAAAAAGTTTTTTCAACTACCTGATTTTTGAAGATTACCGTAAAGATAACCCCTTAGATTTAATAGAATCTCCAAAAATTGGGCGCAAATTACCTGATACACTTTCTGAAAACGAAATCGACAAATTAATCGGTGCAATTGATCTAAGCTCTGCAGAAGGAGAACGTAACAGAGCTATGCTAGAAACTTTATATGGCTGCGGATTACGAGTTTCTGAACTTATTGGATTAAAAATTTCTGATCTGTTTTTTGAGGAAGACTTTATTAAAGTTACCGGTAAAGGTGATAAACAACGCTTTGTACCTATAAGTTCTGTAAACAAGAAATACATTGATATTTACAGAAATGAAATTAGAGTTCATTTAAATATTCAAGAGGGATTTCAAGATATTCTTTTTCTTAACCGTCGTGGAAAGCAACTTACCCGAGCCATGATATTTACTATTGTAAAAAACTTAGCAGTTAAAATTGACTTGAAGAAAAGTATTAGCCCGCATACCTTTAGACATTCATTTGCCACCCACTTACTTGAAAACGGAGCCGATTTAAGATCTATTCAACAAATGTTAGGTCATGAAAGTATTACTACAACAGAAATATACATGCACGTAGACCGTACACATTTAGCCGAGGTCATGAATACCTATCACCCCAGAAAAAGTCATTAAAATTTCCACTTACTACCAATAGTATATACCGAAGGTATTGTTACCTGAGTCTCACCATAAGCACCAATATTTGACTTGTTCAGCTGAACATTACTCTTCAATTCTATCATGAAATTTTCATTGATATCATAACCAGCACCAGCCACAAAACCAAGACGATATGGTGTTTGCCCAACTCCTGCCTTTTCTGTAGCAACCTCTGCTTCAAAACCACTAAGCAGATATAATTTTTCATTTAAGTACACTTTAGCCAATACACTAGACCTAAACCTTTCACTTAATATATGTATCATAAAAACCCTGTAATTCTAGTTTTAACGATTTTGTAATACCGTACTGCATCATAAAAGATTTATGAATATCGGCTGTAGCACCAGTTGAGTAGGCATGATCTGTAATTAAAGTCCTTTCTGAGAAGACTACAACCCCGATACCGGAGGCTCCTCTATTGCCTGCCCTCTAAAAGTAATTACGAAAAAGAATAGAAAACCACTTATCAAAACTTTCATAGGTTGAATATTGGTTATTGAAATAAATTCCTACAAAAGGTATTTTAAAAATAAAAACTGACCAAATACTTGATAAAATTTTAACTGCCAAGCATTTAGAAAACTTTAATTATAAATATGGAAATTGAAAGATTCTTAATCTTTAAATTGGCTGTAATCTCTTTTAAAAGGACGAATGATTAAACGTGCCTCTCGATCAAACCTTATATAATTGTAAACCCAGTTGATAAATACCACCATTCTGTTTCTGAATCCGATAAGGAAAAATAAATGTACGAACATCCAAACGAACCAAGCAAAAACACCTTGAAATCTGAATTTTTTAATATCACAAACGGCTTTATTACGACCTATGGTAGCCATGCTACCTTTGTCATTATAGACAAATGGTTTCATTGGTTTATTCTCCACCAAACGCATTAAGTTCTTCCCCAATAATTTTCCTTGCTGAATTGCCGGTTGTGCTACCATTGGATGCCCACGTGGATTATCTTCCGTTGCCATACAAGCAATATCACCAATTGCGAATATTTCCGGATGCCCGACAACTTGATTGAATTCATTTACACTTACCCTATTACCAGCTGCAACAATACCTTCCCCATCTAAACCTTTAATACCCGCTCCTTTTACACCTGCTGCCCATATTACTGCAGCAGAATCGAACTTCAAATCGGTCAACGTTGTTACCGTTTTACCATTATATCCGGTTACACGCACTCCTTTCCAAACCTGAACACCCAACTTCTCTAAAAAATCTTCTGCTTTTTTTGATGCCTGTTCACTAAATCCCGGTAATAAACAATCGCCACCTTGTACTATATTAATCTGTGCTCTTCTAGTATCTAAATCAGGGTAATCTTTTGGTAATATTCCTTTCTTAATTTCCGCCAAGGCACCGGCAAGCTCTACTCCCGTTGGTCCACCACCAACAATCACGAAATTCATTAAAGCATCTCTTTCATGATAATCATCTGTAAGTAAAGCCTGTTCAAAATTTTCTAAAATTAAACTACGCAAATTCAATGATTGTGGTATCGACTTCATAGACATGACATGCCTTTCAATCTCTGTATTTTCAAAGAAATTAGTCTCAGACCCGGTTGCTACTACTAAATAGTCAAAAGAAATATCACCAATAGTTGTATTCACTTTCTTGTTTATAGTGTCTATATGTTCTACCTCCGCTAGACGGAAATAAAAATTATCATAACCTATCAATACCTTGCGCAAAGGATAAGCAATGGAATCCGGTTCAAGACCACCTGTAGAAACTTGATATAGAAGAGGTTGAAATGTATGGTAATTGTTCTTGTCGATAAGAACAACTTGTACTTCTTGTTTACTTAATTTTTTAGCGAGTGAGACTCCGCCAAAACCACCACCTATAATTACAATTCTAGGATAGCTTGAAAGTGGTATGTTCATAGTATTTTACTTATGACAAAATTAAACAAATGAATATCTACTTTAAAATAATAATGTGTTTTTAGTATCTTTAAGGTCTAACTCAAACAAACACCAAAATGCATAAATCTCTTATATTACTAGCGGTACTATGTACTTCCATTTTTTCTATGAATGCTCAAAAGAGCGAAAAAGATATAATTAAAAAATTAGAGCAAAAAAGTGACGAATACGGAAATATAGCTCAAAACATTTGGGAATTCGCAGAAATGGGATACCAAGAAGAGCAGAGCTCTGGTTTACTACAAAAAACCTTACAAGATGCAGGGTTTACAATTGAAAAAGGTGTTGCAGGCATACCGACGGCATTTATTGCCGAATACGGTAGCGGAAGCCCGGTAATTGCCATTTTGGGTGAATATGATGCACTGCCAGGCCTATCGCAAAAGGCAGTTGCAGAAAAAAAATCTGCAGGGGCTGCTGCAGGTCATGCATGCGGGCATCATTTATTTGGAACAGCGTCTACAGCTGCGGCCATTTCGACAAAAGAATGGCTAGAGGCAAATAAATCAAAAGGTACTATCCGTTTTTATGGAACACCGGCTGAAGAAGGTGGCTCTGGTAAAGTTTATATGGTACGCGAAGGCTTATTCGATGACGTAGATGCAACTCTACACTGGCACCCTGCTGCTCAGAATGCCGCAAGTGCAGGGGCCGCTTTAGCTAATAAATCAGCTAAATTCAGATTTTATGGCATATCTGCACACGCCGCAGCTTCTCCAGAAAAAGGCCGCTCTGCATTAGATGGTGTCGAAGCAATGGATATGATGATCAATATGATGCGTGAACACATTCCGCAAGAAGCTAGAATACATTATGTAATTACTGAAGGCGGAAAAGCACCTAATGTAGTACCAGATTTTGCAGAAGTTTATTACTATGCTCGCCACAACAGACGCGATGTTGTTATTGATATTTTTGACCGAATGGTGAAAGCTGCAGAAGGCGCCGCCCTAGGTACAGGTACTACTATGGATTATGAAATGATAGGTGGTACTCATGAATTATTACCTAACCTAACATTACAAAAAGTAATGCATGAAAACTTATCTGAAGTCGGCGGTATCGAATATACAGCTGAAGAAAAAGAATTTGCAGATAAAATTGCAGTAACATTAGGCCAGGAAAAAGCCGACCTTGCTACGGCTAAGAATGTACAACCGTATAAAACCGAAGCCAGAGCTTTTGGTTCTACAGATGTTGGCGATGTCAGTTTTACGGTACCTACCGTTGGTTTCGGTACTGCCACATGGGTTCCTGGCACACCGGCACATAGCTGGCAAGCTGTCGCTACAGGTGGAACTTCAATTGGTAGAAAAGGAATGATGGTAGCCGCTAAAACATTAACTATGACCGCCATTGATTTGTTCAAGGATAAAAAATTAGTTGAAACGGCAAAAACAGAATTTGAAGAAAAAAGAGGTGCTGATTTTAAATATATTCCATTATTAGGAGATAGAGCCCCCGCCTTAGATTACAGAAAATAATTGATACCAACTAGAAACTAAAAAGTGCCAAGGTAACCTCTGGCACTTTTTTTATGTATTAATAGATTTATTGTAACAAATGAAACCTTTCATAGACTAACTTAATAAGAACAGCCAACCAATAGTGAATAAAGAACTTGAACACAAATTTGTGACCGAGCTACAGGACAATCAAAATATTGTCCATAAAGTGTGTACCCTATATACTAATGACCGTGACTCTCACAAAGATCTCTTTCAAGAAATTACTATTCAATTATGGAAGGCATACCCCAAATTTAGGGGAGATGCAAAATTTAGCACTTGGATGTATCGTGTAGCGTTAAATACCGCTATCACCTTATATAGAAAGAACAAAAGAAGAATTGATACAGCCGATTATGAGTCTATAATTTTTAAGATCAAGGCCGATGAGTATGACGAGACCGAAGAATTGCAATTGAAGTTGATGTATAAAGCAGTGAAGCAATTAAATGACGTTGATAAAGCTTTGGTATTTTTATATCTGGAGGATAAAAATTATAGTGAAATATCTGAAACTTTGGGTATAACGGAAGTAAATGCACGTGTGAAGATGAACCGTATCAAAACAAAATTAAGAACCATTTTGAATCCATAAGTATATGACGGATGAACTGGAATTATTAAAAAAAGATTGGCAAAAAAAGGAATTCAATGTTCCTAAATTGAGCTATGAAGAGATACATAAAATGATATGGAAGAAATCTTCCTCTATTGTGAAATGGATTTTGATTATAAGTATTTTAGAATTTGTTCTTCCTCAATTTCTATATTTCATACCTGGTATGAAAGATAATATGCAAGTTTATAAAAATCTTGGAGTAGCAAAATATTTTACTGGACTTTCTGTAGTTTATTACATGGTTGTCCTCTATTTTATATACCAATTCTACTTAAGGTTTAAAGAAATTTCAGTTCTAGATAATTCTAAAAACCTTATGCGAAAAATCATTAAAACACGTAAAACCGTAAAACATTATGTGATATTTTCTTTAGCGACTTGCATATTATTTTTCATCGCAATGATTATTGCAATTTTTCTAAATAATGACATTATCAGTGCTTTTCCTGATATGAAAAATCAGCTACAGAATTTTTCCCCAGATAAACTAAAGGTAACCCTAATTATTTCTTTAGCAATTGTAGGCGTTATTTTTATTTGCCTATTATCTTTATTTTACTTTTTAATTTATGGACTACTATTAAAGAGGCTAAAGAAAAATTATAGCGAACTAAGACATTTAGCAATTTAAGATTGTTTCCATTTACGCTGCTTGTTCTCCTCTTCATATGCCAATAGATCTGCTTTGGGTATCACCTTTAAAAAAGAAGGATGTTGCTCTATTGCGTATTCTAGTTTCTCAATAATAGATTCAGTAGACTCATTGTCATAATCAACATCTAACGGTTCTTTGATTACCATAGACTGAAGAATACCCTTTTTCTTGACACGTAAACCTTTTTTGTCAAAAGAACGTCTAAAACCATCGATAACAACAGGCACCACTACCGGTCGGTATTTTTTAATAATATGTGCAGTACCTTTTCTTAAAGGTTTCCATGGTGTTGTAGTTCCTTGTGGAAATGTAATTACCCAACCATCGTTTAAAGCTTTGCCAATACTTGAGATATCGCTCATCTTCACTTGCCTCTTTACATCTTGCCCTTCTGATCGCCATGTACGCTCAACACTTACAGATCCAGCATACGCCATAATCTTGGTCAAGAGGCTCTTTCTCATTGTTTCGGCCGCTGCAACATAGTACATATTCAATTTTGGTTGCCATATATATCCTAAATTTTTTATAGAATCTTCACGGCCGCTCAAGCTTGCGTTGAAAACATGAAACATGGCAACAACATCTGCAAAATAAGTTTGATGATTACTTACAAAGAGTACATTTTTATCAGGTAAGTTTCTTATGATATCAGACCCTTCTATATCTAATGTATTAAATCTTTTATAGCGTTGATGTGACAACAAGGCCAAAATACGTATTAACCATTTTTTAATGAATAAGTTATGCCCAAAAGGGTTTTTATCAAATAATCCCATAGAATGCTAAAGTAAATAAATATGTTTTATAACACCTGCTTTAATAACTCTTTAATCTCATTCAACATCATTGCGGTGGCTCCCCATACAATATAACCATTTAATTCAAAGGCTGGTACTTCAATATCAACTGCATAAGATGTTGTCAATTTTTTAGAAACTATCAGACCCTCGTCTAAAAAATCTTTAATTGGAACTTCTAAGATTAATTCAACTTCTGACTCTTGTTTTATAAAAGGTTTTGGATTCTTGTAAAGCCCAATAAAAGGCTGAACGATAAAATTACTTGGTGGAATATAAATTTCTGAAATCTTTTTTACAACAGTAATATCTTTTGGGACTACTCCTACTTCTTCATAAGTTTCACGTAATGCAGTAGTTAATAATCCGTCATCAGACTTCTCTGCTTTACCACCTGGCAACCCCACTTGATTAGAATGCACACCTTTATAGGTTTTACGCAAAATCAACAATAGGTTTGTACTTTTATTTATAGATGGGTAAAACAATGCCATAACCCCGGCCTTTCTAGGATTCTTCTTTACTCCATTTATACGTTGTAACTCTTCTAAACGGCTTTCAGGGGCCATTTTGTACTGCGAAGCTTCTCCCGGTAGCGGTAGATCTTTTATTTTTGATATTTGTTGTTCGAAAAAATTGAAATCCATGCGATTACTTAAATTATACACCTATTTCTTCATTATAATTATAACCTTAACTAAATGTAAAGATACTTCTAAGAAAGCTGATAACGCAACTTCTGAAATACAGGCTATCATCGATTCTACTAAAAATATAGAAAACGATGTTATAGAAAATGAAAAAAAAGTCGCTTTTGAACTTAACGAGGACAATGCAATTGACTTCTTTTTCAACTACGAGAAAACCTTAACTTCTAACAAAGTAAAAATAACTACCAGCCTAGGTAGCTTCACTGTTGAACTCTATGAAAACGTACCTTATCATAGAGCAAATTTTATTTACTTGACCGAAAAGGGGTACTTTGATTATACTCAGTTTCATAGAGTTGTTAAAAGTTTTATCATTCAAGGCGGAAATTCGGATGATGAAAAAACTGGCAAAAAAAGAAGAGATCTTGGTAGATACCTTTTACCGCCAGATACTAGAAAAGGACATAAACATCATAGAGGTACAATATCTATGCCTAGTAGTGAAATGGACAATCCGCATATGTTAGCATCACCTTTTGAATTTTTTATTGTCGTGACCGAACCTGGTTCTTACCATTTAGATAATGAATACACCCCTTTTGGAAGAGTTATTGAAGGTATGGATGTCGTGGATAAAATTAATAATGTACCTGTTGAAAAAGGGGACTGGCCCTTACAAAATATTTATATTGAAAAAGCCGAGATTATAGAGTAGTTGTTGGCTAATAAAAAAAATAACTTAATTATTCTCTATAAATATTCGGTAGCGAAATTTTAAAACGTACTGCTAAAACCCTCATAACAATGATAGTGACAATTGCCATTGAATAGGAAAAGGTATTAGGTATTGGAAATTGAATCAGAATAAAATATACCAAACCGCCCAAAATACAGACTGTTGCATAGATTTCCTTTCTGAATATTACTGGAATTTCATTACATAAAATATCACGTACAACTCCGCCAAAACAAGCTGTAATCGTACCTAAGGCAATACACATTACAGGATATAGTTCTGCTGCCAGTCCTTTTTCTATACCCACCATGGTATATAGCCCGATACCAATTGTATCGAACAAAAAAAGCGATTTTCTAACGTATTTCAGTTGTTTTACAAAAATAATCGCCAACAAAACAGTTATTAGTATAATAAGTAAATGTATGGGTGCATTCAACCACCCTACGGGTCTAATACCAATTAAAAGGTCTCGTAAAGTTCCACCACCTACTGCTGTTACAAAAGCAATAATCAAAACCCCAAAAACATCTAACTTTTTATCCATCGCCACCAAAACTCCGGATATAGCAAATGCAATGGTTCCTAAAACATCTATGATGAAATAAAACATTATCTATATCTTTTGAGTAAAGTAATTGTAATCTTTTAATACCGTATCTAAATACGCTACATCATACAATTCAGAATTGGTCTGCAAGATACTATCTACTTTATCTCTAAGAGCTTTTAAAGTTTTAAAATCATTATTTTTTTTAGCTATAACAAATGTTTCTTTAATCAGTCGTACATCCTTATCCGTCAACATAGTGACATTAATAAAAATAGGCACATATGTATCTTCTACTTCCTCTAAAATAGTATGATTAACTTTTGTTTTGTTTTTCGTACTAATCACTACCGTGCCAGCGGCGGCATCACCTAAACGCTGTCTTTTTTCTGAAAACAGAATGGTTAAAATACCAATAGACCCAAGAAAAATCCAAATATCGACCAAACGAAGTATCCATCTAATTAAATAATTACTCCAATGAACCGGTGAGCCATCTACTTTTACTACTCTCATTTTCATAAACATCTTGCCTACTGTTTTGCCGTTAAAAATAATGTGCATTAAAAGACTGTAAAACATTGCAGGTAAAGAAATTAAGGCTACAATTCCTCTTTGAGTCCAACTATCTGAATAAATATAACCTATGGCTTCGCCTACTAAATTTACCAAAAAATAATAGAGATATAATATAAATACATCTATAAAAAATGCCACAATTCGTTCACCAATACTAACAATAGTATAATTAAGGTTCACATTTTGCGTTGTATTGATTTGAAGATTATTCATTAAGTCTTAAATTTAACAAGGTAAATATAGTTTATGCGCGAAGCTGCTTTTGTAAAGCAAAATAAGGAAAAATGGATAGCATTTGAAAAGGCTATCAACCTAGGTGCTACTACAAACCCAGATGAGCTTGCCAATGGCTATATTCAACTGACCAATGATCTGGCTTATGCGCAAACGTATTACGCAGAAAGTAAGACTTTATTGTATTTAAACGAATTAGCTTCTCTAGCACACCAAAAAATTTATAAGAATAAAAAAGAAAGTAAGAACAGAATTCTAAGCTTTTGGGTGACCGAATTTCCTTTGTTTTTTAAGCAATATCACAAAACCTTAGGTGTCGCTTTTTTGATTTTCATCATTGCGTCTGCCATTGGCGCACTATCAGCTATAAACGACTCTACCTTTGTTAGACTTATACTGGGCGATGCCTATGTCAATGAGACGCTCAATAATATTGCCAATGGTGATCCGGCTGCAATATATAAGGGAGGTAGTGAAATTGGTACATTTTTAGGCATTACTATAAATAATATCAGAGTTGCATTCTTAGCTTTTGCTTTTGGTATAATTACAAGTATTGGTACTGCCTATATACTGTTCACCAATGGTATTATGCTTGGGGCCTTTACTACATTTTTTTACACTAAGGGAGTATTTTTTGAAGCGAACAAGCAAATTTGGCTTCATGGTACTATAGAAATATCAGTAATTATCATTGCGGGTTGTGCAGGTCTAATTATGGGAAACAGTATTCTTTTCCCCAAAACATATTCTAGGCGTGTTTCTTTTATGAAAGGTGCTAAAGACGGACTCAAAGTGGTTGTTAGTACCATTCCGTTTTTTATCATTGCCGGATTTATTGAAGGTTTTATAACCCGTTATACAAGCATGCCAAATTGGTTAGCTTTTCTAATTATTGGTGCTTCTTTATTTCTAATCATATTCTATTACATAGTATACCCTTTTTTACTTAACAACCAACATGAAAGACAATTATATACCACTACGGGTAAACCGTGAATTTGGCGGAATCATATCCGTTTATTTTGACTTTTTTAAACAGAATATTAAAAACTTTACCAATGTTTTCATCAGTTACAATGGTATTTTCTTAATAGGAATCTTGGTTACCAGCTACCTACTGGTATCAGGATTTCTTGGCATGATTGCCCAAGAATCAGGTCAGAATCCGTTTTTAGATGATTTTGGTATAGAACAAAGTTATTATTTATACTTTGGTTTTGGCGGATTTTTGTTCGTTATCATTTTCTTGGGCGTTGCTTTTTTAAATTACTCTCTTTCTACAAGTTACATGATTAAATATGTAGAAACTAGAAATCACAATGTCGATAAAAAAGAAGTTTGGCAACTAGCCAAAAGTCAATTTGGAAATATCTTTCTTTTTGTACTACTGCTTATACCCATTTACATTATTTATATAATTGCAGCCATCATTCTAGCGATTATTCCTTTAGTAGGATTTTTTGCCCAGTACATTATTCAGTTCTTTTTAACAGCTTGGATAGGGGTTTCATTTTTTGATATGCTTGACAATAAAAAAGGTGTTACCGAGGCTTTAGGAGAAGGATGGAAATTAGTAACAAGTAGTTTTTGGAAATCTGTTGGAGTCAATTTCATATTAGGATTTTTGCTTGGTCTACTATTAATGCTTGCACTAACAATTCCCGGAATTATCATGGGCGTCTATACCTTTCACGTAATAGAGAATAATGTTGATTATTCCCACTCCGTCGTGTCAACGGTAATCTATACTTTAGGTACTTGCATGGTTTTGTTATTGGCCGTCTACGGACAATGCCTAACGCAATTTATAAATGGTATTCTTTATTATGCCCTACATGAAAACAAATACAATGAAAATGCAAGAGCAACAATAGAACAAATTGGACAAAACGATTAGTTTGAAATATTTTCTCCTTCTCATATTCTTTCTATCAAATATCCTCTGCTCCTTTGGGCAGGGTATGAATGATAGCATCATAAAGGTCGATAGTTCGTCGGTATTGACTATGAGAAGTGTTGAGGATGATCTTTCAAAAAAATATTCGGGCGATGAGTTTAACTACACATTCAAAACTGGTGAATCTCAAAATTTATTGGCACGATTTATTAAATGGGTAGGTCAAGGGCTAGCTAATGTTTTTGGTATAAACCTTTCTCCGAAAATACTTGAAATAATAGAATATATTATTTATTTCTTACTGGTAATTTTAGTTGTTTTCCTCATTGTCAGGTTTCTTATTAATGAAAATTTTAATTCTATTTTTCAAAAAAAGGCCAAAACTGTTAACGATATCAACCTTACTGAAGAGCATATAGAAGGCATAGACATCAATAACTTATTGAAAGAAGCATTGAACAATAAAGATTATCGCCTGGCAATACGCTATCAGTTTTTATTAACGCTCCAAAAACTATCTAAAAATGATATAATTGAATGGCATTTTGATAAAACCAACTCAGATTACCTTACTGAAATAAAACAACCTCAACTAAAACAAGGATTTAAAAAAATAACATATCTATACGATTATATATGGTATGGAGAACAGACAATTGATGATAAAAAATATAAGACATCGGTTTTAGATTTTGAATCGATAGATAAACAAATACCTTTATAATTTGGGCAAGCGTTCTAAAATAATACTCGGACTTCTGATGGTGGTGCTCATAGGTATCATCATAACAGAAATAGTGCGCCCAAAGCCCATTAGTTGGAGGCCTTCATATACCTCTGCATCCAAAATTCCATTTGGTTGCTATGTGTTATTTAATGAGCTAACCTCAATTTTTCCCAATAACGACATAGAATCGATAGAAAAAAGTATCTATGACGTTTTAATCGATCGAGATTCGACCATTGCTTCCAATTATATAATGATCAATGATTTCATTTATTTGGATGAGCAAGAAACCAATCAAATTCTAAAATATGTAGCAGACGGTAATCAGGTTTTTATAGCTAGTAATAACCTCAGCGGTCAATTAGCAGATACTTTAAATTTAGTCGTTGAACAACAATATGATGTGAAGGAAGATTCTATCAAGGCATCGTTCACGAACAAAAATTACAAACAAGATGACTTTTACTTTAAGAGAGGTGTTAACACAGCGTATTTTACTAGTGTAGATACCACAAATACCGAGATTTTAGGTTATATTCATGTTAAGAGTTCAACTTTCTTAAATAACAAACCTCAAGGAATTAAAATAAGGCCTAATTTTATCAAAACCTCTTTTGGTAAAGGAAATTTCATCATCAATACCTTACCAATTGCTTACACAAACTTTTATTTATTAAGTAACAACAAACACTACAGCATACAAAGTTTCTCTTATCTACATGACAATCTTTTATATTGGGACGATTATAAAAAATCTGGTAGAAAGTTAATTACCTCTCCAATACGCTTTGTACTTAATCAACCTGCCTTAAAATGGAGTTACTATCTTTTAGTAGGCGGATTGTTGCTTTTTATCATTTTTAAAGCTAAACGAGAACAACGTATCATACCGGTAATTAAACCATTAGAAAATTCCTCTGTTGAATTTGTGAGAACTGTTGGTTCATTATATCATCAACATAGAGATTATACCGATTTGAACAATAAAAAAATCACATACTTTTTAACGCATATAAGAAATCGATACTATGTTGACACCATGGTATTGGACGAAAAACTAATAATCCAACTAAGTGCCAAATCAGGAAAATCTAAAAAAGAAACCAAAGATTTAGTTGAATTCATAATAAGTCTCAAAAATAAAGCTCTACATACTGAACAAGATTCAATAGCACTTGCAAAGAAGATAAACACATTTAAACAATCTTATGGAAGATAATACACAAGATGAAAACAACGTAGAATTTAATTCACGAATAGATCTTACCAAACTTCAAGATTCTGTATCGAAAGTTAAAACCGAATTGGGTAAGGTTATAATCGGCCAACAAGAAATGATCGAGTTATTGATTGTTTCCATTTTGACCAACGGACATTCTCTTATAGAAGGGGTACCTGGTGTGGCCAAAACAGTTACAGCAAAACTCTTGGCAAAAACAATGAATGTAGATTTTAGCAGAATACAATTTACGCCAGATTTAATGCCAAGTGATATTCTTGGAACATCGATATTCAACGTAAAAACTTCTGAATTCGAGTTTAAAAAAGGGCCTATATTCTCTAATATAATACTGATCGATGAAATAAACAGAGCTCCCGCAAAAACACAAGCGGCACTTTTTGAAGCTATGGCCGAAAGACAAATTACCATAGACGGTAACGAGTTTGATATGCAACCACCCTTTTTAGTTTTTGCAACTCAAAACCCTGTAGAGCAAGAAGGTACTTACAGGCTTCCTGAGGCACAGCTAGATCGTTTTCTTTTTAAAATCAATGTCCACTACCCTACATTAGAAGAAGAAATTCTTATTTTAGAAAATAAACAACATCAAAAAAATAAAAATTTTGAAGCACTCGTAGATTCGGTTCTTTCTGCAGAACAAATTGCTACCTATCAACAGATAATAAAAAATATTATCGTCGAAGATAATTTGTTAAAGTATATAGCGGCAATCGTCAACAACACAAGAACCAATGCCAACTTATATTTAGGTGCATCACCAAGAGCATCAATTGCCATTTTAGATGCATCTAAAGCGGTCGCAGCGATTCACGGCAGAGACTTTATCACCCCTGATGATATTAAAAAAGTAGTGCCCCCTATTTTGTGCCATAGAATTATATTAACTCCAGAACGTGAAATGGAAGGTTATACGGCAGAAAAAATGATTAAAGATTTAATTCAAACTATAGAAATACCTAGATAGACTTCTGTGAAAAAACTTTTCAAAAATATATTTCTTCAAAAAAGGTTCTTCATCGTTTTAACGGGAATTATCCTGTGTTTTCTAATTTCCTATATTTTTGAGAATATCGCATATATACCTAAAATTCTTTTCTATCTGTTTTTAACGCTTATCACTGTTGATATTATTCTATTATTCTTATCAAAAGGAAATGTTATTGCTGACAGAATAGTTGCCGATAAGCTTTCTAACGGTGATGAAAACAATATTAAAATAAAAGTTACCAATCAATATCTATTCTCTGCTCATGTAAATATTATAGACGAACTACCTTTTCAATTTCAAAAGCGTGATTTTAATTTCAAAAGTATATTAAAATCTGGAGAACAAAAATTTTATACATATACACTAAGACCCGTGGAAAGAGGTGTCTACAGTTTTGGAAACCTAAATGTTTTCGCGACTTCCCCGATCGGATTTTTAGCTAAAAAATATACGTTTGACCAAGATAAAGAGGTACTTGTCTATCCTTCATTTTTGCAGCTTCGTAAATATGACCTTTTGGCTTTTAGTAACAGGTTACTTGAATTCGGTATTAAAAAGATAAGACGTATTGGGCACACGATGGAGTTTGAACAGATCAAAGATTTTATACAAGGTGATGACATAAGAAACATAAACTGGAAAACTACTGCGAAACGAGGTCAGTTAATGGTCAACCAGTTTCAAGATGAAAAATCGCAACCTATTTATTCTGTCATCGACAAAGGAAGAGTAATGAAAATGCCTTTCAACTCACTTAGCTTATTGGATTATGCTATAAATGCCACCTTGGTCATTAGCAGCATTGCATTAAAAAAAAACGATAAAGCAGGTATGTTCGCATTCAGCAATAAAATAGAAAACAGGGTTGTTGCAGAACGTAGAAGTTCGCAAATGAACTTGATTCTAGAAACACTTTACAACCTTAAAACAAATTTTTCCGAAAGTGATTTTAGCAGATTATATATTGATGTAAAGAGAAACTTACCGCAAAGAAGCCTATTGTTATTATATACCAATTTTGAAACGCTAGATGCCTTACACCGCCAATTACCCTATCTACAAGCAATTGCAAAACAACATTTACTTGTCGTAATATTCTTTGAAAACTCCGAATTGGTAGCTTATGCTAAAGATAGACCAAATAGTACATTAGAGATCTTTGAACAGGCTATTGCCGAGAAGTTCATTTTTGAAAAACAATTGGTAGTCAATGAACTTAGACAGTATGGCATACAGACTATTTTGACCAAACCAGAAGATTTGACTATCAATACTATAAACAAATATCTACAAATAAAGGCAAAAGGACTTCTATAGTCTATTTAAGAAGATAAGCTGCTTGTAATTCGGAGGTTAAATCACGTGTTCCATTCTCTACAAAAAAAGGCAATTGAATTTGATTTGTAGTATCTAATTGAGCAACAAGACATCCACAGCTTTTGCCGCCACCACTTCTCCTCCTACTATTATCCGTCAATATATTTATTGCCATACCAGCCAAAACTCCACCCAAAGTGGTGTATAACACATCTTTAGTTTCCCACTCATAGCCTTTAGATTGATCATAAACAGCTTCTTTGGCAAGTCCTGCAGCCAGACTACTACCTACAGCACCTGCCCATTTCCAACCGCGTTGACCATCAAATATTTTATGTGCAGCGTAGCCACCAGCCACACCAATAACAATACCTGTACCAATATGCTTGGCAGCATCACTAGGGTCTTGAGCTATTATATCTATACTTACGGTAAAAGCAAAAAATAGAATGATAAATTTCATGTTAGGGGAATAGGTCATTTTATTTCTATAACGCACTTTAGTAAATAAAATTATGTTTATAATTTATTGAATCAAGATACAAAACAATTGAATTAAACTTACTCTTAAGAGGGTCATTCTTTCTTTTTAAAAGACTTTACAATATAAATGAAGTGATTTAAACTTTTTTAGATCGCTACCAAGGGTTTTTGAGATTTGTGTTGTAAGAAATAAATAGATCCAGTAGACAAGAAGTAGGCTATCAAAATAGAAAGAAACGTAAGACCGACAATGCTCTTTATCTTAACGATAGGCAAAAATTGCCAATAGCCATATCGGAGCCTGGCTTCGAGAACTACAACGACCTGTTCAATATAGAAGTGAAATTTGGAGAAGTCATTTTTACCCTAGAAGAAGCTAATATCTGTATAGGCGGTCTTTTTATCAATACCGAGGCAGATTTTGGCTCCAAAAACTTAAGGACAAATGCAAAGCAAAGGGTATGATTGCCAATATATGCCCGAACAAACATAACGGGAATGATGATAAGAGCCATTGTTTCGACAAAAACGCTGTGAAGAACACTATCCTATCGAACGTACAAATGCTTAGATGTAGAGCTTTAGGTGCTTACTCAACAGGTTTGACACTCAGGTAACCAGTTGGAAAAGTTTTAATTTTCTAGCTTTCATCGAAATTGGACTCAAAAAATTTATAAACCTAAAAAGTCAAGATGACTTCGTAGTTTCTTTCTAAATTATTCTTTGTTTAATGGCGTAATCTCTAATTTTCTAAATGCTATAGGTCCGTGATCCCCTTGTATCATTATTGGTCCGGCCGAAGCTTCGTTATTATCTAAGGCTCCCCCGGTCATACCTTCAATATTTTGGTTAGAGATAATTGTTTTTCCATTGGCAACAATGGTAACTCGTCTTCCTATCAAGGTAATATCATAGGTTTGCCACTCTCCTGCTCTCATTGCAGCATTTTCATTGGGGGTCAACAAGCCATAGATTCCTCCAAAATAGATAGATGAAGGCTCTAGTCCAACATTATCTGCAATCTGAACTTCGTAACGACCACGTAAATACAATCCGCTATTACTTCCTTCTGGATATCTAAACTCAGCATGCAATTGAAAATCTTTGAATTTTTCTTCAGAGACCAAATTCACGCCTGATTTAGTGCTTGTTAAGATACCATCTAAAACAGCCCATTGATTACCAGGGATAATCGCCCATCCATTTAAATTTTTACCGTTAAAAAGTTTTACGGTCTTGCTTTTTTTTCCATTTTCATAATAAGGTAATTTCGGTGATTTCGTCGCAGTCCAGTTATAAATTTTGCCATCTACAAAAATCATGGTTCCTGCTAAACCTTCTCCAACCATCTTTCCTTCAAATTCCATATTAGATGCACCTGGCTCCCATTGTGGCGGTATTTCAAAGGAAAATAAATCTCCGTGTTTTTCAATTTCCGCAACTGGTCTTGCGCTACCGAATGCATAAGTAAATCTTCCAATTAAAGTATTGGAACCTGAGTGGCGAATCTCTAACCACGATGGTAGTTTCTCTCCTTCTTGATCAATCGTCAAATTCCATTTTCCCTCTAACGGGTGACCTTCCTGAGCTTGTAAGAGCGTAAAATTAAAAACCATCAGAAAAATGAAGGCAGTTGTTTTAATAATATTCATATAATTATAGGTTTGATAAGTAATCAAATATAAAAGAACTTCGTGATGTTGTAAAATATCTTTCTAGCTTAAAAACAAGAAAAAATAATTGAAGGCGAAGAAGTATAAATCATAAAAAGGAAAGCTTTGCTTTAGCTTCACTAAACCCATCCATCATTTCATCAATAATTTGGCTAGCTGGTTGTATATCATGTATCAATGCCGATACTTGACCTATCTCCAATTCGCCTTCTTCTAAATCACCTAAGAACATGCCCTTTTTGGCACGACCTCTTCCTAAAAGTGTTTTCAATTCTTCTATAGTTGCTCCGTCAGCATAGGCTTCTTGTACTTTGTCAAAAAACTTGTTTTTTACTAAACGAACAGGCGCCAGTTCTTTTAAGGTCAAATGTGTAGCTCCTTCATCTGCATCTACTACCACCTGTTTAAAATTCATATGATTAGACGCTTCTACACTTGCTACAAATCTGCTACCGACCTGTACTCCGTCTGCACCTAGCACCATTGTCGCCAACATAGCTTTACCGGTTGCTATACCCCCAGCTGCAATTATTGGAATCTGTATTTGCTCTCTAACGTTAGGAATCAAAACTAAAGTGGTCGTTTCATCGCGACCATTATGTCCGCCTGCCTCAAAGCCTTCGGCCACAATAGCATCTACACCCGCTTCTTGTGCCTTCAAAGCAAATTTCACGCTACTGACCACATGCACCACGGTAACGCCATTTTCCTTTAAAAAAGATGTCCAAGTTTTAGGATTCCCTGCAGATGTAAAAACAATCTTCACATTCTCTTCAACAATAATATCTATCAGTTTATCAATATCAGGGTATAACATAGGAATATTTACCCCAAAAGGTTTCGAAGTAGCTTTCTTACATTTTTGAATATGCTCTCGCAAAACATTGGGATACATGCTACCGGCACCAATAACACCCAAACCTCCTGCATTGGACACGGCACTGGCAAGCCGCCATCCACTGGTCCAGATCATTCCTCCTTGAATTATTGGAAATTTTATTTTAAAAAGTTCGGTGATTCGATTTTGCATGGACTGTGTAAAAAGTTACATTCTAAAGATACTCTTCTGTTCTTTAAAATATAACAACTTCATTAAGAAATAACCCCTGATCCTATTAGATCATCTTCTAAATACCAGGCTACAAACTGACCCTCGGTGATTGCAGATTGCATTTCCCTGAAATCTACATACATTCCGCCTTCTACTCTATATATGGTTGCTTCCTGCAGTTCTTGTCGGTATCTTATACGCGCTTTTACTTCTAACTTCTCATCAATATTCAAAGCCAAATCTTGACGTACCCAATGTATTTCTTCGTTCTTTACAAATAAAGTTCTTCTATACAATCCTGGGTGAGATTTACCTTGCCCGGTGTATATAATATTTTCAGTAACATCGGTATCAATTACAAATAACGGTTCTTTTGTACCCCCTACGTGTAAACCTTTACGCTGACCTTTGGTAAAATAATGAGCACCTTGGTGCTCACCGACCACTTTGCCATCCGTTAAATGATATACCGGTTTTTCAGCGTAATATTCTAGCTCAGAATTTTTATTATTAAAATTAGGCGTTAATCGTTCGTATGCTTCAAAGCCTGCAGGAACCTCAACAATTTTTCCTGTTTTAGGTTTCAACTGTTGCTGTAAAAACTCCGGCAACCTTACCTTACCTATAAAGCACAAGCCTTGGGAATCTTTCTTATTCGCAGTAATCAAATTCATTTTTGCAGCAATTTCCCTTACTTGTGGCTTGGTTAAACCCCCTATTGGAAATAAGGTCTTTGACAATTGCTCTTGCGATAATTGACATAAGAAATATGATTGATCCTTATTGACATCTTTACCTGCCAGCAACTGATAGGTATCGGTACCATCAGTATTTTGCAAAATCCCTTTTCTACAATAATGGCCCGTGGCAACATAATCTGCACCTAATTGCATAGCTATATTCATAAAGACATCAAATTTTATCTCTCTATTACACAGCACATCAGGATTCGGAGTACGCCCCATTTCATATTCTTTGAACATATAGTCAACTATACGCTCTTTGTACTCTACACTTAAATCTACAGTTTGAAACGGAATACTTAATTTCTCTGCAACGATTAAGGCATCATTACTATCTTCTAACCACGGACATTCTTCTGAAATTGTTACGGAATCATCATGCCAATTCTTCATGAACAAACCAATGACATCATAACCTTGTTCTTTTAACAGGTATGCTGCCACGCTTGAATCTACTCCCCCAGAAAGTCCTATTACTACTTTTTTCATCTCTTCTTCTTGGTCGATACAAAATTACGAAATTTCATTTCAAAGTCTATTTTTTTCAAATACTGCTTTACCCATAATCCTTTAACGATAAGCTTAGTAAAAACCAATGCTCAGCTCATATAATCTTTACATGTAAATTTTTTTGAGTAAAAATATTTTGTTAAACTTTTTTAAAAATTAATTAAACAATATATAACTGTCGTATTTTTAACATTATATATAATTTATTACCATAAATGTATTTTAAATTATTTAATGTTAAACATAATCTAAAATTAATTAAACAATCTTTAAAAACACCGTTATGAAAAAAATGCTGAGATTACGAAATTTTTTACTGCTATTTACCATTACTTTGATCACATGGTCTTGTAGTGACGATGATGATGTGGAACCTATGACAGCCAACGAATTGACCATCGTTGAAACTGCCCAAGCGGAAGATGCCCTTTCTTCTTTGGTTGCCGCACTTACAACTGCCGATAACTCTGAAGGAACCGATTTAGTAGGGACTTTAAGTTCTGACGGACCTTTTACCGTTTTTGCCCCTACAAACGATGCTTTTACAGCATTATTAAATCAACTAGATGATTTTGACTCACTTGCTGACTTTGATACAGATGAAGAAAGAGCAATTTTAGCCTCTATCCTAACTTATCACGTAGTTTCTGGAGTTGCCGCAAGCTCATCTGACCTCAACAACGGTATGGTCGTTACTACGGTACAAGGTGAAGATTTAACCATTAATATTGATGGCGACGTATTTATTGATGACGCTACCGAAGTTGATGCACAAGTAGTCATCGCAGATGTGGAAGCAAGCAATGGTATTGTTCATGTTATTGATAAAGTAATGTTACCACAAGCTATAATAGACGCTCTGAACGGAGAAGAAATGCCTGAGGAAAATGGAACACTAGTAGATATCGTTGTAGCTACCGAGCCATTATCTTTATTGGAAGCAGCTGTTTTTAAAGCAGATTTAGTTGCAACCTTAAGCTCAGAAGGTCCATTTACAGTTTTTGCCCCTACCGATGATGCCTTTGTAACACTATTAGATGTGTTAGGTGACGACTATAATAGTCTTGATGATTTTGATACCGACGAAGAAATTGCGCTTTTGACTAACATATTATTATATCATGTAATTGGTACAGAAGTAAATTCTACAGATTTAGCTGCTGGCGAAGTTGCTACAGCATTTGAGAACAACAGCGTTGAAGTAATCTCTTCTGGCGATACTTTTGTAATAGGTGATGCTTCTGATACCGATGCTAATATTACAGGTGTTGACATTATGGTTTCTAATGGGGTTGCCCATACCATCGATAAAGTTTTATTACCACAAGCGGCGATTGACTTTGTTGTGAGCTTACAATTAAAAACTATTGTAGACACAGCCGTTGCTAAAGATGATTTAAGTTTATTGGTAGATGCTTTGGTACAAGCTGATGCGGGCTTAGTTGAAACACTTAATGGTGATGGTCCTTTTACAGTGTTTGCACCTACAAATGATGCTTTTGTTGCTCTTTTAGATGCTTTAGGCGAAGATTATACTAGCCTAGCTGATTTTGATACAGATGCTGAAAAGAGTTTATTAGTAACCATTCTTACCTATCACGTAGTAGCAGGAACTGCCGCTTTTTCTACCGATTTAAGTAATGGACAATCTATTGAGACTTTTCAAGGTGAAAACGTAGGTATTAATATTAAAGAAGATGGATCGGTACATGTAGAAGATGCAACCGAAGAGAATGCAACAGTGGTTATTGCAGATGTAGAGGCTAGTAACGGAGTTGTTCATGTTATCAACAAGGTTCTTTTGCCACAGGCAGCACTTGATGCTCTATAATTAACAACATTCCATTTCATACAAAAGAAAACCTTTCTACAAATAGAGAGGTTTTTTTATGCCTTTAAACAGCTAACATCATTATACAACCTTTTAACATACAATTAGCCACCCTTGACAACTAACTTTTTATCAAACCTTAAATTAGTTACATCTTTACCATCCCAAATCTTACCAAACCAACCTTAATAAATGGTAAAAGCCCTTTCAAATATGAGAGGGCTTTTTTTTTATAAAATATGTAATATTTAATTCTTTTTTTGAGCTTCTGCTTGTTCCATCATTTCACGCATTTTCTTTTGGAACTTATTCTCCTTCTTAGGCTTTTTCTTGTTCTCCTGTATCTGGGCATGAATTTTATCATTATCTATGATTACATTCTTTATAACCAACATAATACCTATGGTAATTAAGTTAGATACAAAATAGTACAAACTCAAACCACTAGCGTAGTTGTTGAAGAAAAACAACATCATAAAAGGCATTAAGTACATGATAAATTTCATGTTAGGCATACCTGGTTGTGTTGGCATATTTTGCCCGGTAGTCATATTCATATAAAAGAATATTGCTATAGATGCCAAAATTGGGAATAAACTTACGTGGTCACCATAGAAAGGAATAGAAAATCCTTCTGGGAATTGATATATAGTATCAAAAGACGAAAGGTCATCTGCCCATAAAAATGATTTCTGACGTAACGCGAAAGATGTCGGAAAGAACATGAAAAGTGCATAGAATATTGGCATTTGTATAATCGCAGGTATACAGCCGCTCATAGGGCTTACCCCTGCCTTGCCATATAACTTCATGGTTTCTTGTTGTTTCTTCATGGCATTGTCCTTGTACTTTTCCCCTAGCTCTGTAATTTCCGGCTTCAACACCTTCATTTTAGCTTGAGATAAATACGACTTGTATGTTACGGGTGACATTGCCAAACGAACTAAAATAGTCATGATAACAATTGCAATACCGTAAGGGAAATACGAACTGATCAGACCATAGAAAGGAGTAAACACATAACGGTTGATCCAACCGAAAATTCCCCAACCAAAAGGGATAGAATCATCTAACCCTAAATCTTCATATTTTGAAAGGGTATCTACATCCGTAGGCCCAAAATACCAATGTAAATCCTTAGAAATTTCTCCGCCTTCCAATTCTACCGGAAATGCAGATGCATATTCTTTAGTGAAACCGAAAGTTCTACTTTCTTCTTCTACCAAATTTACCGAAGTTAAATTTCCGCTTTTAAAGGGCTCATCTGCCGCCAAAATACTAGAGAAAAAGTGTTGTCGGTACGAAATCCACTTTACATCTTTTTCTGTTTCTTCATCGTCACTACCCTCTGAAAGTTTGCTTATTTTACCATCTTCATGGTTATAAGTTAAACGTGTATATCTGTTCTCATATTCAATACTTTTTGAGTGACGAATACCTTTTAATCTCCAATCTAAGCTTACCGGTTTGCTTGTACTGATTACATTATCCAAACCTTTAGATTTGATTGTAAAGTCAACTAAATAATCGTTTGGTTTCATTACATACCTATACTCCAAATATTGATTGCTTGAAGTCTTCGCTTTCAACGATAACACTTGATTGCCATTATCATTGGTCATTGATGGTTCAAAATACAAATCTTCTGTATTCAACATTCTATTATCCGATGTAGAAAAATCTAATCCGAAAGACGCGTTACCATCTTTTACCAAATATACCGGTACAGAATCATAAGTAACGAATTCTTTCATTTTCGCCTCAACTATCTGTCCACCTTTATTGCTAATCTTTAATAAAAGAACATCATTCTCTAAAATAGTAATATCGTTTGATGGCTTAGTAAAACCAAATGCACCTAATTTACCTTGGTAATTTGCAACTGCAGTAGAATCTTGTAAATCTAATTGTGGTACATCATTAATTACAGTTTTCGTTTCTGAATTTTCTGATGCCTTTGAAGTCTCTACTTGTTCTTGCTTTTCCTTTTCTGCCTCTAACTCTTCTGGAGTTGGTTGATTTTGGTAAAACATGAAGATGAGTATTCCAAAAATAAGCACGAAGCCTATAATGGATTGTACATCAAATTTCTTTTCTTCCATGTGGTGTATTAATTAATTGGAAATATTTTGAGTTTTTAAGAAAGCAAATATATGTCCAAATATGATGTTTATGCCAATGTGGCATTAGTTTGTTCCTTTTTGTGCTCTAAAGCAGCCTTAACCAAACCAACAAATAAAGGGTGCGGATTAGCTACAGTACTTTTATACTCTGGGTGATACTGCACGCCAATAAACCAAGGATGGTCTTTTAACTCTACAATTTCTACCAAATTAGTTTCTTTATTGAAACCTGTTGCTATTAAACCTGCTTTCTCCAACTGATCTAAATAGGCATTGTTAAATTCATATCTATGACGGTGACGCTCAGATATTTGTGAATAATCATTATATATTTTTTTAACTAGACTACCATCTTTCAATTCACAGTCCCACGCACCTAAACGCATTGTACCACCTTTATCGGTAATACTTTTTTGTTCTTCCATAATGTTAATTACCGGATCAGGAGTGTTTTCATCCATCTCGGTAGAATTTGCTTTTGCAAGCCCTAATACATTACGTGCATATTCAATAACCGCCATTTGCATACCTAAGCAAATACCCAAAAACGGAATTTTCGTTACGCGTGCATATTCAACAGCTTTTACTTTACCTTCTATACCACGTTCACCGAATCCTGGGGCTACCAAGATAGCATCCAGTCCTTTTAATTTGCTCTTGTAATTGTCTGCGTTGATATATTCTGAATGAATAGATTTTACATTTACTTTTACTTCGTTAGAAGCTCCTGCATGTATAAATGCTTCTAGAATAGATTTATATGAATCCTGTAGCTCTACATATTTTCCTACCAAACCGATAGTCACCACATTCTTCGGGTTTTTATGTCTAACCAAGAACTCGTTCCATCGGTTTAAATCTGGTTCTACCGTATTTGGTAACGCCAATTTTTGCAAGGTTACGGTATCTAACCCTTCTTCTTGCATCAATATCGGAACATCATATATTGTAGATGCATCTATACTTTGTATTACCGCTTCTCGCTTTACATTGCAAAAAAGCGCCAATTTATCTTTTATTTCGTTAGAAATTTCGTGTTCTGTTCTACATACCAAAATGTCGGCTTTAATACCACTTTCCATCAAAGTTTTTACAGAGTGCTGTGTAGGTTTTGTTTTTAACTCACCTGCAGCCGATAAAAATGGCACCAAGGTCAAATGTATTACTATAGCATTATCATCACCCAGTTCCCAAAGTAATTGACGAACCGCCTCAATGTAAGGTAATGATTCTATATCTCCAACCGTACCTCCTATTTCAGTGATTATAATATCATATTCACCACTATTACCTAGTAATTGAACACGCTCTTTTATTTCATTGGTAATATGCGGAACTACTTGTACAGTCTTACCTAAAAACTCTCCTCTACGTTCTTTTTCAATAACGCTTTGGTAAATTCTACCTGTAGTAACATTGTTGGCCTGTGAAGTACGAACGTTTAAGAACCGCTCATAATGACCTAAATCTAGATCAGTTTCTGCACCATCATCAGTTACATAACATTCGCCATGCTCGTATGGATTTAAGGTTCCTGGATCTACATTAATGTATGGGTCCAACTTTTGAATGGTAGTTTTATATCCGCGAGATTGCAGCAATTTCGCCAAAGATGCAGCAATGATGCCTTTTCCTAACGATGAAGTAACGCCTCCCGTAACGAAGATATATTTGGTTTGTGCCATGTATCGAATTCTATGTTACGGGACACAAAGTTACAAATTGAGGTTAAAACTCAACGGTTTTCCCTAGGAAAATGTTTTTGTATTTTTCGAATTATCGATTCTAAGCTGTTTGTTTTGATTTCTAACATAGAACGCAACATATTTCCCAATTTTCCATCAGGAAATCCTTTTTGTTGAAACCATACCAAATAAGGCTCTGGTAAATCTACCAAATACCGACCTTTATACTTACCGAATGGCATACGGTAGTGGGCTAGTTCTATTAATTTCTCCTTATCAGGATTTATTTCCATTATTAAATGTAAAAAAATATCCTTAAAAATTAACAACTTAGACAACTTGAAAAGGATATGTTTTATTGAAAACTCAGCGGCTGCCTTTGTCGGATATACAACTACCTCAGCTACAGTGTAAAACAATAAAAATTCTGACACCTTAGCTAATATAAAGTAAAATATTAACCATAGCGTTTGTTA
>Ga0209344_10000626_pt1 | contig 57047 bp, 47 predicted proteins | sample Cruoilmetagenom6_FD_187293 | JGI IMG/M metagenome (GOLD analysis project Ga0209344, IMG submission 187293) | Oil polluted marine microbial communities from Coal Oil Point, Santa Barbara, California, USA - Santa Barbara Oil Seep Sample 6 (SPAdes)... | ecosystem: Environmental > Aquatic > Marine... | reverse complement strand
GCTTCTTCCACTTTTTGTATGGCTTATGTTGCGGTTATTGTGCAGTCTCGATTGTCACAACTCGATGACTCGTTGGAAGAAGCAGCGATGGACTTAGGGGCAAAACCACACAGTTTATTTTTTCTGGTGACTTTACCAATAATTTCACCGGCTATTATTTCTGGTTGGTTGCTTGCCTTTACGCTGTCGTTAGATGACTTAGTGATTGCCAGTTTTGTTTCTGGCCCTGGTAACAGTACGCTACCTATGGTGATTTTTTCTAAGATTCGTTTTGGCGTATCGCCGGAAGTTAATGCCCTGGCGACTATTATGATCTTGATTGTCGCCATAGGTGTCATTGCCGCCATGTGGCAAATGAGAAAAAAAGAAAACGCATTGTAAAAAATATTTAATGCATTATTTTGTAGTAGGGGGCTTTTAGGTGATGACCTGAAAGCCTTTTTTTATGACAGTTCAATGGAGCACAAGATGAACAAATCAATAAAAACAAAATTAATCCTGTCAATTGCCATGTTATTGGTTATTTCGATTGTAGCGTTAGTCACCGTCTCGTCTGTCTTCATTAACAAAACCTCGAATTCTTTAAGCGCTTTTATCGCCCCTAAAACTAAAGACGCTAGTTTAATGCCGATGGTGATTTCAGCAGATGCTGAAAAAGCAAGAAATGAAGTGTTTTTTGCCCAGGCGATTAATGAAGCCCAACGTTTCGCTAGTGATATTACTTTTTTACGTCAGCAATTTAGGTCGTTGTTTTTACCAGCTGAAGATGTGCGCCATATTCTGAATATGTATATTAAAGGCGCGTTAGCGAGTAATCAGTCAGCTCTGGGGATTTACGCCGCGTTTTTGCCTAATGCACTTGATGGTGCCGACCAAGCCAATAGAGGTGCGAGTGACTTGGCCTCGAATGAGCAGGGCCGCTTTGCGGTGTATTGGGCTTTAAATGCGCAAGGGCAAGCAGTAGAAGAGGTTTTACCTGAGAGTATGATTGAGGATACCTCACCTAATTCTACCGGCCAACCTTATAACTCATGGTTTACTTGTCCAATAGAAAAACAGCAGGCATGCTTATTAGAGCCCTATGTCGATAAAGTTGATAACCAAGATGTTTTGATGACATCAATTGTTATGCCAATTAAATTTGAAAATAAAGTGGTTGGCGTGGTCGGCTTAGATATTGCCTTAGCGCAAATTCAGCAAAAGGTGGCCGCATTTTCCGAAAAAATTGCCGATGGCAAAGGCCGTGTGCTAATAGTTTCACAAAATAAAGCGATTGTAGCTGATTCTTTGAATGCGAGTAATCAAGGGCGTTTGTTTGCAGATACGCTTGGTAGTGACAATTTTGTAGAAGGTGTCAGTGAGAATGAGCAAAACTACATGCTTACTAAAGCGATTGCTCTGGGCGATTTAGCAACCTGGCATATTTATACTGAAATACCTAAGCAATACATTCAAGAGCAAATTATGCAAACAATTGCGGTACTTGATGAAGGTGTTGAAGAGCAGCTTAGCAGCGTAATTTTAATGGGCTTGCTAGTGTTAGCTATTGGCTGCATCGTGGTATATTTCTTAGCAGAGAGGTTAACCGCTAAACTTAGATCTGTTACCGAAGCGTTAAAGCAAATTGCCAGTGGTGACGCCGACTTAACCCAACGTATTGTTATTGATTCAAAAGATGAAATTGGCCAGCTGGCTGATTATTTTAACCAGTTTGTTGAGCAGCTTGCCGGTATCATTAGACAGTTCTCAAACGGTGTTAACGCGACATACTCGGCCTCAGAGATGGCAAAAGAATTAGCAACACAGACCAATACAAAACTAGGTGATCAACAAATGATGATTGCTATGGTATCGACTGCATCAGAAGAAATGTCGCAAACATCTGCTGACGTAGCACAAAATGCGGCGTTAACGGCAGATGCGACAACTGAAGTTAAAAGCGCGTCAAATGATGGCATTAGCAAGTTAAATCAAACCACAGCAACAATTAGTAATTTGGCTGAGCAAATGCAACAGGCTAATGGTCAAGTGATGGAATTGGCGCAAAACAGTGAAAGTATCTCGAATGTCTTAAACGTCATTAAAGCGGTGGCTGAACAAACTAATTTACTGGCATTAAATGCCGCTATAGAAGCGGCAAGAGCCGGTGAACAGGGCCGAGGTTTTGCGGTTGTTGCTGATGAAGTTAGAGGCTTAGCAGGTCGTACATCAACCTCTGTTTCTGAAATTGAAGCGGTGTTCTCCAGCTTACAATCGTCGACCAAAGAAGTGGTCAATACCATTAGTGCTAATGTAAAAATAGCGGACGAATGTACTGTACAAGCGCAAGAAACTCAAACCGTGTTTGAAGTGATCGAGCATGCCATTAATAAAGTAACCGATATGTCTTCTAATATAGCCTCAGCGGCTGAGGAGCAAAGCCATGTCTCTAATGAAATTACCACGACCTTGCAAAATATTCATACTACCGTTGATGAGCTTGCTGAAAATGCCAAAGAATCGCTGGCTGTTAGTGAAACCTTGCATCAAGAGGGGCAGGCACAAGAGAAGATCATTGGTCGATTTAAGTTTTAAGACTTAGTTAGACACTTTAAGTGATAAGTTTATCAAATGACAGTTAAGCAGCCGTTGGTAAAGCATATTTAACCAGTATGTATTTATTATGAAAAGTACCAAAGTGTGCTTGTTAGTAAGGGCATAACAGCGCATTAATGTGGCCGAAAATACTTAGCTTGCGCTCAATACACCTTCTTTGCTAATTTTAGCAAAGTATTTATGTGCTGCTTATGCGGACGTTGATTAACAGGCAGGTTTTGGTTTAATGATGGGTATTAATAGTTGTGCGTACGGTGTTGGTGAAAACTCGTACATAATGGCAGGTAAGTTAGCGGGTATTACTAAACTCGTTGATGATTTTTATCATCATATGGATGTGTTTTCTGATGCTAGAAAAATTAGAGATATGCATGCGAGTGATCTAGCAGAGTCTAGTAAAAAGCTTAGTTATTTTTTATCTGGTTGGCTAGGCGGACCTAAATTGTATGCTGAGAATTACGGCAGTATTAATATTCCCCAAGCACATAAACACTTATCGATAGGCGTCGAAGAAAGCGAAGCTTGGCTTTTATGCATGAAAAAAGCGATAGATAAACAACCTTATGAAGAATCATTTAAAACTTATTTGATAGCTCAATTACGAGTGCCTGCAGAGAGAATATTGATAGCTTCAGGTACTTAAGGAGCGTAAGCGGGAATACAAGTAGTTTACTCGCGTATGCTTTATTTTAAGCTTTTAGGCAATTATAAAATTGTCATCATTGCTTTTAATTTAACGCCTGATCTTGCATTAAAGTTAATATTGTAGTGCCAAATGCAGCATAATAGTGGCATTAATTAGGACATTGACAGTTGGCGTAATTCGCTTTCGGGTGAAATAGTCAATAAGTAAACTTAACCATATGTTCGCTGATAGGGCGTGAGTAATAACTGTGATACTTCGAGAAGCTAATATAAGAGATTTGTCAAATATTACCGCGCTACATGTTAAGAGTTGGCGTGAAAATTATCGCGGCACTTTGTCGACTGAGTACCTAGCTGAGCAGGTCTTAGCTGATCGGGAAAAAGTATGGACTGAGCGTTTGACTAACCCTGCTTTAAATCAATATGTCTTAATTGCAGAAGCTGATGGGTTTATTGCCGGATTTATTTGTGTTTTTGGTGCCATTCACCCTAAGTACGGATCTATTATTGATAATCTGCATGTAAACTCAAGCATAAAGGGACAAGGACTTGGTACTAAATTATTAATTGCTGCGGCGAAATGGGCTGCTAATCATTATCAAGACCATGATTTGTACCTTGAAGTCTTAGCGAGCAATGAAAAAGCCATCGGGTTTTATGAATCCCTCGGCGCGAAAAATATGGACTTTTCCTACTGGCATACCCCTTGCGGCAATAAAGTTAAAGAGTTTATTTATAGCTGGGGCGCAGCTGAAATATTAGCAAGTAAATCAGCATAGACTAAAAACAGCCGGCTAGTTGCCATGCGCCATTGTCGGTGGCATATGGCAGCTATAATTGCAGAGCTAGTTTACTGCTAGATGATTAAAGTACAATTTTATATCCGCTTTATATACCCGCTAATTGTCAGGCCGAGTTAGTCATTTCTCGCCATTTTTAGATTATTAAATACTTGTGCCTTAGGCTGTGGTGCTGACATTATTTTACTGGTGATCACACCTGAGACCATGGCGCCTGAAACATTTAATGCCGTGCGTGCCATATCAATTAACGGCTCTATTGATATTAGTAGCGCAACTATTTCTATCGGTAACCCCATCGTTGGTAGTACCACTAATGCCGCAAAAGTCGCGCCGCCACCGACACCGGCAATACCAAAAGAGCTGACCACAACAATACCAATCAAGGGTAATATAAACGCTATAGTCATGGGGTCAATGCCAACGCTTGGCGCGACCATCATTGCTAGCATGGCCGGATAAATCCCGGCACAACCATTTTGCCCGATAGTGACGCCAAATGATGCCGATAAATTTGCAATGGCTGGCGGCACTTTCAGTTGATTAACTTGCACGTCAATATTCATCGGCATTGATGCTGCTGAGCTGCGGGAACTAAATGCAAATGTCATAACAGGCCAAATCTTGGTAAAGTATTTTTTCGGATTTACTCCTACTAAGCTTAACAATAAGCCGTGCACGATAAACATGATTAATATAGCCACGTAAGAAGCCACAATAAACGACAGTAAGTTAAGGATATCGTTAGCACTTGAGTTTGCTACCACATTTGCCATCAATCCAGCGACCCCATAAGGAGTCAGGGCAATGACCATTTTAACCAAACTCATTATCGTGGCTTGTAACGCATTTACGCCGGTACGAATAGGTGCGGCAAGTTCGCTGCGTTCACGCATCACTTGACGAGCCGCTATGCCGACTAAGATGCCAAAAATGACCACGGCAATAATTGACGTTGAGCGCGTATTACTTAAATCGGCAAAGGGGTTTTCCGGAATAAAACTTAGCAACATTTGTGGCACTGACCAATCGGCAACCGTAACCGCTTTGTTTTGTATGGTGGACATTTCAGCAGTTTCGCGCACGCCGGCCACTAGTCCTGTTATGCTTAAATCAAAACCATAGGTTACAACAATACCCACTAGGGCTGACATGGCAGTGGTGAGCAGTAAAATAGTAATACTGACTAATGAAATTTTACCCAAGGAGCCTTGATTTTCAAGCTTGACCACCGCAGCAATCATAAACACCAATACCAAGGGCATAATCACCATTTTTAGTAGCCCAACATAGCCTTTACCCACCACAGACACCCAGTTTAAAACCGCTTGTGTGGTGTGCGGTTGTTCAGGGAATAAAAATTGTAATGCCAGACCAAAGAGACTACCGAGAATAAGGCCAAAAAGGGTAGTGCGAGATAAGGTTTTACTTTTTTGAGCAAAAAGATAAATTGCAAATAGTAAGCCAGCAAATAGCGCTAGCATCAATAAGACAGTGAACGACATGTATCCTCTGGGGGAAGGGGGATTTAGCTCCGCACTCTAACTGACAGGACAAGTTTAATGAAATACGCTTGTGCTATGAGTTAGATGAATTAGATATGCTCTAATTACATTTAATTACCAACAATACCATGACAAGATACAGCTGATTACTTTCTCAAAGATGAGATTGAAGCAGCCTACTCAGCGCGGTATACACTTTCCATCGTGTACTGCTCTCTCATACATGCACCTCAACTAAGCTTTAATACTGCTGAGCTGCAGGTAATTATCTGATTGCTATTAATGCCGATGGATAACAACAAGCAGTTTAAGCGAGATGACTTGGCGCGCTAGCAGCCATAAAGTTAGTGATATTACGCTAGACCTAAAAAAGGCTAGCAATTACTTGCTAGCCTTTATCATTTTTATGCTTGTCTGACGCTATTAGCTAGCCGAACAATCATTCATTAAACGCCTAATTTATCTCGTAAAGCGTAATACCAAGCACCCATAGTAATGTAAGGAATTCTTAGCATCCTACCACCTGGAAAGTGGTGTTGAGGCAGGCCAGCGAAAACATCGAAACGCTCTGCTTGACCTGAAATCGCATCGGCAATAACTTTACCCGCTAAGTGGGTTGAAGTAACGCCATGACCACTATAGCCTTGGGCGTAATACACATTACTATTAATGCGACCAAACTGTGGCAAGCGCATCAGGGTTAACAGGAAGTTACCCGTCCACGCGTAGTCAATTTTTACATTTTTAAGCGCAGGGAAAGTCTTTAACATTTTCGGTAAAATAATAGATTCAATTTCGTCAGGATCCCTAGCACCGTAGGTAGTGCCGCCACCGTAGATCAGTCTACCGTCGCCAGATAAGCGGAAATAATCTAATAAGTAATTACAGTCTTCAACACAAACATCGGTTGGTAGTAATTGCTTTTGCACTTCTTCAGATAAAACTTCAGTGGTAATGATTTGCGTACCACATGGCATCGACTTTTGTTGTTGTTTCGGTAACAGGCCTTCAAGATAGGCATTACCACCGACAACAACAAAATCAGCGGTTACGCTACCTGTGTCTGTTTTGACAACGGCTTTTTTACCATGAACAATATCGATAACTTTACTGTCTTCGTAAATAACACCACCAAGTTTCTCAAAAGCTGCCGCTTCACCAAGAGCTAAGTTTAATGGATGAATATGGCCACTCGAATTATCGAGTAAACCACCAACATAGCGATCAGTGCCAATATGCTTTTGAATACTGTCAGCCGATAATAGCTCGGTATTAGTATGACCATGTTTAGCCCAAAGCTCTTGCTTACTGACCATTTCATCGAGTTGCTTATTGTTACAGGCGGCGAATATACCACCGGGCTTTAAATCACAGTTAATTTGGTAGTCATGAATCAAGCGACGAATGATACTGGCACCTTCAAAGGCCATTTTGCCCATTTCAGTACCGACATGTTTGCCATAATGCTTTTCGATAAAGTCCATATCGCGGCTATAACTGTTGACCAGCTGGCCACCATTACGACCTGAGGCGCCAAAACCAATTCGACTACCTTCTAAAATAACAACTTTATAACCTTTTTCAGCTAAATGCAGGGCGCTAGATAGGCCGGTAAAGCCTGAACCAATCACACAAACGTCTGCATTGATATGTTCTATTAGCTTGTTACGTTGCTGCTTATCATTGGCGCTAGCGGCATAATAAGAGCCCGTATGAGAAACTATATTCATAATTTTCCTTTGTATCTTTAATCTTGATTAACTATTTTGTAAGTACCATTTAACTTCGAGGTCGCTAATGTGCATATCAAACTGTTCTAATTCTTTTTGTTTGGCAATTAGGTAATTATTAATAAAGTCTTGTCCAAAATAGTGCGTTAATTTGTTATCTTTTCTCAGCGCAGCTAAGGCAATATCTAATTTTAACGGCAGGGCTTCACAATCATCTTCAAAGGCGTTACCGGTTGATATTTCTCTCGGGGCAATTTTATTTTCAATTCCGTGATGAATCGACGCCAGAATAACCGCCATGACGAGATATGGGTTGGCATCGGCACCGGCAACACGATGTTCAATACGGGTGGCGTTTTTAGGCCCTTGTGGAATTCGTAGTGCCACGGTTCTGTTATCCACGCCCCAATTTTTTGCCATAGCAACATAATAACCTGGCATAAAGCGACGATAAGAATTGACATTAGGGCACAGTAAAGGCATTGATGCTGACATTAAGTCTAAAATACCGCCAATCGCATGCTCAAGTGTTTCGCTGTATTCTTTGTTTTCATCAGCAAAAACATTGTCGCCATTTTCATCTAAAACGCTGACATGAATATGCATGCCACTGCCGGCTTCCGTTGAGTAAGGCTTGGCCATAAACGATGCGTCGAAGTTGTGCTTGTCGGCAACCGCTTTAATAATTCTTTTTAATAAAATCGCGTTATCACAAGCCGTTAATGGATCTGCTTGATGCTTTAAGTTGATTTCAAACTGTCCTGGCGCACATTCAGCTACGGCAGTATCTGTCGGGACATTCTGCTCGATACATACTCTATTGATGTCATCAAGTAAGCTGCTGTAATCGTCGATAGTGTCAACAGAGTACACTTGCGTGTGTTCTTCTCTTCTATCGGTTTTAGGTGATATTGGTGGTTGCAGGTTGCCTGCTTTATCTTTGTTTTTATCGAGCAGATAAAACTCAAGTTCAACGGCAACAACTGGAAAGAGATTTTTCGCCGCTAGCTGGTCAACGATTGCGGCTAAGGCATTTCGTGGATCGGCATAAAAAGGGCTGTTGTCATGATTAAACATGCTCATCAACAACTGCGCTATTGGCCGCTCATGCCATGAAGCCATATGAATAGTATTGGCAATCGGTTTACAGAGCATATCGGGCTCACCAATTTCTTGGCCCAAACCACATTCTTCGATTGTTTCCCCCAAAACATTCATTGAAAAAATAGTTGCCGGCATATTTAAGCCGTTCTTATATACTTTTTTTAAGCTACTTCTCTCGATGCGCTTGCCACGTGCAAATCCGACTAAATCTGAGATAAGCACATCAATTGCTTCTACCTCGGGATGCTTTTCAAGAAAGTTTTCTACTTCTGTTAACTGTCCAACCTTTATCATACAAATACCTACGATATGACCATTGTCATTTTATTGTTTTTACCACACTGGGTGATGAATATTTTCTTCACTTATTTATTAATAAGCTTTTCTAGCTGTCTCGTCAAGTTTAAAGGATGAATTTATCGTTATTATTTACGTAAATGAGGTTTAATTGGCATTATTTGTTGTTAATGTAAAAAATATTGATTGAAATTTGTGTTTTAATGATTTAGTTTTGTTGCTAACTTAATTATCAATAGTGAACTTGGAGTCATTTATAAATGTTTGGTTCAAATAGTAAACCCATCGTCGGTATTACTTGTTGTAGTGCTCTTAATGGTATTCATCACCAACAAGTTGTGGGTGACAAATATATCCGTGCGCTGATAGAAGGTAGTGATGTTATTCCCGTATTGATCCCGAGTTTTGGTAAAGCGATGGAAGAAATGTTACCTCATTTAGAGGGTTTATATTTAACAGGTAGCTATTCAAATATGGAACCACACCATTTTGGTGGTGTAGACCTTGGCGTTGAAATGCCAAGAGATCCAAATAGAGATAGCACCAATTTACATTTATTAAAGCTAGCTAGAGCTTTAAAAGTTCCTGTGTTTGGTATTTGCCGCGGATTTCAAGAAATGAATGTCGCGTTAGGTGGCACTTTGCATCAACAGGTTTTTAATCTTGAAAACATGATAGAGCATCGCGAAGATAAATCGTTATCAATTGATGGTCAGTATAGTGTTGCTCATGAATTAACCCTTAGCAGTGATGGCATGTTAGCTGACATCATGAAGGGTGAGCTGACACAACAAGTGAACTCGTTACATGGCCAAGGCATTGATAAACTGGCTGATGACCTAAAAGTAGAGGCGATTGCACCGGACGGTTTAGTGGAAGCTTTTTCATTAGCGGATCAAGCGAGCTTTTATTTGGGGGTGCAATGGCATCCAGAATGGAAAATCCAACAACACCCTTTTTATGCGGCGATATTTAACAGCTTCGGCGCCGCTTGTCGGGCATATAAAGAAATTAAAAATTAGTTTACGGCTTACTGTCCAAATTGTAATAGACTAGCCACTTGATATCAGCAATAGCGTAATTATTATCAATGTTTTTAGTGTTTAAGGAAACAATATGGAAGTAGGTAAAAGATTAAAAGAAGTTCGAGAAATGTATGGGCTTTCTCAACGTGAACTTGCTAAACGAGTGGGCTTAACCAATAGCACAATATCTATGATAGAGCGCGATGCAGTTAGCCCGTCAATTAGCTCATTAAAAAGAATTTTGGAAGGCGTTTCACTGTCCGTGACAGAATTTTTCACCATGGAAATACCAACAGAGTCACAAGTGGTCTTTAAAAAAGATACTTTGATTGATGTCGGCAGTGATGGCGTGGCGTTGAACTTAGTCGGCGCGACAAAAGCTGACTCACAATTAGCCTTTATTATTGAATATTATCAACCAGGCTCTAGCACAGGTGATGATATGTTAACTCACGTTGGTGAAGAGGCAGGTACGGTAGTTGAAGGAACAATAGAAATAACCATAGCAGGGCAGAGTTACAAATTAACCAAAGGCGATAGTTATAAGTTTTCAACGAGATTGCCGCATCAGTTTAAAAATACCTCAAAAAAGGTGTGTAAAATTATTAGTGCTCACACACCACCGACTTTTTGATGGCAAGCTGTTAAGTTAATCATGCCCTGTTTTGCACTTAGTGCCATTACCCCCTAAAGAGGGTTTTTAATTGTACTAAGTTGGCTTAATTTTAAAGATAAACACAACCATAACCATAACTAAGAAAAACAGGGGAAAACATGAAAAAAATAAAACAAATCGCCGCCGCAATTGCGCTAGCCACAACGGCTCCACAAGTACTTGCAGATGTGAGCGTTACCGGCACACTGACTTCTGATTATGTCTTTCGTGGCGTCAGTCAAACAGACAGTGGTCCAGCTATACAAGCTAGCCTAGATTACGAACATGAAAACGGCTTTTTTGCCGGTGTTTGGGCATCTAACGTTGATTTTGAAGATGATGCTGATATCGAAATTGATTATTTCGCTGGTTATTTTGGCGAAATCAATGACTCGCTTTCATATGATATTTCATATACTTATTATACTTATACCGGTTATAGCAGTGCAGATGATTCAGACTATGGCGAAATTATCTTCAATGCGTATATCGATGCCTTGACCTTAACCTTAGGCCATGCTGCTGATTTTGTAAATTCTGGCGATTCAGCACAATATGTTAGTGCTGCTTATGATTTTGAATTACCAAACGAATATGCCTTAACCGTGCAAGCGGGTTACACCTTTGGTGACGCATACGAAGATTTTGAATATGTAGATTACAGTGCAACCGTAGCAAAAACCTTTAATGGTTTTGATGTCAGCGCTGCAATTATTAATACTGATATTGATGATTACGATGCTGCAGATCTTCGCTTTGTTTTAGGTGTTTCACGTACATTTTAATAAGCAAGTGAAATAAGCTAAAGCACATAGAAAACAAAATGAAAAATCCGCTATTACCTAAGGTAATAGCGGATTTTTCATGTCATCTGTTGCATGATTAAATCACTAGGCTAGCGCTAAGGGCAGAAATAACTCATCTTGTTAATTTAAGGACATTTATACAGGTTGAATTCAGCAACTGGTATAGCTGGTTTTTAGCTGAAGTAGTTAAGTAAGGTATTGATATTTATTGTGTTATTGTTTTTATTGAAAGCAGCTCCGTAATTAGTCGAGCTGCTATTATGGTTAAAAAATCGCTTACTTAATCGATTGATGATTTTTCTCATCGAGCTGTAAAATCAGGGTTTTTAAGTCGTTGATCTCTTGCTTTAATTCACTCAAGCTTGGTTCATTTTTGTTTTTTTCTTTCGAGTGCTCTTCCTCCATAACATTAACCACTATACCTATCACCATATTGAGGAAGGCAAAGGCAGTAAAGAAGATAAAGGTCATGTAATAAATCCAACTATAGGGATAAATTTCCATGGTTTCATATTGAATATCTGTCCAATCTTCAAAAGTCATGACCCGAAAGAGTGTCAACATCGAGATAGCAATATCTCCCCAAAGCACTGGGTTAATGGTACTAAACAAAAAACTACCAACGGCAGCATAGATATAAAAAATAATAAACATTAGCAGCACCACATAACCTAACTGCGGCATTGCTTTGACTAGAGAGTTAATTAATATCCGAAGTTCAGGCACCACAGATATCATTCTCAACACCCGAAATACCCGTACGAGTCGAGCCAGCAGCGCCATTTCAGAGTCATTAATAGGTATTAGACTGATCGCAACCACTAAGGTATCAAAAATATTCCAACCTGACTTAAAAAAGCTTTTTTTATTTTCATCAGTTAAAAATCTGATAGATATTTCGAATAAGAAAAACACAGTAATAAAAGTGTCTAGTAGCGAGGTGATTGAAACTGCGGTATTAGATAATGGAAAGGTTTTAGCACCAATTTCCAATGCAGAAATTATGATCACACATATGACGCTTAGCTCAAAAAATTTGTTGTTTTTTAACTTGGTAAAGGCAGCTTTGGTATTCTGATACATTGAGGATACTTTAACGTTAGTCAGCGGTAAATTTAGCCGCGAATTATAAGCTTTTTTTCGCTCACTTTACTAGGAGGATTATTGCGCTTTAATAATTTACATCGACTGAATTTAAAGCCATGTTACTAATGAAAAAATTTAGCGTTTAAACCAACTAGGTAATCAACTCAGCGGTTATTTTTGTGATTTATCTAACCAAGACATGTTGTTTTCGCTAAGAAAACTATAGTAGTAAGGCAAGGTTAAAATCAATCGTGCTTTGCGTTGTTAGTAGATTAGCAAAATGCTATAACTAGTTTTATTATAATATTTATCATTTGATCTAATTAACCAGCACTAACTGAGTATAAAAATTAATTCATTTGGTTTTAAGAAAACACGTGTGTTTTAAGGTGTCATGGATGGCGGTTGCCAGTCGAGCGTTATTATTATCATTTTTGTCTGTAATTTTGTGCTCGAGTTTTCTGGTGCAAAGCCAACCCCAATCTTTAATTGAAAATTTGGGGCGGCAGCTAATCGCAATAGAAGCCATAGACGATAAAAATCAAGCATTGGTGTTAATCACAATACTTAGTGAAGATAAGTCATTATCAATCTTAGATAAAATCACTGTATTAGCAATGAAAAGTAAGGTCTATCATCAATTAGGGAAGCTTGATGATGCGATTAACGTTGCTCAAAAAGAACAAGAACTTGCTAATAAATTTGATCTAAAACAACTGGAAGCCGACGCTTATAAAAGAGTAGGTATTTATGCTTACTATAAAGGTAATAATCGCTTGGCTTTACATTCATATCAACAAGCGCTTAATTATTACCTGACCCTTGAAGAACCCATTGCCCAAGCCAACTTATACAATAATATTGCCTTAGTTTATGGTGCAACCAACAAGTATGAAAATGAGTTAGCAATATATCGAAAAATTCAGCCAATTTATCAAAAATTTGGCAGTGATAAAGATAAAGCTGATGTCTTGCATAACATCGCGACTATGCATTTACGCTTAAAACGTTTCGATACATCAATCCCGATGCTTTATGAGGTCATCGAAAAGCGTAAAGGCACTTCTGACACGCAGGGGCTAGCAAAAGCATATAGTGATTTAGGCTCTTCGTATAAATATGCAGATGATCTTCAACAAGCTGAACATTATATGAAACAGGCACTTAATTTACATCGTAAGAATAACGACCAATATAATGCCGCATCTACGTTACACAACTTAGCCGAACTAAATAACGTTAAAAATAATATTGACCAAGCCATCATTTATGGCAAGGAAAGTGTTCGTTTAAGTGTCGCACAAGGGCATAACAATGCATATGTAGGTGCATTATATAGTTTAGCTACCGCCTATTTTTATCAAGGAAATTATGATTTGGCATTGCGCTATGTTGAGCAGTCGAGTGAAGTGGTTAAAAAAATGCAATATCAGGAGCAAGGAAAACATAACTTATTACTACAAGCTCTTATATATGCTGCACAACATAGAACCGTTAAAGCAATTAAACTCCAACGTGATTTTTTGCAAGCGCAATTCGAATTAGATAATAATGAACTTAATTCGAAGTTAGCATTATTTGATTCTGAGCAATTAAAGCAACAAGTAGAGCAATTGAAACAACAAAAACGCTTACAAGAGCTCGAAATAGAAAGCTCTATTCAAGAGCGAAATTTTATTATTATGGTGGTTTTAGCCAGCTTAATGATTGTTTTTTTAATGACGCGGCGAGTCATTGAAAGACGTTCAAAACAAGCACTCGAGAAAAAAGTTAAGCAAAGAACTAATGAACTCGAATATTTAATGCAAGAGTTACAAAGTGCGAATAATATTAAAAGTCAATTTTTAGCTAATATGAGTCACGAAATTAGAACACCATTAACGACAGTTATTGGTCAAGCTGAGGCGATAATTAATGGCGATGTTGATGATGAGTTTATCACCAAAGAAGTTAAAATTATTCATGGCAATAGCTTACATTTATTAGAGCTCACCAATAATATTCTCGACTTAAGTAAAATTGAAGCTAATAAAATAGAGCTTGAATTACAAATGCTTAACTTGCACGATATTTTGCAAGAACTGATAAACATGTTTAGCATGCAAGCAAGGACGAAAGGCCTAACTTTTGAAATAATTCATACCTTACCCACGCCATATTTAATCGAGATTGATGGCTTTAGAGTGAAGCAAATATTGATCAACTTATGCTCTAATGCGATTAAATTTACTCCCAAAGGGCATGTTGAGTTAAAGATTGGACAAAACGATAACGACTTAATATTTAAAATTACCGACAGTGGCATCGGGATGAGCAGCATACAACTGCAAAACTTATTTGATAGCTTCACTCAAGGTGATAGCAGTATTAGTAGACGTTTTGGTGGTACTGGTTTAGGGCTATGCCTTTCAGATCAGCTAGCTAAAATTATGGGCGGTAAAATTGAAGTTGAAAGTGAGTTAAACCAAGGTAGTGTTTTTGTTTTTAGTTTACCGTGCAAAAACAATATGAATATGCAATATAGTGAAATTAAAACCTTAACAAATGCAATCAGTGATGAAGATGAACAACAGCAATTGCAGGGGACTATTTTACTGGCGGAAGATCATAATGATAATCGACGTCTTATCGCCCGTCTATTGACGGCATTAGGCTTAGATGTATTTACGGCGCGTAATGGTCGAGAAGCCGTCGTATTATTTGAGCAACACAAGCCAACATTAATTTTAATGGACATTCAAATGCCGGAAATGGATGGTATTGAAGCATTTAAAATTCTCCGCCAAAAAGGCTGTGAGTCGCCAATTATTGCATTAACGGCAAACGCAATGTCGCATGAAATAACACATTACTTATCATTAGGTTTTAATGGTCATTTATCTAAACCCATCGAACGTAATGTTTTCATCCCGACCATTGTGAAATATTATGACGGTAGCATGTCACTTGAATCAGGTGATAAACGCTTTAATAACGTTGATATGTCAGATTTAGTGCATGAATTTAAATCTAACCTAGTGTTAGAGCAACAAGACTTAGTACTGCATATTAATAATAAAGATTTCGATAAACTTGCGAATTTATCGCATCGAATCGCTGGTGCCGCACAAATGTTTGGTTTCTCTGATTTATCCAAATTTGCCATGCAATTAGAAACAGCGATTAAAAAAGATCAAACGGCTGACATTAATGCTTGTACCCAAGCACTGTTGAATGAGATTGATCAGGTGTTGTGGTAACGATAGCTACTGATACTGAACTTTTAACGGCCCCTATTCAGCAATTTTTAATGCGACCAGCTAGCGATGGAAAGTATTTGTCTTTTTCTATCGCGACTATGATTTGTTGTGACCCACTAACTGCTTTAGTCAAAACTTGCTGGCTTATCTCATCACAATAAAGAGCACAGGCAGCGAACATTGTTGTCAGTTTTCTTTACAATACCTACCAGACTTCCCTTTTTATGCTCTTTAATCTATTGATGATTCTGTGCTTTTTTATACAGGTATGGTTTTTGCGTACATATTAGCCTTGGTATATCCAACAATGGCCTATCGGTGGCATTGATTAGTGAGAAGTTCAAGCCTGCATTGTCACTTACTTATAAAATTAAGAGGGATCTATGACTATTTATACAAAACTAATAATATCGGCATTATTAACATTGTTTACCTACTCAGCTTCTGCTGCACTTATCACGACAACCACCAAAATAGAAGGTATCTTCACGTTAGGGGACGTTATATCGCTTAATGGTGAAGATAGCAGCGCCGAAAATGTCACTGCGTCAGGCGAGGCTTCCGGCATTGGTACCGCAGATTTAGCGTTTGCGACCGGCATTTGCGATCCGGCTTTTCTGCCACCAAGTGGGTGTGGGTCGGCAACAGAAATTGTTTTAGCGGGTGAGTCGAACAAAATTTCTTTTGATGGCTTAGGCCTTAGAAGCGGCGCCATACCTACCGGTTCTTTTTTGATCGGAGAAGTGACTTTTGAAAATAATGATATCACTTGGCTTTCGTTTATCATTGACAGTCTTTTTCTAGAGGTAAGTGCGATTGAATGTGACGCACTCGGGGAGAACTGTGATGAATCGACTCGACATAACGGTAGTACCGAGATCGAATTCGCCTTTACCGATAACATTCCAGGAGACTTAGTCGCCAGTGCAGATAGCATTTGTTTAACAACAGAGTTGGGGGCAGGTGAGCAATTATGCGCTTGGGTACCCGAATTTGATGTGGCCTCTTTTAGTATTTATGGCCGCTTTGGCTCTCTCGTCGTTGAAGATCTTGTGCCAAGTTCTCCAGGTGGCTTCGTTACCATAGGCACAGATTCAAAACAAAATATCAAATATTCCAGAGTACCTGAGCCGAGCACCTTAGCTATTTTAGTATTAGGAATAGTCAGCTTGTTTTCACGTAAAATTAAAAAGCAGTACTAGTTTTAATGGCCAAATGTACAGGCTAACACGCATCATGATGTGTGGTGCTTTTTCACAATAAGATGCAAGCTTTAATAAGGGGGTTTTAGCTGTTTTAACTGACATCAAAAAGAGTCGTTCAAGCAAATTTAGCGCCAAATGAGACAGAACAACCTACAACCAAAGCAGATGAGGTATTAGCCAACTTCATATCAACTCGGGTTAAACTACTTTACTCAATAATGCTATTTAAGCACCTACTAGCGTTATTTTTTCCCCTAAGAAGGTCAACTTTTGCTCTTATTCAAGTTGAGTTAGCTCTCGCAGTAGACAAAGTGATGGTGAGCATATATGCACACTGTCACGAGTTGCTACTACAGCGTTAGAATTTTTATTTATCCTGCATGTATGACACGTATACCATGATAAATAAAATTTGACTGAAAAAAAGGGCGCCAATGGCGCCCGGTAAAACTTAGCTTTTTCTCTTTCTAGGTTTTACTATTTCAACTTTATTCGATTCTTTTTTCAATTTGCGTTTTTCTTTCAACGACAACACTGGCTTTTTCATTTCACGTTTAGACATATCATCACCTAATAATAAATAACAGATTAATTAATGTATTTTTACAAAAAATTATAAACTTAAGAACTTAGAACAAAGCAAGCTAAATCACCTCCATAATTACGGGTTATCAGTCGGTTATATATTTAAAAATGAAGTAATCTCACTTTTAGCAGTAACCCAACAAACTAGTGTTTGATTTTGAGTTTTTTAGCGCAATCAAATGGGTTTTTCATAACAGAGAATCTTATTGCCACTTCCCCCTAAGCAGTGCCAGTTATTTCCTTGGTCACTACCCGTATTTTTAAATTAAAACAGGGTGAAATATTACTTTAACTAAGCTGTTAAAAGCACAAGCATCAAATTATATTGATGACATATTGTCTTAGTCGTGGGTAGATATTAAGCTATGAAATACAAATGGGCGTTGCGAGTCGCCCGATTAAACGGGGAATTTTAGGGCGAAGCTCCCTAAAAATAAAATGCAGTAAAGTGAGGTAATTAGTGTTTTCATGAGGCTAATATAGCAGCTTAAATAATAACTTCAAGCCCTAAAACGGCTTTAATAATATAATCGGTTAAACGGCTGAAATTGCCGAACCTCGTTAATGATTTTCGGCAGCTAAGGCCAATAAGTTATAAAAAATAATGGGCAATATATTAGCAATAAATAGCGGCTAGCCATTCGATATTATTTACGCCAATTGCTATAAGCCTTGGAAATATTGGCTTTTTACTATGCAGGACTTGCTTGCTAAATAGTCGAAAGATTTAGCGATTAAAAAAATATAGTTAAAATCATTTGGACGTCTATACGTTTAGGTGTTGACATAGCTAGACATTCAAGTCACATTATAAGGAGATTATAACGGTTAACGATAACGCGGTTTTTAGGCGTTATTCTTATTTTATTCAAAATACTCGATATTAGGTTACTGCTATGCCCATTAAAATTCCCGATGAATTACCCGCTTTAACGATATTAGGCAACGAGAATATTTTCGTGATGTCTGAACGTCGCGCTGTTGATCAGGAAATTCGCCCGATGGAAGTGGCCATTTTGAACCTAATGCCAAATAAAATTGAAACCGAAGTACAGCTGCTCAGGATGCTGGCTAATACACCGTTACAAATCAATGTTGAATTTATTCGCATACATGCCAACGAGTCTAAAAATACCCCACAAGCACATTTAGATAACTTCTACCGCTTGTTTGATGATATTCAAGATAAACAATACGATGGCTTGATCATTACTGGCGCGCCATTAGCGCTGTTAGATTATCAGCAAGTAACGTTTTGGGACAAAATCTGTCAAGTATTTGATTGGGCAGAACAAAATGTTACATCAACCATGTTTTCTTGTTGGGCAGCCCACGCCGCGCTTTATCATCACTATGGCTTGAAGCGACATTTACGCAAACAAAAACTTTCAGGTGTTTATCGCCATCATTGCTTAAAACCAGACGAGCAGCTAACCCGCGGTTTTGATGAAAGCTTTAATGTGCCGCACTCGCGCTATGGTTATATTGACAAGTCTGATTATCAATCACTTGAGCACCTAGAAATATTAGTTGAGTCTGAAGAGGCTGGGGTTTATTTAGCTGCTAGTAAAGACAAGCAGCAAGTTTATTTAACCGGTCATCCTGAATATGATGCCTCGACGCTGAGTGAAGAATATTTTCGCGATCTTGACGCTGGCGCGGCTGTTACCATGCCAGATAACTATTTCACCGATAACGACCCAAACTCTGCAACGGCAAACACTTGGCGCAGCCATGGCAGTTTGCTGTTTAGCAACTGGTTAAACTATTACGTTTATCAAATCACGCCGTATCAATTAGATGCAGACCATATTAAAGCAATTCACCCAGGGAAATCTCGTGGCTAAGCAACTAAACACTCATTCAAGCACCCCCGTAGTGCAATCTTCTTCTTATCAATTGTTACAAGAGCAATTAAATAAACGTATTTTAATTTTAGATGGCGCTATGGGCACTATGATCCAAGCGTATAAATTTGAAGAGCAAGACTATCGTGGTGAACAGTTTGCTGATTGGCATTGTGATGTCAAAGGTAACAACGATATGTTGGTGCTGACGCAACCCGACATTATTAAAGCGATTCATCGAGAATACCTCATTGCCGGTGCCGATATTCTTGAAACCAATACTTTTAACGCCACCACTATTGCCATGGCTGATTATGATATGGCCGAACACAGTGCTGCGATTAATTTAAAAGCCGCGCAATTAGCCCGTGAAGTCGCGGATGAATTTACCGCAAAGAATCCTGATAAACCGCGTTTTGTTGCCGGCGTATTAGGGCCAACAAACCGCACTTGTTCGATATCGCCAGATGTCAACGACCCAGCCTATCGTAATGTTAACTTTGATCAACTCAAAGACGCTTATATCGAGTCGACTAATGCCTTGATTGATGGTGGCAGCGATATTATTTTAATTGAAACCATATTTGATACTTTAAACGCAAAAGCGGCGATTTTTGCCATTGAAACTGTTTTCGAAAGCCGTGGTGAACGTTTACCTGTGATGATTTCCGGTACCATTACCGATGCCTCAGGGCGGACGTTATCAGGGCAAACTACCGAAGCATTTTACAACTCTTTGCGTCATGCTAAACCGATTTCATTTGGGTTGAACTGTGCGCTTGGGCCAGTAGAGTTACGCCAATATGTTGAAGAGTTAAGTCGTATTTCAGATGTTGCAGTTTCTGCTCACCCTAATGCCGGTTTACCGAATGCGTTTGGTGAATATGACTTTACCGTCGAAGATATGGACCAGCACGTTGCCGAGTGGGCAAACGCCGGCTTTTTAAATATTATTGGCGGCTGTTGTGGTACCACACCGGCGCATATTAAAGGCATGGCGGATGCGGTGGAAAACATTGCGCCGCGTGAAATCAAGCCGAAAGAAATTGCCTGTCGCTTATCAGGCTTAGAAGCCTTAACGATTAATAAAGATAGTTTATTTGTGAATGTCGGTGAACGTACCAATGTCACCGGTTCGGCGGTTTTTAAACGCTTAATCACCGACGAAAATTACGATCAAGCCATCGCAGTGGCGTTACAGCAAGTAGAAAACGGCGCACAAATCATTGATATCAACATGGATGAGGGCATGCTTGATTCGCAAGCGGCCATGGTGCGCTATTTGAGTATGATTGCCGGTGAGCCTGATATCGCCAAGGTGCCTATTATGCTTGATTCTTCTAAATGGGATATTTTAGAAGCGGGCTTAAAATGCATCCAAGGTAAAGGGGTTGTTAACTCGATAAGTTTGAAAGAAGGTGAGGCGAGCTTCCGTCATCAAGCTGAGTTGTTACGCCGTTATGGCGCAGCGGTGATCGTGATGGCATTTGATGAAACTGGCCAAGCAGATACCCGTGAACGTAAATTTGAAATTTGTCAGCGCGCTTATCATATTCTGGTTGATGAAATTGGCTATCCGGCTGAAGATATTATTTTTGATCCTAATATTTTCGCTGTCGCCACCGGTATTGAAGAGCATAATAATTACGCTCGTGACTTTATTGACGCGGTCGCCGATATTAAGCAAAATTTACCGCACGCTATGATCTCTGGCGGTGTCTCTAATGTTTCATTTTCATTTCGTGGTAATAACCCGGTGCGGGAAGCAATTCATGCGGTATTTCTTTACCATGCGATAAAAAATGGCATGGATATGGGGATCGTTAATGCTGGCCAGTTAGCGATTTATTCCGATATTCCAGACAACCTGCGTTTAGCGGTTGAAGATGTTATTCAAAATGCCGATGATGGCGCCACCGAGCGCTTACTTGATATTGCTCAAGAATATCGCGGTCAAGCCGGTAGTCAGAACAGTAAAGCCGACTTGTCGTGGCGAGAGCTACCGGTCATTAAGCGCTTAGAATACTCCTTAGTTAAGGGCATTAATGAGTTCATCATTGAAGATACCGAAGCAGCAAGATTAGAAGCCGTCAGACCGTTAGATGTTATTGAAGGGCCGTTGATGGATGGCATGAATGTCGTCGGTGACTTATTTGGTGCTGGCGAGATGTTTTTACCGCAAGTGGTAAAATCTGCCCGGGTGATGAAACAAGCGGTAGCGCATTTAAACCCCTTTATTGAAGCGGAAAAAACCGAAGTAAAATCCAATGGTAAAGTGTTATTGGCGACGGTAAAAGGCGATGTCCACGATATCGGCAAAAATATCGTTGGCGTAGTGTTGCAGTGTAATAATTACGACATTATTGATTTGGGCGTGATGGTGTCATGTGAAGATATTTTACGGGTCGCCCGCGAAGAAAAAGTCGATATTATTGGCTTATCCGGCTTGATCACGCCATCGCTTGATGAAATGGTTCACGTTGCCAAAGAAATGAAGCGTCAAGAGTTTGAGTTGCCTTTATTAATTGGTGGTGCTACGACTTCTAAAGCCCATACCGCGGTTAAGATTGAGCCGCAATATCAACATCCTGTGGTGTATGTACCCAATGCCTCTCGTTCGGTATCTGTGGTTAGCACGCTGCTGTCTGATGAAAATCGCGCGGCCTTTATGGAGCGACAAAAAGCGGAATACGTCAAAGTACGTGAGCGGCACTATAAAAAAGGTCCGCGATCGAGTTTGATTTCGTTAAAAGATGCTCGCGCTAATGCCGTACCCATCAGCTTCGATAATTACACCCCGAAAGTACCGAATAAATTAGGCGTAACAGTACTGGATAATATCGACTTAAATATCGTCAGAAATTATATCGATTGGACGCCATTTTTTATGACCTGGCAGCTATCGGGTAAGTACCCACTTATTCTGCGCCATGACGTGGTGGGCGAAGAGGCAACTAAGTTATTTAATGATGCTAATGCCATGTTAGATGAGGTGATCAACAATAAGAAGTTAACGGCAAAAGCGGTCTTTGGTTTATTTCCTGCTAATCGTGAACAAGATGACTTACAGCTTTATACTGATGACACGCGTACTGAGCCGTTAATGAAACTGCACCAATTACGTCAGCAAAGTAAAAAACCGGCCGGGCAGTATAATCGCTGTTTAGCTGACTATGTTGCAGATAAAGCCTCTGGGGTTGATGATTATGTTGGCGCCTTTGCGGTATCGGCGGGCTTTGGTGTTGAAGCACTGGTAAAAGCCTTTGATGCCGATCACGACGATTATAATAGTATTTTAATTAAAGCCGTGGCCGATCGGTTAGCAGAAGCCAGCGCTGAGTACTTACATGAGAAAATTCGTAAAGAGTATTGGGGCTATGCGCCAGAAGAAAACTTAGATAACGACAGTTTGATCCGTGAAAGGTATCAAGGTATTCGACCAGCACCGGGTTATCCTGCTTGTCCAGAGCATACCGAAAAAGGTTTGCTGTGGCAGCTACTTAATGTTGAAGAAAATATTGGTATGGAACTCACTTCTAGCTTTGCCATGTGGCCAGGCGCGGCGGTCAGTGGTTGGTATTTTGCGCACCCAGACTCTAAGTATTTTGCCGTCGCAAAAGTTGGGCAAGATCAGGTGGAAAGCTATGCCGCTCGCAAAGAAATGACCATGCCACAAGCAGAACGTTGGTTGTCCGCTAACTTAGATTATGAGCCTTCGTAAACGGTAAGTGTTGACACTGTTTCGAGTTAATAGGGCGGATATAATGCAGGCCTTAATGGCCTGCATTATATCGATTTTCATCGATTTTCGCCTGCTATTACTTAATTAATTCCAGTAACTCATGAATGGTTTTTACTGGGGTTATTTTTGCCCCTAAGCCCTCCATCGATTTGTGATAATTTCGAAATGGAATAAATATTTCTGTAAAGCCATGTTGCGCGGCTTCTTTGACCCGCGGCACACCACTGTCTATCGGGCGCACATCACCATTTAAACTCAATTCCCCCATGATGCAGGTCGTTCGTGGAATAACAAATTCATTTAAGCTGCTTAACAGGGCCGTGACTAAGGCCAGATCAATACAAGTTTCCGATTCATCTATTTTGAGACCACCGATAATATTAAAAAAAGTATCGTGATAAATTTTCGTTTTAGTATGTTTGCGTAAAATACCGGTTAACATCTTAATACGGTTCATATTCAGGCCAACACAGACTCGCTGTGGAAACTCGGCTTCGGTTTCTGTGGTTAGGCATTGAATTTCGAGTAATAAGTTTCGATTACCTTTTCGGATACAGGTAATGGCGGAGCCCGGCGATTCGGTACTCGAGCCCGATAAAAATATTTCACTGGGGTTATCAACGCTGAGCATACCGCGCTCACACATTCTAAAAATACCGACGGTATCTATATCGCCAAAGCGGTTTTTATTCGCTCTTAAGGTTCGTATTTGGCCATCATTGGTATCGATATGTAATAGCGCATCGACAATGTGTACTAAGGTTTGCGGGCCGGCAATTTCATTGTTTTTATTGACGTGAGCAATCAAAAACATAGTGACATTATTTTGTTTACAGTACTGTGTTAAGGCTTGAGCTGCACTTTTCACTTGTGATGGCGAACCTGGGCTGCCATTAGCATTATCAGTGACCACGGCTTGAATTGAGTCAATGACGGCAAACTTTATCTTTTTTTGCTCGAGCTCGGCAATAATGGCTTCGACACTGGTTTCAGACAACAAGTACAACTCGTCAGGGTTATAATCGAGCTTTAAGCGTTGCACCCGGTTTTTAAACTGCGAAAGCGACTCTTCGGCGGTACAATAAAGTGATGGAGTTAATTTTGACATCCGGGCAACTAGATCAGAGAGTAAGGTGGTTTTGCCCGCGCCCGGATCGCCAGAGATAATATTGACCGAGCCAGTGGTAACACCGCCACACAATACGCGGTCCAGTTCGCCGATGCCGGTTAATTGTTTTTCAGCTTCGGTAGATTCCACGTCGTTTATTTTTTTCGAGCCGCCGCCAGTACCGCCGGCATAGCCGCCCGTTGATATGCGACTTTTGCTTGGGCTGTTACCCTGGCTCGCGGGGATTTTCATTTCCGCTAAGGTATTCCACGCACCACATCGGCATTGCCCTTGCCAACGAGGATAGTTCATGCCGCAATCGGTACAAACGAATTCTAATTTTGCTATCTTTGCCATTGGCTACCTACTTTCTAAATTTAAAATTTCAACAGGATACAACCAGTCAAAATTATGACAAATATCAGCGCAATAAATGATTAACGCTGTTTGTTAGAGAAATTAATTTATTGTGATGATTTTTCTTTCTATTCAGTGTTTTAGGTGAATTATTTTCTGTATTCGATTTTACTTCAGTTAATGTAATTTAACAGGTATAGTTTTTGCATTAAAAATAATAAAATTAAATGAAAAACTGTTTAATTATCAATGTTAATCATAGTGTTGTAATGGTATAAATGACTAACTAAGCCAATTATATTAGATTAACCTCCATGAGTAGTTTTCTTTATTGTAAAGATATTGACGCGTAAATGAATAAAGATTTTTCAAAATATCAAAAAATTATCGATGAATTTAATGGTCAAGTCTTAAGTAGTGACTTTGAGGCTAGATTTAATGCGGCCGTGAAAAACATTCCCAAGACAGAACGCTTTCTGCTCAAAATGGAGTTAAAGCGTTTAGCGGCGCCATGCACCCGTTTAATTGATTTACGAGGGCATGTTGACGGGGAGTGTAAGGCGTTTGAACATGAAGATAGAACCCATTATTTAGACAGTGTTGCTAGCCGAGTTTTTACCGACGCTTTTACCCGTTACGGTGGCTACACCTTTGGTGTTTATGAAGAAACCATGAACACTGAAAATAATTTTCGGGTTATTTATCAAAAAGAAAAAGGAAAAATCACTGCTAATCCAGTAACAGATAACAAAAAAGTATTTGAAAAATCACAATATCCTGCGAAATATTATAGCTTTGGTCCCTACTATAATCGCAGTGAAGAGCGGATGAATTTTGCTGTTTCAATTCGGGTTTCTTTAGAAAATGGTGACACTTTTGAGTGCATGAGCTCAGATATTAGTGTCAATGGCTGCAAATTTAGAGTCAATGGTGTTAAGTCGTTACGAATAGGACAGCAAGTAACTTTACGTTATAGCGGTCTGGAAGAAGAGTTCCAGTTTGGTGGAGATAATGACTTTAGCTACGAAGTTAAAAATATCACCACATTAGATAATATGCAGTTAGTCGGTGTAAAAAGAATTGTCGAACCAAAAGCTCGTCCTGATGGCTTTACGCAATTTTTGATTGGCTTTATTCAGGGTAATAAGCGACGCTATAAAATTAATTTAGATAATACCATTAGCGCCATACAAGCTCGTAGTTTTGAGCAATATGTCTTACCTAAATCTAATGAATTACCGGTTTTTATTGAAAATCAAGCCGACGTTTTAATACCAAAATATGCCCTGACTTGTAATAATAACCAAAGCCTTTATCAATATTGGCAAGACGAGCAACGCTACTCCACTTTATATTGTTTAATTACGCCAGAGCGCATTAGCCGACTGAAAAAATTAGCTGTATCAGGTAAGTCGTTATTAGTTTTTAGTTTTATCCATAGAAGCCAAGGTAAGACATATTTTTATACTGCTGACGAAGCACAACTCGCTGCGGATGAAGATCAAGGCTTTATATCGCAATTTTTGGGCTTTGCGGCGGCAAAAGATAGCTTTTCGATTATCCAGCTGTCTTTATTGGATGTCTTTCCACGCTTTGCTCATTCACCGTTAACCTTATCAAATACCATCACTAAACATAATGAGTACTTAAACGCCCCTATATCTGAAGAAGTTAAGTCGTTGCTTGAGAAAACACCATATATTGTTGTCGCTAGTGAGGTGACAGAAAGTGAAAGCTTACAAGCGTACAAAGCCTTATCTTATGATGGAATTAACACCGCTAAATTAAAAAACTTTGGTCATAAACGCCTGAGTAAGCCGTTCAGCGTTGATGAAGTCGGGATAAATTATAGAAACCAGCGTCAGGAGTTGCGTTTTACTTATAAAACCCCGGCACATGTCAAAATTGAACGTGTGACGTGGCACGGATTTTCACATGACTTTTCCACTTCGGGGTTAAAGGTTGAGCTAGATAAAGCGACTGTCTTGATGAAAGGTGATATTGTTTATGTCAGTTTCCCGGCATTACAAAAGATTACCTCTGCGTTTGATTTAACCGGCTTGCCCTATGAAGTTATACGTGTAAATCGTGCGAAAACTATTGTTAATTTAAGGGTTTTTGTCGAGAAGCATCAGCATATTGGACGTAAGTTCTTTAAAGCGCTAATTGATAAAAATCGAGATAAATTAACACCAGATGAATATGCCATGTCTAGCCCTGGTTTAGCAAAAGCGCTACGTAACATTTACAGCGCCAGCTTATTAAACTCAGCGCTTATCATTCAATCTAGTGGCAGTCGTTATAAAATAGAGACTATTGCAGGTGGAGACAGCAGCAGTAGGTTAATGTCAGCGATGAAGCAATTAAGTGATCGTAATGGCTATTACAACTTATATCCGATATTTGGTCATGACAACATTCTGACTAGTTTGAGTGCAAGATTAAAGAAAATGCAACACACAGATGCGCCAAGTACTGAAATACTCTATATTGCCATTAATGCTAGCACCGAGATGGTGGATAAAGCGGTTACGATAAAACTTGCATCGGAACTTGGCAGTGAAAAGTTAAAACAAATGTTTATTCATCAAGCGCTGAAAAAAGGTAAGTTCTTCTGTGTGATGATGAAATTGTCAAGAGCAGCGGAGCCAGATATGGTTCACCTCAATCCTGAACTGAGTTATATCAGTGCTTATGCGATTCATCGCGGCAAACAAATCGAACAAGATATTTGGAGTGTTGCCGGAATTGCGCAGATTTTTGATATAACCCAAGAGGTGCTTTTTCGTTATCAGTTAACCCGCTAGGATAACCAGTGGCTTGCTGGGCTAATGCTTAATATTAGTTTGAGTTCAGGTTACTTAACTTGAACTCTGCTGGTATATTTAAGGTTTACTTAAGCCAATGCAATAAACAATCTAGTCCTGAGGTGGTAATGCAAGCATCTGCTTGAGCAAGTACTAAAGGCTTAGCATGAAAAGCGACACCTAAATGCGCTGCCGCCATCATTACTAAATCGTTGGCACCGTCGCCCATGGCAACGGTTTGTGTTGGCGCAATAGCAAACTTATTTTGTAATTGTGTTAAGCAGGTTGCTTTTGCTTTTGCGTCAATAACGGCCCCCAAAACTTTGCCAGTTAAATGTTGGTTCTTAATTTCAAGCACATTCGCCACGGCAGCATCGAGTGCTAACATTTGCTTTAAATGATCAGCGAAATAGGTAAAGCCACCTGAGGCAATAGCAACGCGCCAGTGCTGTTTTTTCAGTTCACTAACTAAGGTCTCTAAGCCTTCCATCAGAGGAATGTTTTTGGCGACTTTCGCTAAAATATCTTCCGGTGCATTGCGTAGTTTTGCGACTCGTTGATGCAAACTTTCGCTAAAGTCTAGTTGTCCTAGCATCGCCAGTTCAGTTACCGCCGCCACCTCTTCACCCACACCGGCAAGTGCTGCTATTTCATCAATACATTCAATTTTTATCGTCGTTGAATCCATGTCCATTACTAACAAACCAGGCTCTGCCAATGTTGGCGCATTAAGCAATAACGCCGATTCAATTTCGGCACTGATATTGAATTTTGCTAAGCGATCTCGTGCTTGTTTAATATCGCTAACCTGGACAGCAAAGCGATAGCTTGTGGCGTTATTACGTTGATTGATTTTATCAAGGCATTGCAAGCTTAATTGACATTCACTGAGTAAACGGGCCAATGTGCTAAGCTTAATATCGCCAAACACGACTAGCTCAGGCATATCTGCGATATCGGTCGTAGCTAGCGCTTGTTCATCGGCAAACAAAAAAAATGTTTGTTGGGCTTGCGCAAAAGTTAGTGGCATCGGATGTGGGCTTGAGTCGATGGGTAACCATTGGCTTAAAGTTAACTCTTGTATACTAGCTAACGAAACTGATTTTTTTTGGCTTGTCACGGTAATACCTTATTTTTAAAACACGCTTTAAAACGACTGTTCTAGTATAAAAAGTTTAAATATGCTTTTATAGTACAGTTATATAAATGTCGGGAGTCTTCGTTTTATGACGAAAATAGAACAGCCTTTATACCCTAAATTATCACCAATTTATAATAAAATATTGCAATTACTTAGCGCTATTTTGTTGCTAATATTTTTGATGAACTTTTGGGTCAGTAGTCGTGATGCGCTGCACACACAGATCCAAGCCCATGCCAATAAAATTGGTAAGCTTTACTTGGCACAAGCCGCGACAAGCGTTGGGCCATATTTAACGCTGCAGCAAAGTCAGTTGCAGCAATATGTCGATGGTTTAGTACAACAGTCTTTAGTAAAAAGTGTCCATGTTTATGGCATAACCGGGGAGATAATAGCCAGCTCAGAGCAAGCGGAATCGGTCAATGATCTGTTTGGTATTAGTCTTAACAAAATTAATCAAACGCATGCGGTGATCCCGGTTGTTCAGGAGTTACGAACAGATAACTTACAAGGTTATATTCGACTGTCGTTATATCGCTCGATACTTATCGATGAATTAGCAGATAATAGTTATGCACAGTTCGAAATTATGCGTTTAATGTTGATTGTGGCAGGGATTATAGGTTTTCTATTAACACGAGGCTTAAATCGTTTTAGTCGACAGGGTTTTAGATTACCCAAGCCTGAGCACTAACTTAGCGTTAAGGTTTAACGGTTTAGCCTAGGTATTATGGTGCGAATATTTTCTGCCAAGGCGAGGGACAACTCTAGCTTACTTTCCGTGCGAATAGCCGCTAAGGCGTCAAATATTGCGATTAGTTGTAACGGTGAGTTATCTTGGCCTTGAAAACCAAATAAGGGCATGGCAGGGGCATCTGTTTCTAGTACTAAGCTGTCAAGGGGCAAGCGCTTAACCGCCTTGATGGTTTTTTCAGCACGCGGGTAGGTAATCGTCCCACCGATGCCTAATTTAAAACCTAAATCGATATATTGGCATGCCTGCTGGTAACTACCTGAAAACGCATGAATAATCCCGCCTTGGCTTAATTTTAATTTTCTCAGTAAAGGCACAATATGTTGATGCGACCGGCGATGGTGGACAATAATCGGCAGCTGATGTTTTTCAGCTAAATAAAGTTGCTGTTCAAACACGCTTAGCTGTAGGGCTAAGTTTTGCTGCTCTTTATCAATCACACCATCAATACCGGCTTCACCAATTGCGACGATATCGGCTTGATGTTCACTCACCAATACAGCTAAGTCAGCTAGGGTATCTGTTGTGATGTTATCGAGGAACCACGGATGAATGCCTAAACATGGATGTAAGCGCAGTTGCTTGCAGCTGAATTTTTTGACAAAATCTAGCGTTTCTTGCCAATTACTTGGGCCAATGGTTGGGATAATAATATGTTCGATGCTTGCTTGTTGACACTGGCGCAATAACGCTGCTGGGTCATCAGCAAACGCGTCGAAGTCAAGATGGCAATGACTGTCAGTAAAACCGGCTAACTTGCTCATAACGCCCCCGTTTAACTTTATCTTTTATGCACTGCGACTAGACGCTCGCTGAGTGGACAAGCGCCTAATGGAAAAAGTCGCGTCATCGACGACCTTAAGCTTGCCAGCACTTTGATGATAGGTTGCTAAAAATACTGGCTTATTAGCAAAGGCTTAAACGTTACATACGTTCCATGACATCAATACCCAAAATATCTAAACCTTGCTTAAGGGTATTGGCAATGATGTAGCTTAGCGCCAATCGTGACTGTTTAACGTCCGCGGTAATATCATCTTTTAATATTGGGCAGGCTTCGTAAAAACTCATGTAAAGGCTGGCAAGCTCATATAAATAATTACACAATAAATTAGGTGTACACTCACTGATCACCGAGTCTATTACGTTTTCTAACTGTAATAATTTCAGCGCTAAGGCTTTTTCTTGTGGCTCAATTATTGTAATGGTTTGCATACCATCAGCTGAAAAGTCAGCCTTGGTAAAAATGCTTTGAATACGCGAGTAAGCATATTGTAAGTAAGGCGCCGTTGCCCCTTCAAAGCTCAACATGGTCTGCCAGTTGAAGATATAGTCGCTAGTACGATTTTTTGATAAATCGGCGAATTTAACCGCGCCAATACCGACTTTCTCTGAAATTTCACTTAAGTCAGTCTCAGCAATATCGGGGTTTTTCTCTTTGATTAGCGCGGCTGCACGCACCACGGCTTCATCGAGTAATTCAGCAAGCTTAATAGTACCACCGGTACGGGTTTTAAACGGCTTACCGTCGTCGCCCATCATCATACCAAATGGGCAATGATCATAACCGACATGCTCAGGCAAGAAACCGGCTTTACGGGCAACAATTTCCACTTGTTTAAAGTGTAAAGATTGGCGCGCGTCGGTAAATATGATGATGCGGTCAGCTTTTAATTCGCCACTGCGGTAGCGACAGGCGGAAAGATCGGTGGTGGCATATAAATAGCCACCGCCAGACTTTTGCACAATAAATACCGATGGCTCACCGTCTTTGTTAGCCATTTCATTTATAAAAACAACTTTAGCGCCTTGGTCTTCAACGGCGATTTTTTGTGCCATTAATTCATCAATGACATTGGATAAATCATCATTGTAGGCACTTTCACCCATAATATCGTTACGGGTTAAGGTGACATTAAGTTTTTGGTAAATATCTTCACTGTGGCTGATGGAGATATCAATAAATTGTTGCCAAAGCTTTGCACACTGTGCATCACCACTTTGCAGTTTAACCACGTAATCACGAGCGCGATCGGCAAAACCGTCTTCGTTATCAAAACGAATTTTCGCTTCACGATAAAAGTTTTCTAAATCTGCTAGTGCGGTTTCAGCCACTTCATTGGAGGCGAGTTTGTCACTTAAATGTGCCAATAACATGCCAAATTGTGTGCCCCAATCCCCCATGTGATTTTGGCGGATAACATGTTCACCACGAAATTCTAACGCGCGAACTACGGCATCACCAATAATGGTTGAACGTAAGTGACCAACGTGCATTTCTTTAGCTAAATTAGGCGCTGAGTAATCAACTACAACATTTTGTGGCTGAGCTGATTGGTTGACGCCTAAATGTTTGTCATTTGCTATTTGGTTTAATTGCGCCGCTAACCAGTCTTTGTCTAAATGAATATTAATAAACCCAGGACCGGCTAATTCTACTTTTTCTGCAATGCCAGTTAAGTCGAGAGCTTCAACCACTTTTGTTGCCAATTCACGAGGATTGGTTTTTAGTTTTTTAGCCGCACCCATAACACCGTTGGCTTGGTAATCACCAAAGTTTGCTCGGTTTGATAAACTTATCGCTGGGTTAGTCCCTGCAGGTAAACCTGCCGCCGTCATGGCAAGCTTAACTTTTTCACTCAGGATGTTACTAATATTCATCTACATTAACTCTTGTTGGGTTACTTGACTCAAGCCTGCGTATTGCGGCTTGAGCGGATAAGCGTAAGTTAAAACAATACACTTATTGTTAAATAATTACTCGAGACAATTACTTGTCATCAAAGCGGGCTCGACTAATGTTCACGTGTTTTATGAAACTCAATATCCGGATGACGTTCTTGCGCTAGGTTCAAATTCACCATAGTCGGGGCGATGTAAGTTAAATTATCTCCGCCATCGAGTGCTAAGTTGTCATAGGCTTTCTTTTCAAATTGCTCTAAGGTTCGCTCATCATCACAGGTACACCAACGGGCGGTCGCGACGCTGATGGGCTCGTAAATAGCATCAACATTGTATTCGGTTCTTAAGCGCTGCACCACTACGTCAAACTGTAATACACCTACCGCGCCTACGATCATATCATTAGAGTTGAAGGGTCTAAAGACCTGTACCGCGCCTTCTTCAGATAATTGAATCAGACCTTTTTGTAATTGCTTCGCTTTCAGTGGATCACGTAAACGGATACGGCGAAACATTTCTGGGGCAAAATTTGGAATACCGCTAAATTTCATATTTTCGCCGGCGGTAAAGGTATCGCCTATTTGAATACTACCGTGGTTATGTAAGCCGATAATATCACCGGCATAGGCTTGTTCGACATTCGAGCGATCACCAGCCATAAAGGTTACCGCATCAGCAATTTTAACGTCTTTACCGATTCGAACTTGCCTCATTTTCATGCCTTTTTCATATTTGCCAGAACAAATGCGCATAAAGGCAATACGATCACGATGCTTAGGGTCCATATTGGCCTGAATTTTAAAAACAAAACCCGAGAATTTTTCTTCTTCGGCTCGAACAATACGGGTATCCGTTTCCCGCGGTAAGGGTTTTGGCGCCCATTTTGTTAGGCCATCTAGCATATGGTCAACACCAAAGTTACCTAAGGCGGTACCAAAAAATACCGGTGTTAATTCACCATTTAAAAATTCTTCATGGTTGAACTCATGTGACGCGCCAACTACGAGTTCTAATTCTTCACGCAAGTCTTCAGCGTAGCTGCCAATAACCGTATCAAGCTCTGGGTTATCGATACCTTTGATGACACGCTTTTCTTGAATGGTGTGGCCTAGACCGCTTTGATACAAAAATATCTCATCGGTCAGTATGTTATATACGCCTTTAAACGCCTTACCCATACCGATGGGCCATGTAATAGGCGCACATTTTATTTTTAGCACATCTTCCACTTCATCCATTACTTCCATCGGATCACGGACATCGCGGTCCATTTTATTCATAAAGGTAATAATAGGGGTGTCACGTAAGCGCGTTACTTCCATTAATTTAATGGTACGAGCTTCGACCCCTTTAGCGACGTCAATCACCATTAAGCAAGAGTCGACAGCAGTTAGGGTGCGATAGGTATCTTCTGAGAAATCTTCATGGCCTGGTGTATCCAATAGATTGACCAAACAGCCATCATAAGGAAATTGCATTACCGAGGTGGTAATTGAGATACCACGATCTTTTTCCATTTCCATCCAGTCAGATTTTGCATGTTGCCCCGACTTTTTGCCTTTCACTGTACCGGCTTTTTGTAACGCTTGGCCAAAAAGTAACACTTTTTCAGTGATGGTCGTTTTACCCGCATCAGGGTGACTAATAATAGCGAAGGTGCGTCGTAGGTCGACTTCCTGCTGTTGTACAGACATGCAAATTACCTGTTTTAAAGTGGATGAAAAATAAGCTTAAATTTAAGCGCGCAACATTATAGCGAAAACGAAGGCTAAGGGCAGTAACAATATTTTGTTAATCAGCATTAATTTTAGGCAAGAAAACGCCCAGCTATTCATTTTGTTAAATACAAACAAGTTGAAAAAACTTAATACTGTTAAGTTTTTTCAAAGCAAGTTTTATTTATTACAGCAGGTAGCATTTTCTTATCAATCGACACAGAAGTACTTAACAATAATTTATTTAAGGCTTTATCAACACAGTGCAGGAAAAACTTGATTAACATCAACAACTGAAGTGATCAGATAGGGTATCTTCAGTACATGAAATTTATCTGTGACAAATGTCACTTAAGTGGCATGAGTTTACGTTTTATTTATTAGGGATATATGGTTGATTTAAGTCGTCGTAATTTTATCCGAGCTAAAAAAGCTTCTACTCCTGGAGGGATAAGGCTGCCTTGGGTTGCGGACGAAGCACTTTTTACCCGTGGCTGTACACAATGTGGCGACTGCCTTGAGGCTTGCGAGGAGAATATCATCATTAAAGGTGATGGCGGTTTTCCAGAAATTAACTTTAGCGCTGGCGAATGTACTTTTTGTCAGCAATGTGTCAAGGCTTGTAGTGAACCGTTATTCATGCCGTTGGAGACAACGCCTTGGCAATTAAACATTGAAATTGAAGCAAATTGCTTAGCTAAAAATCAGGTGCACTGCCAAATTTGTCAAGACAGCTGTGAGCCTGAAGCTATTACTTTTACCTATCTTCATGGCAGCATGCCGCAGCCGGAAATAGCCAAGGTAGATTGTAATGGCTGTGGTGCTTGTGTCGCAGTTTGTCCAGAGTCAGCAATCACGTTGTCCACCGCTTTATTAGGAGCAAATAATGAGTGATTTAGAGCAATTGATATGGAATGTTTTGGGGTACACCTCCATGCCCTTCATATTTATTTTTGGTTTTATTGCCACCGCATTAGTTGCGGTGGTTATTTTAAAAATATTTGGTGCTAAACCAAGCAAGTGATGCTGTAACTAGCAAGAAGAGGGCAAGAATGTGATTAATATATTAGAAGAAAGCCCGGTAAATATCGCAGGGGTTATGTTTATGGCTTATCCAGATAAAGCGGATAACGTTGCCGCAGAACTAAAGGAGTTCCCAGGCGCTGAACTGCATGTCAAAGGCGAAAATGGCAGCTTAGTGTTTACCGTTGAAGGGCTTGAGGGCGAAAGTAATCAAGCAAAACGTATCATTAATACTATTACTGACATGAGCAATGTTGCCGGCGTTATATCATCGTCTCTTATATTTCATCATAACGATGCTGGTTTACCACAGCACCAGGAGAAAAAATTATGACCTTAACTCGACGCGATTTTATTAAAGCTAATGCGATTGCTGCTACTGCCGTTGCCGCGGGAGTTGCTGTGCCCGTATCAGCGTCTAATTTAATCACTAAATCATCAGAAAGTACCATTAAGTGGGACAAAGCGCCATGTCGTTTTTGTGGCACAGGTTGTAGCGTTTTGGTAGGGACTCAGCACGGTAAAGTTGTGGCAACACAAGGTGATCCTAAAGCTGAAGTCAATAAAGGTCTCAATTGTATTAAAGGCTATTTTTTATCAAAAATTATGTACGGCAAAGACCGCTTAACGCAACCGTTATTAAGAATGAGGGATGGTCAATATGACAAAGAAGGTGATTTTACTCCAGTGAGCTGGGATAAAGCTTTTGATGTTATGGCGGATAAATTTAAAACTGCCTTGAAGAAAAAAGGCCCAACCTCGGTCGGCATGTTTGGCTCAGGTCAGTGGACAGTTTGGGAAGGCTACGCCGCATCTAAACTAATGAAAGCAGGGTTCTTAACCAATAACATAGATCCGAATGCCCGCCATTGTATGGCGTCTGCTGTTGGTGGTTTTATGCGTACTTTTGGTATCGACGAGCCGATGGGCTGTTACGATGATTTAGAGCATGCTGATGCGTTTGTGCTTTGGGGCTCAAACATGGCAGAAATGCACCCTATTTTGTGGTCACGACTCACAGATCGTCGCTTAAGCTCGCCGCACGTAAAAGTGAATGTGCTATCAACCTACAAGCATCGTAGTTTTGAGCTTGCCGACAACGGTATGATTTTTACCCCACAAACTGATTTAGCTATTTTAAATTTTATTGCTAACTACATTATTCAAAATAATGCCGTTAACGAAGACTTTATGAAAAAGCATGTCAATGTTCGTGAAGGTGTTACCGATATCGGTTATGGTTTACGTCCGACCCATCCGTTAGAAAAAGCCGCGAAAAACCCAGGCTCAGGTGATTCTAAACCGATGAGTTTTGACGCTTATGCCAAGTTTGTCAGTACCTATACTGTTGAGTCAGTCTCTAAGCTTTCAGGGGTGCCAGAAGCTAATTTGATTGCCATGGCTAAGTTATATGCCGACCCAAAAGTAAAAGTGACGTCTTTCTGGACCATGGGCTTTAACCAACATACCCGCGGTGTTTGGGCCAATAACTTAATGTACAATGTGCATTTGTTAACCGGAAAAATCTCTGAGCCGGGCAATAGTCCGTTCTCATTAACCGGACAACCCTCTGCTTGTGGTACGGCGCGTGAAGTAGGCACTTTCTCGCATCGTTTACCAGCTGATTTACAAGTAGCCAACCCAGAACACAGAGCGATTGCAGAAAAAATATGGCAATTACCTGCAGGCACTATTCCACCTAAACCCGGTTATCATGCAGTATTACAAAACCGGATGTTAAAAGACGGCAAGCTAAACGCTTACTGGGTGATGTGTAATAACAATATGCAAGCAGCTCCGAACATTAATGAAGAAGCGATCCCTGGCTATCGTAATCCAGAAAACTTTATTGTTGTTTCTGACCCTTATCCAACAGTGACCGCTCAAGCTGCTGACTTAATTTTACCGACCGCGATGTGGGTAGAGAAAGAGGGAGCTTACGGAAATGCCGAGCGACGAACGCAATTTTGGCATCAACAAGTGAATGCGCCAGGCGATGCTCGTTCTGATTTATGGCAATTGGTGGAGTTTTCTAAGCGTTTTAAAGTTGAAGAGGTTTGGCCTGAAGAGTTGATTGCTAAACAACCTGAGCTTCGTGGTAAAACCTTATATGACGTATTGTATGCCAACGGCAAAGTGAATAAGTTCCCGATGTCAGAGTCTAAAGGTGACACTAACTTTGAGGGGGACGCTTTTGGTTTCTATATCCAAAAAGGCTTATTCGAAGAGTATGCGGAATTTGGTCGCGGCCATGGTCATGATTTAGCGCCGTTTGATCGTTACCATGAAGAACGAGGCTTAAGATGGCCAGTGGTTAATGGTAAGGAAACTAAATGGCGTTATCGAGAAGGCCATGACCCTTATGTCGAAAAAGGCAGTGAAGTGCAGTTCTATGGTAAAAAAGATAACAAGGCGATTATTTTTGCCTTGCCTTATGAGCCACCAGCAGAGTCGCCTGATGAAGAATATAACCTTTGGTTAAGCACAGGTCGCGTGCTTGAACATTGGCATTCAGGTTCGATGACAGCGCGGGTACCTGAGCTACATAAAGCCTTTCCTGATGCGGTGATATTTATGCATCCAGATGATGCTCGCGAACGCGGTTTGCGCCGTGGTGATAAAGTGCTGATGGAGTCTCGTCGCGGTGAAGTTGAATCACGTGTTGAAACAAGAGGGCGCAACAGGCCACCGAAAGGCTTAGTGTTTATGCCTTGGTTTGATGCCAAACAATTAGTGAATAAAGTCACTCTTGATGCAACTGACCCACTGTCAAAACAAACCGATTACAAAAAGTGTGCGGTTAAAGTCACTAAGGCTTAATCTTGATAAATTTACGCACCGATAATATTACTTGTCGGTGCGGTGGAGAGAACAAATGAAATTATTATCTTTATGCATAGCCGCTGTTACTTTTGCTCTTACGGCTAATGTAACAGCGCAAGAAACGGTGAATTCCGGTGGCTTAGCGACCATTCGCGGCGCAGCCACCATAGATGAAACGCGCCCAGCTGAAAGGTTAAAGCGTGTTATTAAGGATAAAAATCCGATAGCACGTAATTATGTCCATCAACCGCCGGTAGTACCACACCAAATAAGAGGTTACCGCGTTGATCTAAACAGCAATAAGTGCTTGAGTTGCCATAGCTGGAAATATGCGGCAGAAACAGGCGCAACTAAGATCAGCTTAACGCATTTTGAAACGCGCGATGGCAAAACGCTATCTGATGTTTCACCTCGTCGTTATTTTTGTTCGCAATGTCACGTAACACAAGCTGACGCTGCGCCATTGGTTGATAATACCTTTGAAGCGGTTGAGTCATTGGGTAATGAGTAAGCCATTACAATGCCAAGGGGTATAAAATGCTAAAAAATTTATGGATATTTTTAAAGTCACCAAATAGTGCCGCACTGTGGTTTATCTTAGCTATTGGCTTTGCCGGCGGGATTATTTTTTGGGGTGGTTTTAATACCGCGCTTGAAGTGACTAACACCGAAGAGTTTTGTATTAGTTGTCATGAAATGCAAGACAATGTCTATGAAGAATATCGAGAAACCATTCACTACGCTAATCGCTCGGGTGTGCGTGCGACGTGTCCAGATTGCCATGTGCCGAAAAAATGGACCGATAAAATAGTGCGTAAAATTGCCGCCAGTAAAGAGGTTTGGGGTAAGTTAACTGGTTTAATTGATACTAGGGAAGAGTTTGTTGATCATCGCCGCTCTATGGCTGAACGTGAGTGGAAACGGATGAAAGAAAATGATTCATTAGAATGTCGAAACTGCCATAACTTTGAGTATATGGACTTTTCAGAGCAAGGTAATCGCAGTGTTAAAATGCACTCTGACGCACTCGCATCAGGCGAGAAAACCTGTATCGATTGTCATAAAGGTATCGCGCATGAGTTACCGGATATGAAAGGTGTTGAAAACTGGTAGAGTTTTACTCATTGTCTCGTCCTAAATATGTAAACACATTAAGGACGAGACACATATTAAAGACTAAAAAGCTGAAGATGATCTCTCGGCTTTATTTTTCTATCGTTCTAACCGATAGGTCCTTGGAGTAGTTCATTTCATTAAGTTGGCTTGATATCGGTACTCATCAATATCGAGATAAATGCGTAGCAATAGAAGGCCCTTACTTTCGCTTATAAGAGACTTATTGTATCGGTGAAAGTAACTCAAGGTTGGTCACTAAATTTCTAGCGCCATGACCGTGATCTTCTTTGAACTCATTGCCTTCACACCATTTAGCGACAGTGTCTATATTAACCTTAGTTACATCGGGGCTAACACTCCAAGTTACTTGAAATGGTGATCCTGTTTCATTATAGCTTGGGCCTGTTGTTGAACCGCTATAGACAACCGTTTTGTCATTATTATTTTGCAGGTTTATTGCTTGATATTTGCCATTTTTTTGGCCAACCGAGGTTAACTTATTAAAGTTTAATGCCTTAGTGTCATTTACGAGCACGTATACTTGTGTTTCAACCCGTAGTTGAGGGTTTTTGATAGACTCACTTAAACAAGCGCCTAAAGTCTCTCCAGGTTTTACCTGAGCAGAGGAATGGACGTAATGCACTTCAATGGTATCACCAGACTGTAGGGAATCATGCTTACTCGGACAAACTTTCTGAGAGACAGGTGTTAATTGCTGCTGCGTTAGCTGGCCAGAATAGAGGTAGCCACTTTGATAGCCATGCCCATCGCCATTACCGGCGTACTGAGTAAATTGCCCACCACTATGTTCAGCATTTTTGTGGAAATGAATATTACATAAGTTCATGGCGCTGTAGGCCGGTGCAGCAGCAAAAACAATAGCATTAGTCCCCTGTTTAGAATCAATATCTCTAGGAGATTGAGGACCAAAACCTTTATTTTCCGTATTTTGGGCGAGGGCGGCTCGTTGTTGAACTATTACATTGTCAGCAGCATTTGCAGCAAGCGTTATCGGTAAAGCCACTGGTATCAGTGCAATAAAGTAATTTATTTTTTTCATATAAGCTCCAAATGAGAGTTGACCCTGTCATCACCTCATTGTTGTAGTGTTAATTTTAGTCTTTAAATTGTGGTTGAAAACATTATACTAATTTGTGCAAAATAATGCTGTCGGCGATTTTTTATCAGGATGCTATTAACTGATTTATTTAGCTTAATTTCCCGTATTACTTACTCAATTTAACGCTGCTAGCACCAGCGCTGAGCTAAATATTTAGTACTGGCGTTTAGTCGTAAATATGAATAATGCACATAGAGTATAGTTGATATATATCTAAACCTAAGGTTAGTAGAGGTTGGGAGATGATCTAACCCTAGCTTTTTTATTATCAAGGCTGGCAGACGATATGATGTCCAACCAGCTAGATGGATTTTGATAAAGCTGACTAAGGTTACCACTAAGCTTAGTCTTTTAATTAACCGAACCTTAAACCTTAAAAAATAAGCAGCTCCGAGTTTTTAGAGCTGCTTTGACATTACAATGGCATCTTCATAGCCAAAGCCGCTATTGCTTGGATAGTAGCCAGTTCTGCGGGCTATTTCAGTAAAGCCTTGGTTGATATAGAGCATTTGTGCGCTGATATTTTTTGCTCGTACTTCGAGAAAAATGCTTTCAGTTGCGAGTGCGTGGCAGCGCTGGAAAAACTGTAGTAATAGGGTTTTTCCGTAACCTTTGCCTTGCTGTTCTGGCGCGACACAAATATCCATCAAGGTGGATTCACCGGCGATGTGCTCACCGACATAAAAGCCCACTAGGGTGTTATCTATGGTTAAATAATCACCAAAATAACGACCACCAATACAACTGCGAAAAGTTTTCTCAGTCCAAGGGTGCGGGTGGCAAGCAAGTTCAATAACCATAAGCTGTGCAACAATATCTTGATTCACGGGGTTGAACTGAGTGTTTTCTATTTTTGTCATATTGCGCTTAAAGATCCTATCGATTGCCACAAGTCTTTTTTCAATGCTGGCGAGTTGGCAAGTGTTTTTAAATCGGGGGTTTTTAAGCAGTTATGCTTAAATTCAATGCTATCGTTGTCGGTGAATTGCCAATTAATAATGCCTAAATTCAGTTGATTATTTTCAATAACTACATCTGTCTTACTGACACCTAAACAACGTATGACATCGTTAAAAAACGACTGTTTACGTAAAGTATCGAGGTTAATAGCAATAGGCTTAATATTTGTTGTTTGCTGGCTCGGGGTTGGGCTTGATTGCATTGCTGCTTTAGTTGCTACGAGATTGGCTGAGGCAGTTGCTGGAGTGCTTGTTTTAGCAATATCATCAGTTTCAGCTGAACTTGAGTCAAAGCTTGCTAAATCGCGCCTTTGCCAAACCGTAATGCCCATGGCTTGTAATAAATCAAACTGTCTTTTACTAATAGTCATATCATTTTAGCTCGCTGTAGAACTCGCAGTTATCATGACAGAGTTTTTAGCTTGGAAAAACCAGAATTTAGTGATTAATGGAAAAATAATTGAGAAAGTAAAGCTTATAGCTATAGATAGGAAAATGGCAGGGGTGGAGAGATTCGAACTCCCAACCGTCGGTTTTGGAGACCGCTGTTCTACCAATTGGAACTACACCCCTGCAACGGACTCGAATTATACTGATGCCAAGCTAAAGGTAAAGGGCAAATTTAAAAAAAATGACTGTTCGGCTAAATAAACAGCACATTTACCCGTTTTACCCTGTTTAATAGCGTGGGCGATGCTTTTTTATTCACTATTACTTGCCTTGCCAATAACAAAAGCGTGACTTTTCCGGATAGGGGTAAACATCAGCAAAAACCCCTTTGGCGACATTAGCTTGGCAGTCTTGCCAATATTTCGCTTCGAGTAAGTTGGCATGATGGCGTAAAAACGCTTGGCGATAACGGGTGTTGGCTAAAGCAAAGGTAGCAATTTCTTCTGGAAAGACATCACCAGGGGCAACGGAATACCAAGGCTCAGAAGCATAGATTTGCTCTTCGGTCATCGGCTCAGGTTTGACGCGAAAGTTGACTTCATTCATATAGGTAATTTCATCGTAGTCATAAAAAATAACCCGACCATGGCGGGTGACGCCAAAGTTTTTTAATAGCATATCGCCGGGAAATATATCGGCAGCAATCAACTGCTTAATGGCTTTACCATAGCCATACATAGCATTGTCAACTTCTGCATCCGTGGCTTTGGCTAAAAATAAATTCAACGGTGTCATTCTACGTTCAATGTACATATGCTTAATGATCACTAAATCATTTTCATAACGCAATAATGACGGCGCAACGGTATTTAGTTCTTCGAGTAGTTCTGCAGAAAAACGCTGTTTTGGAAAGGCCACTTCAGAATATTCCATGGTATCGGCCATTCGGCCCACGCGATCATGTAATTTAACTAAGCGATATTTACCTTTAACATCGGCGCGGGTCATATTTTTACTTGGCGCAAACTTGTCTTTAATAATTTTAAAAACATAGGGATAAGATGGCAGGGTAAATACTGACATCACCATACCTTTGATCCCTGGCGCCAATTCAAGCTTGTCATCACTGTTATTAAGGTGGTTTAAAAAGTCGCGGTAAAACTGGGTTTTGCCTTGTTTGTGAAAACCAATGGCAGAGTATAACTCGGCGCTAGTTTTATGAGGAATTAAACGGCTGAGAAACTCGACTAAGGCATGTGGGTGTTGACAGTCAACAAAGAAATAAGCACGAGCGAAACCGAAAACCACCGCCATATGTTCTCCTTCGGTGATCAAGGCATCGATAAAAAGCCCGTCTTTTTCAGTATTTAATAACGAGATAATAAACGGGGTTTCACCGGCAGGAGAGATAACCCGACCAATAATATAAGCGCCTTTATTGCGGTAGAAAACCGAATCTAAAATATCGAATTGTAAATCAGCGAGCTCGTAGCGCGTTTTATCCGCTTGCTGGCGAAACTTGGCAATCAGAATATTGATATCTTTTTTCAAATGCCTAAAGGGCACGGAAAAATTTTGTCTTTTTAAGATATGCGTAATGGTTTGAAACAAGCCATGCTCGGCAGGAAAGTAGCTGGTATAAATCGTCGGCTTTGGCAAGGCATCCAAACGGGTTGCCGTTGATTGCACAAAAATGTAAGCGTTATGATAATACTCGCGCTCAAATAGATGACAAAATATTGAATTATAAAAACTTTCGGCTAACTCAGGTTGTGGGTGTTTACTCAGTAGCTTGATATAGCTAGCTTTTACATATTGCCAAAGCTTGTCATTGAGCTCAACAATGCAAAAATCTTGCTTGATAGTGGCGAGCGTTTCTTCAATTCGTTGATCGTAAAAGTCAGTCCTTGCCTTAGCTGCTGCTTGGATGTCAGCCCAACGATGTTGTTCAAAACGCTGTTTAGCAGTATGAGTAATCTCACTGTAAAGATAAATATGGCGCTCGAAACCATTAATGATGGTTTTAGCAATGGCGAAAGCAAGATTTTTCATTAGCTTACCTAGTAGAAGTGTTTGATTTTAGCATACGTCAAAATAGCCATTTTGGGGCATTATTTTTAGCCTATAACCACTATTAATTTTATTGATAGTACATTAGTTGTGATGGCGTAATCTGTTGATGATCGACAGCTCAGTTTTACAAGTTAATACTTGCTATTAGTGCCGCACAGCACTAAAATTACGCGTTTTTTCATCTTTGAACTAATTTATTTTATCATGCGCGTAGCCGATTTTTCATTTGACTTACCCGAAGAGCTTATTGCTCGCTATCCCAAAGCCAACCGTTCAGCCAGTCGTTTAATGACGCTCAATGGCAATACAGGTGACTGTCAAGATGAAACATTTACCGATCTGATTAACCATATCGAATCAGGCGACTTATTGGTATTTAACAATACCCGCGTTATTCCTGCCCGTATGTTTGGCCAAAAAGCCAGTGGTGGTAAGCTCGAAGTTCTAGTTGAACGTTTATTAGATGAACAGAGAGTGTTAGCACATATTCGCTGTAGCAAATCACCTAAACCAGGCAGTGAAATACTCTTGGAAGGTAAAGTGAAAGCGACTATGGTGGCAAGACATGATGCTTTGTTTGAGCTTGAATTTCATGGTCAACAATCGGTGTTATCGATACTCGATGAAATTGGCCATATGCCATTACCGCCATATATTGATCGTCCTGATGAAGATAGCGATCGTGAGCGTTACCAAACCGTTTATAATGAAAAACCCGGCGCAGTAGCGGCACCGACAGCAGGTTTGCATTTTGACGATGCATTAATGGCACAACTAACAGCCAAAGGCGTTGATTTTGCTTTTGTCACCTTACATGTGGGGGCGGGTACCTTTCAGCCGGTTAAGGTTGATGAAATTGCTGACCATATTATGCATGCAGAATATGTTGAGGTGCCGCCAAGTGTGGTGGCACAAATTAAAGCCACTAAAGCCAATGGCGGTAAAGTAATTGCCGTGGGTACGACATCAGTGCGTTCACTGGAAAGCGCTGCTAAAGTTGCTAAAGAGCAAGGTAAGCCTTTCAGTGATTTTTATGGTGATACGGATATTTTTATTACCCCTGGATATCAGTTTGAAATTGTTGATAAGCTCATTACTAACTTTCATTTATCGGAATCCACCTTGTTAATGTTAGTGAGTGCTTTTGCTGGTTACGAAAATATTATGGCGGCTTATCAACATGCGGTTACGCAAAAATATCGATTTTTTAGTTATGGCGATGCCATGCTGTTAACCAAGAAAGATTTAAATACTCAGTAGTAATACATACCCGCTGGCTAGTATGACTGGCCAGGAAAACCAAAAAGCTACTAGCCTGTTTCGCTAGTGGGCGAAGGAAAAACTATGACAGAAAGTACAGACAAGACAGAAAAGAAAGCTATGCAGTACGAATTACTGACCACAGACGGTAAAGCAAGACGTGGTCGTTTAACGTTTCAGCGTGGCACAGTGGAAACCCCTGCCTTTATGCCCGTTGGTACCTATGGCACAGTTAAAGGCATGAAAACCGAAGAAGTTGCCGCCACCGGCGCCGAGATTCTTTTGGGCAATACCTTTCATTTGATGTTGCGCCCAGGCACAGACATTATTGAGCAGCACGGCGGTTTACATGGTTTTATGAATTGGCAGAAGCCGATTTTAACCGACTCAGGCGGCTTCCAAGTATTTAGCTTAGGTAAAATGCGTAAGATCACCGAAGAAGGGGTTAAATTTAGCTCGCCAGTCAATGGTGAAAAAATCATGTTAACGCCTGAGCGCTCAATGGAAGTGCAAAACAGTTTAGGCTCAGATATCGTGATGATATTTGATGAATGTACGCCGTATCCTGCTAGCCATGAAGCATCAAAAGTATCCATGGAGCTTTCACTGCGTTGGGCACAACGCTCAAAAGATGCCCATCAAGGTAACAAAAATGCTTTATTTGGTATTGTTCAAGGCGGCATGTATGAAGATTTACGTGCAGTCTCGGTCAATGGTTTAACCGATATTGGCTTTGACGGCTACGCCATTGGTGGCTTGTCAGTTGGTGAGCCAAAAGAAGATATGATCCGTATATTAGATCATACTGCGCCCTTGATACCGGAAAATAAACCCCGATATCTTATGGGAGTTGGTAAGCCTGAAGACCTAGTTGAAGGCGTACGTCGTGGCATTGATATGTTCGACTGTGTCATGCCGACACGTAATGCCCGTAACGGACATTTATTTGTTACTAACGGGGTGATAAAAATTAGAAATGCACGTCACAAAACGGATACAGGGCCATTAGATCCTGAATGTGATTGTTATACGTGTAAAAATTATTCGCGCGCCTATTTGCATCATTTAGATAAATGTAATGAGATTTTAGGATCGCAATTAAATACCCTGCATAATTTACGTTTTTATCAACGCGTTATGCAAGGCTTGCGTGATGCTATCGAGCAAGGCAAACTAGATGAATTTGTTGCTGAGTTTTATGCGTTACGTGATTTGCCTGTGCCGCCGTTAGTCGGCTCATCAGTAAACGAAGCAACAGAATAAAACCCTAACCGGTTCAATTTCATCATTTTATAAAATTAATTAGAAGCAATAATAAGAGGAATTTATGAGTTTATTTATTAGCCAAGCCCACGCTGCTGCGGCACCTGCTCAATCAGCAGACGGTACATCAATGTTAATTATGTTAGCGGTATTTGGTTTAGTGTTTTATTTTATGATTTATCGCCCACAAGCTAAGCGCGTTAAAGAACATAAAAACTTGATGTCTGAATTATCAAAAGGCGACGAAGTACTAACACAAGGCGGCATTGTCGGTAAAATTGTTAAAGTTTCTGATGAAAAAGATTTTATCGTGGTAAGCATTGCTGAAGGTACTGAAGTGACAGTACAAAAAGGTGCTATTAATGCCGTATTACCTAAAGGGACGATGAAATCTCTGTAACGAGATTTTTGCTTTTTAACTTTAGTGACGCTGAGGGTGCTTATTGATAATTATCAATGACGTACTAGCACATTGCTATAACAAAATTCACACGATAACTCCGCTTGGTGGTATCGTGTGATTCAAAAGAAAACAGGGTGATATTGTGTTAAACAAATATCCATTATGGAAGACATTAATGGTGCTATTTATAGTCGCTATTGGTGCTTTGTATGCGTCTCCTAACCTTTATGGTGAAGATCCTGCCGTACAAATTTCTGGCTTGCGTGGTGTCGAAACAAATGCCGCAACGTTAGATATCGTTAAGTCGCATTTAGATGAAAATAACATTTCCTACGCGAGCATCGTGATGGAAGATGGCCAAATTTTGGCGCGCTTTAGCGACACGGAACAACAATTACGCGCACGTGATTTACTTGACGAAAGTATCGGCGATGCCTATTCAGTTGCTTTAAACTTGACACCTGCCACGCCGAAGTGGTTAGCAAACCTTGGCGGTACGCCAATGAAGTTAGGTTTAGATTTAAGTGGTGGAGTGAGCTTCTTGATGGAAGTGAACATGATTGAAGCCATTAACAAAGCACAAGAAAGCTTAATTGATGATTTTCGCGCTGGGTTACGTGGTGAAAAAATTCGCTATCGCTCGGTGAAGAGAGTCAAAGACGCTGTAGAAATTCAATTTCGTAATGCGGAAGATTTAGCCAATGGCGAGTCTTATTTAGAAAAACAAAACCGCGACTTATTATTTGCTAGTGATGAAGAGTCCTTAACGTTATCGGTTAAGATGACGGAACAAAAATTAAAAGAAACCCGTGAATACGCCCTACAACAAAACATTACCATTATTCGTAACCGTGTTAATGAACTAGGAGTTGCTGAGCCACTAGTACAACGCCAAGGTAAGAAACATATTGTTATCGAATTACCGGGTGTACAAGATACTGCTAAAGCAAAAGAAATATTAAACGCCACCGCGACCATCGAATTTCGCTTAGTCGATACTGATGGAGATTTAGGTGCTGCGCTTAATGGCCGTGTTCCTGGCAGTTCGCAGTTATTAAAAGAGCGTAACGGCCAACCGGTATTATTGAAAAAACGTGTCATGTTAACCGGTGATCATATTATTGATGCGGGTTCAAGTTTTGACGAGTACAGCCGTCCACAAGTTAATATTACCTTAGACTCTGCTGGTGGCAGCAAAATGTCAAATGGCACCAAAAACAGTATTGGTAAGCCAATGGCCACGGTATTTATTGAATACAAACCAACCGATCGCCTTGACGCTGAAGGCAATACTATTTTCGAAAAAATAGAAGAAGTGATCAGTGTTGCCACCATTCAAGCACGTTTAGGTAAAACCTTCCGCATTACCGGTGCGGGTAGTCAAGCAGAAGCGCATAACTTAGCACTTTTACTAAGAGCCGGTGCTTTGATTGCCCCAATTCAAATTGTTGAAGAGCGTACAGTTGGGCCAACCTTAGGTGCTGAAAACGTACAACTAGGTTTCCAAGCTATTATGATGGGCTTTGGCTTAGTATTCTTGTTTATGTTGATTTATTACCGCGCCTTCGGTGTGGTAGCAAACTTAGCGTTAGGCGCGAATTTAATCTTGATTGTTGGTGTGATGTCGATGATCCCAGGGGCTACATTAACTTTACCAGGAATGGCAGGTATCGTCTTAACCGTCGGTATGGCTGTTGATGCTAACGTGCTTATTTTTGAGCGTATTCGTGAAGAAATGCGTGCAGGTAAGTCAGTCCAGCAATCCATTCACCAAGGTTATGACGCGGCTTTCTCAACGATTATTGATGCCAATATTACCACCTTAATTGCCGCCTTGATTTTATTTGCTGTCGGTACCGGCCCCATTAAAGGTTTCGCGGTCACGTTATCAATCGGTATTATTACCTCAATGTTTACCGCTGTTATTGGTACAAGGGCGGTAGTTAACGCAGTTTGGGGTGGTAAACGTCTCGATAAATTGTCTATATAGGGCTTCAATATTATGCAAATTTTAAATTTAAAAGAGACTGTCGCCTTTATGAAGTACCGTAAGGTCGCGGTGATATTTAGTGTTTTACTTATGGCGGCCTCGGTGTTTTCATTGGCAACCAATAAGCTCAATTTCGGCTTAGACTTTACCGGTGGTACCTTAATTGAAGTCGGCTTTGAACAATCAGCAGATTTGAATAAAATCCGCGGTATTATGAGCTCAAACGGTTTTAACGATGCGGTTGTACAATTGTACGGCTCGAGTCGTGATGTGGTGATCCGCTTAGCAACTCGTGAAGATGTGAAAGCAGAAATGCTCGGCAACCAAGTATTGGATGTTTTACAAGCCGGGACCGGTCAAAACATTGACATGCGTCGTATTGAGTTTGTTGGCGCCAGTGTCGGTGATGAATTAGCCGAGCAGGGCGGGTTAGCGATGCTGACTGCGCTGATCTGTATTTTGGTTTATGTTGCCTTTCGTTTTGAATGGCGCTTTGCCTTAGGCTCTGTTTTCGCGCTATTTCATGATGTTTTGTTAACTTTAGGACTATTCTCTTTTTTACAGCTAGAATTTGACTTAACGGTACTGGCGGCGATATTGGCGGTGATAGGTTACTCACTCAACGATACCATAGTGGTCTCGGATCGTATCCGCGAAAACTTTATCAAAATACGTGTTGGCACGCCTGAGGATGTGATAAATATTTCCTTAACGCAAACCTTAGCACGGACGATTATTACCTCAATTACCACCTTATTAGTACTTGCCGCTTTGTTCTTTAAAGGTGGTGCGCTGATCCATGGTTTTGCTACGGCATTGTTATTAGGGGTTTTTGTTGGTACTTATTCATCAGTTTACGTTGCCAGCTCGATAGCCTTGGCGTTAGGGATTTCTAAAGAAGACTTAATTCCAGAAGTCATTGAAAAAGAAGGCGCAGACCAAGAGCAAATGATGCCTTAACACATTTATAATACCACTTTTATTTTAATAAAGTCGTGGTTTGACTCAGAAAAAGCCGAGCATTTATGTTCGGCTTTTTTATTAAAAAATTTATAAAAATCAAGTGAGTCACCTTGCTTTTAAGGCTGTGTCAATTTACTTGCTTTCAACTCAGTGGGCTAATAATTATCGAAAAAATCATTAAATGGTTGTTGCTCTAGTGGCTGCTAAAAACGATAACAGCGACGCTTTATGGCAAATAATACCATTAACAGAAAACTAACTTGTCTACTAACAAGGTGAAATTACTCTGTGAATAACAAGAGGTGATCGATGAGCAATATGTACACATTAGTTAACCTCATCAGATCGGGTTAAGCGATAATTATTGAATTACGCTCCACATCAGTAATATTAAGTGTTGGCTTATTGTCTTTCAGGCAATAAGCCACTAATCCAGCAAGTAAAGTCTGCATAAACCCATTAAGACTGCGATGACGAGAAGATCCTATTTGAGATATGCTCTTGAGCTGAACATTTATTTTTTCAATGCTGAAGCTTTATCTGCATGCAGTTTACCGATTAGTTTTTTACTTAACTCCAGTACTGGTTTCTTATCATGAACATTGTAGTTGTTAATTTGGCATCAACAATTTCACCTTTGAAGTTAGTCAGTAAATGCAGTTGAAACCCATAAAATCAGCCCATCGAGCCTTTACTCGCTGTGCTATATTGTTAAATGTTTTATGCCTAGGGGCGGAGGCAATGACAGACCTTAATACTCGTTCTATAAACTATAAGTAAACTCTTACCAGCCATAATAATAATAACGTGGTTTAATTGATGCGACCACCATGTCAGCCTTTTAAACCCTAGATAATTGGACTGAGAGTGTTTTGTTATTGTTTAGGGTTATTATGTGAGGCATAGTTAATCGAGTTAATTAGGCGATCGTTTATTATAGTTAATGGCTCGTTAACGTTTAATACAGTGATTAAGTTTAATGTCTAAAAAATATTGCACAATGATACAAAATACGACAGGATGTGGCTGGGTTTCTTTTTAAACCCCAAAAGGGATGAACATGAAAAGCATCATGATTGGGTTAGTTACTTTGTGTTATTAGTGAGTAAGCATCAGCATATAACAGTAGAAGAGATAAAGACGAAGGTCACAATTGTAGTCAAAGTCGGTTGAAAAAGGTTTATGCCAAGATTACCAATATCATAACGGACAACCTTTATCTAACAATGTGAATGGTCATGAAAAACATGATAATGGCCATAAAGCTCATAAAGGTAATATCGGGCACAAGCATGAATATTTCCTTTAATAGATACCCAAAAAGCAACCAATGTTTTTACGCTAACTAGTTCAATTTCTGACGGATAAGAAGAACAAGATAATGAAAGTATATACTGCTCGGCAGGCCATATTAAATCGAAAAGAGCGAGTGGTAGCATACGAATTGTTATATCGAGGCGGTCCTGAAAATTTTTTCCCGCAAATAGATCCACATAAAGCAACGTCAAAATTAATTGTTAGAACTCATTTAAATCAAGGGTTAGGGCTAATAACTGATAATAAGCCAGCATTAATAAACTTTCCTGAAGAGTCAATATTAAATGGTTTACCCCTAATTTTACCACCAAAGCAAGTAGTGATAGAGATACTTGAAACCGTTAATCCTTCTGATGAGGTTTATCAAGTATGCAAAACCTTATTTCATCAAGGTTATCATTTGGCCTTAGATGATTTTGTTTATAAACCCGAATGGAATCGCTTTTTCAAATTCGTAAAACTAATCAAGTTTGATATTCAAATAACTACACTAAGTGAACTTGAACCGTTAGTTAAAAAATTAAAAACAAGAAAAAATTTAAAGATTCTTGCAGAAAAAGTTGAAACGAAAGAGGAATTTTTACAAGCAAAGCAATTAGGCTTTCATTTTTTTCAGGGCTATTACTTTTGCCGACCTGAAATGTCAGAAAATAGTGAAATAGATAGTAACCAACCAATCCTGTTAAGTTTGATCCAAGAATGCCTGAAAACACATTTGAATATTAACAGTATCACCAGCTATTTTGAGCGGGATGTAGCACTGTCATTTAAGCTATTTAAATTTATCAATTCCGGAATATTACCGTTAACCCAAGAAATTACTTCGATAAAAAACGCGTTAATCTATTTAGGTGAAGCTCAAACTAAAAAACTAATTTTACTGTTAACTACTGGAGTATTAGCTGAAAACAAACCAAAAGAATTAACTAGGCTTGCTATTATCAGAGCAAGGTTTTGTGAATTAATAGCAGAGAAAACTATACCGCACCTTACTGAAGCTAGCTTTTTGGTAGGCTTGTTTTCTTTATTAGATGCCATGCTTGACTCACCGCTCGAGAAAGTTGTTAATAACTTACCCTTGGCTGCTGAGGTAGTAACAGCACTGACAAGTGATAAACCTTCTACGTTAAAATATATTCTTAGCACTGTCACTTATTACGAACAAGGCAGTTGGTATAACACCAAACGAAATGCCGATATACTTAATGTCAATTATGAGAAACTAACCGATTATTATCAAAATGCGATAGTGTGGGCGAATAAATATAATGACAGTTAGCGAAAACACATTTGAGAGAGTATCTAACAATTTTAAAACCATTGAGAATATATGGCAAAAGTGCACCCTGTCACGAACTTTTGTAACTACCAGGTTTAAATAATATTTTTCAAACGGTCTTGGAATTAAATCATAAATCGATTCAAGGTAATCTTGCAATTTCTTATTACATCATCCATCTTTTAGATGCTTGTTAAATTGCTAAGTAGCTTTGCTGTTAATTGTGCTCCCTCAAGGGGGAAAATTTACTGTTAGAAAGAATCTATGTTACTCATGATGAGTAGTTTTTATTCAGGGTAGGTAAGTTAACTTTGATATTAAATGGTTAAGCTATATGTAATATAAGCGCTTAACCATTTCGCTTGAAATATCTGGAGGTTAAAGTTGCGATTGAATGTAGTTTTCTAAGCCAATAGTTTTAATGAGGCCTAGTTGTTGTTCTAACCAAAAGGCGTGATCAACTTCAGTATCGTCGAGGAGTTTTTCGAGGATTTCACGGGTCACGTAATCTTTTTCTTGCTCGCACAAAGCGATAGCAGATCTCAGTGATTTGGCTACCGCATATTCAACATCTAAATCGCTTTGCAGCATTTCTGGTACCGTTTTACCAATATTTATCCCTGGGCGGGTTTGCATATCAGGTGTACCTTCTAAGAATAAAATGCGCTGAATTAACATCGAAGCATGTAGCTTTTCATCGTCAAACTCATGATCGATACGCTCGAATAACTTCATGATGCCCCAATCTTCATAGATACGAGAATGAATGAAATATTGATCCATAGCGGCTAGTTCGTAGCCGAGTAGGCCGTTTAATGCCGAAATAACTTGGGTATTACCTTTCATGTTAATTTTCCTTATTACGGTGTTAACTGATTTATAACTGCGCCTGAATGTATTTTTCAATACCCATGGTATCAATTTGATACTGCTGCGTTTCCAACCAGTCTAAATGCTCTTCTTCGTCATTCAATATACCATCGAGCATTTCGCGACTGACGTAGTCTTGTGCTTGCTCACAGACCGAAATGGCGTTTCGCACGATGGCAATTTGTGCATTTTGAAAGCCAGTATCACAAGCAATCATTTCTTGGGTATGCTCGCCAATAGCCAGCGGCGCCAATTGTTGTAAGTTGGGTAAGCCTTCGAGGAATAAAATCCGCTCAATAACTTTGTCTGCTTGCTTCATATCTAGGATTGATTTTTTATAGCATTTGCTGTTTAAGGCATTGATACCCCAGTTTTTATACATGCGGGCGTGCAGAAAGTATTGATTAATTGATGTCAGTTCACTGGTGAGAACTTTATTAAGTATTGCCAGAACGGTAGCGTTGCCTTTCATGAGAGCCTCAAATTAAAGGTGATAAATATTGCCAGTAATTATAGGAGGTATATAGAGGAATGCAATGGCTATATTATAAAAAGTCTTAAAAAACAAGTGCTTGATAATGCTAATTGTTATCAGTTACGGCTAAAGCTAAACGGGAAAGGCGTTTTAGCCAACACTTTTAAATAAAGACTCATCGATAATGGTGTTATCAATAATGTTTTGAGCGACTTTTACACAGGTGCCACACTGTGAGCCCAACGGTAAGTGTTGTTTTAATTCACGTATAGAACCGACACCGGTTTCAGTGACTAATTGTTTAATTTGATGATCTGTGATGCCTTTGCAAATACAAACAAACATGCTAAATAATTCGCTCTTGGTTGATAACGCGATTGATAATAGTTCCTATTTAAGTTCGTTTCAATAGTTAATTTTGATTAAAAATTAGATCGTTGAAAAATAAAGAAATAAATTTTATGAGTTTTCGGCACGGTTACTACGTACGCCATAACTGGGAAAATAAAGATGATAGCTAAGCTTAAGTTGTTAATTTAAGTTGCACGAAAGGAGAGAGGTAGTGGCTATTGAGTGCAACTTACTGAAAGCTATTTGGCAACAATGGGGCTAGATAGCATCGAGCTTCTTGCCAAGTAAATCTAACAGAGAGGCATTAAGCGTTGCTAACTGCAACTGTAGCTGTCTGCGTTGTTGCTCTGTGGTTTCATTTTTTTCGTGCTTGATGCGACTGAGTTGTCGCTTTAGGGTTTCTATTTGCGCTTTAATTTGTTTTAACAATTTTTCATTTATGTTGTCTTGTGTGTTCTCATTGCTTGTTGTCGCGGGCTTTTGACGAAATAGCGCTAAGGCTTGTTCAGAAAGGCTGACTTTTTCTTTTGCTAACATTTTTGGCGTCAAGACTAATTGCTGTTCAATATATTGCATGTGTTCGAGAAATTCATCATTTTTTCCTCGAGTTGATGATAGCAAAGGAGATGAGTAACTGATTGATAATGGGTTCATAGTAAGGGCCTTAATGTCACTAGTTAATATCGACCGCTTGGTAAAAACCTTGACTAATTATATAATTATTTTCATATATAACAAAAATATTATATAGTGGGGTTCGATGTTTACTGACCAAAGATTTTTTAAATGACGCCAACTGAGTTTTTTAAACACCTTGCCGATGATATACGGCTTAAAAGTATAATGTTAATTACTAATGAAGGTGAGCTTTGTGTCTGTGAGTTAATGACCGCACTTAATGAACCGAGCCAGCCAAAAATATCTCGACACTTGGCTTTGTTGAAAAGTTCTGGTTTATTATTAACCCGAAAGCAAAAGCAATGGGTGTACTACGGGCTTAACCCAGATATTCCTGCTTGGGCTCTACAGGTTATAACCTTAAGCTTGCAAAAAAACCAAAGCTTTATTAGCCCGCACTTGCAAGCATTGCATGATATGGGTGATAGACCGACACGCCTGATAAACTGCTGTTAGTAGTAAATTTCTATGCACCTTAAAGTGTGATTTTGAAGACTCTAGCGATTAAAAATAAATTTAGATGGAAAATTAACCATGACAATTAAAATAGGTATTAATGGCTTTGGTCGTATGGGCCGGTTAGCTATGCGTGTGGCCTATGAATGGGCTGATGTTGAAATTGTGCGCATTAATGAGCCGGCAGGTAACGCTGAAACCTTAGCACACTTGCTTAATTTCGACTCAGTACATGGCATTTGGCCACATCAAGCCCACTACCTTGATAATAATATGGTGATTAATGGCAAGGCGATTGATTGTAGTCAAAATAGCGCGATTGCCGATACCGATTGGTCTGATTGTGATGTCGTGATTGAAGCATCCGGGGTGATGAAAACCAAAGCCTTATTACACGCTTACTTAGACCAAGGGGTAAAGCGCGTGGTGGTAACGGCGCCGGTAAAAGAAGCGGGCATCTTAAATATTGTCATGGGGGTTAATGATCACCAATACGATGCCAGCCAGCACCCGATAGTGACGGCGGCATCTTGTACCACTAATTGCCTTGCGCCTGTGGTGAAGGTGATGCATGAAAAAATTGGTATTAAGCACGGCTCGATGACCACTATTCACAATATTACCAATACTCAAACCATTTTAGATGCGCCGCATAAAGACTTACGTCGAGCGCGCGCTTGTGGCATGAGTTTAATTCCAACCACGACCGGCTCAGCAACGGCCATCACGCATATTTTTCCTGAACTTAAAGGTAAACTTAATGGACATGCGGTGCGCGTGCCATTGGCCAATGCTTCACTAACCGATTGTGTTTTTGAGCTTGAACGCGCCACAACAACGCAAGAAGTTAACGAGCTTTTACAAGCCGCGGCAGCAGGTGAGTTAAGCGGTATTTTAGGCTTTGAAACCCGACCATTAGTGTCCATCGATTATAAAACCGACCCGCGATCCAGTATTATTGATGCGCCGTCAACTATGGTCATTAATCACACCCAAGTTAAACTTTATGTTTGGTACGACAACGAATGGGGTTATGCCAACCGCACCGCGGAAATTGCCCGTATGGTCGGTCGCTCTGATCTGCCATAGCACAAATCAAGCTAAGTAGAGCACTTACCATAAAGCAAAAACGAGTAGTAGATAGGTATCAATGAAGGCAATCAGCGCGTTATCAAAACCCATGCAGCAGTATTTGCTCATTACTGGGAATTATTGGGCATTTACCTTAACTGATGGTGCGCTGCGCATGTTGGTGGTGTTGTATTTTTATCAGCTTGGTTATAGCCCGCTCAGTATTGCCTTGTTATTTTTGTTTTATGAAATCTTTGGCGTGGTGACTAATTTAATCGGTGGCTGGTTGGGGGCGCGATTTGGGCTCAATAAAACCATGAATATTGGTCTCGGCTTACAAATTATCGCCTTAGCTATGTTATTAGTGCCGCCGGATTTGCTGTCAGTGGCTTATGTGATGGCCGCACAAGCATTGTCAGGGATAGCGAAAGATCTTAATAAAATGAGCGCGAAAAGCGCGGTAAAACTGTTAGTCCCTGCGGGCGAAAGCGGAAAATTATATCACTGGGTGGCGCTGTTAACGGGCTCGAAAAACACCTTGAAAGGGTTCGGCTTTTTTCTCGGTGGTCTGTTATTAACCTTACTGGGTTTTACCGGCGCGATTGCTTTGATGGCTTCGCTGTTAGCGCTGGTTTGGCTATTGAGTCTGGTCAAGTTGCCAGCAGATTTGGGCAAAGCAAAAAACAAAGCAAAATTTAATGCGATATTTTCTAAAAGTCGGGCCATTAACTTACTTTCTGCTGCGAGATTATTCTTATTCGCCGCTCGTGATGTCTGGTTTGTTGTTGCGTTACCGGTATTTTTAGCGGCCGAATTTGGCTGGTCACATACTTGGGTGGGGGGCTTTATCGCCGCCTGGATTATGGTATATGGCGTGATGCAAACGCTGGCACCTAAGTTCACCAGCAAGCAAAATAATACGACGCCGACAAGTCAAGATGCGGCTATTTGGGGCGCAATCCTGCTTGTCGTTCCTGTGACTATGGCAATGGCGTTATCAACTGATTTCTCGTCTCTATGGACAGTTATTATTGGCTTATTAGCCTTTGCGCTGTTATTTGCTATTAATTCTGCACTACACAGTTTTCTGATTATTGAAATGGCCAGTCAAGATGGCGTTTCCCTTGATGTTGGCTTTTACTATATGGCGAATGCTTGTGGCAGATTGTTAGGTACTGTGTTGTCAGGTTGGCTGTTTCAAAGTTATGGCTTAGTTGCCTGCTTATATGTCTCAGCCATTTTTATTGCTTTAGCGGTCGTCTTCGCGGCGATGATTAAGCCGCTCAAAGCTGATAGCTCAGGTTAACTAAGGGGATGTCGCTAAGTTAAATAACCCGAGTTAGGTTAAATAGGGCAGTTTAGTAACTCTGCCTTTATTGGTTGAGTCGACTTTTAAGCGGCTTTTTATATCTTTCCACGCGGTAACCTTATCGCCAACATTAAGTCTTTCAAAGCCTGATTTTATTGCTGTACTATCATCAACGCCTAAAAATTTCACCAATTGCGTATAGCTTTCACTGTCGCTAATATCGATTGATAAAAAATCATTATTTCGCGTTTGAAAGTATTGCTTAGCTTGTGTTTTATGCTGTTGATAACATTTGGCTAAAAACTCAAGGTTGTTAATGTTAGCCAATGAGTAAGGTGAGAAGATCGTTTGATAGCAGCGTTTAATAATCGGGTTAAAGCCGCCATCATCGCGAATCAAGTTGTTATGCATGCGAGCGAGTAACTGGG
>Ga0209344_10000625_pt1:2500-57053 | contig 57053 bp, 47 predicted proteins | sample Cruoilmetagenom6_FD_187293 | JGI IMG/M metagenome (GOLD analysis project Ga0209344, IMG submission 187293) | Oil polluted marine microbial communities from Coal Oil Point, Santa Barbara, California, USA - Santa Barbara Oil Seep Sample 6 (SPAdes)... | ecosystem: Environmental >... | reverse complement strand
TAAATATAAATCGTTTGTGTTGTAGAAATGACATTACCAGCATTAAGTTGTGTTCCTGTGCCATTAGTACCAGTGAAATAATTTCCATTGGTTAAAGTTGGTAGAGTATAACTAGTGCACACATTTTGGTTAGCAATGGTGTCGACTGCAGCAGTCGCTATTGTAACTGTAAAGCTAGATTCGTTAGAACAGGTATTAGGCGCAGTTCCTACTTCATTATAAATATAAATTGTTTGGTTTGTAGAAATGATATCACCAGCATTAAGTTGTGTTCCAGTACCATTGGTTCCAGTGAAATAGTTTCCGTTAGTTAAAGTTGGTAGAGTATAACTGGTACAAACGTTTTGGTTAGCAATTATATCGACTTCTGGAGAAGCTATTTGTAGTTGTACAGCAATACTAGTCAAATCGCAAGATGTTGAAGTTATGTCACAATAATATTGATTTCCATCAAAGTTTGAAGGAATGTTACTTACTACTAAGGTATTTGTTGTTGCTCCAGAATAGTTTGCAGCATTAGCAATGTTTACCCAGTTTCCAGAGGCATCGAGGACTTTCCATTGGTAATTATAAGAACCAGTGTCCACAGATACAGAAAAACTTGTATTACCATTTTCACAAACATCTTGAGAAGTAGGTTGGGTTATATTAGGTGTGATGACCGGGTCTTCTGTATGCGAACCAAGATCTGAACAATCTTCATCTTCATAAAGTGTCCAATCATTAATATCAAATACGTTTACAGGGACAATAGCATCAGAATTTCTAATAAAGGAAAAACCAATTTCATCATCAGTGTACATGACATCAATAATTACAGCATTTTTAAGGAGTCTAATTTCATCATCAGCATTTATACCTGCACCAATAGTAATGTCAGGAGATAAGCCGCTACAAGTATTTCCTGTGCTTCCCATTTCGATAATAAATGTACTAAATGGAGCTATTGATCCCGTTAATGGAATGGTAGCACTTGGTGCTGCATTTCCAATATCACCATAGCGTTCAATCTCATAAACTCCATCTAAGGTGATGGCACTATTTGTTGGATTATAAAGTTCAAAAACACCATAACTTCCTCCATCTGAATCGTAAACTTCAGAAAGATATATTTCATTATTTCCAGAATTACAATCAGGTTCAATTAAAGAAAATGTGGTTGATGATGCACCTATACATCCACCAGAACTGGTCATGGAAATAGTTGAAGAAGCCGTTATTCCAGCAGGAACAAAAACTGTTATTTCAGTATCACTTATGATATCGAATGTTGCATTTATGCCATCAAATACAACAGATGCCGTAGCATTGAAATTACTTCCAGTTATAGTTACTAATGTGTTTTCTGGTCCGCTTAAGGGTGTAAATGATGATAGTATTGGTGCAGGACATAAGCTACTTGTAGCAGTGTTATTTGCGTTAAAAGAGAAACTTTGATTGCACAACAAAATCGCACACAAAAGAGCAGATAAAAAAAGAAAACGTTTCATTAAGTATGATTAGGGATTAAAAATAAATAATTTTAATTAGTTCTATTTTATTTGTTTAGATATACCCAACCAATATATTCCTTTTTAGTAGCATTTGAATCATTAAGGTTTAAGACATAAAAATAGGTTCCAGTTGGAAGTATTTTATTTGTATTCATTAATCCCTTATTTGCGATTCCATACCATTTATTGTCATTGTTTCCTTCAAAAACTAATGAGCCATAACGGTTATAGATTTTTAATCTATGATTTTGGTAGTTGTCATATAGACCTTGAATGTTAAACCAATCGTTCTTTCCATCATTATTTGGTGAAAATCCATCAGGAATTACTAAGTCTTCATTGTCCACTGAAATCTCAAATATTAAGGATTTTGTTACACAACCATTAGCATCACTTACATACAACGTGTATTGACCATTAGAAAGATTTGTGAACATAGGATTAGACTGAAAAGACCCATTATTTATGGCATATTCATAGTTTATTGTGTTGTCTGTCATTGTTACCGTTATAGTATCTTCATCTATTAAAATATTACTAGTGGTTAATGAGAAATCTACAGCAGGATAGATTGTGATATTAAAACTAGATTCATTAGAGCAACTTAATGAAGATGTATTTATTTCATTATAAATATAAATTGTTTGGTTTGTAGAAATGATATCACCAGAATTCATAGTTGTTCCAGTGCCATTAGGACCAGAAAAATAATTACCGTTCGTTAATGCAGGTAATGTGAATTCTGCACAGGCAGTTTGATGTTGTATTGTATCTACCAGAGGTGTTTCTGTGATTGTTACGGTAAAGAAAGATTCGTTTGTACAAGTTCCATTACTATTAAAGATATAGATGATTTGAGAAGAATCAATATCATCACCAGCATTTAATTGCGCTCCTATTCCATTAGGATTAGGAAAATAATTACCGTTAGTTAAATTAGGTAAGGTATAAATATCACAAACATTTTGGTTAGCTAAATTATCAACTTCAACAGTATTGACCGATAATAGTGCTGTAGCACTAGCAAGTTCGCAGCTAGCAGATGTTATTTCACAATAATATTGATTCCCATCAAAAGTAGCAGGTGTATTTGTTAGAGTTAAAGTCGTAGTTGTTGCTCCAGAATAATTAGCATTGTTAGTTACATTCACCCAGTTATCAGATGCGTTAAGTGTTTTCCATTGGTAAGAAAAAGTTCCGCTGTCTACAGCAACTGTAAATGTTGCACTGTCATTTGCACATATACTTTGTGATGTAGGATTTGTGATGTCTGGTGTTTCAGAAGAAGTAGGATCTGCAGTGTGCATTCCTAAATCAGTACAATATTCATCACTATCGATTAACCAATCTGTAGCGTTAAAAGTATTATTTGGAGCAACTGCATCAGCATTTCTAATAATAGTATATCCTTTTTCATCAGGAGCTTGTGCAACATCAATGATACTACCATTTTTCAGAAGTTTGAATTCATCATTCTCATTAAATCCTGTGGCATTTTCTATGTCTGTTGCAGTACCACAATCAGTACCTGTGCTTCCCATTTGAATAATATATGTTTGTTGTGGGCCAACAGTATTTACTAAAGGAATGTTGATAGTTGGAGCAGGATCTCCAATGTTTCCAAATCTTTCAACAGCATAGATGCCATCTAAAGTAATTGCTGTATTAGTTGGGTTATAAAGCTCTATAATACCATAACTTCCTGTTTCAGAATCAAAAATTTCAGAAATATATAAATCACCTGTAAAGCATTCCGATGTTATTAAAGTGAAATTAGTTGAAGCATCTCCTACACAACCACCAGAACTTGTAATAGAAATTGTTGAGGTCTCAGTTATTCCTGAAGGAACAAGTGTTGTAATTTCATTCGTACTATTAATAGTGAACGAGGCTTCAACTCCATTGAAAGTTACAGAGGTTGCTGTATCAAAATTACTTCCTTGAATGGTAATTAATGTATTTTCAGGACCGCTTGTTGGTAAATAAGATATTAAAATTGGTGCTGGACAATATGCTTTGATATTGTTCGAGGTTTTTAGATTTGAAGCATCAATTTGATTGATGAGCAAAAAAAAACAGAAAATGATAAGAGTATTTAGTTTCATAATTTTAAAAATGTGTAGCAAATTAAATAATTATTCTATAATTACATATTATGTGAGTGTTACTTTTAATTAACAAAAGAAGAAGTAATCCTTTATAACTTGCATTTTCATAGCACTAAAATAAGATTTGATGCTGTCTTGTTCTTCGGCATTGGCAACAGTAATAATACTTTGTGGACTTTTAAGTGTTTTTAAATATTCAAAATGGAAGAGCTCTAAATCGTAAATATGTTTGCCAATTTTTTTTTGATTATCACAAATCCATATAAAATTTATATCTTTTTTGAGTAATAGTTTTGCTATTGTCTTACCTTTTCGACCTGCACCCCAAATTGTAAGAGGTCTTGAAGGATTATAATTGAGTTCTAAAAAGTAATGTAATTTTATGTCTAAAAAATGATTTTCGGCATAGTTGCTATCGGTTCGAGATGCCCTTGAACTGTAATCTCTCCAATAGTGTAAAACGGTATTACTAGGAATGCATTTAATGTTATTTTTATAAAATCGGAAGGTCAAGTCGTAATCTTCAGGATAACGGTTTGGATTAAAAGCATCACAAGCTATTAAATCTTCTCGATGCAACATCCAACAAGGTGAAGGAATGACACATTCTTTATAAATTTCAGAGTAGTTGTTTCCGTTTGATGTCAGTTCGTTTAACCATGATTCGTATTTAGCATAGCCATCACCAATACCAGCTTTACTAAAGTATTTTACTAGACCTAAAGCGATGTGTTTTTTGCCATACGATTGTAAATCATTCAGCATTAACTCTAATTTTTTAGGATGCATAATATCATCGCTATCCATTCTTGTAATATAGGTTCCTGAACTTTTTTTAAAGGCTAAACGCAAAGCATTTATAATTCCAGAGCTTGAATTTTTAAATACTTTAATCCGAGTGTCTTTTTTAACAAATTCATTTACAGTTGTATAGCTGTGGTCAGAAGAATGATCATCTACAATGAGTAATTCCCAATTGGTATAGGTTTGTTGAATGATCGATTCTAAGCATTCTGGTAAAAATTCAGAAGTGTTTTTAAAAGGTGTTAGAATACTAATTAATGGTTTAGACATGGCGCTAAAATACAACATCTATTTTAACAAAACCTTTGCTAAATTATGTGTAACCTATTGTAATTTTGTGCGTCTATAAAAAGAAAAAGAAAATTTGTAATGAAACATACCTTATCCCTAATCTTATTGAGTGTTTTACTTGTTGCTTGTGGTACTTCAAAAAGTGATAGTAATGATTTAGCATCTTCGAACCCTATAGCAACATCAATTGATTTAACTCAAATTGTAGATGATAAAGCTCCAGTTACCATTAATCCAGGTCGTTTTACTGTAGATACAGTTATTTATAGATTACCAAGAATTATTCAAGGAAGTTATGCTGTCAATGATTTCGGTAAATATATTGACGATTTAAAAGCTTATGATTATAATGGAAATGTTCTGTCTGTTACTAAATTAGATGATAATACATGGCAAATTGTTAATGCTAAAAATTTAGACAAATTAGAATATTATGTTAATGATACTTTTGACTTAGAAGTTCGAGGAGGTATTGGAGAAGAAATCCCGTTTTCACCTGGAGGAACCAATATTTCACCTGAAAATTACGTCTTAAATTTACACGGTTTTATTGGTTATTTTGATTCGCTTAAAAACGCACAGTATACACTAGATGTCACTGCTCCAGCAAATTTTGAACGTACATCAGCATTGCAAAATACAAATATGAAATCTAGTCCAGATGGCACTAAGATTACAACTAGTTATTTCGCGCCTCGCTACTTTGACATCACAGATAATCCAATGATGTATGGAAAGTTAGATGTTGAAGAGTTTATGGTTGGTGATATTAAAATTGTTTTAAGTGTGTATTCACCTAACAAAAAGCATAAAGCATCGACTTTAAAAGAGACTGTTTATAAAATGATGGAAGCTCAAAAAGCCTATTTAGGAGATATTAATACCACATCACGTTATGATATTTATTTGTATTTAACAGATAGAAGTGAAGGTCAGCCAAAAGGTTTGGGAGCTTTAGAACATCATACTTCAACAGTTGCAGTATTGATGGAAACTAGTACAGAAGAACGTTTAGCACAATCTGTGATTGATGTGGTTGGACATGAATTTTTTCATATTGTAACACCACTTTCAGTGCATTCTGAAGATGTGCATTATTTTGATTATAATCAACCAACATTTTCAAAACATCTGTGGATGTATGAAGGTGTAACCGAATATTTTGCACAGCATTTTCAAGTGTATGAAGGGTTAATTGCTCCTGAAGATTATTATAAAGAAGTCAATAAACAAATATTAATTTCTCAAAATTATTATAATGATGCTATGAGTTTCACTGAAATGAGTGAAAATGTGTTAGACGAACCGTATAAAGAAAACTATGCTAATGTTTACCAAAAAGGTGCTTTAATAGGAATGTGTATTGACATTCTGATGCGAGAAGAAAGCAATGGAAATAGAAGTATGTTGACTTTAATGAAAGAATTATCAAACAAATATGGAGTTGATAAACCGTTTGATGATGAATCACTTATTGATGAAATAGTAGGCATGACCTATCCTTCTATTGGTGAGTTTTTAAATACACATGTAGTAGGAGGTGTACCAATTGATTATAGTGTGTTTTTAGAAAAAATGGGTTTGATTTTTGAAGATAGACAAGTAGAAACAGGATTTATTCAATCTAGTAAAGGGTCTATTTTTGCTGCAGATCAAGAGAAAGGAATTTTATTCTTTTCAGCCAATGTAAAAGATAATAGTTTTTGGGAAGAAAATGGTGTCATTGAAAATGATGTTGTTAAGTCTGTAAACGGAACCGAAGCTACAATAGCCAATGCAAGAGGTATTCTAAGAGCATTGTATGTTGCAGAAGTCGGTGACGATATCACAGTTGTTTTAGATAGACAAGGAGAAGAAATCACTGTTCAAACAAAATTGACACAAGCCTATACAATCAAAAAAGAGATTGTAGAAAATGTAAATGCTACAGCTACACAAGTTAAACTGCGTGAGGCATGGTTAAATAGTGTTTCTAATAAAGAGGAGAAGTCTGATGAAGGTGTTAAATCAGAATAGAGTTTTTTAAAAGCCTTCAAAAACACCTAATCCGAATAGGGCAAAATCATATTTTACGGGATCAGTATGATCTAATTTTCGCAAGGCATTATCTAATTCAGCTAATGCTTTGCCATCATTTTGTTTGCGTTTTAGTAAACCTAATTTGCGAGCTACATTGCCTGAATGTACGTCTAATGGACAAGATAAAAATGAAGGACTAATATTTTTCCATATGCCAAAATCGACACCATTTTGATCTTGACGAATCATCCATCGTAAGTACATGTTAATGCGTTTTGCTGCTGAATTTTTTAATGGGTCGCTAACATGTTTTTGTGTTCTTTGTAAATGCTCAATTTCAAAAAAGTGCACTTTAAATTGATGAATAGCATACTGAAGGGATTGTTCCTTTGCGTGTTTTGAAAACACAGCTTCTAATCCGTCATGGTTTTTGTAAATATGGTTTAAACTTCTAATAAACTGAATGAAATCGTAACCATTGAAGGTGCGATGTACAAAGTCTGTTAGTTTTTCTATATCTGATTCTTGATGATTCACAACAAAATCATAAGGTGATTGTTCTAAAAGCTGCATCATTTTATGAGCATTGTTAATGATGCTTTTTCGATTTCCCCAAGCAATCGTAGCTGTTAAAAAACCAGCAATTTCAATATCTTCTTTTTTAGAATACTGATGAGGTATTTGTATAGGATCGCTCTCAATAAACCGAGGATGATTGTATTGTTCGACTTTTGTATCAAGAAATTCTTTGAGTTCTTTTTTAGAGAGTTTTAAAGTGTTTGCCAAAATAGTAATGTTACTTTACAGCAATCATGCTAATTTCAACATTGACAAATTTTGGAAGATTAGCTACTTCAACCGTTTCGCGAGCAGGAGCAGAGTTTGTATCAAAATATTTAGCATAGACTTCATTTATTTGAGAGAAGTTATGCATATTACTTATAAATATTGATGTTTTAATTACATTTTCAAAAGTCATTTGAGCAGCTTCTAAAACAGCTTTTAGATTTTCCATGACTTGTTTAGTTTCAGTTTGTATAGAATCCATGACAAGCTCCCCAGTTTCAGCATTCAAAGCAATTTGACCTGAAGTATATAATGTGTTTCCTGTTAAAACCGCTTGGTTGTATGGTCCAATTGGAGCAGGAGCTTTTGGTGTGTTTATGATTGTTTTCAAAATTGAATAGGTTTTGTATGAATATAGAGTTTGAATTTAGTTTGTTATTCTTTAAATAACTCTTTGATGAATATTTCTATGTTCCTTTTATTAATTTTTACTAATTTTGGTTGAACTACAAAATAACAATTTTTCACACAATAATAAGTTTATTACAACATGTTTGTTTTTTTTTTCAGACCTGATTAAAGTGTTTATTGGTGATTTAGCAAATGTGCGTTAAGTTATATTGTAACGCCTCTGGCCAATATAATTCAAGAAAATATAAATTAAGTCAAAAGAAAAAATAAGACACTTCTATGAAAGATTTTATTGTGGGACGCTTAAAAAGCTTAAAATTTGCGATCAAAGGATGCTTTTTGTTAATCACAACAGAGCACAGTGTAATGGTGCAAACAAGTTTGTTTTCTATGATTGTGTTTTTAGGGTTTTATTTTGATATTTCTAAGCAAGATTGGATTAATCAAACACTAGCTATGGCTTTGGTTTTAGGTATAGAAAGTCTAAATACAGCTGTAGAAAAAATAGCCGATTTTATTCATCCAGATTACCATGAACGTATTGGCTTTATTAAAGATATTGCTGCAGGAGCTGTAACTTTTGCTGTACTTGGAGCAATTACAATCTTAATATTTATCTATTCACCTTATTTTTTATAGCAATACGTTTTAATTATTTTTTTATTCCTAATAATTCATCAATTGTATTTGCTGTAACTGAGTGATAATTTGCTCGTGACTTCTCGTAAATTGCCAAGGCTTCTTTTGTTTTGCCATTTTTTTCAAAAGCTTTAAATAATGTGCTTACATACCAGCGTCTACCAACTCTAATTAAAAAATCTTCAATGTTTTGATCTACATTATTACCATGATAATCAAAGTTAATGGCTTGTTCAAACCAAACCATAGCAATATGTGAATTGGTAGCACTACTTAAATCAAATGCCTTATCAAAACGAGCCATGTCTTCTGTAGTCATCGTTTTTGGAAAGTTTCTAATAAAATGAACCCACTCTAATGTGGTCCAATCTTTTGTAATTGATGTGTCAATAGTGTCATGCTCTAAAAACTGTTGTAAGGCTTTTTCGGTATTAGCAAATTTGTCAGACTTAATTATGGCTTGATTAGAAGGTATGCCAGGTTTGTAAATCCATTCTTCAGTATTAAATGTCACATTGTTTGGTTCTAAAAGATTTACATTTAAATAATTTAGAAATTTTTCAGTAGTAATAGTAGAAAACGCATGGGTTTTAAAATAGTCTTTTAAGAATACATCAAATTTATCGCGACCTACAGTTTCTTCTAAGGTTCTTAAAAATAAATAGCCTTTATCATAAGCAATGCTATTCATACCATCATCTGGGTTTTTCCCTTTTAAATCTAGCTTCAGTTGAGTTCTATTAGGTTCGTCTTTAAAACTTTCAATTTCGTCATCTAAATCTTGTCTGCCTATTAAAGCAATCATGTTAGCTCTATCTTTTCCGTAAAGAGCTTCCATGATTCGTATTTCAAAATAGACTGTGAAGCCTTCATTTAACCAGAAATCATTCCAAGTAGCATTTGTTACTAAATTTCCTGACCACGAATGTGCTAATTCATGAGCAATTAATGATGTTAAGCTTTTGTCACCTGCAATAACAGTTGGAGTTGCAAATGTTAAACGCGGATTTTCCATGCCGCCAAACGGAAAACTAGGAGGCAAGACAATGACATCAAATTGTTCCCAATCGTAATCACCATATAAATTTTCGGCAGCAACGACCATTTTTTCCATATCAGAAAATTCAAAAAAAGCTTTATCTATCATTGATTTTTCAGCATAAACTCCTGTGCGTTCACTTACAGCTTTGTATTCAATATCTCCAACAGCAAGTGCCATCAAGTATGGAGAAATAGGCTGTTTCATTTTAAAGGAATAGACACCATTTGCTGATTTTGTTTTTGGATTTTCAGCACTCATAACTGCCATCAATTCTTTAGGGACTTTGACTGTAGCATTATACGTAATACGAATTTGTGGACTGTCTTGAATAGGAATCCATGTTCGAGTTAAAATAGCTTGCCCTTGTGTAAATAAAAACGGATGATTTTTATCTGCTGTTTGTTGAGGATTTAACCATTGTAAGGCTTCGGTTTTATCGGTTGTTCTATAACTAACGGTTATTGTTTTGGTCGTGTTTTCTATATCAATAGTTAACGCTTGTCCTAGCTGTTTATCAAATTCTCCTAGCTCAAAAGTAGTTTCTTTCCCGTCTGCTTCAACCTTATCTATTTCTAGAAATTTTGTGTCTAATATGATTTTATTAGCATTATGATTTTCAATGGTATAAGTAGCTTTTCCGCTTATAACTTCTGTATCAAAATTGACATCTATATTTAAGTTTAAATGTTTTATTGCAGATGTATTTGGTTTAGCGAATGAATGCAATTCTTCAGCATAAGTCATAACCTGTTTTTCTTTTTTAGTTTCAGTCTGACAACTAAAAACAAGTAATAAAAGGGATAGTTTAAAAAAAGTGGCTTTTTTTGTAATAGTCATTGATATAGATGTTAAATTAATCTTGGAATACTTGTCCTCTATGAGGTTTTAGAGCATCTCTAATGGGTTTCATGTCTTGCTCATCTACAACCATAAAGGCAATGGCATGCATGTCATTCAAGGCATTAAAACCAGTGATGCTTATATTTAATTTTTGAATTGCAATATATTCTTTTAAATGAATAGTATGGTGCTCTGCAGTTTTTAATGCGTGAGGACCACGAAAATCCCAAATAAGTTTTAGTTTACGCATTGGCTACTGAAGTTCCGTTTTCTGCAAAATTCTTGAAATCTTGCATGTATTTTAAAGATTGTTTTTTAAATGCTTTTGGCATTAAAAAAAGCATAATTCTCATTGGAAAATTAAGAGGCGTGAATTCATTAATTGCAGTCCATTTGGTAAACCCATCTGAAGTTTCCGAAAAATAATTAGTTTGAATGTTATTCATGCCTTTAGTGGCATATGTAGCACAAAACTCGTTTGGAAAATCACTTTTGGTAATTGTTTCTATAATTTCCATACGACGTTTGTCATATTTAAAATTGAGTTTTAATTTTGAGCCTAAATCTCCTGGATTACCCGAAAGATGTTCGGTAGACTGCAGTCCTCTTTGCCAATGTTTCAAATTGTCGATGTTATTCATTTTTTTTACAAATACATCAAGATGGACTTTAACTATTATTTCTGTAGTATAAAGCATTATGAGGGGTAATTTGCTTTAAATATACTGTCTTTTTTAAAATTTATGCAGAGATTGCGTATTTTCAATCTTCATTTTAGTTCATTGGTATCTAAAATCGGTTTATCGTATTACAACCTTTATTGTTTTCGTAAAATTTGTACCATCAATACGAATAAAATATAATTGATGGTTGTTTAAGTCTAATGGTGTGCGAAAGTTGTTTGATTCGCTTTTGGTTGTTATAGTCTTAATTTTTTGTCCTAAAATATCAAATACATTTACTTTTAAATCGCCTATGTAATTAGTTACAGCTAATGTGTTGTTTATGACTTTTACAGTCGTTTTAGGGTCAAAATCTTCAAGATTTAAAGTGTTTTCGTATTCAAAATAGGAAGTAAAGGTATAGTCTGATCCACCAATATTCCCACCGACAATATCAGTACCAAAAGCTTCATCTGATGTAAATCCATTATCTGCGTTTAAGTAAACACCAATAAATTTAAAACCTCCTGTAGAAGTTAAAGCTAGTTCTGCCCAATCAACTTCAAATGTAAAAGAAGTAGCATTTGACATTGTTAATGTAGATTCTAAAGACTGAACAAACTGTAATTCTCCATTATTAACAGTGCCAAAAGGAGGAATAGCCCATAAGCCTCCAAAATCTGTATTAATAGCTAGAGCATAATCGGTTTCAAAACCAGCAGGGAAATTTAATACAGATGCATTGTCACCAGTACTTGAAATAGCTCTTCTTAAAGGATCATTTTGATCGTTAACATCACTATCAATTACAGATCTTCCACCAGTTGTAGAATCGATATAAAAAACTAAAGCATCAAAGAATTCTCCTGATCCTCTTGTCACTTCAAAAGTTAGTGTTGTGCCATCATCATTAATTGTCATAGTTCCAGGGCCAATAACGCCTCCAAATCCTGTATTCCCATTGCCATTATAAGTAGATTGAGCAAACGAAAGACAAATAGTAAAACTAAATAAGAATGCTAAGTAATTTTTCATCATATTTATAGATTGATTTTAATAAAAATAAGGATAAACAAAATGGCTTGTGATATTAAATACGAACTATAACGTTTTCATGTTGATAACTTATGGTTTTTATGCCTTATTGAACTCTTAAATAATAGGCTTTTTTTAGATACTAAAGATAATATTAGTACGTTTAAAAAAAGCATCTTGTTAAATGTGCGAATTGTGTTATTTTTGCTGAAGTTTAATACATTCGTATTCTATTTTAATTCATAATTTAAAAACAATGAAACAAATTATTACTGCTATTTTCTTTTGTTTATCAATAACTGCTTTCGCACAAATTGATAAAGATGATGTCTTATTTACTGTTGATGATGAGCCTGTGATGGCTTCTGAATTTGTTAGAGTTTATAGCAAGAATTTAGATCTAGTGAAAGATGAATCACAAAAAGATATTGATGCTTATCTCGAACTTTTTGTCAATTATCAATTAAAAGTTAAAGAAGCCAAACGTTTAGAACTTGATAAAGACGCAAGTTATATCAAAGAGTTTTCTAATTATAAATCGCAATTAACAAAGAATTTCATGTCTGATAGTAAAGTGACTGAAACTTTAGTTAAAGAAGCGTATGATAGATCTACTATGGATATTAAGGCTTCACATGTTCTGATTAGAATTGATGAAAATGAAAAAGATACAACAGAGGTATACAACCGATTGATAAAATTACGTGATCGTATTTTAACTGAAGGTTATGCCGCAGTTCAAAAAGAAGTGCATAATGGAAAAACTGTTTTTGCAGAAGATTTAGGCTATTTTTCAGCATTTAAAATGGTATATCCTTTTGAAACAGCTGCCTTTAATACAAATGTTGGTGAGGTTTCAATGCCATTTAGAACTCGTTTTGGATTTCATATTGTTAATGTTCTGGATAAGCGTCCATCATTAGGAGAAGTAACTGTCGCACATATTATGGTGGCAAATAATCAAAAAGATAGTTTACTTAATCCTGAAACACGTATTAAAGAGATTTATAAAAAATTACAACAAGGAGAAAAATTCGAGTCCCTAGCGAAACAGTTTTCAGACGATAAAAGTACTTCTGGTAAAGGTGGACAGTTATCACCATTTACTGGAGGACAACTTGGTTCTCAGGAATTTGAAGACATGGCTTTCAGTCTTAATAAAAAAGACGAAGTGTCTCAACCTTTTAAAACAGATTTTGGGTGGCATATTGTTAAGCTAATTAACAAGAAAGGAACACAGCCTTATGAGGAAGTAAAAGGTGTTTTTGAAAATAAAGTTAAGCGTGACTCACGTTCACAATTAATTAATTCTGCCTTAGCAAACCAATTAAATAAGAAATATCAAGTTGCAGATAATAATGAAGCATTATTATATTTTGAAAGTATAATTAATGACAGTTATTTTAAGCAAGCTTGGACAGTTCCTGTAGATATAGAAAAGGAAAAAACATTTATGACAATTGGGACTAGAACAATTACATATGGTGATTTTGCTCAGCATTTATTTAAAAATCAACGTAGCTATGCTAATAAAAAAGTGAAAGCAGACATTCTTGTTAATGGTGTTTATAATAAATACAAAGAAGATCAAATCATATTATATCATAAAGATAATTTAGAGTTTGAGAATGAAGATTTTGCTTATGTTTTAAAAGAATACAGAGATGGCTTATTGTTATTTGACCTTATGGAAAAGCAAGTTTGGAATGCAGCCTCTAAAGATACGGTTGGCTTAAAAGCATTTTACGAAAGCCATAAGAGTGATTATGTTTGGGAAGATAGAGTTGATGCAGTAATCTTAACTTCAGCGCATGAGAAAATGATTAAAAAAGCAATTAAACTATTAAATAAAGGAGAATCTGTTGACGCTATTAAAGCAAAACTGAATAAAGATGAAGTACAAAATATTATTTCTACTAATGGTGTTTTTGAATTTGGAGATCAAACTTTACCAAAAGATTTTGAATTCATAAAAGGGATTTCAAAAATATACACACACCATGATGCATTCCATGTTGTCGTTGTTAATTCGGTATTGCTAAAGGGTTCAAAAACACTTGATGAAGCTAGAGGAAGAGTGGTGAGTGATTACCAAAATCAAATTGAAACTGATTGGATTAAATCCCTTAATGAGCGCTACGCCGTAAAAGTGAATAAAAAAGTTCTTAAGAAGGTGAAATCAGAAATACTAAACTAGTTGTTAAGAAAATATTTTATAATCATACTTTGTTCGGTTGGACTGTCATCTTGTAATTTTTTTAAAACAACAGATGATAGAATTCCTGTGGCTAGAGTGAATGATTCTTATCTGTATGTAGAGGATCTCAAAGCGCTTGTAGCTGAAGGTACTTCAAAAGAAGATAGCATGTTTGTTGTAAATGGTTTCATCAATCGTTGGGCAACACAATTACTACTTGTTGATGGAGCAGAACGCAACCTTTCAGAAAGTAAGCAAGAGAATTACGAAAGACTTGTAAATCAATATAAAAAAGATTTATATACAAAAGCATACCTCGAAGCTTTAGTTAAAAAAAGTATTGATACAGTAATAAGTGATGCCGAAGCACAACAAGTGTATGAAGCAAATAAAGAAACATTTAAACTCAATGAAGAGTTGGTAAGGTTTAGATACCTTACAATTCCTAAGAACGCTATTAATGAAGACGTTATTAGAGAGCGGTTTAAACGATTTAATAACGAAGATAAGAAATACTTAGATTCTATTTCCGTTCAATTTAAATCTTATTCACTTAACGATTCCTTATGGATACAGTCTTCTCAGATTGTAAATAAAATTTCTGCAGTAAACTCGGAAAATAAAAAAGAACTGTTAAAAAAATCTAATTTTATACAACTCAAAGATTCATTAGACCTATATTTGGTGCAAATTAAAGATGTTTTATATCAGAACGATACAGCACCTTTAGACTATGTGAAATCTACTGTCGATCAAATAATTATCAATAAAAGAAAACTAGAGCTCATTAAAAAGCTTGAAACAGATATTACCAAAGATGCTATTAAAAATAAACAATTTGAAATTTATAAATAACACAAAACTAGCTATTGCGATAGCTTTAATTCTATGCGCGCAAGTGGTTGTAGCTCAAGAAATTATAGAAGACGAAGTTATTGAGTCTAAAACACAAAAAGATAACGTTAAAGGAAGTGATCGAGTAAAAATTGATGGCGTTGCTGCTGTAATTGGAGACTTTGTAGTTCTTGATTCTGATGTAGATAAAGAATTTATCCAACTTCAGGCCAGAGGTGTTTCTACAGCAGATATCACTCGTTGCCAATTATTTGGTAAGTTATTAGAAGATAAACTGTATGCGCATCATGCCATTCAAGATAGTATTCCAATTAATGAATTAGAAATACGTTCGAATATAGAACAACAAATTAATGCGTTCTTAGAAACTAAAGGAGGAACAATGGAAGAACTTCTTGCGTTTTATAATAAAGATAGTGAGCAAAGTTTACGTGACGAAATGTTTGAGCTTAATAAAAACTCAAAATTAGCAGGAGATATGCAACGTAAAATTGTTTCAGAAATTGAAGTTACTCCTGAAGAAGTTAGAGAGTACTTTAATACAATTCCTGAAGAAGAGCGTCCAGTTTTTGGAACTGAATTAAAAGTAGCTCAAATTGTTGTTATTCCTGAAATATCTGAAGTAGAAAAACAAAAAGTTATTGATAGGCTTAAAGAATTTAAAGCAGATGTCATAGAAAATGGTGCTAGCTTCACAACTAAAGCAGTGTTTTATTCAGATGATATTCCATCTCGTAAAGATGGTGGTAAGTACACTTTAAATAAAAAACGTCCTCGAATGGTGAAAGAGTTTCGTGATGTGGCTTTTTCTTTGCAAGAAGGTGAAATATCAGATCCTTTTGAAACCGATTTTGGATATCATATTATATTATTAGAAAAGGTTAGAGGTCAAGATTATGTTGTAAGACATATTTTATTAAGACCTAAAGTTACTGAAGAAGCTAAAGCTGAAGCTAAAGATAAAATTAATAAAATTAGAGATCGTATTGTTGCAGGAGAACTCACGTTTGCTGATGCTGCAAAAGAATTTAGTGACGAAAAGGAAACTAAAAATGATGGTGGACAATTAATCAATCCATATACACAAGATTTTAATTTTGAATTGACTAAAATGGATCCAGAATTATATGGACAAATTCAAGATTTGAAAGATAATGAAGTGAGTCTAGTACTAACAGATCAAGATAGAGTAAACGATGTGAAGTATAAATTACTTATGGTCACTGATCGAATAGATGAACACAAAGCTAATTTTGCAAAAGATTACTTGAAAATTAAAAACTTAACACTTCAGGATAAGCAAATTCAAGAAATTGCAAAATGGCAAGAAGAAAAAATTAATGATACTTACATCAAGATTAATGGAGACTATAGAGATTGTGAGTTTACAAGTAATTGGTTGAAAAAAGAAAAAAAATAAGTATGTCTGACGTTGCCGCAATAGAACAATTTGTAAGAAAGTATAATGCCTTAAAAACTGAAGTAGCCAAAGTTATTGTTGGTCAGGATGAGGTTGTTAATCAAATACTAATTTCAATTTTTTCAGGAGGACATTCTTTGTTAATAGGTGTTCCAGGTCTAGCAAAAACCTTAATGGTTAATACTATTGCGCAAGCTCTTGGCTTAGATTTTAAACGTATTCAATTTACTCCAGATTTAATGCCTAGCGATATTTTAGGTAGTGAGATTTTAGACGAAAGCAGACATTTTAAATTTATAAAAGGACCAATATTTGCTAACATTATCTTAGCAGATGAAATCAACAGAACACCACCAAAAACGCAAGCAGCTTTATTAGAAGCCATGCAAGAACGTGTTGTAACTGTTGCTGGTCATCAATACAAACTAAATTTGCCCTATTTTGTTTTAGCAACTCAAAATCCAATTGAACAAGAAGGAACTTATCCGTTGCCAGAAGCGCAATTAGACCGTTTTATGTTTGCTATCAATTTAGAATATCCTTCATTTGATGAAGAAGTTCAGGTTGTTAAGGCAACTACAACTGATGTGAAAGCTACTGTAAATTCGTTATTTACTGCAGAAGAAATTATTGGTTTTCAAAATGTGATTCGTCGTATTCCAGTAGCAGATAATGTTATTGAATATGCTGTTAAAATGGTAAGTAAAACAAGACCTAAAGCAGATACAGCTTCAGATTTAGTAAAAGAGTTTGTAGATTGGGGAGCTGGACCAAGAGCGTCACAAAACCTAATTTTAGCATCTAAAACGCATGCAGCTATAAACGGTAAGTTTTCTCCAGATATTGAAAACGTTCAAGCCGTTGCTCAAGGGATTCTTCGCCATAGAATTATCAAAAACTACAAAGCAGAAGCCGAAGGCATTACAGATGAACAAATCGTTAAGAGTTTGTTTTAGTAACTTTTACTTTTCGTTGTTATTTTGAAATCGCTTTACTGATATTTCTGATGTCTTTACTTGAAACATTATATGATTTCTTTTCTGCGGAATAAATTATAGCTCCAGTAGCGCTGTTAATGATTGAAAGAATTTGATGTTCATTAAATTGTGTGTGCATGAGATAGTAAAATTCTTCACCACTTAATATTTTGTCATTAAGTTTATCATAAGATAACATTTCAAAGTTGTAGTCATAATCTTTAAATAATTCTTCTGGTGTTTCAATCTTTTTTAGAACTGCAGTAAATTTATTTACTCGTTTTAAGATCCATTCTGGAGCAAATAGTGTTTGATCTTTTAAAAGTTCTATGTTGGATTCATCAATGACTTTTTCTTCCAAATCTAAAGTTCTCCTTTCAGTTAAGCCTTTGTTTAGTATTTGAAAATAATTTTTTATAAAGCCTAGTTGAAAATTATAAAAGTCAGGTTCATCCATAAGATCTTTAGCTTTTTTTTCTTGATATGCTGGTTGCATTCGATATCTATGGTGCATACTTTGCGTAAAACAGACGTCTGCTAGTTTAAGAACATCTGGCTTTTTCTTTCCTTTTTTATTGACAATCACATCATAGTATGCTATTAATTCAAACTTATAAGCAAACCATGAACTTACTGTTCTTGTAGTTCTACCTTGTTCTTGTCGTTGCATACTGTAACCAGTATCATGTATTCTAATAATAGTGTTTCCTTTTTCCATTAAACTATATTCATCGTAATCTTCTGCAGAAATAAAAACAATATCATTATAAGTCCAAACATCTGTTATGATATTTTTTGTGGCTTCAAAGTTTAAAGACTCAGGTACAATGAAGTAGCTAGTTGTGTTTTCTAGAAAATCAAAATATTTTTCATGAATACCTCTTATGTAAAGATTTGTAGGAGAAACAGAGCGACCAATGCTCACTTGAGCAGTTGCATTGTAAATTATAAAGAATAAAATAGTAAAAAGAGAAGCTTTAGTCATTTTGTTTTCAATTAGATAGTCTTTCAAGTATATAAAAAAAATAACGGACACACAAGTTATAATGATGATAAGAGTAATTCGTTCAAATCGTTTTAAGAAAAACTATTGTATAACACGCTTCCATTTTTAATTTTTAATAGTATCTTAATTTCCTCTAAGCAATTAATAAAAATATAGACATTGATTAGCCCAAAAAGCATGTTTCAAAACCTTAAAGACGATAAATTATTTTGGATACGCTTTTTTGCTTTTTTTGCGTTCCTTATACCAATGCTAGTGTCTCCTAAAATTTGGTTTTCCGAACGTTTATTTCCATTGATTTCTTTTTTTGAAGGCATTCCAGTTCCAAATTTAACTTTTGATTGCATACTAATAGCTCTTTTTTTGTTGAGTTTCTTAGGCTTTATTTTTAAACCGAATTGGAAATTCAACATTCTTATAATTGGGATTTATACCTTTTGGACACTGTTAGATCAGAATAGAATTCAGCCATTTTATTTTGAAATTATATTTATGGTCTTCGCATTGACGCAGTTTAATAACAATCCGAAACGCGTGAAACAATGCATTCTCCTAATCCTTGTTGGTACTTATTTTTGGAGTGGTATGCATAAATTTAATGATCTCTTTTTTGAAAAATGGGCAAACGGACTTACCAAACGGATTCCTTTTGTTCCAGAATGGATGCGATTAGCATTTACGTATGCAGTTCCATTTTTAGAAGCCTCGTTTGGAGCCTTTTTGATCTTTCCTAAAACAAGAAAACTAGGAATATGGCTAATCACAATAATGCATGCTATTATTTTGACGACGTTTATAAAAGGTGGTTATGGCTACATTGTGTTTCCTATGTCCATGTTTAATGTGTTTGTGTTGTTTTATTTGTTTTATAAATCATCGTTTTCAGTTAAAGATTTATTTGTTGTGAAACATCCACAATCCATCGCATTATTCCTTATTGCTATTGTGTTTCCGTTTTTGAATTTTTTAGGTTTTTATGACCATATTTTGGCGTTTAGTTATTTTTCAGGGAAACCGAAGTATTGTAAGATTCATTTTAATAATCCGAAAGATCTTGAAGCACTTCCAAAGCATATAAGACAAAATGTAAAACAAGAGGCTGAAGATTATTATATCGATTTAAACGATTGGTCTGGAAGAACGATTGGTGTTATTGTATATCCTGAAGAACGAGTGTATGAAAAAGTTAAAAATTATGTTGATACGTATCTTGAAACGCCTAATACGACTTTAGAATATTACTAGTTCAAGATGAATTTTAAGTCCGTTTTCAAGCGTTCAACATCTTCCTTAATTAAGACATTGTAAAACCCTCTAATCTGCTGTTTTTGGTCTACTAAAGCCACAAAACTACTATGATAAAAATCTGAACCATCTTCATTAGGTTTGAAATTCGTCATATAACTCGCTGCTTGTTGTTTGGTTTGTTCTTCTGAAGCACTTATAAATTGCCATTTGCTAGCAGGAATACCTGTGGCTTCAGCATATGTTTTTAAAACAGGAATAGAGTCATGTTTTGGATCAATAGTGTGTGAGATAAACATAACATTTTTAGCTTCTGAAAATTCTTCAGCAATTGAAATTAATTCTGTTCGCATTGGTGGACAAATACTTGGGCAACGTGTGAAAAAGAAATTGGCAATACAAATTTTGTCTTGTAAGTCTTCCGTAGTAAAAGAATCTCCTAACTGATTTGTGAATCCTTCGTAAGTAATTGTGTAGTAGTCTTTTTGTCCTGAAGCATCAATTTTATAACTTAAAATTGGTAACTTTTCCGAAGATGTATTGCAACTGAAAAACACTGTAAATATTGACCATACTAAAAGTTTGAGGCTTTTCAAGGTTGATATGATTTTAGTTTTTCATCCATTTCTTTATCATATAAAAACACAAACATACTCGCCATCATATCTTGATCTATTTTGGTTGTGTTATTTGTTTCAAGTACCAATTCATACTTGTGATCAGGATATAACATAATACCTTCAATACTTGAAAAGTAAGACACGCTTTTAAGTCCGATTTTATCTGCATAATTCTCAGCTTTAGACACAAATAGAGTTGAATCTGCTGTTTTGTCTCGCAAAGCTAAAGTTTCAGCAAAAGGATGTAAATGCGTTGCAATATGATGCATCGTCGTACTATCTTTTAACTGAAGTTGATGTGTAATATCATAACGATACGTGTTCTTTCCAGGGAAAATAACCCAATGACCAGATAGCGATTCGCCTTTGTCATTTTTGTACGAATGATTTTTAGTTTCAACAGGTAAACACATATTTGGACTATTATCTGTTGGACCTTGAAATGGGGTTTCAGAATCGTAAGGTAACATCACAAATACGGTTTTACTCATTAGAGGTTTCATTTGTTTGCTATGTGGTTTGAAACCTAAAATGACTTCATGTTTTATATCAAATGGATCACCTTTTATATTGTGATTTAAAGACTGTGTTGCTAGTAATAAATTTTCATTCGTAAAAACAGGGAACCCAAAGCCTTCAGGAAATTGATAACGTTCAATACCATTACTCAATGAGGTTAAACGCGGATATTGTTCGCCAATTCTATGATCTAGCTGCCATCTCGAGTAATGTTCACCTTCGTATAAATCAATATTTGTGTGACAGATATAGTCGTTTGAAAGTTGATCGACTTCATTTGTGCTTAATGCTTTTGTTTCAAATGAGGTTAACCAAACCAATTCATTTTTAGTGTCGTTAAGTTGAAATGAACGTACAACTTTTGGACCTTCCATTGACTTGTAGATGTTATCAATCACTAACGTTGGAGTAATTAAACGAATAGAAGAATCATTTGATTGAATATTCCAGCGTTCATCTACAATGCCTAAACCATGGTAAAACTTGGTCTTTACAATCGCTTTATGCCTATTTGGAAGTTTTAAATAATAGATACCACCAACAATAGTTAATAAAACTATGAACAACAATGTATATTTTAGTATTTTGGACTTCATTTTGAGTTTACTACCTAAACAAAACTAAGGCTTTTTTTGATGAGAATAGATTATGAAAAACGAATTTTTGGCTTAGATCTTATGAGAGCTATTGCTATTATTATGGTCATGTGCTCACATACGCTTTGGATCGTTCCTGAAATGAGAGGAATTACTAGAAAATTGTTTAGTGTTTGGGGAATTTTAGGTGTCGATGTTTTTTTTGTATTAAGTGGTTTTTTAATTGGAAGAATCTTATACAAGATGTATGTGTCTAGCGAGTTTACGTTTAAAGACGTGACCTATTTTTGGGTGAGACGTTGGTTTAGAACCTTGCCTAATTACTATCTGACATTGTTTATAAATATTCTTGTGTTTATTTATATAGGACATCAATTGCCTGATAAACTATGGAAATATGGTTTTTTTCTACATAATTTTAGTACAGAATTACCTTGGTTTTATCCTGAATCATGGAGTTTGTCGGTTGAAGAATTTGCCTATATTTTAGGACCTTTAGTATTGTATTTAGTTTTGTTTTTCAGAAAAACGACATCTCGACCTCGATTATTTCTAGAAGTGACGCTTTCTATTTTAGTGTTGTTTATTATAAGTAAGTTGATGTATAATCATGAGGAAACCGTTCGTCATATGAGACATTGGACTCTTAATGTGAAATCGATTGTAATTTATAGAATTGATGCTATTTATTATGGTGTTTTGGCTGCTTATGTTTCAGTAGTAAAACCTAAATTTTGGCATAACATAAGATACGTAGCATGTGCATTTGGTGTGTTGACTCTAATAAGTATGAATTTTTTAATTCCAATAAAAGGATGGTTTATTACAGATTATCCTCAATTTTGGAATGTTTGGTACTTTATAATTAAATCGTTGGCTATTGCTTGTACATTACCATTATTAAGTATAATTAAATCAGCACCAAAATCCATTAGAATACCAATTACCTATATTAGTGTTTTATCTTATGCGATTTATGTTTTTCATTATTCAATAATCATGCAGCTGATGAAATATCTAATTCCTTCGGAACCAATGGAAGGTTTAGATTTAGTAATTTACCTATTAGTTTATGTGCTCATAACATTTGTTGTATCGTATATGGTGTATCGTTTATATGAAAAACCAATGACAGATTTAAGAGATTCTTCTACAATAAAAAAGTACTTTAAGTAACGGTTATTGTTAATTTGATATTTTACACTATGTAAAAATGATGATAATGAAATTTTTACCTATAAAAATTAGTATTTGTTGATTTATATTCAACGTTAAACACATTTTATTGCATATTTTAAAATCTGACTAAAAATTTGTAATTTTGCAGTCCTTGACATCAAGGAAAATAAACAAATATTCACCTTTATTAATTACACATATGGCATTTGATATTGACATGATTAAAAAGGTTTATTCTAATATGGCTGAGCGCGTTGATGCTGCTCGTGATATCGTTGGTAAACCACTTACACTTTCAGAAAAGATTTTATATTCACACCTTTGGGATGGAGCACCAAATAAAGCCTTCACTAGAGGTAAAGATTATGTAGATTTTGCTCCAGATAGAGTAGCATGTCAAGATGCAACAGCTCAAATGGCATTGTTGCAGTTTATGCAAGCTGGTAAAACAAAAGTAGGCGTTCCAACTACTGTGCATTGTGATCACTTGATTCAAGCAAAAAATGGGGCGACTTCAGATTTACAACATGCAATCAATACAAGCAATGAAGTATTTAATTTCTTAGAGTCTGTTTCTAATAAATACGGAATTGGTTTTTGGAAACCAGGAGCAGGAATTATTCATCAAGTGGTTTTAGAAAACTATGCATTTCCAGGAGGAATGATGATTGGTACAGATTCTCATACAGTAAATGCTGGTGGATTAGGAATGGTTGCCATTGGAGTTGGAGGAGCTGATGCTGTAGATGTTATGGCTGGAATGGCTTGGGAATTAAAATTCCCAAAATTAATTGGAGTTAGATTAACTGGGAAATTATCTGGTTGGACAGCACCTAAAGATGTAATTTTAAGAGTTGCCGATATTCTAACTGTAAAAGGAGGAACTGGAGCAATCGTAGAATATTTTGGTCCTGGAGCTACAGCAATGTCTTGTACAGGAAAAGGAACTATTTGTAATATGGGAGCCGAAATTGGAGCAACAACTTCAACATTTGGTTACGACGAATCTATGGAACGTTATTTACGTTCTACAGATAGAGCAGATGTTGCTGATGCAGCTAACCAAATTAAAGCGTATTTAACAGGTGATGCTGAAGTATATGCAAATCCTGAACAATATTTTGATCAGGTAATAGATATTAATCTTTCTGAATTAGGTCCTTTACTAAACGGTCCTTTTACTCCAGATTTATCTACAGCAGTTGGCTCAGAAATGACTGAAAAAGCGAAAGCTAATGATTGGCCAATTAAAGTAGAATGGGGTTTAATTGGGTCGTGTACCAATTCATCTTATGAAGATTTATCTCGTGCATCTTCAGTTGCACAACAAGCTTTAGATAAAGGCGTGAAAATGAAATCTGAACTAGGAATTAATCCAGGTTCAGAACAAGTACGTTATACAGCTGAACGTGACGGAATTCTTCAAATTTTTGAAAAATTAGATGCTAAGATTTTTACGAATGCTTGTGGACCTTGTATTGGTCAATGGGCTCGTTATGAAGATCCTAAAAATGCACCTAAGAATAGTATTGTGCATTCGTTTAACAGAAACTTTGCAAAACGTGCTGACGGAAACCCAAACACGCATGCATTTGTTGCGTCTCCAGAATTAACTGCTGCAATTGCACTAGCTGGTCGCTTAGATTTTAATCCGATGACTGATGCCTTAATCAATGAAAATGGAGAAGAAGTGATGCTAGATGAACCAACAGGATGGGAATTACCACCTAAAGGTTTTGAAGTAAAAGACAATGGTTATTTAGCTCCTATGGCTGATGGAAGTGGTGTTGAAATTATCGTAGCTTCAGATTCTGAAAGATTACAATTATTAACTCCGTTTGAACCTATAGGAAACGATATTTCAGGAGCCAAATTGTTAATTAAAGCGTTTGGAAAATGTACTACAGATCACATTTCTATGGCTGGACCATGGTTGCGTTTTAGAGGACATTTAGATAATATTTCTAATAACTGTTTGATTGGAGCTGTTAATGCCTTCGGAAAGAAAACAAACTTTGTTAAAAATCAATTAACTGGTGATTTTGGAGGTGTTCCAGATACAGCCAGAGCATATAAAGCAGCAGGAGTTAAATCTATAGTAGTTGGAGATCATAACTATGGCGAAGGCTCATCTCGTGAGCATGCTGCAATGGAGCCTAGACATTTAGGTGTTGTAGCTGTAATCGTAAAGTCTTTTGCACGTATCCATGAAACAAACCTTAAAAAACAAGGTATGTTAGGATTAACATTTGCAAATGAAAGTGATTATGATTTAATACAAGAAGACGATACGTTTAACTTCTTAGATTTAAATGAATTTGCTCCAGGTAAGCAATTAACAATCGAAATTGTTCATGCAGACGGAAGTAAAGACACCATTAAAGTAAATCATACATACAATCAGGCACAAATTGATTGGTACAATGAAGGTTCTGCTTTAAATAAAATTAAAAGAGAAAATGCAGCTTAATTAATGTATTCTTAAATAAAAAAAAGCTCTTGAGGATATCCTAAAGAGCTTTTTTTATGATAACATTGTAAGTAGTACTACTTTAAAACGACTTTCTATGTAACTAACAATAAAATATGCTACATGCAATCCATCTGGTTTTTTGATGATGTCAATTTATTTAAGGTGCTTTGTCCTCATAAATTCAAGGCTTACAAAAAAGAGCATGACTTTGATGCTTACAAAAAGAAGGATTACATCTACTTTGAAGAGGATTCTGCAAATAAAGTGTATCTCATCGAAAAAGGAAAAGTTAAGATTGGTTACTACAACGATAATGGAGATGAAATAGTAAAAGCTATTTTATCAAAAGGCGAGTTGTTTGGAGAGAAAGCTATTTTAGGTGATAATGTTAGAGACGAATTTGCGCAGTCTATAGATAATTCTACATCAATTTGTCCTATAGGAGTCACAACGTTGCATGAATTAATGCGAGATAATCAAACCTTTAGTTTTAAAATCTATAAGTTTATCGGATTCAAATTTAAAAAATTAGAGCGTAGACTTCAACTTCTATTATTTAAAGACACTAAAACAAGATTGGTTGAATTTCTAGATGAACTTTGTACTGATTATGGTTATGATTGTCCGAAAACTGGCGATCATGTGATTAAGCATCCATACACGCAAAAAGATATTGCTTCATTAATTGGTACATCAAGACCAACTTTAAATATTCTTCTAAATGAACTCAGAGAAGAAAATTACATTAATTTTAATGGTAAAGTGATTAGGATTTTAAAAAAATCTGCTTAGTGTTAGCTAGCTAACATTTTATGATCACTACAAGCTATAATTTTGAAGTATTAAATAACTTTAAAATTATATATGATGATTAAAAAAATGTTTTTAGCAGTTTTGGCTCTTGGTCTTATAGCCACTTCATGCAGTAGTGATGACGATAACACAAGTAATGTTTCTACAAATTCAAACTTAACTTTAAACCTTTCGGGTTTAGAGGCTTTAGGAGATGATTTTGTTTATGAAGGATGGATTATTGTAGATGGATCACCAGTTTCAACAGGAACGTTCACGAGTGTTGATTTTCCTCAGACCTTTTCAGTAAATACTTCAGCTTTAAATAGTGCAACAACATTTGTACTTTCAATTGAGCCTGCTGTCGATTTAGATCCAGCTCCAGCTGCAACAAAAATTTTAGCAGGTGATTTTTCGGGAACTTCTGCAAATGTAAATTCGGAAGGTATAGTTGGTGATTTTAGTATTTCAACGGGAACCTATATTTTGGCAACTCCTACAGATATGGATGATACAAATGAAGAAAGTGGAGTATGGTTTTTAGACAACTCAAGTGGAACAGGAGTGGCAGGATTAGATTTACCAACATTAACCGAAGGATGGAAATATGAAGGTTGGGCTGTAATAAATGGAACACCAATTAGTACAGGAACATTTATTGATCCAGCTGCTGCAGATGAAAATGCTGCAACTTCAATATTTAAAGGTGATGTAGGAAATGGCCCAGGATATCCTGGAGAAGATTTTTTACAAAATGCACCAGCTGGAATGACATTTCCAACAGATTTAAGAGGTGCAACAATTGTAATTTCTGTTGAACCAAGTCCAGATAATAGTCCGATGCCTTTTACCTTAAAGCCTTTAGCTCATATGGTTCCTGCTACAGCAATGACACATACAGCTATTTCTATGGAAATGGGACCAGTTGCAATAATTTCAGGATCTGTAACAAGAAATTAATCTGAGATATAATAAACGAAAACATTTAATGTTTTGTTGTTAGATTTGAAACGTATTATCGACTATGGTAATGCGTTTCTATTTTTTAACAATTATGACAAAATCTAAAAAATCAAAAATTTATAATCTTCTATTTTTTATTGCAATTGCATTATTAATTATTCCACAGACAAGACAATCTATACAAGTATTTTTAAATAAAGGAATAGCTTTCATTGTAAAACCTTCAGTAATTGATGATTCTGAGCGTGAAGTACTTTCAAATTATAATTGGGTGTTAAGAGATATTTCTGAAACTGATTTTGATTTTAATACAGCTAAAGGAAAAGTCGTGGTCATAAACTTTTGGGCAACTTGGTGTCCACCATGTATTGCCGAAATGCCTAGTCTAGATTTGCTTTATCAGAACTACAAAAACAATGATGATGTTGTCTTTCTATTTGTATCGAATGAAAAGATTTCAGTAATTAAAAAGTTTATGTCTGAAAAGGAATTTTCGTTTAATGTATATCAATCCTTAACCGAATATCCTAATGAGTTTGATGTGACATCAATTCCGAGAACTTTTGTGATTGATAAAAAAGGAAAAATTGTAATCGATAAATCTGGTGCTGCTGATTGGAATAGTGAGCATGTGACATCAACGATTGATGCGTTACTTAAAGCGTTTTAAAAAAGGCTTTAATAAATGACCATGAAAATAAAGACCACATAATTTTCATATCATCTAAAAAAGTCGATTCTTCATCTAAAAATCGAAACATGGTTTGAACGGAATTTTTACTATAAAACTGTTCAAAAATCCATTCGCCTTTATGATTTTCATCTTTGAGAACCTTTAGAAATACTTTGTCGTAAAATTGATATTTACTCTTAAATAGATGGCCAGAAGGCGTTTTGTTGGATTTTATATTTTCAATAATTTTGGCGACTTTTTTTTCTGTATGCTTAAAGGAATAACCAGTTGATCCTTTTACCCAACCACCTCCAGTTCCAATTTTGGTAACTTTTTGTGTATTGAATTTAGAGAAGTTATAATTGGTCATTGGAATTTGACCAGCTTCAGTTTTAATAATAGAGTAGTTGTTAATTTGAAGATACTCTTTTATATACGTTTTAATATAGCTGTCATAAGTAGTTTTATCAACTATAGTTTCAGTGAAATATGTGAATTCTACTAATGCTTCCGTTTTTGAAAAAGGCAAGACATACATAAATGTTGTTTGATTGTCATCTTTCAAACGATAATCCATCATGACGACTTTAGAATCATCAAAAGATTCGTCTTTAGTCTTGATAATCCAACCTTTAAAATGCTGAATGATTGAAATGCTAGAGTCTTTTTCAATTAAAAATTCGCCAGGAATACGACTGTCAAAAACGTGAGTAGCCGAATACGTATTTTTATCTGTGGAAACTAAAACTGTTTCGTGTTCTTTAACCGAAAGGACTTTTTCAGTTATAAAATGAATGTTTCCTTTTTTACTGAGTTGAGTTTTAGCAGAAGTATAGAAATCGATGGCTCTAATAGTACGATATATGTACGGATTGAGTTTTAAATTGATGCTTTTATTTGAAGTAGCTATAGAAGCTTTTTTCCAAGATTTATGAATGATAGAATCCCATTGAGAAGAACCTGTTTCCCAAAAACTCCACGTTTTATCATTCGTGTTTTTTTCTGATGGATCAATGAGTGCGATTTGCTTATCATTGAAATAGGAATCTTCAGAAAGTTTTAAAGCCAGTTGAAAACCAGCCAAACCATTTCCAACGATGATATAATCGAAATGGGAACTTTCCGTCATAAACAAAAGATTATTTTTTGAAATATTTGAAAGGTACGAATAACATTCCGAAGCATTCGCCATCACCTTTACCTAAGTGTTTGTGATGCATTTTATGAGCGCGTCTGACGCCTTTTGCATACCAATTGTTTGCATTTCTAAAAATCTTGAAACGTTGATGAATAAAGATGTCATGAACTAGAAAGTAAGTCGCTCCATAAGCCATGATACCAAGAGCAATAGGTAAACAATACCAAATGTCTTCATAGCTCCATAAGTAAAAACAAGTCATACTTACAATGGCATAAAAAATAAAAAAGGCATCATTACGTTCAAACCAACTATCATGGTCTTTGTGGTGGTGATCTTTATGTAAACTCCATAGAAAACCATGCATTATGTATTTATGAGTAAACCACGCCATAAATTCCATGATGGCAAAGACACCTAAAAAAACAACAATCCACAATACAGTATGCATACGATTATAATAGATTTAATTGATATTTGACATAACTTCTTGTAAGCAATTCAAACTTCTTATAGTTAGGCACTCTAATTCGAGTTGATTTTATATCTAGAGCAGGAGTTTTCTTTAATTTTTTCAATAGTTGACTATAATATCTATAGGCCATAAATACACCAAATTTAGCTTCAATTGGTAAATTTTTGATGCCTTGAAGTCCCTTAGCGAAGTCACTTTCGATATCATTAATAATTCTTTTTTTAGAATCTTCGTCTAAGTGATTTAAATCTGTATTTGGAAAATAAGTTCTACTTAAACCTTCAAAATCTGCTTTTAAATCTCTTAAGAAATTTACTTTCTGAAAGGCAGAACCCAAACTCATTGCAGAATTTTTAAGCGCATCATATTTTTCTTGATTTCCTTTTACAAACACTTTTAAGCACATTAATCCAACTACATCAGCAGAGCCATAAATATAGTCTTTATATTCAGCATCTGTGAGGTAATTTTGTTTGTGTAAGTCAAGACGCATACTCTTCATAAAAGCATCTACCATGCTTTTGTCTATAGCATATTTGTGATAGGTTTCTTGAAAGGAATTTAAAATAGGATTTAAACTAATTTTATGTTCCAATGCTAATTCTAAATCATTTGAGAAATTATTGAATAATAACTCTTTATCATAATCATGGAAACTATCTACTATCTCATCTGCAAATCGTACGAATCCATAAATATTGTAAATATCTTGACGAATTGAGTTAGACAACATTTTAGTTGCTAGAGAAAACGACGTGCTGTAAGATTTAGTAACAACCTTACTGCAGTGATGTGAAACGGTATCAAAAATGGCCTTCATAATTAGTTGCTGTGGTATTTGTTAATGAGTTCTGCTACTAGTTTTCCCGAAATTAGTGCTGGTGGAACTCCTGGTCCAGGAACCGTTAGTTGTCCTGTAAAATACAGGTTGTTTACTTTTTTACTTTTTAATTTAGGTCTTAAAAAGGCAGTTTGAGAAAGCGTATTTGCCATTCCGTAAGCATTTCCTTTATAAGAATTATAATCTTTTATAAAATCCTTAATACAGAAAGACTCTTTAAAGATAATATTATTTTTAATGTTTTGTCCTGTTAGTTTTTCATAACGTGACATGATAATATCGAAATATTGAGACCTTAATTGGTCTGTGTCTTCAATTCCTGGAGCAATTGGAATTAAGAAAAACCCTGTTTCATTTCCATTAGGTGCCATTGATGTATCGGTTACAGATGGAAAATTAGCATAAAACAAAGGGTCTTTTGGCCATTGAGGATTATCATAAATTTCTTCTGCATGTGTTTCAAAATTTGTATCAAAAAACAAATTGTGATGTTCTATGTTTTCAAGTTTTTTGTCAAAACCAACATAAAATAGGAGAGAAGAAGGCGCAAAGGTTTTTTTGCTCCAATATGCTTCAGAATACTGACGGTATTTTTGATCTAATAAGGTTTCAGAATGGTGGTAATCTGCTCCACTTAGCACAACATCAAACTGTTTGAGTTCTCCATTGATAATTATAGATGTTGCTGTTTTGTTTTGTACTATGATTTTTTCAGCAGGACTATCAGTATGTATATTAACTCCTAAACTTGTGGCAAGTGACGTCATTGCTTTAATCACTTCATACATACCTCCTTTAGGATGCCAAGTTCCTAATCCAAAATCGGCATAATTCATAAAATTATAAAAGGAAGGTGTTTTACTAGGTTTAGCGCCTAAAAATAAGACAGGAAATTCAAGTGTAGAAATTAGCTTTGGATTTTTAAAGTTTTTTCTAACATCACTACTAATTGTTTTGAAGAATTGATCGACACGAAGTGCAGTTTCTGGAGTTATTAATTCAAATGGGGAAATTCCAGGTTTTAATACAACTTTATTTATGGCTATTTTATAATTAGTAGCAGCTTTGTCGATAAACTTTCTTAGTGGTTTTGAGCTTCCAGATTCAATACGTTCAAATTCAGTACATATTTTATCTAGAGTATCTCCTATCGTAATGATTTCGTCTTTAAAAAATATTTTATATGCTGGACTAAGCTTATCAAGCTGATAATAATCTGATGTAGATTTACCGAAATCACCAAAGAATTTTTCAAAGACATCAGGCATCCAATACCAACTCGGACCGATATCAAAGGTAAACCCTTCTTTTTTTAATTGCCTACAGCGTCCACCAATAGTATTATTTTTTTCAAAAATAGACACGTCATAACCGCTTTTAGCTAAATAGCATGAAGCTGATAAAGCTGAAAATCCAGATCCAATTATTGCAAGACATTTTTTCATTGTTTAACAAATTTACAAAAAAGTTAAACAACTTTAGTCTTTCTAATCAAATTTTAGAGTTTTTTAACTAAATCTTCAATTGTTTTAAACGGAATAATTTGTTTTGGTAATGAAGTTAAATCAATTTCATCTAATCTTCTGCCTAATATCCATAATTTTATTGAATCTTTAATAAGAAGTTTGCTATTGAAGTCATTAATGTAGTCTACAAAGTCTTCTTTTTCAGGTTTAATAGTGAAGTAGGAAACAAAAGTGATATCATCATAATGAGAAAGTAGATCTTTAAGACTTTCAATTGGAACGCTTTGTCCAAGAAAAATTGCTTGATGCCCTTTAGAAATTATTTCATAATTAATCATCATTAACCCTAATTCATGAACTTCATTGTCAGGAAGGTATAAAACAAATATTTTATTGGTATTTACCTGATTTTGAGATTGAATCATCTCAATGTTTATTAGAATTTTTTGTCGAATTAGTGATGTTAGAAAATGTTCGTGAGCAGGAGTAATGGTATCTGTTTGCCAAAGCATTCCAATTTCAGAGAGAAGAGGAATTAAATCTTGATAAAAAATCTCAGTGAATGATTTTTCTTGTATTAAGTTCTCATAGGTGTCATAAAATAATTTTTGGTCAAAATTTAACATCGACAATTTAAGAGTATCAATTGCATGATTATTAGTGGTATCATTTTGCGCAATTCGTTTTACAAGCTTAGGTATGTCATTGCTATCTAGTGAGGCTATTTTAGATATCTTATAACCATTATTGTTCAGGTAACTTATGTTTAGTAGCTTCTGTAAATTCACTAAACTATAATATCTAATGTTTGTATCTGTTCTTTCAGGTTGAAGAAGATTATATCTTTTTTCCCATATTCTAATTGTATGAGCTTTAATACCTGTTAGATTTTCTAAGTCTTTAATACTAAAGACACTTTTAATATTGTTCATTTTTAATTTAAAAAAGTTAAACAAAAATAAACTTTTTTTTAATAGTGAATCAAAACTTGTATTTAATTTATGATTTTAGAATATTCTAAAGGATAAGAAGAAAGTAAAAAGTGCGCACGAGAAGATTCGAACTTCCACGGACTAATGTCCACTAACCCCTCAAGCTAGCGCGTCTACCAATTCCGCCACGTGCGCATTATTTCAGTAAAGATAAAAAAAAAGTTAAGCGAATGCTTAACCTTTTTTTTGTTGTGACCAGTCTGGGGCTCGAACCCAGGACCCTCTCCTTAAAAGGGAGATGCTCTACCAACTGAGCTAACTGGTCATTGTGTCTCTGTAACGAGGGTGCAAATATAAAACGTTTAATTAATAATCCAAACGTATTATTAGAATTTTTTTTGTTTTTTTGTTGTCTTAATACTTATGTTTTTAATAATCAATTTATAACAGTTTTATGACACTCATTTTAATTGGATATATGGGCTGCGGAAAGTCATCAGTAGGCGTGAAATTATCAGAAATTTTAAATTATGATTTTATAGATTTTGACACATATATTGAAAAAAGGGTAAATATGAAGGTTAAAGATATTTTTAAAACTAAGGGGGAAGTTTTTTTTAGGAAACAAGAAAGTCTTTATTTAAAAGAAGTTCTTAAAAAAAGAAACACAATAGTTGCTTTAGGAGGTGGAACACCCTGTTATGGTAATAATTTGAATGTTATTAAAAAAGAAAAACATTCTAAAATGATTTATCTTAAATCTTCTATTTTAAATCTTACAGAGCGATTATTTATTGAAAAATCTAGCAGACCTCTAATTTCACATTTAAAGACCAAAGATGATTTATTAGAATTTATTGGTAAGCATTTATTTGAAAGAGCTCCTATTTATGAGCAAGCAGATATAACTATTAAAACAGATTCATTATCTGTAGATGAAGTTGTTGAGTCTATTTTACTTCGGTTATATTAAGTAAGCTTCAAATTGTTTACCAGATAATATTACTTCTACATGTTCGTTTAAAGATGTTGATAATGAAATACCTTTAAAATCTGCCTTAACAGGGTATTTTTTATGATTTCTATTTACCAATACAGCAGTTTTAAATTGTTTTAAAGGAACATCTAAAAAATGTTTTACACCATATATAAGGGTGCTTCCTGAGTTTAAAACGTCATCAATTAACACCAAAGATTTGTCAGTGTAGTCCTCTTTGCTAAGAGAAGTCGTGATTTCCAATAGTGGATTTTTTTTATCGATAATGACTTTACAAAGTATAGGTTTTACCTCTGATATCTTTTCAAGATTTTTCTTTAATTTTTTTGCTAACAAAAAGCCGTTTTCTTGAACTCCAGCTAAAATAATCTCTTCTTCGTAGACATTACTTTCATAAATTTGGTAAGCAATACGTCTTATTTTATGCTGAATTTCTTGGTGATTGAGTATTATGTTTTTTGTAATGCTCATACTAGTTTATGATTTCTTCAAAGATAAAAAAGAGTTTCTTAATGCTTGTTTAAATTTCAGATATCTTCTTCAGGAGTTTCATAAAAGTCATCGATATCTCTTCGATCTTTTTTTGTTGGTCTACCAACGCCTTTTTTTCTATAATAATCTTTTGAATATTTGAGTAAATTTTGAGCCTCAAAAGCTTCTTTTGGAGTGATATCTTTTCTGTAGAGATCTACTAATTTTGCGCCAACTCTACTTTCAGGTAAGTCATTGACAATAATAATATAATTGATTTGATCTTTACGTAATTCAATTTTATCACTTGCATAAACATCTCTACTAGGTTTAACGACTTGGCCATTTACTTTTACGTGCCCTTTTTTACATGCATTTGTAGCAATGCTTCTAGTCTTAAAATATCTAATACTCCAAAGGTATTTATCTACTCGCATATTAAAGTTGTAAAAATGGCGTTAATTGTTTGATGCAAAAATATATATTATTGTATCTTGCGCCTTAAAAATAAGCAATATTGTATCATTAAAAATAGTTCTTAATATTTTGAATGATTGTTTAAAGAAAAAACCTAATTATGACTTTTAGAAATCTAATTGTAATTTTATTAGTATTAACTATATCAATAGTAGCATGTAGTCCAGATGATTCAAGTAGTTCATCTTTTCAAGCTAGAGACAGAGCTGAGCAACAAATAACAGATAAGGAGCTTCTGTTAGATTACTTAAGTACTCATTATTATAATTCTTCACTGTTTGAGACGCCAGGTAATTATACTTATGAAGATATTGTTATCCATGAATTAGAATCTGAAGATGGAGTATATGAAGATTTACCAGATCCCGATAATAATACTTTGTTGATTGATGCAGTTGAAACATTTACTACCGAATTTAGGGGTGTTGAATATGAATATTACACCTTGAAACTTAATCAAGGAGGAGGAAACGCTCCAAATTCATCAGATTCTGTAAATATTAATTATTATGGAAGTTTACTTGATGGAGAAAATTTTGACAGTACTGTTAATGCTGTAAGTTTAGATCTCCTTACTCTTATTCAGGCTTGGCGAGTTATTTTGCCGGATTTTGGTACTGCTTCAAATATTATAGATAATGGAGATGGTACATTTTCATATAATAATTACGGATTAGGAGTTATGTTTGTCCCTTCTGGCTTAGCTTATTTTAGTTCACCACCTTTAGGTGTTTCATTATATGAAAATCTTATATTTAAGTTTGAATTATATACAACTGAAACAAATGACCATGACAATGATTTAGTATTATCTTATATAGAAGATTTAAATCAAAACGGAGATGTTTTTGATGATGATACAGATGGAGATGGGTTTCCAAATTACTTTGATTCAGACGATGATGGTGACGGTGTATTAACGCGATATGAAGATCTTGATAATGATGGAGATCCTACAAACGATGATACTGATGGAGATGGTATTCCTAACTATTTAGATTCAAGTACATCAATTTCAAATCAAGATGATAATTAATAAAAAAAAGCCGCAATTAGCGGCTTTTTTTATATGTTTAAAATTAATATTAAAGAGCAATAGATAAACTAAGTATTAATTGATCAGGTCTTGTGTCAATTCTACTTACTAGTCCAGTGCCTAGATTGTCGTCAATAAATATTGCTTCATTATTACTAAAGCCTCTTTCGTATCTTAAATCAATTCCAATCTTTTTAAGATTTAAAGCAATTCCAAGGTTTAATCCTAAAGAGAAGTCATTTTCAACATCGTTAATATCAATTCCATCAAATTCTGTATGTAATATGTATTGTAATGATGGTCCTACAAAAACACTCAATTGTCCAAGAATTTTTGTACCAACTAATATAGGTGCATCTATTTTTTTCATAGAGAAGTCGTTACTATCATAACTACTTTTGGTCGCTGTGTAAATTAATTCAGGTTTGACGTAAAACCGATTTCCAATTTTTCCAAAAACACCAATATGATAACCAATATTTCTATCGGGATTTTCAGCATTATCACCAATAGCTTCAAAATAATTACCATTGGAATTATAATTTAAGCCTCCTTTAATACCAAATGAAGTTCCGTTTTGTGCATTACCATTAAAGCATAATAACGCTAATACAAATGTGCTAATAATTAAGTTTTGCATAATCTTCGTTTTTTGTGATTTTGATGTTTGTTATTAAAAACGTTAACTAATGAAAATTATTTCTTTTTCTGATAATGACCTAGTTAAATTTTAAGTATAAACAAAAAAATCTAGCCGATTATAGCTAGATTTTAAGATTATATTGTACTAAAGTGCTATTTTTTTTTAAATACTTTTTCTGAAGCGTTTACAATAGCATTGGCATTAAGGCCATATTTATGCATCAATTGTTCTGGTGTTCCAGATTCTCCAAAGGTGTCATTAGTAGCCACAAACTCTTGAGGTGTTGGATGGTGTTGTGCTAATATTCTAGCTACGCTTTCTCCTAAACCACCTAAATAGTTGTGTTCTTCAGCGGTAACAATACAACCTGTTTTAGCAACTGAATCTAAAATAGCTTTATCATCTAGAGGTTTGATTGTGTGAATATTGATTACTTCAGCAGAAATTCCTTTGGCATTTAATTCTTTGGCGGCTTCAAGAGCTTCCCAAACTAAATGACCTGTAGCAACGATCGTAACATCATTACCTTCCGTTAAACGAATTGCTTTACCAATTTCAAACGTTTGATCTTCAGGAGTAAAATTAGCTACTTTTGGTCTTCCAAAACGTAAATATACTGGCCCATGATGTTCTGCAATAGCAATAGTTGCTGCTTTAGTTTGATTGTAATCACAAGTATTAATTACAGTCATTCCTGGTAACATTTTCATTAAACCAATATCTTCAAGAATTTGGTGTGTAGCACCATCTTCTCCTAAAGTTAATCCTGCATGAGATGCACAGATTTTTACATTTTTATCAGAATAAGCAACACTTTGTCTAATTTGATCATAGACACGACCGGTAGAAAAGTTAGCAAATGTACCTGTAAAAGGAATTTTTCCGCCAATAGTCATACCTGCAGCTAAACCAATCATATTGGCTTCAGCGATTCCTACTTGAAAAAAACGTTCGGGATGGTTGGCTTTAAAATCATCCATCTTAAGCGATCCAATTAAATCGGCACAAAGTGCAACTACATTTTCATTGGTTTTTCCTAATTCTGTTAATCCAGCTCCAAAACCTGAACGTGTATCTTTATTTCCTGTATTTGTATATGTTTTCATTGTCTTTTTTGATTGAGGATTAATAATCTCCTAAAGTTTCAGGATTTTGAACTAATCCAATTTCTAATTGTTCATCATTAGGAGCTTTTCCGTGCCAAGCGTGTGTATGCATCATAAAGTCAACACCATTACCCATTACTGTTTTTAATAAAACACAAACTGGTTTTCCTTTTCCTGTCAACGATTTTGCTTCAGCCATTCCTTTTAAGATTGCATCGATATCATTTCCTTTTTCAATATCAACAACAGTCCAACCAAAAGCTTCAAATTTAGCTCTAAGGCTTCCCATAGGCAAAACGACATCTGTAGAACCATCAATTTGTTGGCCGTTTAAATCAATAGTAGAAATAATGTTATCTACATTGTTTCCAGCAGCATACATAATACCTTCCCAGTTTTGACCTTCTTGTAATTCACCATCGCCATGTAAGCTATAAACCAAATGTTTATCTCCATTTAGTTTTTTTGTTTGTGCAGCACCTAATGCGACACTAAATCCTTGTCCCAAAGATCCTGAAGCAACACGAATACCAGGTAAGCCTTCGTGAGTTGTAGGATGGCCTTGTAATCTAGAATTAATTAATCGGAATGTATTCAATTCTTCTACAGGGAAATATCCTGATCTAGCAAGAACACTATAAAAAACAGGAGAGATATGACCATTTGAAAGGAAGAAAAGGTCTTCACCAATTCCATCCATATCAAACGTGTCTTTTCGATCCATAATATCTTGATAAAGTGCGACGAAAAATTCTGCACATCCTAAAGAACCACCAGGATGACCTGAGTTTACTTTGTGAACCATTCGTAAAATGTCTCTACGAACTTGAGTTGTGAAATCTTGTAATTGTTGTGTGTTTGGCATATAAATAGTGTGAGTAATTTAAGCATCAAAAATAAAGTTTTCATAAGCCTAATCAAAAATTGAAACAAGGCACTTATTAACGATTTTACTCACTTGCTAACAATTTAAAACAATGAATCTGTGTTTTAAGTTTTTGCTAGTATAATTTTATTAAATGTTTAAGAGCATAATACATCTAGATAATTATCTTTGCTCACTGATGAAAATACGTTATGAATTTTGAATTAAAAGCTAGTGATCCTCAAAGTAAAGCTAGAGCAGGAGTAGTTACTACAGGTCATGGTAAGATAGAAACACCTATATTTATGCCTGTTGGTACAGTAGCTTCTGTTAAAGGAGTGCACCAACGTGAGCTTAAAAATGATATCAATCCAGATATTATTTTAGGAAACACGTACCATTTGTATTTAAGACCTCAGACACCTATTTTAGAAAAAGCTGGTGGTTTGCATAAATTTATGAATTGGGACAGAAACATTTTAACCGATTCTGGTGGATATCAAGTATATTCATTATCTGCAAATAGAAAAATTAAGGAAGAAGGTGTGAAGTTTAAATCCCATATTGATGGAAGTTATCATGTATTTACACCTGAGAATGTGATGGAAATTCAGCGTAGTATTGGAGCAGATATTATTATGGCTTTTGATGAATGTACACCTTATCCATGTGATTATAATTATGCAAAACGTTCTATGCATATGACACATCGTTGGCTTGAACGTTGTTTAAAGCATCTAGATAAAACACCTTTCAAGTATGATTATGAGCAAACATTTTTTCCTATTGTTCAAGGAAGTACTTATAAAGATTTAAGACAGCAATCTGCAGAATATATCGCAAATGCAGGAGCTCAAGGAAACGCAATAGGAGGCTTATCTGTTGGAGAACCAGCTGAAGAAATGTATGCCATGACAGATGTAGTTTGTGAAATTTTGCCTTGGGACAAACCTCGCTATTTAATGGGAGTTGGAACACCTATAAATATTTTAGAAAATATAGCATTAGGCGTTGACATGTTTGATTGTGTAATGCCAACTCGTAATGCTAGAAATGGGATGTTATTTACAGCTCATGGAAGCATCAATATTAAAAACCTAAAATGGGCAGATGATTTTTCACCTATTGATGAGATGGGAATCACGTTTGTAGATACCGAATATAGTAAAGCTTACTTACGTCATTTATTTACTGTAAATGAATTATTAGGAAAGCAAATTGCGACTATTCATAACCTCGGATTTTATATGTGGTTGGTAAGAGAAGCGAGAAAGCATATCTTAGCAGGAGATTTTAGAACATGGAAAGATAAAATGGTTAAACAAATGGATAAGCGCCTATAATGCTCAAAATACTTGATTGGTACATATTAAAACGCTATTTATTCACATTTTTGATGATGTTGCTTCTGTTTATTCCTATTGGAATTACAGTGAACCTCGCAGAAAAAATTGGAAAAATATTAGAACGTGAAGTTCCTTTTCCTGCAGTGGCACAATACTATTTAGATTTTACCATTTATTTTGCGAATCTACTATTTCCTATATTTTTATTTCTATCTGTAATATGGTTTACGTCTAAGTTAGCTAATAATACAGAGATTGTCGCCTTTTTAAGTTCTGGAGTATCTTTTACACGGTTTTTAAGACCTTATTTAATTGGAGCAACAATTGTTGCTGCTTTTGCTTTAGTACTTGGGTTGTATCTGGCTCCAAAAGCAAGTAAAGGGTTTAATACGTTTAAATATAAATATTTGAAGAGTAACAAAAATATTGTTCAAACTCAAAATATTTATAGACAAATAAATGATAACGATTTTATTTATGTAAGTAGCTTTAATCCAAAATCAAAGCGAGGAAACAATTTTACTCTTGAACATTTTAATGGTAATAAATTGGAGTATAAAATTTCTGCTAATTCTATCACATATATAGATACTATTTATAGACTTACTAACTATGAAAAAAGAACGGTAGGATCTCATGGAGATATTATTGAAACAATGAGAAGAAAAGACACCTTATTTGCTTTTGATGTGGACGATTTAACACCTGTTGAATATATTGCAGAAACACTTCAGTATGGAGAACTTAATAGATTTATTGAAAAAGAAAAGAAAAGAGGTTCCTCAAATATTGGTCGTTATGAAGTTGTAAAATATAAGAAATGGAGTTTGCCTGTTTCAGTATTTATATTAACAATTATTGCTGTTGCTGTATCTTCAGTTAAGCGAAGAGGAGGAATGGGCGTTAATTTAGCCTTCGGAATTACAATCGCTATGGCTTACGTGTTTTTTGATAAAGTCTTTGGTGTGATGGCAGAGCAATCTGATTTTTCACCAATCATTGCTGTGTGGTTCCCTAACTTGGTTTTTGGTATATTAGCAGGATATTTGTTACACAATGCCAAACGCTAAAACTAAGAATTATCTTCATCTTCATCTTTTAGTATTTATTGCTGGATTTACTGCTGTTTTAGGAGAATTAATCACTATTGGCTCTTCAGCATTAGTCTGGTATCGTATGTTAATTGCTGGAATTTTAATGTATGGATATATTAAAATTATCAAATTAAAAATTAGAGTAAATACAAAGACCAAACTTAAATTTTTTGTAGCAGGAATTATCATTGCTCTTCATTGGATTACTTTTTTTGAAGCCATTAATCAATCCAATGTATCTATCACTTTAGCTATGTTTTCTACTGGAGCATTTTTTGCATCTTTAATAGAACCATTAATTTATAAACGACGTATTATTTGGTATGAAATTATTTTCGGAATTATTGTTGTTATTGGTGTGTTTCTAATAACACAAAGTGAAATTAAATACATTAATGGGATTGTCTTAGGAATAATTTCAGCCTTATTTTCAACATTATTTGCAGTCATTAATGGACGATTTATTGAAGTGCACCAAGCAACTGTTATTTCATTTTATGAATTTATAAGTGGTGTTGTATTCTTAACACTTTTCATTCTCTTATTTCAAGGAGGGTTTAGTTTAGAGTTTTTTAATCTTAGTACTTCTGATTGGATTTATCTTTTAATATTAGCCTCTATCTGTACAGCTTATGCATTTATTGGATCGGTTGATGTAATGCGATTAATTAGTCCTTACACAGTGATTTTAACCTATAATTTAGAACCTATATATGGTGTTGTTTTAGCTATCTTATTGTTTCCAGAGACAGAAATAATGAGTGCTCAATTTTATTACGGAGCTATTTTAATACTCTTAACAGTCCTTATGGATGCCTTTTTGAAAAACTTTAAACGTAAAAAGAAAGTATCTTCAATACTTGATAAAACTGTCTAAAGTTTGTCATAGTACTATGATATTGATTATTTTTGTTAAACCTAAAATCGAACTTATCTTTCGAGTGCTTACAATCTAAAAAATATGTAGTTTTGTACGCTAACTAAAATTAAACAATTGTTTGAATGGAATATTTAGAATTTGAACTTCCTATAAAAGAGTTGCAGGATCAACTTTCAAAATGTGAAATCATTGGAGAGGAAAGTGATGTTGATGTCACTGAAACATGCAAGAAAATTGAAAAAAAATTAGTTGAAACTAAAAAGGAAATTTATAAAAACCTTACAGCTTGGCAACGTGTACAGTTGTCTCGTCATCCTAATAGACCTTATACTTTAGATCATATAAATGCGCTTTGTGGTGATTCATTTTTAGAACTTCATGGTGATAGAAATGTTAAAGATGACAAAGCCATGATTGGTGGTTTGGGCAAAATTGGAGATCAGACTTATATGTTTATTGGTCAACAAAAAGGATATAATACCAAAACAAGGCAATTTAGAAATTTTGGGATGTCTAATCCTGAAGGTTATCGTAAAGCTTTACGTTTAATGAAATCTGCTGAAAAATTTGGAATTCCTGTTGTAACTCTAATAGATACTCCAGGTGCATATCCAGGTTTAGAAGCTGAAGAACGCGGACAAGGAGAAGCTATTGCTAGAAACATATTAGAAATGGCTAGACTTAAAGTGCCAATTATTGCTATAGTTATTGGTGAAGGTGCCTCTGGTGGAGCATTAGGTATTGGTGTTGGTGATCGAGTATTAATGTTAGAAAATGCATGGTATTCTGTAATATCACCTGAAAACTGTTCTTCAATATTATGGAGAAGTTGGGACCAAAAAGAACAAGCAGCTGAAGCCTTAAAATTAACGGCTAAAGATGCTAAAAAATTAAAAGTAGTTGATAGTATTATTAAAGAGCCATTAGGTGGTGCTCATACTGATAGAGCAGCTACTTTCTTAGCTGTTAAAAAAGCTATTGAAACAAATTATGAAGAACTAAAAAACTTATCACCAAAAGATATGGTAAACCAACGTATGGAAAAATACTTATCTATGGGAGTTTTTAAAGGCTAAACCTTATAAAATAAAGGATTAAAAAAACTGAAGCTTTAGGTTTCGGTTTTTTTTATCGCTATTAACAATATAATCAAGTTATTAACAGTTAAAATGTTGATGACCTGTTAAGATTGAAAAATTAGTAAATTCAGTTTTAGGTCTCAATTGTTTTACATTCGCAATTATGAAACAACCCAATCAAATACAAGGCTACAAGGTCGATAAAAGCACATTAATTAGTTTAGAGAAAGGGAAAATACCTCCTCAAGCTATTGATTTAGAGGAGGTTGTGCTTGGGGCAATGATGATTGACAAGAAGGGTGTTGATGAGGTTATTGATATTCTAAGTACTGATGCTTTTTATAAAGAAGCTCATAAACACATCTTTGAATCTATTTTCAAATTATTTGAAAATAGTGAACCTATCGATTTATTAACCGTTTCTAGCCAATTAAAGAAGGATGCAAAGTTAGATTTGATTGGAGGAGATTTTTACCTTATTTCTCTAACCCAACGAGTGTCATCTTCAGCACATATTGAATTTCACGCTCGTATCATTCTTCAAAAGTATATCCAACGTAGTTTAATTAAAATTTCAAACGAAATTATTGAAGAAGCTTATGATGAAACTAAAGATGTTTTCGATTTATTAGATACCGCTGAAGCTAAACTTTACGAAGTGACCCAAGGTAATGTTAAGAAATCTACAGAAACTGCACAAAGTTTGGTAATTCAAGCAAAAAAGAAAATTGAAGAGATTTCTAATAAAGAGGGAATGAGTGGTATTCCTACTGGATTCACAAAATTAGATAGGCTAACTTCTGGATGGCAGCCAAGTGATTTAATTATTATTGCTGCACGTCCTGGTATGGGTAAAACAGCATTAACGTTAACAATGGCTAGAAATATAGCTGTTGATAGTAATATTCCTGTGGCATTTTTCTCATTAGAAATGTCATCTGTACAATTAATTACACGTTTGATTTCTTCTGAAACAAATTTATCTTCAGAGAAATTAAGAACAGGTAAATTAGAAAAACATGAATGGGAACAATTAAACGTTAAAGTAAAAACCTTAGAAAAAGCGCCTCTATTTATTGATGATACGCCTTCATTGTCTATTTTCGATTTACGAGCAAAAGCACGTCGTTTAGCATCACAGTATGGTATTAAAATGATTATGATTGATTACTTGCAGCTAATGACAGCTGGAGGAAGTCAAAAAGGAGGAAATCGTGAACAAGAAATATCAACCATTTCTAGAAACCTTAAAGCTCTTGCAAAAGAATTATCGATTCCAGTAATAGCTCTGTCTCAGTTATCACGTGCTGTTGAAACTCGTGGAGGAAGTAAACGACCTTTATTATCCGATTTACGTGAATCTGGTGCGATTGAGCAAGATGCCGATATTGTAAGTTTTATTTACAGACCAGAATATTATAAAATTGACGAATGGGATGATGATGATCGCTCTCCTACAGAAGGTCAAGGTGAATTTATTGTCGCAAAACATAGAAATGGTGGTTTAGAAAATATTAGATTGAAGTTTATCGGTCACTTAGGTAAGTTTGATAACTTAGATGATTTTGATACGCCTTTTGGTGAATTTCATTCTAAAATGAATGCAGCAAATGACGATACATTTAAACCAGATAATTTTCCATCACCTTCAGATGCTTTTGGTGCGCCTGAAGAAGATGATAATGATGTACCATTTTAAGACTTTTTAAGAGGAGAATACTAACAATTGACTTAAATTTGCTCCTCAGCTAAACATAGAAAAATTGCCTCATGCTAGAAGAAAGACGAACCACTAATACACTCTTATTATTTATAGTAATTCCTTTGGTGTTTTATTTGCTAAAGCTTTTGTCTTTTATATTTATTCCATTAATCTCATCAATGTTTATTGCATTGTTATTTTTACCATTAATGCGTTGGTTGAGTAGAAGAAATGTTCCAAGATTATTAAGTATACTAATTGTAATATCTCTTATTGCTATTGGTGTTTTTATTGGCGTAGAGCTAGTACAGTTATCTAGTAGACAAATTTTATCTAATAATACAGGTTTCTTTGGTAAAGCTGAAGTCAAAATTCATGATTTGATGTTGTATTTACAAGATGAATTTGGAATTGTTTATGATACAAGCAATAACATCTTAGCACAATTTTTCCAGAAAGAAAATATAGGGTCAACCTTTGATTTTATCAGAAAATTTTTGACAAACATAATGATGATTACCTTTTTCACCATTTTATGGCTATCAGAATCTATCAATATGCATAAGGTAATGAACAATACTATTTTAAAGCGAAAACATACCTCAGTAAAAACGTTTATGAAAATAGAAAAAGACCTAATCACATTTATTAAAGTAAAATTTTTAGTGAGCTTGTTAACAGGAATATTTACAGGCCTTGCTTGTGTGTTTTTTGATGTGAGTTTTCCTATTTTTTGGGGACTTTTTGCGTTCTTGATTAATTTTGTTCAAATGGTAGGTTCTTTTATTTCAGTGATATTGTTATCAATATTTGCTTTTGTTGAATTAGATCCAACGAGTACATTATTCTTCTTTATTTTGTCAATTACAGGGGTTCAGGTTTTATTTGGAGCTATTTTAGAACCTATATTTATGGGGAAATCGTTCTCAATAAATGTGATAACAGTGCTTATTATGTTAATGCTTTGGGGTTTTATTTGGGGAATTCCAGGTTTAATTATGGCAATTCCAATTACTGTATTTATTAAAATTATTTTGGAGCAATTCCCAGGAACTAAAGTGATTGCCTCCTTATTGTCAGGGCCAGAACGGTCCATAACTTCGCATAAAAAATAAGCTGATAATTATTGTTTTAAAGTGTCTTTCTAAATCATAACTATTGCTTTTTTGTTAACTAGCTATGCATCTCACAGAAGTAAAACCTAAAACTATATTAAAGCATTTAGTTTGGGACAAATTTTTGAGTATCTTTCGATTATGAAGAAGACATTTGCCCTTATTGTATTTTTATTTATAGCTTTCAATAGTTATGCGTCTTACATTCTAATTCCTATGGATGTCGAAGGTCAGCAAAATCATTTAAAAGCTTATGGTGTTACCTATTGGACTCTTGAAAAACAAGCTAAAGTTAAATGGTTATTAAACTATAAAGGTGGTTCATTTTTATTGCCTGATTCAGAAGAAATTCGTCGTGAATGCACAATTAGAGGTGTAAGTTTTGAAGTTATTTCTAATTCTAAAGCTGAAGAGATCCTTGATTTAATCGCTAGTCCTTCTCAAAATATGGAAGCAGTTGTTTTAGAAAAAGCACCTAAAATTGCAGTGTATTCTCCAAGTGGATTACAACCTTGGGATGATGCTGTAACGATGGTATTGACCTATGCAGAAATTCCGTATGAAACGATTTATGATGAAGAAGTACTAAATGATGGCTTATTATTATATGACTGGTTACACTTGCATCATGAAGATTTTACGGGACAATATGGTAAGTTTTACAGAGCTTATAAATCAGCATCTTGGTATATTCAAGATAAAAAAGAAGCTGAAGCTCTAGCTCTAAAATTAGGTTACAATAAAGTGTCTCAAGAAAAATTAGCTGTGGCTAAAAAAATACGAGATTACGTCGTTGGTGGAGGATTTATGTTTGCCATGTGTAGTGCTACAGATAGTTTCGATATAGCTCTATCTGCCGAAGGTGTTGATATTTGTGAACCTATGTTTGATGGCGATGGAAGTGATCCTAGTTATCAAAGTAAAATTGATTACAATAGAACATTCGCTTTTAAAGATTTTCTTTTAGAACGAAATCCGAATGTATATGAGTTTTCATCAATAGATATGACTGCAAAACGTCGTATTCCTCCAACTACAGATTATTTTTCTTTAATGGAATTCTCAGCAAAATGGGATCCAATTCCATCGATGTTATGTCAAAACCATACGGCTTTGGTAAAAGGGTTTATGGGACAAACAACCTCGTTTACAAGAGAAGAAATTAAATCGAATGTATTGGTCATGGGAGAAAATAAAACTAATGGTGAAGCAAAATACATTCATGGTATCAAAGGAAAAGGCTTCTTTACGTTTTATGGTGGTCATGATCCTGAAGATTATACACACAAAGTTGGAGATCCAAAAACTGAATTAGATTTGCATCCAACTTCTCCAGGATATCGATTAATTTTGAATAATGTTTTGTTTCCTGCAGCAAAAAAGAAGAAACAAAAGACTTAAAAATTATAAAAAACCGATTCAACTATGAGTCGGTTTTTAGTTTTAATGAGCTCCTAAATGGCAACCACAAGCATCACGTGTAAAACTTTGTGTTTCTTCATGCCAAGGAAATGCTTGATTATAATTTGTGTTTTCCCAATAGAATTTTGAACGTTCTTTAGGTTCATTTCCAATTTCATTCATGGTCTCAGTATCATATAAACGACCATTAATCATGGTGTAAATAATGCTTTCAGAGTTTCTGATATCTTCTAACGGATTCTTATCCATGACAATTAAATCAGCAAGTTTACCTTTTTTAAGTGAACCAATATCATGTCCAGCTCCAATATAATTTGCACCATTAATCGTTGCTGCTTTTAAAGCGTCATGATTTGATAATCCACCTTGTTGAAGCATCCATAATTCCCAATGCGCACCAAGACCTTGTAGTTGTCCGTGAGCACCAAGATTTAATTTAACACCAGAATCACTTAACGTTTTAGCAGTTTTAGAAACAAGAATATGTCCATTTTCATATTCTTCATCAGGAACCATAATACGATGTCTTGAACGAGCATCGATTATTCCTCTTGGTGTATATTTTAAAAGTTTTTCATTTTCCCATACATTAGTTTTTTGATACCAATACATTTCACCATTCATTCCACCATAATTTACTATAAGAGTGGGTGTATAGCCAACATTACTGTTTCCCCAAAGTTCAAGAATATCTTTATAAACTGGAGCCACAGGAATATTGTGTTCAACACCTGTATGTCCATCCATAACCATGGTTACATTGTGATAAAAAGTTGATCCACCTTCAGGAACAACAAAAATACCTTCTTCACGAGCCGCTTGTAAAACTTGTTGTCTTTGCTCACGTCTTGGCTGATTATAACTCTTAACTGATAATGCACCAAATGCTTTCGTTCTTCTAATAGATGAACGTGCATCTTCAAGATTATTAATTACTGCTTTAAAATCACCATCAGCTCCATATAAAATAAATCCAGTAGAGTAGAGACGTGGACCAACAATAGACCCGTTTTTTTGTAATTCTGAAAGCGCAAAAACAGTTTCCGAATGTGCTGAAGGATCATGAGCTGTAGTGACACCAAAAGCTAAATTAGCATAAAACTGCCAATGCTTTTGCGTTGTTAATCCATAACGAAAACCTCCAATATGTGCATGTGCATCAACCATTCCTGGCATGATTGTTTTTTCTGTAACATCATAAATTTTAGCATCAGAAGGAATAGAGATGTCTGAAGTATTGCCAATAGCTTCAATTGTGTTGTTATTGATAATAATCGTTCCATTTTCAATAACTTCATCACCTTCCATAGTAATAATTCGAGCGCCTTTTAAAGCAATTTTACCTTGAGGTTTATCGGTTTTTACTTCTAAATTAATTTTAATTCCGTCCTCAACAAGCTCAGTATCTTCTGAAGCTTCAGCTGAATAATACATGTTTCCTAAAGTCCAATGAATCATTTTACTATCTTTTGACCAATGTAAATTGATACCAGCATCTTTTGAAAGTTGAGTGATTGGAACATATTTTGTTTTATCAGTAAAGTCTAGAATTTGACCAGCTTTAGGCATTGGAGCTAAATACACTTTATGTAAATGAACAAAAGCAATCCAATTACCATCAGGACTTGGTACTAGAATGTTTCCGTGTTTTGATTTTACAAGCGTACGTTCATCAAATCCATTGAGATCGACGCTTTTTAATTCTTTAGTTAATGCACCAAAAAATTGACCACCTTTTTGATAGATAATTCTAGAATCCTCTTTATTAAATCTAGGATTATCACCTTCTTTTGTGATTAATTTGGTGTTTGATCCATCAGCTTTCATAATATATAAGCCTGGATTTTTATCAAACGTATGACCTTGTTCATTGTTTCCGTTTTCTTTGCGATAAACAATTAGCTTTCCATTGTGTGAATAAGACGGATTTCTATAAATACCTTTATCCGAAGTTAGTTTTGTAGCGATTCCACCTGTTGATGGAATGGAATATATTGCGCCTAATTTTTCATCATTCCATGTGACATATGTAATAGCCTTTCCGTCAGGAGAGAAGGTAGGTTCAAATTCAAAATCTGTTCCAGTTGTTAAACGTTTTGCTTTTCCGTTAGGTAATTTCTGAGTATATATATAACCTAAAGCATTAAATACTACAGATTTTCCATCAGGAGAAGTTACTGCATGACGAATCACTTTGGCATCAAAAGTTTCAGGAGCTACAGGAGTATCAAATTCAATAGCTTTTGCAATTTTAATTGTCGCATCAACTTGGAATGGAATATCAGATACCTTTAATGTCTTACTATTGATTTTGTTTATTTTTCCTCCAGACCAAATTACAATGTCTTCGTTATTTGGCATCCAGTTGAAGTTTGTATATACTCCAAAGATTGCCCAAGCCTCTTGTTGATCTTTATTCAGGTTATCATAAATTGGCCATTCTTCGCCAGTTTCTAAATTGTGAATATATAAAACCGATTTAGTACGTACACGTTTAACGAAAGCGAGTTTTTTTCCATCTCTAGAAATTTGCGGACGAGCAGCTCCTCCAGGACCACCAGTAATTCTATCGATTTTTCCAGTTTCCATGTTATAGCGATTAATCACATAAATTTGACTGTTTGGATCTTTATTGTATTGAAAGAAACCTCCAGGATACATGTCTTCACTGTAGTATAAAAACTTGCCATCAGGAGATAATGTTGGTTCATTAACATCTTGTTGATCGTTTTTCTTTTTAGTTAATTGAATTCCACTGCCTCCAGTTTTATGATACATCCATAGTTCACCAGCACCAAGTGAGCGGCCAGAACTAAAATGTTTTCTGGCAATAAGATAGTTGCTGTCAGGTGTCCAAACAGCATTATTTAATAATCTGAAGTTTTCTTTTGTGATTTGTTTTGCATCAGAACCATCGCTGTTCATCATCCAAATATTGTCACCACCACCAGCATCACTAGTAAATGAAATGTATTTTCCATTAGGACTAAAACGTGGTTGAATTTCAAAAGCTAAACCTTCTCTTAAAACAGTTGCTTTACCTCCATTGATGTCTACTTTATAAATATCTCCTAAGAGATCAAAAACTATAGATTTTCCATCAGGACTTACATCTAGATTCATCCAGGTTCCTTCAGTTGTAGATAATTTCAAGTCCTTAAAATTCCAATCACCTTCAGGATTTGATACATCCCATGATTTTTTGTCTTCTTTTTCTTGAGAATAGTTATTGAAAGTTAAAGTAAAAAAGAGTAGTGTAAGTAATGTAATACGATTCATTTTTAATATAAATTAATTGGTTTGTAAGATAATTATAAATAATGGAATCGACTGTTAAATTGAATCTGCTAAACTGTAATTTATTACTGTTTAGTATAAAAAAAAACCGACTCATTTCTGAATCGGTTTTTATAAGCGAATTGTTGTTATTATTTAGGCGAAAGCCTTATTTTACTTTGTTTACTATTGCTTCAAAAGCTTCTGGGTTGTTCATTGCTAAATCGGCAAGAACCTTACGGTTTAATTCGATATTATTAGCTTTAAGTTTTCCCATGAACTTTGAATAGCTCATTCCGTGTTGTCTAGCTCCTGCGTTAATACGCATAATCCATAATGAACGGAATGTTCTCTTTTTTACTCGACGGTCTCTGTACGAATATTGCATCGCTTTGTCAACCGCATTTTTTGCTACTGTCCAAACGTTTTTACGTCTTCCGAAGTAACCTTTTGCTTGCTTAAGAACCTTTTTTCTTCTGGCTCTTTTCGCTACTGAATTTACTGATCTTGGCATTTTTTAAATTGTTTTTTTGTAGTAGGCGATCTTTAAAAAGATACTTGCTAAATTGTTTTGCCTAACTCCAGGGTTTATAATTTGTTTTAACCGATTAAAACGAGATTACTTTAAACGTAACATTGTTTTAATATTGTTCTCATCTGCTTTGTGTACCAAAGTGTCATGAGTTAAAGCTAGCTTACGCTTTTTCGATTTCTTTGTCAAAATATGACTCTTGAAAGCGTGCTTTCTTTTAATTTTACCAGTGCCAGTTAGTTTAAAACGTTTCTTAGCACTTGATTTGGTTTTCATTTTAGGCATTGTTCCTATTTTTATTTACGATTCGCTTATTATCTTTAATCCTGAAATTTATTTCAGCATTTTTCTTAATTATTCTAAAATAAAGTAATTCTTTATTTCGGTTTTTTTGGCGCGATGAACATGGTCATACGCTTACCTTCTAATCTTGGCATTTGTTCTACTTTTCCTAAATCTTCAAGATCTTGAGCTAATCTTAAGAGTAAGATTTGACCTTGTTCTTTAAAAACGATTGAACGGCCTTTAAAAAACACAAACGCTTTTAATTTTGCACCATCCTTTAAAAACTTCTCTGCGTGTTTCTTTTTAAATTCGTAATCATGGTCATCAGTTTGAGGACCAAAACGAATTTCTTTAATAGTCACTTTTGAAGCTTTCGCTTTAAGGACTTTCTCACGTTTCTTCTGTTCGTAAAGAAACTTCTTATAGTCCATGACTTTACATACAGGAGGATCAGCTTTAGGAGATATTTCAACTAAATCAAATCCTTGCTCATCTGCAATGACAAGTGCGTCTTTTGTTGAATAAATTCCAACTTCTACATTATCACCAACAAGGCGTACCTTTTCAGCTCTAATTTTAGAATTAATTTTGTGTTGATCTTCTTTTACTACTCGCTTAGAGTAATTTCTTCTACGTATTGCTATGGCTTATATATTTTAGTTAAACTTAATTATTTTATTTAAATGTTTTTAATGTCTTTTTTATTTCATTATCAACAATTTCTGCAAATTCATCTACACTAATCATGCCTAAATCTTCGCCACCATGTTGACGAACAGAAATTTTATTCTCATTTTCTTCATTCTCACCAATAATAATCATAAACGGGGTTTTACTCATTTCGGCTTCCCGAATTTTCTTACCTATTGTTTCGTTTCTATTATCTACGAGGGCGCGAATTTCGTGTTTTTCTAGCAAATTTAAAACTTTTTCGGCGTATTTTTCATATTTCTCACTTAATGAAAGTAGAATTACTTGTTCTGGCATGAGCCAAAGTGGGAAATTTCCACCAGTATGTTCTAGTAAAATTGCAATAAAGCGCTCCATACTTCCAAAAGGAGCACGATGAATCATTATTGGTCTGTGTAGTTCATTATCACTACCTTTGTATGTTAATTCAAAACGTTCAGGCAATGTGTAATCTACCTGAATTGTTCCTAATTGCCATTGTCTGCCAAGAGCATCTTTAACCATAAAGTCTAACTTTGGTCCATAAAAAGCAGCTTCACCAGTTTCTACTACATAATTAAGTCCTTTATCTATAGCAGCATTTAGGATGGCATCTTCAGCTTTTTTCCAATTTTCATCACTTCCTATGTATTTGTCAGGATTTTCAGGATCTCTAAGTGATACTTGAGCTGTGAAATTTTCAAAACCTAAGGATCCAAAGACATAAAGCACTAAGTCTATAACGTCTTTAAATTCTTTGTCTAGTTGATCTGGAGTACAGAAAATATGAGCATCATCTTGAGTAAACCCTCTTACACGAGTTAAACCATGTAACTCTCCACTTTGTTCATATCTATAAACAGTACCAAATTCAGCAAAACGTTTAGGTAAATCTTTGTATGACCATTGACTACTATTGTATATTTCACAATGGTGAGGACAGTTCATAGGTTTCAGTAAAAACTCTTCACCTTCTTTTGGTGTTGTAATGGGTTGAAAACTATCTGCTCCATATTTAGCATAGTGACCAGAAGTTTCATAAAGTTCTTTTTGTCCAATATGTGGTGTGACTACCATTTCATATCCAGCTTTCTTTTGGGCGCTTTTTAAGAAATTCTCTAAGCGTTCTCTTAAAGCGGCACCTTTTGGAAGCCATAAAGGTAAACCTTGACCGACTTTTTGTGAAAATGTAAAAAGTTGAAGTTCTTTACCAAGTTTCCTGTGATCACGCTTTTTAGCTTCTTCTAACAAATGCAGATACTCAGTTAACTCTTTTTGTTTTGGAAATGAAATACCATAGATACGAGTTAATTGCTTGTTGTTTTCGTCTCCTCTCCAATAAGCTCCAGCTACAGATAATAATTTAACAGCTTTAATAATACCAGTGTTAGGAATATGTCCTCCACGGCATAAATCTGTAAATGTAGAATGGTCGCAGAAAGTGATTGTTCCGTCTTCAAGATTTTCAATTAATTCAACTTTATATTCATTGTTTTGAGATTCATACAGCGATAAAGCTTCACCTTTAGACATAGAACGCATTTTGAAGTCATGTTTTCCTCTAGCGATCTCGATCATTTTATTTTCAATAGTTTTGAAGTCTTTTTCTGAAATAGTATTGTCTCCAAGATCGACATCATAATAAAACCCATTTTCAATAGCAGGTCCTATTGATAGTTTAACTCCAGGATATAGTTCTTCTAATGCCTGAGCTAATACGTGTGATGTTGAATGCCAAAATGCTTTTTTTCCTTCATCATTTGTCCATGTATATAATACTAATGAACCATCTGTATTTAATGGAGTAGTGGTTTCAATCGTTTCTTTATTGAAACTAGCTGAAATAACGTTTCTAGCAAAACCTTCACTGATGCTTTTTGCAACATCCATAGCAGTAATCCCTTTATTAAAACTTTTTACAGTGCCATCTGGTAGTGTAATGTCAATCATTTATATAGAGTAAATATTAAGTTTACAAAGATAGTATGATAAATACAGACATACAATATATATATATGTATAATTTTAAGTTTAGTTTTAATTGGTCAATAGATTAGTTTAGACTAGGGTTTTTATAATGTGCTTAATAAAGAATGATAATTATTGTCATTCTTTATTTGTAACTTATTAATAATAAGGAGTTATAGAAATAGTTTAAAAAAAGGTTAAAAAAGATTAGGATAAAAGAAAGGATAGGTTGTATATTTGCAGCCGCTAAAAACGGTAACGTTTCAAGTAAAAAGTTCATTAAAATATAGTGTTTAAATTGTTTAGAAAGTTTTTGAAAAAAAATCTAAAAAAACATTGTGAGAGTAAAAAAAGGTTGTATATTTGCAGCCGCTAAAAACGGTAACGTTTGAGGCTGGAAAAAGTTCACGTATATATTGTTTTTAGAAGATAGAATAAAGTTTAAAACTTTCTTCAAAATAATTTTAAAAAACATTGTGAGAATAAAAAAAGGGTTTTATATTTGCACCCGCTTAAGGCGTAGATGTCTTAAGGAATAAATAAAGTTCATTAACATATTGAATTGACAGCGTAAGAGATTTATTGGAAACGATAAATTTCGAAACAAAAGAATAAACCATTTTGAGTACTAAAATTAAACAATTTCGATTAGTTGTTAAAATATAGTCGTAAGACTTAAAATTTAACGATGAAGAGTTTGATCCTGGCTCAGGATGAACGCTAGCGGCAGGCCTAACACATGCAAGTCGAACGGTAACATGAGAGCTTGCTCTTGATGACGAGTGGCGCACGGGTGCGTAACGCGTATACAATCTACCTTTTACAGAGGGATAGCCCAGAGAAATTTGGATTAATATCTCATAGTATTATATTATGGCATCATTATATAATTAAAGATTTATCGGTAAAAGATGAGTATGCGTTCTATTAGTTAGTTGGAGTGGTAACGGCACCCCAAGACAGCGATAGATAGGGGCCCTGAGAGGGGGATCCCCCACACTGGTACTGAGACACGGACCAGACTCCTACGGGAGGCAGCAGTGAGGAATATTGGACAATGGAGGCAACTCTGATCCAGCCATGCCGCGTGCAG
>Ga0209344_10000624_pt1 | contig 57113 bp, 54 predicted proteins | sample Cruoilmetagenom6_FD_187293 | JGI IMG/M metagenome (GOLD analysis project Ga0209344, IMG submission 187293) | Oil polluted marine microbial communities from Coal Oil Point, Santa Barbara, California, USA - Santa Barbara Oil Seep Sample 6 (SPAdes)... | ecosystem: Environmental > Aquatic > Marine... | reverse complement strand
TTAGTTTAGTTTCGCTCCTGGTGAGATGGGTCTTGTTAGCATTGAAAGCATATTGGGTTGGAATTGAGTGGGTAATCATGACAAAATAACCACATTAAATTTGGTTGTTAACATTGTTCTATTTTTCAGGCTTTCATTTAGATTTAAAACGCAAAGAACTGACTTATGAAGGTCGGCGCGTTGATTTAACTAAAAAAACTTTTGACTTGTTGTCTTATCTGGTTCAACACCCTCAGACGGTTCACACCAAAGAGGATTTAATCACTCATGTGTGGAATGGCCGTGTGGTCAGTGGCAATACAATTGACCAAACCACATCAAAGTTGCGTAAAATTTTAACTGATTGTTGTCAAGAGTCACTGATTGAATCTATTTATGGGCAGGGCATCAAATGGACAGCTGCCATCAGTAATCAACCACCACTCCAGTCAACTCGTTTTTCTCCACTGTTGATCCCTCTGGTGGCGGTGCTGGGCATGTTTATCTTGGGTTTCTGGTTTTTCAGCCATAACAGCCAACCAAAATCAAATAACCAAGGCGTTCTGTTACAGTTGTCCTCAAAAGACGCCAACTGGGAAGTACAGTCTGCCAGTCTGTTTTTACAACAGTTGATGACATTTTCCAGTCAATCATCGGTCATAAGTGTAGATGACAGGCCCCAATTTGTGTTGTCTGAAGATTTTATTGAGAACCAGCAGAAATTAAATCCCAATCTAACCATCATTAAAATTAAACCTTTACCTGATGATAAACAAATGGCTTGGCTGCTGGAAGTTACTCAAGCACAGCATGTGTTAATTCAAACCACAGTATCGGCTGATAACTACCAATCTTTGATGCTTAAAAGCAGTGATGTATTAATCAAACAACTCGGATTATCTGAATCGGCACTGCATGGTTTGTTACCGGCAGATGAATATGTGATGGCTTTGTATGTGCGCGGATTACACAGCCTTGAGAGTAACCAATTGGAAAAAGCCAAACAACAATTCCATTTAGCCACACAGGAACAAGCTGATTTTCATTTGGCACGTTTAAAACTGGCTGAAACTTTGAATCAACTGGGACAGATTGATGCTTCTGTTTCTACCTTGGATACTTTGTTAACGCTGAATATCCCACCTGCCATCAAGGTGGCGGCTTCCACTTTAAAAGTTCGCACCTTAAAAGTGAAAGGAGATTACCAAAGCGCTGCGGCCATTTATGAACAACTCTTTACTGAACAAATCAATGCACCACCTGATGTTTGGCTGCATGCCCGCATTGAATATGCAGCTGTTCTGAATTACATGAACCACACCCAAGAGGCGTTGGCTATTTATGATGACATCATTGAAAATGTAACACCTGATGAAAACATTGCTTTGTTAGCCGATGTCCGAGTAGCAAAAGGCAGCCTGTTACAGAAACAAGGTAATGTCTCAGGTGCACTGGAAGAATCTGAACAGGCCTTGCGTTTGTTTGAGTTAAATAAGGACCTTGTGGGCATGGCCAGAACTTATTCGGTATTGGCACGAATCGCCAACCAAAAAGCCCAATACAAATTAGCCGAACAGTATTTACGCCAAGCTTTGGCACTGACTGAGTCTGTAGGACACAAACTGGGAGAAGGTGCCACTTTAAACGAGCTGATTTATGCCCTGATGTTACAGGGCAAACACAAGGAAGCTTGGCTACTTAATAACCGCCTGTTAGCGATTGGTACTGAGTTAGATTATTCAGGGATGCAAATGGCGGCCTATCAAGCATTTTATGAAATGTCACGGATACAACAAAACTGGGATATCGCCACGCGTTGGTTGCAAAGTTACCAACAATTAGCCACCGCTATCCAAGATGAAAGGCGCTTAGTGAAAGCACAATTTTTTCATGTGAATTTGTTATTAGATCAGGACATAAGCACGGGTGTGCCAGAAAAAATTGCACAGGTCCAAACTCACATTGATTTAACTGATGAGCATTTGATGCAACCGGCTCTTGATGTTTTTTTAGCTCGTTACCAATGGTTGATGGGCGAACACAATACCGCCATCAAAACCCTACAAGAGGCTAATAAATTAGCCAACGAACTGGCAGATTATGAAACCGTGATCACTGCCAATAACTTCTTGGCCATGTTTTATGTACAACAACAAAATCCACAACAGGCATTAAATGTGCTGAATCAATCAGAGCCACACAAGCCTTTTGCGATGCCTTATTTACGCATCAAAGCAGAGGCCCAAATGATGTTAAACAAACCCATTGATGCCTTGTCTACCCTGACTGCCTGTCAACAGCAAGCCGAGGAGCTTTGGGGAACTCAAGAAGAAGCCTTGTTACAAACAATACAACGTGCCTTGAACCAACCTTAATACTTAGAACACCGACTCACTGTGGTGTTTTCTGGTTGGTTCATGCATTGGCGTTTATTTATGCAGCATGCTCAAAATTTTCTTTTTGATGAGTCTCTTTGTTTTTCACGCTGCTGATTTTATTTTCACTGTCAACAAACACCAAATTAGGCTGGTGTGTTTGCGCAGCTTCCGCATCCATTGAACAGTAAGCAGCCAAAATAACCAAATCACCCGGCTGGTTGTGTCTGGCAGCTGCACCATTCAAACAAATTTCACCACGTCCACCTTCAATCACATAGGTGGTTAATCGTGATCCACTGTTACAATTAAGAACATCAATTTGTTGGTTGATGAGCAGGCCAGCGGCTTGAATTAAATCGGGACATATGGAAATCGAGCCTTCATAATTAAGGTTGGCATCAGTCACTGTGGCTCGGTGAATTTTACTGTGTAACATGGTTAAGTTCATGGGCTTTTCTCCTGATTTATTTTGTGCGCCAGATACAGGCCTTTGAGTACCAAATCTGGAATAATTTCATTGAATATATTTGAGTTTCTAAACACTGAAGTAAAACCTCCAGTGCCAATAATAAGTGGTTTTTTGCCTTTGAATGAAGCGTTAGTTAAGCCTGAAATGATTTCTTTCATGGCCCCTTGTGCGCCATAAAACAAGCCAGACTGAATGCTCTCATTGGTGCTCTTACCCAAGACGGCCTCACGTTCAACAATTTCTACAGAACCCAATTTAGATGCGCCTGATTCCAAGGCCTTCATTGACATTTTCATGCCAGGCATAATCACACCACCCATGTATTCTTTGTTTGCAGAAATGGCACAAAAGGTGGTGGCTGTTCCTAAGTCAATGATGATGACATGTTCATTGGGATACAGGTGTGTTACTGCGATGGCATTGGCAATTCGATCGGCCCCCACTTCAAGTGGATTGCGGTAACTGATTTTTAAACCAGTCTTCACACCCGCTTGTAACACAAAAGGATCCAGATCAAAATATTTCTGACAACAGGCATTGATTGGATATAACACTTCTGGCACCACTGAACACATTGTAATCGCTTCGATGTCATGGTGATTGATGCCATTTTCTCTGAGCACACCGCGTAAGAACACCCCATATTCATCAGATGATGCACCTGTTTTTGAAGCCATTCTGAACTGAACTTGTAATTCATCGTTAGCAAATACACCACCATGCATGTGGCTGTTACCAATATCTAAACACAATATCATGATTGAACCTCCAGATGTTTTATGACGCTGTCCACCAACGCCCTATAATCTGCACAGACCATGGGCGGCTGCTCGGCGTTTTGATACAGACTGAACGCATGACTGTGTTTACTGATTTCATGTAAATCATTATGTGCCACCCAGTCTATCGCCGTTTGTTGAATGAGTTTGTTCACCGCTTTACTTCGTAGCTGCGCGTCTAAGGTGTTAGTGAGTTTAAATGCCACCACTTGTAGGTGTGGATTTTTTGACCATTGTTTGATTGATGAAACCAACTTAGGTTGTTTGGTGAGAATAAGCTGAACTTCATCTGCAGTGGGTAATTTAACGCCTCTACCAGCCTCATGTGCTTTACCATCCAGAATAACTTTGGACACGCTGAAATCACTGACTGCGGCGGCTTGAAAAACCAAATCATAAGCATGATTCTTTAAACTGTCTTGTAAGACATTCGACAAATCATCAAAGGTTTCATACCTCAAATTGACCCAGGCATTTTTGGGCTTGAATGCACTTCTTGCCCCAACCCAAGTCACTTCATGACCCTGCGCTGATAAATAGTCAACCAAGTCCGCACCGGTTTGACCACTGCTACAATTTCCAATGTATCTGACACCATCAATGTACTCTTTGGTGCCACCTGCTGTTACCAATATTTTCATGCCTTTGGCTCCACGAATTTTAAAATGTCTTGTGGTTCTGGCATCCGGCCTTCTCCTTGTTCGCCACATGCCAAATCACCTTGAATCGTTGGCATCACATGAACGCCCCATTCGGTGAGCTTTTGTACAGAGTCTTGTGTAGCAGGGTATTGCCACATCATTGCATTCATTGCTGGGACCACATACATGGGTTTACCCAAGCCATACGCGGCCACCCAAACCGTTGTCACCACATCATCTGCTATACCTGCCGAGAGTTTATTTATGACATTCGCTGTGGCCGGACACAATATAATTTGATCGGCCCAACGACTGACATGAATGTGTTCCATCATGGCATTGGGTGTATAGGTTGACGTCATGACTGTTTTTTGACTCAAACCCTCTAAGGTAGCCAGCCCAACAAAATTCAATACCCCAGGCGTACAAACCACTTTAACTTCATCACCTTGTTTCACCCAGCTTGAAATCAAACCACAGGCTTTGGCACAAGCAATCGAACCTGTCATCATAAACAAACGTTTCATTGCTCAACTCCATAAGGCACGTTATCAATCAATCGAATTTCACCCAAACTGGCCGCTGCCAACAAACGGTTGTTCATCACTTCAATGTAATCAACCTCAAAACCCAATGCACTTAACTTTTGTTGTTTGTCTTGGAGGTTACTGTCTTCAACCAATGTGGCATATAACAACGGAGCAATTTTTCTCTGTGCTGGGCTCAAACGTAAATTTCTTGAACTCATGGCCAAGCCATCAGACTCACGGACAATCGGACAAGCAACGATTTCAACATCCATGAAAAAAGCCTGCACCATACCCGCTATTAGATTCAGTTGCTGATAGTCTTTTTCACCCAGATATGCCCGAGTGGGTTTGACCAAATTAAACAGTTTCATGACCACCGTCAATACACCATTAAAGTGTCCTGGCCTGTGTGAACCACAATACTGTTGGCTCAAATCATTTTCATGCAACTGATACGCATAGTTGTCTGGATACATGATTGTGAAATCAGGTAAAAAAACCGCATCCACACCCAAAGATTGAATCTGCTCTAAGTCTTGTGTCAGGGTATTGGGGTATTGAGCTAAATCATCAGCCTGATTGAATTGAGTCGGGTTGACAAAAATGCTGACCACTGTGTGTTCATTGTGTTTTTTTGAAGCTTCAATCAATGACAAATGACCTCGGTGCAAAGCCCCCATGGTGGGGACAAAGCCCACTGAACCAGACAGTTGTTGGCGCACTTGATTAAGCCCTTGTATGGTGTCAATTCGATGCATCAATATATCTCCGATTCATCTGGATATTTGGTGGCTTTGACGTCTTTTGTATAGGCATTAAAGGCTTCAAGAAACAACTTTTCAGTGTTCAAATAACGGCGCAAAAATTTCGGCGTGAACTCAGAAGAAAAACCCAACATATCTTGCATCACCATGACTTGTCCATCGGTTGCTGCACCAGCTCCAATACCCATACTGATGATGTCGATGTGTTTAACCAGCTCTTGAGTCAAAGCATCAGGCACACATTCCAACACCACCGAAAAACAGCCCAATGATTCCAGAGTTTTTGCCTCTGTGATGATTCTTTGTTGTTCATCTGAGCTTTTACCTTGTACCTTGAATCCACCCAGTTGGTTAACTGACTGTGGCGTTAAACCCAAATGTCCCATCACTGGCACACCTGATTCAACGATGTGCTTAATCAGTGTTTCATTTCCAGCCACGCCTTCTAATTTAATGGCATGAGCACCTGCTTTCATCAGTGCTTCAACTGCCGCCATGTTTTTTGTCAATGATTTGCGGTAAGACATGAACGGCATGTCGCCGATGATGAATTTATCCGGTGCCCCTTTAGCCACGGCTTTGGTATGTAACGCCATGGTGTTGTAATCAATAGGTAATGTCGAGTTTTCACCATGCATGACCATGGCCGCTGAATCTCCCACCAATATCATGTCTATATCAGATTGATTCATGATTTTAGCCGATGAATAGTCATAGCATGTCAGCATGGCCAATTTTTCACCGGCATGTTTTTTCGCCAATAATTGATTGATGTTTGTCATTGTAAATTCCTTTGTGGACTGGGTGTGTGCAAACCATGTTCAGACAGTTGGTGTAAATCATAAAATGCTTGATAGATGTCACCTAAAGCATGTGTTTTGAGGGCATCTTGGTGTTTGGCAATGGTGATCACATCACCACGAACAAAAGGGCCTGTTTGAGAACATTGGGGATTGTTGATGTAATTAATGGTATTTTGTAGCAAGTATGGAGACATCAGCTCTGCTGGTAAATTCATAAGCTTCATTTCAGTTGCAATGTGTTGCCACAACATCTGTGTGAAATTGCCAGCCATGACACACATGGCATGGTATTTTACCTTGTGTTCTGCTTTGATTGGATACACAGGATTCTTTAACAAAGGAAACAGTTTTGTAAAATCAGCACCCTCGTCCACCACAAATGGGATGGCTTGGTACTGCGTGAGCTCATAATAATCAACGCCAAACGTCATCAATGGATGACAAGCAATCGCCAGTTCTGAATTTAAGGAACCAGAAAAATGTATACAGGTTTTTGTTTTCAATATGGGGTGAGCCTTGATAAAAGGTTCAATCTGATCATCTGATATTAACAACAGCACTTTTGAAACACCAGCCAAGCTGTCAGCCAAAGCAGCTGTGTTTTTAGGCGTAAACATGTCAGTGAGTTTGTTTTTGAGTCGCGCCAATTTAGATTGCTTACGCACGGGTTTTGTCGAAACGCCAGAACGTTGCTGACGAAACCATTGGATGTGTGACTGCCCCACCAATTCAAAATATCGAATCATGTGACGCGCCACTTTACCATCACCAATGATGGCAATTTTTTCAGGTACCTGTCGATTCACAGATCAAGTCCTCTTTAGTTGTGTGATTGTCTTGAATTAAATCAAACAAAACAATCGAATGAATAAGTCATTGTTCGTTAAGAATCAATGCAGGGTAGATTATATGCGCTTGAAGCTGAATTTCAAGTGAATACTGCGCGCTGAAGCAACCACATAAACGGCAGGTGTAGTTTGGTTTACCTATTTGATGTGGTTGCTTGTTATTACTACTGCTTAATCATTTGCCAATCTTGCCTGATGACTGCTGTCAAACCAACCATCACACTGAAGCAAGAAAGTCTCGAATACCATCTAAAAACATTTGTACAGCAATCGCAATCAAAATCATCCCCATCAATCGTTCAATGGCAATCATGCCATTCTTACCTAAATACTTTTGCATGGCAGTGGCGGAAAATAAGATAACCGCTGACAGAAACCAAGCAATAAATAAGGCAATTGCTAACACATCAAATTGACTGGGGTATTTACTGGCGAGTAGTATCAATGTGGCTAATATTGACGGTCCTGCAACCAAAGGTATGGCAAGAGGAACCAAAAACGGTCCATCCTCAACACCTTCATCACCATAAGCTTTACTGGCTGGAAAAATCATTCTCAATGCAATGATGAACAGAATGATGGCGCCAGCCAAAGACACTGAAGTTTGTTCCAAATGCAGAAAAGCTAACATCTTTTCGCCAAAAAACAAAAACAGAAACAGAATCACCAATGCAAACAGCAACTCTCTGGCCAATACGCGGTAACGGTTTTCACATTTTTCAAGGTGAGATATAAATATTGGAATATTTCCCAATGGATCCAGAATCAAAAACAGTAAAATCGTTGCCGATAAGATATCCATCACAAGCCCTTATAATTTAAAAAATTGTATCTTAACAAAATAGAGCTATATGTTCAGTTTTTATAGTTGCTGCCTTGCTTCTTTGTATACTTAAGCATTGAATATAAAAGGAGGAAAGTGTTAAAATTTTGAGATTTATATAAATCAAGCAAGGAAACTCGAAACGAAAAGTCAGAGTTTCCTATAGTGTTTTCTATTTCTCAGTTTGCAATTTTATAATCCTCCACCTTGTTCATCAATTGGTGACTCCACATGGCTTTCGCAGGAAACTCCACAATTATTCAGTATATTTATCATAGATATTGGCCCAAAGGCACCCAAGCGTCCCCAAACTGCAGATTGTCCCTGACTGTTTGTTATTATAACGTAATCATCCGCATCCCAATCACCATCATCTGCAGAATCATTTCCGTTTTGAGTAAAAACCTCCTCTTTAACATCATGATGAATAAATGCTAATGTATCAGCATCATTTATAATTGTAGGATCACAATTTCCACAGTTGAATTCACCTAGATTATCTGCAATTACAAATATTGCAAATACCAGTTAGGTTAAACATGCTATTTTCTTAATTTTTTTATCTGCAGCATTCTGCATAAATTTCACTCCTTCTTATTGCTAATAAAATTTCGTCTTCGGTTAAGTTTGATAAATACCTTTGAGGTTCAATTCTATGCCCATTGTTGTTAACCAAATTGTAAGCCAAATAGTGCGCATACGACTCCAAATAGTCTTTCTCAACTAGGATACCATCTTCATAGGCAGCGCCTAATTGAAGTAAAGCTTGAATGCTACCTAAGTCACGAGCCTGAGTCATGTGGACCATAGTTTCGGCTTTAAAAGCTGTTACCTCCTCAGAGTACCTGACTAAATCTGTTGCAGACATTTCTGGAGCTGCATTTCCAAACTCTAATTTTGCTTGAATGTGTCCGTTTCTCGCAGCTTGTATTAGTAGTTCTCTCCAACTAGTGTTTTGATCCATTCTACTTAGAACATCTTGGCATTTATAAAAATCCGCTTCCATTTTGTCTATTAAAGATCGATTTGAAATGGATTCCAGTGACTTGGATAACTCCTTAGAAGTTTTGGGTGTTTTTTCACATTCACGATATTGCTTGCTCAAGCTGTATAAGTAATCAGTTTCAGCATCTCCAGCACCAACAGACACGTTATCATATTGAACTTTGGAAAGATTATCTCTGGTTGTCTTTTTGTTTTCTTCAATAGTTTCTTGAGTGCTTTCTACTTCGCTATGACTAAAGACTCCTTCCTTAGATTCTTCCGAAACTATTTCATTGCTTTTATTTTGGTACCAGTATACTGTCGCTAACAAGAAAAATATTGTGACAAATAATATAATATTTTTTTGCATTTTAAACGCTAAAAGATTACAAAAAATATGAACTATAACAGGATAAATCAAATGCATTTATTATGTGCATTATGTACTTTAATATCGCGACAACTATCCTGACACAGGGGGATACCAATCTCCTATGCCATTAACTCATAGGAATAAAATTAGTAGAAATATTTTTAGTACGTTCAAACTCTGTGTCAAAAACAAAAAAGCCAGTCAACTAAGTTTAACTGGCTTCGTAAATTTTATAGTCAGTAAAAAATCAAAAAGGCCAGAGATCTTTCCATTTCAACACATCTGTTTCCAAATCCAGTTTACCATCTGCAAGGTAACTGTGGTTGGGAAAATTTTCGACCAACATTTGTTTACTTTGTTCAGCCAATTCTTCTTCCTGAAGTTTTTTATACGACTCAACCATCAATGCCAAAGCATTGGCTACAGAGGGTGTATCCTGGAATGATTCCAAAACAAATTTAGCACGATTAACTGCCGCAATTGGCGCACCACGTCTCAGGTAGTAAGAAGCCACTTGGATTTCATAAGCTGCCAGTTGGTTCTTCAAATACACCATCCGTTTTCTGGCATCAGGCGCATAGGAACTGTCTGGATAACGATCAATAAAGTTTTTAAAGGCGGTGAATGCATTTCTGATGTTGTCTTGATTGCGATCGGCTGCTTTGTCAGGATTGATTCGCTGCATCAATCCACGATCACTGTCAAAATATATCAGCCCTTTAAGGTAATAAGCATAATCTAAATTTTTATGCGCAGGGTAGTTTTTAATGAACCGATCCACTGTAACCACCGCTTGTTCCATATCAAAGAGTTTGTATTGTGCATAAGCCAATTCCAAATAGCCTTGCTCTGTATAATGTCCAAACGGATAATGAGAACGTAATGCTTTGTACTTATCAGAAGCGGCTGACCAGTAACCTGAATCCAATGCCCTTTTGGCTGATAAATACATCTCCAATGCGGTCAATTTAGTTACTTCAACTTCCTTAACTGCCTCTTTTTTTCCACAACCTTGTAGTAACAATGCGCTGATAAACACAAGCAGCAATAACCTTAATATATGTGTTTTGTTGTTTTCCAACATGTTTAAACCTCTTGACAATACTGGTTGTGAAACCAGTTTGCTAAAAACTTGCCACATTAACCTTTCAATGCGTAAATAAAAGTTAAAAACACACAGAAAATGATGGGTCAATGTAAAATACACGCATGAATAACAGCAATCACAAAATTCAACAAAGAATAAATGTGACCGCCGACTCAATTGGCGTGCGCATAGACCAATTTTTGACACAGCGATTTGCCGACTTCTCCAGAGCCAATATACAGCAGTGGATTAAACAAGGCGATGTCAAAATCAACGGCCATAATACCAAAAGCAAATACCTTTTGAAAGGCTTTGAAGTCATTGACTTGGATATTGACTTGGTCCAAGCCGTCGATGACCAACCTGAAAACATGGCTTTGGACATAAAATATGAAGATGAACACCTGTTAATACTTAATAAACCCGCTGGTTTAGTGGTTCATCCAGGTAATGGCAACCCCAATGGAACCCTGCTTAATGGGCTTCTGGGTTTAAGTTCGACTCAGGCCATGTTACCCAGAGCCGGAATTGTTCATCGTTTGGATAAAGACACTTCTGGTTTGATGGTGGTGGCTAAAACCGCTGAGTGTCAATTGAACTTAATCGAAATGCTCAAAACTCATGATGTTAAAAGAGAATACTTCTGTATTGTTAAAGGCAACATTAAGCAAGCTGCTACGTTAAAAAACCAAATGGGCAGACACAAAACCCAAAGGGTCAGAATGGCTGTTGTGTTGAAAGGCAAAGAAGCCATCACTCACTATGAACCCATTGAAAATTTTGATCACTATACCAGTGTGAAAGTCAACTTAGAAACCGGTCGCACCCACCAAATTAGGGTACATATGCATCACATCAACCATCCTTTAGTTGGCGACCCTTTGTATGGCAATCCAAACCGTGTTGATGCACATGTAGACAACGAACTAAAAGACATCATACGCAGCTTTCCAAGACAAGCGTTACATGCTCAAAAGCTTGAATTTGTACATCCTATAACAAACATCCTTACATCAGTAAATGCTAATTTACCTGACGATTTGTGTCAACTATTGGATGATTTGGCATTTTTAGACACCAAACACAGCGATTTTGATGATTTTGAAGTTGAATATGTGGAATAATTTAATTAAATATGAGCATTTGCTCGCATTTTTAGGTATTATTTAATCATTGGAAATTTTATCTAAGGGGTCAATTATTCATTTCCTAGATACTTGTGGCTTTACTCCCTCTTCCACATATTTACTTCAATTGGCCCTTCTTTTTTTATGACTTACCTGATTGACCAATGGCACAAGCCCAGTCGTGTATTGGCATTACAAACCACAAAAAACTTCGCCTCAAACAATCAATTCGACCTACACCCAAAACAACAAAACAAAGCATCCATTCAGCAATTGGTGAGCACTTTTAACTTGCCTCATAACCCTTTTTTCCTACAACAGGTTCACGGCAGTCAAGTGGTTGAATATATGCAAGCTCCAAAACGTCAATTTGATACACAAGCTGATGCATGTTTCACTCGACAGTCACACATTGTTTGTGCTGTGATGACAGCTGATTGCTTACCTGTCTTGATGACAGATTCTGAAGGCTCTTTTGTGGCAGCCATTCATTGTGGCTGGCGAAGCTTATATGACAATATTCTACACAAAACACTACAAGCCATAAACACAGAGCATGACGTTATTTGTTGGTTTGGCCCTTGTATCCAACAACCGCAATATGAAGTTAATGAAGCTTTTAAGCAACATTACCTCAATCAACACCCCTCTGCTGTAAATGCTTTCACCCCCATAATCAATGGTCATTGTTTTGCAGATCTTTACCAGCTTGCAGAACTTCAACTTGAAGCCTGGGATGTTAAAATCAATCAATCCCATGAATGTACATTTTCAAATTCAAATTACCATTCATGGCGACAAGACCAAAGCAAAAAACGTATGGCCAGTATGGTATGGCTGGATTCAAAACAATAAACTCACCATCAGATTGGTAATCATTTTGAATTCTAACCGGGTTAGGTTGACCACTCATACTGAAAATTAAAGTCACTAAAATCGAATACAGTCGAATTGTTTGGTAAGGGGCTTGTGTGAATTGGCTTGTATCAATACAGCTGTATTTTACCTTTAATGGCATTCAAAAGAGCCTCACCTAACATGTTAAATTCTTTCGCTCGGGTACTGCCTTTTCTCCATGCCAAACCAATTTCTCGATAGGCATCAAATTCTAACCGCCCTACCTGTATTTCATCACTTTTAAAAAGGGGTAATTTCAGGGCCATTTCAGGAATAAAACTGACACCCAAATCTTGTTTCACCATTTCTACTAATGTCAACAAGCTGCTGGCTGTAAACTGACTGACTTTATCTACATGCTTGATATGACAGGCACTGATGGCATGGTCACGTAAACAATGCCCATCATCCAATAGCAAAACAGATCCATCACCCACATCATCTATGTTAAATTTATGTCCTTTTAACCATTGGTTATTAACAGAGCTGATTAATCTGAAGCGGTCTTTAAATAAGGTCAATGTTTCAACACTACGCATTTCATAAGGCAATGCCAGTAAAATCACATCCAACTGACCTTGCATTAATTTTTCGTAAATGTCTTTGGACTTGCCTTCATGAAGCTCTAAATCCAACTCTGGGTAATGTGAATTTAAATAGGGCAGCAATTCGGGCATCACAAAAGGTCCAATGGTTGGAATCATGCCCACAGACAAGTTACCTGAAAGAGGTGACATGTTGCCCTGAGCCATGTCCATCATCCGTTTCATTTCTGATATCACAGTCAGTGATTGTTGATAGATTTCACGGCCTAAGTTAGTCACCGTTACACTTTTATTGGTTCGATCAACCAATTGGCCCCCCAATGCCGACTCGAGCTCCTTGATGGCCACACTGAATGCAGATTGAGAGACAAAGCAACTTTCAGCTGCTTTACCAAAATGATTGTTTTCAACCAAGGCATTAAAATACCTCAGTTGTTTGATGGTTGGAAAGTGCATAATTCTATAATATGGAACGTAGAATATATTTTATCCGTTTAAATAGATTATTCAACCATTAACCCCGACCCTTGATCTTATTTTGAATGCACAGCCCTTTCAACAATTTCAAATACATTTGAGGACAAGCCCTTGGTCTCATATATGCGCTCAACGGCTGCTTTCATACGCAGTTGAATCGGCTCGTTGTAATGGTGGTAATCATTAAATATACTCACCAATCTAGCAGCTATTTGTGGATTAATTCTATCTAATTCAATGACTTGATCAGCTAAAAATTGATAGCCTGAGGCGTCTTCAGCATGAAATTGAGTGATGTTTGCACCACAAAATGCTCCAATTAAACTTCTGACTGCATTGGGGTTTTTCATTGAAAAAACCGGCAAGGTCATCAATTGCTTAACACGCTGTAATGTGTCGCTTGCTGGAATGGTGGCTTGAATTGATAACCACTTATTAATCACCAGCGCATTGTCCTGCCATTGTGTGAAGTATTCAGCCAAGATGTCTTCAAATCCATCTATCTGCTGATGAACCAATAAGGTTAATGCCGTCATCTTATCTGTGTAATTATTGGCTTGTTGGTATTGCTCATGGGCCAAACCAGCCAATTCCTTTTTACCACTTTGTAACAAAAACCACAGACATCTATTTTTTAAACTGCGTTTAGCTACTTGTGATGAGTTCACTTGATAAGAGTCATTTTGATAATTTTGGTTATACACAGACAGTAATTCAACTTCCATGTTTTTATTGATTTCCGACACCAACCACTCTTTGGCTTGGTGCAACAGCAAAATATCCACCGCATCCAATTTCAATGTCATTGATTTTAAAGAAGGTAAAGTGATGGTTTCTGCTATCAATGCAGCATCACTGTTTTCATCCAAAAGCACATGGCGGAATGAATCTAAAAAGTAATCAGGGCAGCTATATGTTTCGCCATTTAACAGAGCTTGGTATTTTGCAATTATGACCTGACTTTGCATCTGTTGAGCCGCATCCCAACGATTAAAAGAATCTTCATCATGTTTCATCAAGAATGATAATTCTTGGTGACTGATATCACGGTGTAAATTAACGGGTGCTGAAAAACCTTGTAAAATTGAGCTGATGGGTTTTTGACAGATGTTTTTAATGAGCAAGGTATCAGATTCTTGTGTTAACTCAAAAGTCATTTGTTTGTCACCATTTTCATTCAAAGGAATCGCATGACCATCTGAGTCATACAATGCCAACTTGATTGGAATGTGCATGGGCAACCATTGTTGTTTGTTGCTAAAATTATCAGGTGCAACTTGTTTAAACACGATGGCATGTGAATTTGTTGTGGCATCATAAGACTCTGAGACAAACACTTGAGGTGTGCCATTCTGCGAGTACCACAATTCAAACTGAGTTAAATCAACACCATTGGCATCCGCCATTGCCATTCTAAAATCGTTACAACTGACTGCTGTGCCATCATGTCGTTGAAAGTACAATTTCATGCCTTTTTGAAACCCTTCTTCACCCAATAAAGTATGGTACATCCGCACCACTTCTGCTCCTTTTTCGTAAACAGTCAGGGTGTAAAAGTTATTGATTTCAATGTATGAGTCAGGGCGCACTGAATGTGACATCGGCGATGCATCTTCGGCAAATTGAGCACTTTTCAAATAACGCACATCTTCAATTCTTTTAACAGCTCTAGACTGTAAATCAGCGGTAAATTCTTGGTCACGAAAAACCGTCAAACCTTCTTTTAATGAAAGTTGAAACCAATCTTTACAAGTCACACGATTGCCAGTCCAATTATGAAAATATTCATGTCCAATGACAGCTTCTACATTAATGAAGTCTTGATCCGTAGCTGTTTCAGGTTTAGCCAAAACATATTTAGAATTAAATATATTCAAGCCCTTATTTTCCATGGCGCCCATATTAAAGTCATCAGTAGCCACGATGTTATATTCATTCAGGTCATAAGCCAAATCAAACCTTTCTTCATCCCATTTCATCGAATTAATTAAAGATTGCATGGCAAATTCACATGAATCGATGTTTTTACTTTCGGTGTATATTCTGAGTTGAACTGGTTGACCATTTTTGGTGATGAATTGATCCTCTATATAATCCAAATCGCCTGCAACCAGAGCAAATAGATAGCTGGGTTTAGGGTGTGGGTCAATCCATTTACAATAATGTTTACCACCAGCCAAATCGCCTTCACTGAGTCTGTTACCATTGGATAACAAAACAGGATACTGGGCCTTGTTCGCAACAACCGTTACGGTAAAAGGAGCCAATACATCAGGCCGATCTGGATAATATGTTATTTTCCTGAACCCTTGTGCTTCACATTGAGTCAAAAAGAATTGTCCAGACTGATACAAGCCTTCCAAAGCCGTGTTGCGGGCAGGAAATATTTTGACACTGGTTTTTAATTCAAACTCTTGTGGTAATTTAAATACAGTCAATCCTGTTTCTGTTATTTTATAATCTGTTGGCTGTAAGGCTTCACCATTGATTTCAATGCTTTGTAAAAGCAAGTCCACACCGTTTAAAAATAATTCAGCTTGATTACTGTCAACATTTTTCACCATCTGAATTCTGGCTTTAACAACGGTTTCATTGGCCTCAACTAAAAAAGCCAAATCTACTGATTTAACCCAATAATTGGGTGGTTGGTAGTCTTTTCTGTATATAACGGGTTTCTGTGAACTCATGTTTTCCTGTCGTTTTGTGTTTGTTATTGTCAGTATTCTTGTGCCTGACTAATCAATGTTTGTCTTAAATTTTATTTGATTTTTTTCTTAACAGCTGGCCCATTATGATGCCAAACTCAAATAATACCCACATTGGAATGGCCAACAATATTTGAGAACTGGGGTCTGGCGGCGTCAACAACATTGCCACCACGAAAATACCCACAATCACATAAGGACGTGACTGCGCTAATTTTTCTGCAGAAGTCACACCCAACATAATAAGTATTATTACCGCCACCGGTATTTCAAATGCCAAACCAAAAGCAAAAAATAAACGGACCACAATATCAAGGTATGAATTGATATCGGGCATATACGTTACACCTTCTGGTGCAACCCCAGGTAAAAATACAAAGATTATGGGAAACACCACGAAATATGCAAATGCACATCCCAAATAAAACAATACAATACCAGAAATCAAAACGGGCAACGCAATGCGCTTTTCTTGCTTGTACAGACCAGGTGCAACAAAAGCCCAGATTTGATAAATAATCACCGGCATACTGACCATGACAGCCAATATGATAACCATTTTAAATGGTGTTAAAAATGGAGATAAAACACCTGTAGCAATCATTTCAGTGCCTTGAGACAGGTTTTTTAAAACGGGTTGAGCAATGACGGTATAGATTTCTCCCGCAAAAGGAAACATCACCAAAATCAACAACAAAATGGTAGCAACCATCTTAATGAGTCGGCTTCTCAATTCAACTAAATGGGATATTAATGACTGGTCTTGTTCTGACATTTAAGAGTTTGACTCTGTCTTTTCCTTGGACTTACTTTTATCTTCAGGAATTTCAATTTGACTGTTATTGACTTGTTCAATGGTTTTTGACAGTTCAACCTCTAATTCTTTGGCTTCGGCTAACATGGCGTTTTCTTTTAGTTGTGCTTTAACAGCTTCAATTTCCAACTCTTGTTCAACTTCTTGCTTAACCGCTTGAAATGAACGCCTCATTTTACCAATATACAAACCAACTTTTCTTGCAACCAATGGCAGTCTGTCAGGGCCAATCACCAGTAATGCCACGACAAAGATAACCAATAATTCAGTGAAACCAATATCAAACATGTTGTTTTATTTTTGCGCCGATTCTTTTTTGCTTTGAGCACTGTCTTTATCACTTTCAGCTGTTTGATTATCCAGCTCTTGAGTGTCTTCATCGGCAATGCCTTTTTTAAACCCTTTCACAGCACCACCTAAATCACTGCCAATATTTTTTAACTTTTTGGTTCCAAAAAGCAAAGCAACAATAACCAAAATAACCAACAATTCTTTTAAACCTAAACCACCCATATCATTCTCTTTATTAATTTTGTTTGCGGCAATTATAACGCGAACAAACTTCTTAATTTAATGAACTTGTTCAAGATATAATCCAAGCAGGTAATATACTAAATTTACAATTAACTTTGTGTAAATTTATCATAACTTTGGTGAATTGAACCCAAGATAGCAGCTTTCAGCAAAGCAACGCGGATAATTGATTAAATGGATGCGATTGAGCGGTTATTTTTGACGCAAAGAAATTGCGCTTACTGACAAAACAGTCAGCAGTAACAGTAACAGTGCCAACTTATTATCCGTTGGTACGGGCTCAGTTAAAGTTCCTCTGCTATCGCACCCAGCAGGACCCGTGATAGCAAGAGATTCAATACCAACCAATGTCTCAGCAACAAAATCTGCTTCACCTGTGTTGGTGTCTACTTTGAATATTCGAGATGGGTATGGATTTAGCGGGTCAGATAATCGCAAGTTGATGACCAACCATAAATGACCATCCTCATCGAATGACATACCAGAACCATTCAGTTCTATACCGCCACCTAAGTTCCCTAACGGGCCAACCAATTCTGCTTCTGCTGTTTGTGGATTGACCTTGTATAAATTGAAATCACCAGATGCAATGGCAAAGAGCTCGTCACCCCAAGCAGCCAAAGAAGTGAAGTTGTGTCCTGTATCACCAACCAATGAAGCCACACCCGTTAATTGATCAACTTCATACAGCTCACCGGTGTGTTTAACCACAAGATTAAGTTTATTTTGACATGTAAAAGTCATGCCAAAATCATAGCTTTCTGGCACAGCCCCAAAACCAAAGTTTTGATTTACATTGGCTACTGGAAATGCCCGACCCTCACTGACAGAAATTTGAACCAATGTCTTGGTGTTGTCGTCAGCACCATATAAAGTGCCGTTACTGGATATAGCCATTCCTTCAATGGCGATATAAGGATCAGCTATTTTTCCCAAACTGGTGAATTCACCTGTTTCCAAATCTATCTCAACCAAATGATCTGGATAATCGAAATTATCATCAGCCACAGAGTAAGCTTTCACCGCAGCAGATGATTGTGCCGCAAGCGCTAAAAAAGCTGTTGTAAATAATAAGCGTAGCATGATTCAAATATCGTATTTTTTTGTAATAATTATCGTATGTAGTCAAATGTTAGCAAATAAATCCACTATTAACAACATTCTTTTTATGTCATTGCACAAGTTTACAAATGCTTACAATTACTCAGCGGTCAGCAAATCTGGCAATCAAACAGAATGAAAAATTCAGCTTTTAATCTGGAATGAGTTGCGTCGCCACAAATTTAGCATAATTTTCAATGTTATCCGTGTCCTTGAACTTGCCATGTAATGTTTTAGCCATGTGCAAATAACCCACATAAACTGAATAGGCCAGCAGTGCCTTTTGTTTCGACGTGTTTTCATCATGACCGATGTCTTGATAGGATTGTTGTAGGTATGACAGCCTTTCTAGCGTCACTTCCTTAAGAGCTTTAGCCACAAAATCATGTTGCCTATCAGCCAATAATGTGGCATATATCAAATGGCTTTGAAGCGGCTGAGCACTTAATAAAAACCAAGCTTTTAATCTTTCATGTGCATCAGATATGGACCATATTTTTTCCTTGATAACCAAATGGTCGTCCTCTTGCCAACGCTTTAATGCGGCCACTATCAAATCTTTACGGTTTGAAAAGTGCCAATAAAAACTACCTTTAGTCACACCCAATTCTTTGGCAATGTTTTCTACCGCAACTGCACTAACACCTTGGTGAGCAATAACATCCAATGTTGCAATTTCCCAATCTGCAGGATTCAGTGATCTTTTCTTTATGATTTTTGCCATTTTAATTTTGTTTTAAACCCCCACATTATCATAGACACTAAATCGAATCAGTCAATGATATTTTTTAAATTCCATACGCTTGCGTATTGACAATTAAGTCAACAGCTTCCATACTATAGCGTATGTTACTATATAAACAGGAATCAACATGAATTTTTTAGCTCTTTTTGGCATCATTGTTGCCACCACGCTGATTGCAGGGTATTTTCGCAGTTCTGTTAAACAATGGACAATCCTAACTGCCGTTGCTTTAATTGCAGGGATTTGGATAACAGATGCTGGATTTTTCGCTACCGCATTTGCTTTGATTATTTTTGCTTTACCCGCATTCTTTCTTAACAACAAAGCCATCAGACAAGAACATTTTACCCAATCATTTCTTAAGTTCTATCGCAAAGCCTTACCGGAACTTTCAGAAACTGAAAAAGTGGCTCTAGAGGCCGGCACAGTCTACTGGGATGCGGAGCTCTTTTCTGGCAAACCAGATTTCAAAAAATTACACAACATCAAATCACCAGAGCTCAGCAGCGATGAAAAAGAATTCTTAGATGGTCCAGTAGCAGCACTTTGCACCATGCTGAATGAACATGAATACAATCATGACAAAGGCGACATGCCAGCAGAAGTCTGGGACTTCATGATGAAAAACAAGTTTTTTGCCATGATTATTCCTAAACAATACGGAGGCCTTGGCTTCAGTGCTCTGGGCCATTCTGCAGTGTTACAAAAGGTGGCATCAAGAAGTGGTGTTGCCGCTGCAACCATTGCTGTTCCAAACTCTCTGGGTCCTGCAGAATTGTTATTAGAATATGGTACTGAAGAACAAAAAGACCATTACTTACCCAGGCTTTCACAAGGCTTAGAAATACCTTGTTTTGGTTTAACGGGACCCACAGCGGGTTCTGACGCAACCTCTATTCCTGACACGGGCGTAGTTTGTAAAAAGAAAATCAATGGTAAGGAAGTGCTGGGAATCAATTTAAACTTTGATAAAAGATACATCACCTTAGCGCCTGTCGCTACAGTTGTTGGCCTGGCATTTCAAATGATGGATCCCGATAATTTATTAGGTGATAAAAAACAACTGGGCATCACTTTGGCGCTGATTCCACGAGACACCAAAGGCATGGATATTGGTCGCAGACATTTACCCTTAGATGTGATGTTTATGAACGGCCCCATCCGAGGAAAAGACGTATTTATCCCAATGGACTATATTATCGGTGGCCAAGAAATGATTGGTCATGGTTGGCGCATGTTGGTTGAGTGTTTGTCTGTAGGTAGAGCCATTTCATTACCTTCATGTTCAACTGGTGGCGCCAAAATGGTTGCATTTGCCACCGGCGCCTACTCAAGAATACGTAAACAATTTAATTTACCTATTGGTCGCTTTGAAGGTATAGAAGAAGCCCTGTGTCGAATTGCAGGAAAAACATACTCTTGTGCCGCAGTTTCAACCATGACAGCCATGGCAGTAGACCGAGGCGAAAGACCAGCTGTGCCTTCAGCAATTGCTAAAATGCATGTCACTGACATGACACGCAGTATGATTTCCGATGCCATGGATATTCATGGCGGCAAAGGCATCATCATGGGCCCAGGCAATTACCTTGGCAGGGCATGGATGGGAGCACCCATTTGGATTACTGTAGAAGGTGCTAACATATTAACCCGCTCAATGATTATATTTGGACAAGGTGCCATACGCTGCCATCCCTATGTATTGAAAGAAATGGAAGCAGCGCATTTAGCAGATGCAGACGAGTCATTGAAACAGTTCGATAAATTGTTATTTCAACACATCGGTTATTCTTTCCAGAATGGCGTCCGCTCCTTTTTCCAGGGTTTAGGTACTTGGCGTTTTGATCGCAGTCCTGGCGACAAATTCACCAAACAATTTTATTCAAAGATTACCCGATACAGTGCTGCATTTGGATTTGCAGCTGACGTTTCAATGTTAACCTTGGGCGGCTCACTGAAAAAACGTGAAAAAACCTCAGCACGATTAGGCGACGTCCTCAGTCATTTATATATGGCTTCAGCTGTTTTAAAACGGTATTTAGATCAAGGTGAACAAAGTGCTGATCAACCCATTGTGGCTTGGGCCATGCACCACCATTTTTATGAGATAGAACAGGCACTTAAAATGTTATCTTATAACTTCCCAAGCAAAGGTGTCGGACTCTTTTTACGTCGTGTCATCTTCCCATTAGGCACTCATGAATTACCTCCTGGAGATCGTTTGGGGCACAAAGCAGCCAGCTTACTGCTTTCACCAAATGAAACCAGACAACGCTTAACTGATGGTATAGATAAAGTTGAAAGCGAGCATCATTTTGTTGCAAAAATGAACCATGTGCTTGCCAAAGTAATTGACACTGAACCACTAGAAAGACGCATTTTAAAAGCCATAAAAAATGATGAAATCAATGAGATTGACCCAAGCAAACAGCTGGCTCAAGCCTTAGAAAAAGAAATCATCAATAAAAATGAATTCAATTCATTAACCAAGGTAAGACAACAAGTCGCTGAAATTATCGCTGTCGATGACTTCCCATTTGACGCGTTTGATCGCACCAAGGCACAAGATGAAAATGGAAAAAGCAAAGTTGCTTAAAACCATAAGCTGACCCCAAAAGGCCCAGTTAGCTAATGCGCTGGGTCTTTTTTTATGCTTAACAAATACGGTTCATCTGCTTGCATTAATTGCATGTTAACCAAGCTTATATACAACAGTTCTAAATCTAAACACCCACACAGTTCAGGGTTATCATGAGCATGTTTCAACACCGCACCCAACAAAGAAAAATCAGCGTTGTGTTGTTTTTCTCTGTTAACTTTTTTCAATTTTTCTGACATCTCATTTAAATCGCTGTCAACTTTTTCTGGGTCCCGAGTTTGTGTCAATATGTCAAACCGCAACTGATGGTACCAAGCCATTTGTTGCTTGTTTCCCACCACCAACTTGGATTTAACCAGTGCCGCATGCTCCCAGGTCCAAGCTTGTTCCCGTTGGTACTTAGCAAATTCTACTTTACTGGTTACCAGTGTCCCTGCATTTCCATTCGGCCTGAGCTGCAAATCAATCTCATAAAGAAAACCATGGTACATGTTGCTACTTAAATGATGCAAAACACGTTTAACCCAACGTTGAACAAAAACCCTTTCATCAGGTAACAGTAGCTGTTTATCAACCACAAAAACCAAATCTAAATCAGAAGATACAGACATGTTGTTCACTGCCATCGAGCCATAAGCAACCACCATCAATTGATTCAAATCCAATTCACCTTCTTGAAGTTTTTGTTGGGTTTCCTTCCAGCTAAAATCCACCACCAGTTGTAAAACAAACTGAGCCAACAATGACAATTGTTGACGGGCTTCTTTAGCTGTAATGCGTTCATCTGACCACGCCCTGATGGTGTTAAATTGATTCATCAACTTAAAGTACCTGAGTTGTTCCATCCATTGTTCAAGGTCAGTTTGCTTATGTTCAAACAGCTGCCAATTTTGTTGTAACGTGGCCAACCCCATACACACGTCTTCCTGGTATTCAAACAATTGTTCGAGTAAAACGGGGTATTGCAACAAAGTGGTTTTAAAATAATCTTTTTTTTGCAGTAATTTCAACACATGATGATAGACATTTTGCTCCTTAAGCAACATCAAAATGTAACTGGGTCTTTTGATGATATTTTTAACCAATGCAAAAAATGAATCCAACACAGCAGCATCAGCTTCTTTGATGGTCTTTTCTAAAAGCTGTTTGATTTTTTGAACCGTGTCCTGTGAAACGTTACGTAAATTAAGTTCTGACATCAAAGTATTGAGTTGCACTTGATCATTGGGACTCAACATCTCCGCAGAGGCCGCCTCTTTAAACAATGAATCAAACAACTCACTGACATTCTTACGTAACTGAGTCAATTGAGACTCAAAATCATGCCATTTACTGCAACCAAAAAACAAGGCCAATTGTTTCCTGACTTGTTCATTATCAGGAATATGATGAACATCCTGATCATCGATTATTTGACTGATATTTTCAGTTTTTCTTAACCAATACCAAGCCGTTCTCAGCCGCTCAATGTCTTGTTCAGGTAATTTGTTTTCTTTCAAAAGGTTATCAATTTGCTCAGCAATTGAGACACCTTGTAAGCGATTGATTCTGCCACCAAAAACCAGCTGTAAACTTTGTACGATGAACTCTATCGACCTGATACCACCAGGTCCTTGTTTCAAATCAACATCTTGATATGACAGGTTCATGCTTATTTCAGTTTTGATTTTAGCCAAGGCATTGAAAACCGCATAATCGAGGTGTTTACGGTAAATAAATGGTGTAATTACGTCCAACAAAGCTTCACCATCGTTGGGTTCACCACAGACCATCCGTGCGCGCATCCATGCAAACCGCTCCCACTCTCTACCCTCGTTGATTAAATACTGCTGTAAGGCCGCTGTTGTACAGACCAATGGACCGGCTGAACCAAATGGGCGCAACCTCATGTCCACCCTGTAAACCAAGCCATCTTTACTGAAATAATCTAACAACTTAATGATTTTTCGCCCCATCTTGGTGAAGTACTTTTCGGCTTCAATACTGTTCTCACCATCTGAGACACCTGAATGACTGTAAACAAATACCAAGTCAATGTCAGATGAATAATTCAACTCAAATGTACCCAACTTTCCCAAAGCAAAAACCAGCAAGTTTACCTGATGACCTTGGTTGTCTCGCACCACACCATGGTGCTGTGACATCTCAGTGACACTGATGTCATAGGCTTGTTGTATTAAAAAATCCGCCAACGCCGACACACGGTGCATCGTCTTTAAGTGCTGTTCAACAGGCAAACACAAATCATGGTATGCCAAATAAGCCAATCGGGATTTTCTGAAATGTCTGAGCTGTGCAAAATCATCCCACTGCGAGTGAGAAGATTTAAAAGACGACCAATCTGAGTCTAAACGATATGTGGAAAGCCGAGGATATTGGCAGCTGATTTCATTGATGCTTTGCCATTGAGACTGTAAAAAAGGAAACAGTTCAAGCCATGTGGGGGCTGTTTTCATTTGATTGTTAAATAACTCAGTTCAAAACCAAGCAAACAAATTGGGGCTGAATCGATAACCGATACAGCCCTTTTATTTATTATCATTAAATTAATTACAATATTCTTTGATGTTTTGTTGTGCGGCTTTCATGGCTGCCAATCGTTGATCATCGGTCAACCTGACTTGTTTCCCTGTTTTTTCATCAACTCTGTGTATATTGATAGTGGCATTTAACGCAGCCAAGTTTTTGCGTGCATCTTCACAGGCTTTTTTACGGTTGACAGCATCGGCTTTTGCCAATTGTTGTTTTGCTGCAGCATCCAACTCCTGCTCCTCCTTATCATCTATTTTTGATGCGTCATTAGTTTCATCTGTCCTATTTTTAGATGAGCTGGATTTGGGAGCCTTGCTGACCTTGACTGTTTGCGCCTCTTGTCCAGGTGGCTTTTGTGCTGAATAATGGATATTGCCATCTTGGTCGACCCATTTATATATTTTATCGGCACAGACCAAACCAGACAGCACCAGCATACTCAGTATTACAGCTAACTTATTCATAAGAATCTCCAAAGTTTTCAAACATCATAAAAATAATGGGTATAAATATCAAGCGGCCAGTGTAGCAAATCAGTTACAATAAACCTTAAGAAAAACTGATTGAAATTATGTCAAAACTTGATAACGCAAAACACAAAGGCATTTATCTCTTGCCAAATTTGTTCACCACTGGTGCTTTATTTTCCGGTTATTATTCTATCATTGCTGCCATACAAGGTAAATTTGAAATGGCCTGCTTAAGCATATTTATTGCTGCTTTACTGGATGCACTTGACGGTCGTGTGGCTCGTTTGACCAATACCCAGTCTGAGTTTGGCGAACAATACGACTCTCTATCAGACCTGATTTCATTTGGCGTAGCTCCTTCATTACTGGTATTCAACTGGTCTTTGACCTACTTAAGCGACGTAACACCCGTGCTGGGTAAAATTGGTTGGTTGGCTGCGTTTGTTTATGCGGTTTGTGGTGCACTTCGACTGGCAAGATTCAATACACAGATAGGTGTTATTGATAAAGCCTACTTTCAAGGCCTACCCTCTCCTGCAGCCGCAGCTGTGATCAGCTCTTTTGTCTGGATTTGTGTTGAACTTGAACTTCCAGGAGAAACATTAAAATACATCACTTTACCCATCACAATCATCACAGGTTTCCTTATGGTTTCAAGGCTCAGATACTACTCATTTAAAACCATTCCATTCCGTGAAAACGTATCATTTTTATGGATTCTGTTACTGGTGTTGATATTTGTTCTGTTGGCCATCAAAACTGCATGGGTGTTATTTGTTGTATTCAGCACATATGCTATTTCTGGAATTGTTTTTACTATGGTGTCCATCAAACGAAAAAGGGCACTTAAAAAACCAAGCAAAAAAAATCAGAAAGATGAAAACAAGTAACCAATTTTTTGAACAAGACCCTGCGCAAGAATCAGCAGGCACTCTGGAACAACTGACTCTGTTGGCAGATTTAAGCCAGGATTTTGTCAAATCCATGAATATCAATGACATTCTCACACGAGCTGTGGCCAGAATTAAATCATACATGGATGCTGAAGCAGCCAGTGTATTTTTAGCAGACCGTGAACAACAAAATCTCATTTGTCGCGCCAGTGCAGGTCCTGTTGATGTGACATCCATGGCCATTAAAATTGATTCAGGCATCATTGGCAGAGCGTTTACAACGGGCGCAAGCCAGATGATAAAAGATGCCAGAAAAGATGCCGATTTTGTTTGCCAAGTTGACACATTAACCGGTTTTCAAACGCGCTCAGTCCTGTGTACACCTCTGATTAGCCAAGGCAAAACAATCGGCGTCATTCAAGTGTTAAACAAACTCAATGATAAATTATTTCAAAACAGAGACAGTGACATATTACGCCTATTAGCCACACCCATTGCTCTGGCAGTACAAAACGCACGTTACACATTAAATTTTGTTGAACAAAAGCGCATAAAAAAAGAGCTTACCTTGGCGCGTAAACTACAACGTTCACTGCTACCTGGCCGCCTCAAACCACCATTTCCAGTGGTCGGCAGCAACATCTCCGCCAATGAAGTATCAGGTGACTTCTATGATTATTTTGAACTGAACGATGGCACCGTGGGTTTTTTAATTGGTGATGTATCCGGAAAAGGTATTGATGCTTCCATGTTAATGGTAAGAGCCAGCAGTTTATTGAGGTGGATAGGCAAGGATAAATTACCACCTGGACAGTGGCTGGCCAAAGCCAATAAAGAACTGTGTGAAAAAGCCTCAAGGGGTTTATTTGTATGTGCAGCCGTAGGTTACTACAACCCCAAAACAGATGAAGCCATTTGGTCCAACGCAGGATTACCTCCTGTCATCTATAAATGTCCCAAATGCAGTATCAAAACATGGAATGCTGATGCACCACCTTTGGGCATCAAAACGAGTGAACTTTCATTTGAACAACAATCCATCAAACTCGACATGGGAGGGCTGTACATACTAACGGATGGTTTAACAGATGCTCGAAATGAACAAAACCAACGTCGAGAACTACAAGGTGTTATCGAAGACATCAAAAACATAGAATCTGAATCACCTGAAGTGCGAATTGGTAAACTCATCACTTCGGCACGCAGAAACAAACTCAATGATGATGCCACTGTCTTGTTAATCGAAAAACGAGATCATTTACTAGAACAAACACTGCTTAATGAGTGTTTCAAAGCCAATGCATGCCATTTGAAACAAGTCAGACACCAAGTAATGGATGTAGTCAAACGAGTCGGTTTCAGTGAAAAATGTTGCCAACAAATCATCTTAAGTATGGATGAGGCCATCACCAACATCATCCGCCATGCCTATAAAAACGTAACTGATGGTGATATTGAGTTGGAAATCAAAAAACAAAACAACACCTTGGTTTTTTATCTCAGAGACTTTGCACCTGAGGTCTATGACAGCTCAATTCGTCCAAGAGATTTATCCAATCCACTGCCTGGACAAATGGGAATCAACTTCATAGATAGCGTAATGGACTCATGGGAGTTTGCCACCCCCAAAGATGGCTATGGCAACTTATTAATTCTGAAAAAAGAGATATAACACCTATAAATCCGCTACAATTGTCTTTTTAAAATCCTTGAATAAGACATGAAACTTTTACTGACATTCATTCTCTTAAGCCAAATCTATGCCACTGTAACAGCAAAAGAAATACCACTTGAGGCTTTTGCCGCTAAATCAGACTTCATCAGCATGAAAATTTCACCTGATGGCAAACACATGGCTTTTACCTACGAACAAGATTCATCCATAAACTTAGGTGTAATGAACCTAAAAACCCAAAAAGGCATTTATTCTTTTGAGATGGGTGACAACCGTGAAGTCGCGTCATTTTACTGGGCCAACAATAAACGTCTGGTTATTCAAAGCCAACGCATCACAGGTTGGTTAGACGGTGCTGCTAAATACCCCGAGTTGTTCAGTGCAGAATTAGATGGCAAAAAAAGAAAAATGCTTTGGGATTTCCAAAGCTCATACATACAACCAGTCTCCTTGTTAGATGATGATAAAGACCATGTTCTGATCAGCAAACATCATTACATGGATAATTTCAGTGCAAAATTACAAAAGTTGAACGTCAAAACAGGTAAACTTTCTTTTGTGCCAGACTCTCCCAAAATTGCTGGCGGTTTAAAATCACGCATCTTATATATCGCCGTAGACAGTGAAGACAACCCTCGCTACGCGCTTGAACATGACCCCGTTGTTGAAGAAAATTATGAAGATGACATCACATACTTACACATAAAAAACAAAGACGGTGATTGGCAAATTTTAAAATTAGATGTCAAACATGGCAATAACCCCAACATCAATGGCTTAGGTTTTAACAAAGACAACAGCAAATTTTACTTTACATCTGATCACGACTTATCTCACCAAGGTACCACGGCTTTATTTGAGCTTGACTACAAAGACAACAGCATCACCAAATTATTCAGACATCCTGATGCTGACATAGGGGGTGCCCTAACCGGCCGTCACAACCAAGTTATCGGTGTTAAGTTCGAGGCAGGCTACCCAGGTTATTTCTACATCAATGACAAAGGTGCAGAGGACGACATTAAACTTCACAAACAACTCAGAGCCACCTTCAAAGGTCAAGAAGTTCAATTCAGCAGTCACACCAAAGACCGTAAGCTATTTACTTTAAGGATATACAGTGACAAAAACCCAGGTGCCCATTACCTTTATGACCTCAGCAAACAAAAGATTGAATTTTTAGCCAACAGCAAAAATGGCATTGACCCCAAAGAAATGGCCACTGTTGAGCCATTTAGTCTACAAGCCCGTGATGGCTTAAAAATGTATGGATTCATGACCATTCCACCAGGGAAAGAACTGAAAAACTTACCTTTAGTCATTTATCCACATGGCGGTCCATATGGTGCAACTGATATTTGGGGCTGGGACGCCCGTGCCCAATTGTTGGCTTCACGAGGCTACTTGGTTATTCAACTTAACTACCGTGGTTCTGGAGGGTATGGCAAAGATTTTATTAAAGCGGGTTATGGTGAATGGGGAACCACCATGCAAGATGATTTAACAGATGTCACTTTATGGGCTGTTAAACAAGGCTATGCCGATAAAGAACGTTTATGTATTCATGGTGTTAGTTACGGTGGTTATGCAGCTTTAAATGCTGTAGTGCGAGAACCTGACTTATATAAATGTTCAATACCAGATGCTGGGCTTTATGAAATTGAACTGCAATGGAACAAGGCCGATTCGTTTAAAGGCAACAACAAAGCCAGAGACAATTACATAAAACAAAGCTTCGGTAGCTTAGATAAACCTGTATTGGATGCGCGATCACCTGCCTTACATGTAGATAAAATCAAAGCAGAGTTATTATTGGTTCATGGCACTGAAGATGTACGTGTTCCCATCGAAAACGCGTACTTTTTGGAAAAACAGTTAAATAAAATTGGTAAGTCTTATGACAAAATATACCGTAAAGATGGACATGGTTTCCAAAAAGTCTCTAATCGAATTGATCTGTATAAAAAGTTACTGGAATTCTTGGACAAAAATATTGGCCATTAAACCTAAGTAACTTGTCTCAACTAAAAAGTCTTGCTAACCCCAAGACTTTTTTTATGCCCATTTCAAATGAACAGAGGGCGTGCCAATTTAAACCCACCCCATCAACATCATAAAACATAGCCCCATGAAACATAGACGTGAGCAAGACCACATGAGATAATATTGCGCTTTTATTTACCACATTATTAACCATGGAAAAGACCGCTAAAAACGTCAGAAAAATCTTGATAACTTCAGCTTTGCCCTATGCCAGTGGCTCATTACATTTAGGTCATTTTGTTGAACACAGCCAATCAGATATCTGGGCACGTTTGATGCGTTCCATGGGACATGAGGTTAAGTATTTATGTGCTGATGACGCTCATGGCACCCCCATCATGCTGAATGCTGAGAAACAAGGCATGACACCTGAAACTATGGTTGATGCCATCAGAGAAGAACATTGGCGTGATTTACAAGCCTTTGGTGTGTCTTATGATCACTACCATTCAACACACTCACCTGAAAATAAAGAATTGGTTCAGCAAATATACCTTAAATTGAAAGCAGCCGGACACATTGACTCAAAAATTGTTGAACAGTATTTCGATCCCGAAAAACAAATGTTTTTACCTGATCGATTTGTCAAAGGCACTTGTCCGAAATGTGGCACGGCAGACCAATACAGTGATGGTTGCGAATCATGTGGTTCAACATATGACTCAACCGAAATCATCAACCCCATTTCGGTGGTCAGTGGTGCAACGCCCATCATGAAAGAATCCAAACATTTGTTTGTTAATCTAAAACACTTCGAACCCATGTTAAAAGAGTGGGTTTCATCTGGTACATTACAGGAAGAAGTCACCAATAAATTATCCGAATGGTTTGACGCTGGGCTTCAATCCTGGGACATTTCGAGAGACGCGCCTTATTTTGGTTTTCAAATACCTGAAGAAGAAAACAAATACTTTTATGTTTGGATGGATGCACCTGTCGGTTATTTGGCATGTTTGAAATATGTATGCAACCAAAATGGTGAAGATTTTGCACCTTGGATAGACCCCAAAACAGAACATGAAATGTACCATTTCATTGGCAAAGACATCCTGTATTTCCACTCATTATTCTGGCCTGCCATGCTCTATGGCGCCCAAATGAAATTACCTAATGCAGTTTATGTACATGGTTTCCTCACTGTAAATGGCACAAAAATGAGTAAATCAAGGGGCACTTTCATCAAAGCCTCTACATACCTTGATCATTTAAACCCAGATTATTTGCGTTATTATTTTGCTGCCAAACTGTCTGATGGTTTGGTGGATATAGATTTGAATATGGACGATTTCAGACAACGTGTCAATTCCGACTTGGTTGGCAAAGTGGTTAACATTGCTTCCAGATGTGCTGGTTTTATTAAGAAAAAATTTGATTCCAAACTGTCGGACCAATTGCATAATCAAGCGCTGTACGATGACTTTCTTAGTCACTCTGAAGAAATAGCTGACTTATTTGAAAATCGCAAATACAATGCCGCTATCAGACAAATCATGGCTTTGGCTGACAAAGCCAATCAATACATCGCTGACATGGCACCATGGGTGGCGGTAAAAGATGAAAGCAAACTCAACGAAGTTCACCAAGTGTGTTCAACAGGCATCAACTTATTTCGCGTGTTGATGACCTGGCTGGCTCCTGTTATCCCCTTCACTGCGCGTAAAGCAGAAGATTTTTTAAATGTTGATTTGAATGATTGGTATACCATCAGCACACCCTTATTTAATCATGGCATCAATAAATTCAAACCTTTAATCAGCCGCATAGAACCTGAAACATTAGATAAAATCATTGAACAAAGCAAGCAAGATTTGGTAGCCACCACACAAACAAAGCAAACAGAATCCAATGGACAGCTGGCAGCTGATCCAATCAGCGCTGAAATTGATTTTGACACTTTTGCTAAAACCGACTTAAGGGTGGTTAAAATCATCGATGCTCAACATGTTGAAAAGGCCAATAAATTATTACAATTAACCTTGGATTTAGGTGGTGAAACTCGAAATGTATTTGCAGGAATCAAATCCGCCTACCAACCTGAGGAGTTAATTGGAAAGCACACAGTAATGGTGGCTAACTTGGCACCCAGAAAAATGCGCTTTGGTATTTCTGAAGGCATGGTTCTGGCCGCTGGCCCCGGTGGTGATGAGTTGTTTATATTAGAACCTAATAAAGGCGCGAAACCTGGGATGCGAGTAAAATAATTAAGTGACTGAAATTTTCCTCATATTTGTTGGTGCAGCTTTTGTGAACAACTTTGTGTTGGTTCGCTTTCTTGGCCTGTGTCCTTTTATGGGGGTATCCAGTCAGTACAAATCAGCTCTTGGCATGAGCTTTGCCACTGCTTTTGTCTTAACCATGTCATCCATTGCCAGTTATCTGGTCAATGAATACCTGTTGGTTCCTTTGGGATTGGAATACCTAAAAACCTTAAGCTTTATTTTGGTGATTGCAGTAACGGTTCAAGTCACTGAAATGATTTTGCATAAATCATCCCCTTTACTTTACCAAGTATTGGGACTGTTTTTACCTTTAATCACCACCAACTGTGCTGTTTTAGGCGTGGCCTTGTTAAATGTACAACAACAAAACAGCTTGATTGAATCTGCTTTCTTTGGTTTTGGTGCTGCCGTTGGTTTTGGTTTGGTACTGGTGCTATTTTCAGCCATCCGAGAGCGCTTGGAAATGGCCAATATACCAGCATCATTCAGAGGACTGCCTATTGCCTTAATGACTGCAGGTATCATGTCATTGGCATTTATGGGCTTTTCTGGAATGACACAATGAATGCTTGGTTAAACCACTGGGGCTTGGCATTATTGGGCATGGTGGCCTTGGCCACTTTCTTTGGCATCATCATTGTCTGGGTTTCTAAAAAGTTCAAAGTTGAAGGTAACCCCATCGTCGAACAAATCAACGCCATCTTGCCACAAACCCAGTGTGGCCAGTGCAATTATCCAGGCTGTAAACCCTATGCTGAAGCCATAGCCAATGGCGAAGCCCCTATAAACCAATGTCCACCTGGCGGTACAGAAGGCATAAAAAAACTGGCTGAACTTTTAGATGTTGAGGTATTGGACCTGAACCCTGAGAATGGCACTGAAGAAGCAGATCAAGTGGTTGAAATCATTGAGGCAGACTGCATTGGGTGCACCAAATGCATTCAAGTTTGTCCGGTTGATGCCATTGTAGGCGCCGCTAAATTAATGCACACAGTGATACTTGACGAATGTACTGGATGTGACTTATGCATACCTGCTTGTCCAGTAGACTGTATCATTAAAATCCCAGCTCCCATGCCTGTTCAAATTAACAGAAAGAGCAAACCCGATTTATATACCACCATCACTGAGGCTCAGTCATGGTAAATTCGACACTGTCACATTTTCATGGTGGTTTGGTTCTGCGTCACCACAAAAAATCATCCTGTGAACAGCCATTGAAGCAGGCAGGGCTGCCAAATAAATTGATAATTTCATTGAAAAACAGCCAAGGGCCCCATTCTGAAACTGTGGTTAAAGTCGGAGATTATGTACTCAAAGGACAGTTGATTGCCAGCCCTTCACACACAATGGGAACCCACTTTCATGCACCCACTTCTGGCACAGTGGAAAACATTTCAATACAACAAACAGCCAATGCAGATGCACAACCAGCTGAATGCATCACCCTCATTCCTGATGGTAAAGACCAATGGATTCAACTGCCAGAAACAAAGCTTCCCACCAACCGAAATGAAATCATTGCACAAATTAAAGCCGCTGGCATCATTGGGATGGGTGGCGCAGGTTTTCCAACACACATCAAGTACGCCAAGCCAAGTCACGAACAAGAAACCACTTTAATCATCAATGGTGCCGAATGTGAACCCTACATATCCTGTGATGAAAAATTAATGACAGACAAGCCAAGTTCCATCATCAAAGGTTGTGTTTGGTTGATGCGTGCAGCAAATGCCCAAAAAGCCCTCATTGCCATAGAAGACAATTTAGGCGGTGTCAAACAATCATTGGACCAAACCCTTAAACAACTAAATATCAACAACATCGAAGTCATTAAAGTCCCTACCATTTATCCCACTGGGGGTGAAAAGCAATTGATTAAGGTGTTGACAGGTTCTGAAGTTCCCAGTGGTCAAACACCCCTATCCTTGGGACTTGTGATGCAAAATGTGGCCACAGCCAAGGCAGTGTATGACGCCATAGAATTACAACAACCTTTGATTAAAAGAATCATCACGGTCACTGGTGACTGCATTCGTGAACCGGGAAATTACGAAGTGCTGATAGGCACACCATTCAAACATTTGCTGGCATTAACAAATTGTGACCAAACCATTGATAAACTCATTATTGGTGGACCGATGATGGGCTATGCAATGCCTCACGCCGATATTGGCATTGAAAAAACCACCAACTGTCTGCTGGCATTACCTCAAGAGGCCACCAAACCAGAGCTGGAAAGCATGCCTTGTATTCGTTGTGGAGATTGCGTCAAAGTGTGTCCACAAGAGCTGTTGCCTCAACAACTTTTTTGGTACATCAATGGCAATGATCAAAACAACAATTTAGAAAAAGCCCGTGCCCATCATGTTTTTGATTGTATCGAATGTGGCGCTTGCTCTTGGGTTTGTCCAAGTCACATCAATTTAGTCGATTTTTACCGCTTTGCTAAATCCGAATTAACTTATTTGGATCACAAAAAACACAAATCTGAACTAGCCAAACAAAGGCATGACGAAAGGCTGGCACGATTAGAACGTATCAAACTTGAAAGACAAGCCAAACGACGCCGCAAAACTTCAAAATTAGCAGACAAACAATCTGCCAAAAAAGAAATATCTGCGGTCCTCGCACGCATCAAAGCACAAAATAAGGAGTCTGCTGATGACTGAACAATACAACACCAGCAGCGCCCCCCATATACCGAGCAGGATCAGTGTTCAAAAAGTCATGTTATGGGTTTGCTTGGCATTGCTACCTGCCACCTTGGCGCACTGGTTTTATTTTGGCCCAGGCATTTTCATACAAATGGTTTTGGCAGTATCTGCCGCTTACCTGTTTGAGTGGTGGTGTTTGACTTGGCGTAAACAACCCATCAAACCGTTCATCACTGACCTCAGTGCACTGGTCACTGCCTGGTTATTCGCCTTATCCATTTCCCCCATCGCACCTTGGTATGTTGCTGTTGTGGGTATGTTTTTTGCCATTGTTGTTGCTAAACACCTTTATGGAGGACTGGGTCATAACATCTTTAATCCTGCCATGGTGGGATTTGCAGCTATATTGATTGCCTTTCCACAATCAATGGCTTTGTGGTTACCACCCAGTGATTTACTGGACACCGTCAACAGCAACCATTTTATGGCTGTTTTTAAATTAATATTCATTGGACATGACACACAGGTGATTGACGCCATCACCGCAGCAACGCCACTGTCAGCCATACAAACAGGCCTACAACAAAGTTACAGTTTAAGTGAAATCACTGAACAAGCCATTTTTGGTCAATTTGGTGGATTGGGCTGGGAGTGGATTGCCAACTGGATATTTATCGGTGGTGTATTTTTACTCTACAAGCGCATCATCACTTGGCATGTACCTGCAGCTGTTCTGTTAACCACCATTGCTTTTTCCACACCATTTTATCTATTTAATGGTGATGTCTTTATGTCACCACAACAACATGTTTTTTCAGGTGGTGTCATGTTAGCGGCTTTTTTCATTGCAACAGATCCCACTTCAGGTTGTTCTTCAAACCGAGGAAAAATTATTTTTGGTGCAGGAGTGGCCATACTCACCGTGTTGATAAGAAACTTTGGGTCATTTCCTGACGGCATTGCATTTGCCGTATTATTGATGAATATGTCAGCACCGTTGATTGATCGCCTCACCATTCCACTGCCTTATGGCAAACACAACAATACCAACTGAAATGATGACCGGCTTACATAAAAATTGGTTGTTACCACTGATCTTGGCATTGATGACCTGCTTAACCAGTGCTTTATTGATGTTCAGCCACGAAATGACCGCTGAAAGAATTGCCACCCAAAAACTCAACAACAAATTAGCCTCTCTCAAACGATTGTTGCCCGCAGCACTGATAGACAACGATCTGCTTGAAGACGCCATCACCATTTATGAACCAGAACGTTTAGGCCACAGACATGAAGAACAGCTTTATCTTGGTACAATGAACCATCAATTAAGTGTCATGGCCATTCCTGTCACTGCGCGCAATGGCTATTCTGGTGACATTGAAATCATGGTTGGCATTCAAGTTAATGGTGAAATTACAGCCGCAGAAATCATCGCCCATAAAGAAACGCCAGGCTTGGGGGACTTGATAGAAGGCAGAAAAAGCAATTGGCTCAATCAGTTCGAAAATAAATCTTTGAACCAACCAACTTCCCAACAATGGCTGGTCAAAAAAGACGGTGGTCATTTTGACCAAATTACGGCCGCCACCATCACACCCAGAGCCGTTGTGGCAGCCATTAAAAAAGCATTGAAGTATCAAAAATATTATCTTAAACAATTACAACCAGAGAACAACAATGAGTGAGTTTATTCGCAGTCGCCTCATTGATAACAATGCCGCATTGGTACAAATGTTGGGCTTATGCCCTCTTTTGGCAGTATCCAATACCGCCATCAATGCCTTAGGCATGGGCATTGCTACCATCAGCGTATTAATCATCACTAATTTTTTAGTGTCCTTAATCAAGCCCATAACGAAAAAAGAAATCAGAATACCTTTATTTGTGCTGTTAATTGCCAGTGTTGTTACCACTTTAGAAATGCTCATGAATGCATTTTTTCATGAGTTGTATTTAATCTTAGGTATCTTTATTCCTTTAATTGTGACCAATTGCATCATCATGGCTCGTGCTGAATCATTTGCATCAAAAAACCCATTGTGGCTTTCTGTGAAGGATGGTTTTTTTGTTGGTCTTGGCTTTGCATTGGTCATGTTTGTTATCGGCATCATGCGCGAAATAGTTGGCCAAGGGACTTTATTCAGTCAAGCTCATTTGCTTTTGGGTCAATGGGGCCATCATTTAGAAATAACCTTGATACCGAATTATGGCGGCTTTTTAATAGCTGTTTTACCACCAGGTGCATTTTTTGCCTTGGCCATTTTGGTTGCCATTAAAAACAAACGAGACATAAAGAACAAAACATAACATGGGAAACAACGACATACCGACTCCCAGAGAACCCAATTATCACCTGTACATCTTGTTGTGTGATGAAAATATTTTTTATACAGGAATTGCAATTGACCCTCAACTGAGGTTATCACAACACCAATCAGGTGCACCGTATGGTGCCAAATTCACCCGAAGATTTAAAAACCTACAATTGGTCTACCAGGTACCTATAGGCACTCGTTCAGAGGCCCAATCACTTGAAATAAAAGTCAAAAAACTATCCAAGCGCAAGAAAGCTGAAATCATAAACAAACAATGCACTTTAGATGAGCTTGAAATTTTTATCAGCAACCATGCTTAAGCTTTTACCTTTACTTCAACATGATTGCATGAGAATAATTGATTTATGTTAATAACTGGTTGCTTGTCTTAGTCGGTGTATTCAAATATTTTAACCACGCGATCAACACCTCGAAGGTGTCTGATACGCTCAACCACTGCATCGGCCTCATTGCGACTGACCATGCCCATTAAATAAACCTCCTTATTGGCTGTGGTGATTTTGACCCGACTCGGATCAAAACCTTCAATATCAATTTTTAACAGTGAAGCTTTCGCTTTTGACCCGATGTAACTGTCTTTACTGCGTGGGCCAAATTTTGAAATATCACTGACCAACTTCAATTCATTAACCACTTTTATAACGCCGTCTTTAATCGCTGCAGCATCTTCTGCCTTGATGCGATCTTCATCAGTTTTCACTTCACCAGCCATCAACACAACTCCGTTGTAAGAGTCTACTTTAATGCGGCTGTCATCAACCAAAACCTTTCTTAGTTCATTTTTTACACTGGCCGTTATGATTTTGTCATCTAATACTTGTCCAGCGCTTCGTCTGTCATGTGCAATGTTTACGCCTGTTACGATTGCACTCCCAATAATCACCGGAGCACAGGCCGTCAAAACTTGCATGGTGATAAGTATTAAAACTATTTTTTTCATCATTAACATCCTCATTTCACTGGTCTGTATGACAGCCAGTTTTTTTATAAATTCAATAAAAAGCATGGGGTAACCACTCAATCTGAGGGTCATTTAATTCACCTGCCATCGCGACCACATCAAAACGACAACTTTGTTTGCCGTGTTTGTCATGCTGTTGTAAATACTGTTTAGCTGCTTTGATAATCTTCTGCTGCTTATTTAAAGTAATTGACTCAACAGGACTGGCCCAATCAGAACTGGATTTGTAACGCACCTCGACGAATACCAAAACAGACTTATCACGCATGATTAAATCAATTTCTCCACCTTTGGTTTGATAATTTCGCTCAATTAAAAGCAAGCCTTGTCGTTTTAAATACCTTTCGGCCAAGTATTCAGCTTGCTGGCCTCTGGACTGACTACCTTGCTTCAGTTGGACAAATAATCGATGCCACCATTGTGATATTCTGCCCACAGCAACTGTCTCCTAAAGTGCTTATTCATTCCTAAACTGATGGTTCCAGTCAAACCTTCAACAAAACCTGTATTAACACGACTCATCCATTCAATGCGCGCAATCAACTGGTAAGCATCAAAACCAAAAGCAAATAATTTTTTATCACTGTGAATTAATTTTAAATCGAAAGGCAACACTTCTTGTAAATAGCTGGCTTCTAATTCCATGGGGCTGATTGCGAATTTAACACCTTCTAAATCTTTGTTATGTTGCTCATCATGTAAACCATTAAACACATGGGAACTTGAATAAACCGGTATGTCTGCCGCTCTGTGAAACTTTAACTGAGGAATCATTAAACGAGCAAAGGCAGGTTTTGCAGCTAAAAATATACCGTCCACATCAGAACGCACCACTTCTTCTGAATTGATATCTAGCTTCAAAAACTGTTCTAAATTTCTTGCCCTCAGTTGACTTTCCACCAGGCCCAGAGTCTGCCTTAATTGGGCTGAATAGTCATTTTGTTGGGGTTGGAAGTATGCGTTGTTGCTGATGTATCCTCCTAAATCAACAAAACGCTGTGCAAAAGCAGTGGTCATACGCTCACCCCAGGCTTCATTGGGTGCCAATATCAAAACGCGTTTCATACCATCAGCAATCATTTTCTCAGCCACTTCTTCTGCCTCAGCTTCTGGTGACAAAGTAAATTGAAAATAATGGGTCTCACTTTGATTCAACAAGACCACAGGAACTGTGGGCTCAGGCATCAAGGTGATTTGCTCAATTGAATCTTTATCAATCGGTCCAATAATTAAATCAGCTTGGTATTCTTGTGCTGAAAACCAAGCATCTGACAGATTTTCACCGGCACTGCCCGTATCAAAAAACATCAATTCATTTTGGCCATTAAAATCAGACAAAGCCGCAGCTAACATGCCTTTTTGTACCGCTTTAGCAACATCAGCAAAACGACCAGAAAAAGGTAACAACACAGCCACTTTTTGTTGGTTACTGACTCGGTTCAAATCTAAAAAGTAGGATGCTGCTGGGTGTGTAGGCCATTGTGTTAACCACGCCTGACCAGATACACCATCTGCCCCAAAATTAACATAAGCGGCTTCAATCCAGCCTTGAGTCAAAGCATCTAGACTGAGGTCCCCTATAGAAAAGAGCAAATCTTCTTCATCAACCATGAGTAAACTTTTAACTATCAAATCACGGTTGTTTTGAATTTCAACGGGCTCTTGCAAATACCGATTCAAAGCCACCAATGCTTTGGCCGCTGATAAATATTGTTTTGTCTTTAAACTACAATCAATAACAAATTTTAACTTTCTGGCTTGCCAGTCTGCCTCCATTGTTAACGAATCCCAATCATCAACTAAATTCAAGGCGTCTAAACAAGCATTTTGACTGGCCATCATTTCAGCTTCAATCAACGTTGCTCGAGGTGAGACCAACTGATTCTCATGTAACAGTTTCCAAACCCTGGGCATCTCACCCAACTGAAACCATGAGTCCAACAATGCAACATAAACGGCTTCATCACTGGGTTGGTCGTTATATAATTCAGACAACAATCCAACAGCCGCAAAATAGTCTTGTTGATCGTATAAAGACAAAGCTTCCAACCTGGCTTTACCATTGTTTGGTTTCAGGTTAGGCCCAGAACCCGGTCCACAGGCAGACAACATGATTAACATGAACAAATAAATCAGTTTATTTCTATTATTTTTCAGCATGGTTAGGATTTTACCTCAGAAATCATTAAAATGTGTCATCATGAATCACACTTCTGAAACACAAGCGGGCATATTGTATGTTGTTGCCACGCCCATAGGCAATCTTAAAGACATCTCACAACGTGCCATTGAAGTACTCAATGCTTGTGATTGGGTTGCCTGCGAAGACACCAGACACAGTCACCGCTTATTTCAGGCGCACGACATCACCACAAAAACCATTCCATTACACCAACACAATGAAAACCACAGTTCCTTAAAAATAATAGAGTGGCTTAAAGAAGGTAAAAACATTGCCTTGGTTTCAGATGCTGGTACGCCGTTAATCAGTGATCCTGGCTACCCATTATTACAACTGGCCCACCATCACAACATTCAAGTGTCACCCATTCCTGGCCCATCGGCATTAACCGCATTTTTATCCGTAGCAGCCATCAATACACACCCCTTTGTGTTCCATGGTTTCACGCCCGCAAAACATCAACAAAGATTAAAGTTTTTTAACGATTTAAAACCACTGAATGCAACACATGTCATGTATGAATCCTCTCATCGAATCGTTGATTCATTGAAACAAATATGTGAAGTTTTTGGGGGACTGACTACCATTGCAATGGGGCGAGAACTGACCAAAAGATTTGAACAAGTTTTTCGTGGTACAGCGGCTGAATTATTGGATTTGGTGGTCAATGATTCCAACAACCAAAAAGGTGAATTTGTACTGGCTATCCAAGGTGAAAAACAACCACAAAACGATGAATTGTCAAATGAACAGAAGCAATTGGCGCTGGCATTACATGAACATTTGCCTCCCAAAGTAGCGGCTAAAATTGTTGCCGACCACCATGACATCAACAAAAAACAAGTTTATCAGTTTATCTTGAGCCTAAAATAAACTTAATGACTGCATATTCCCAATGCGGTCGGTGCTTTTTAAAATAGCGCAACAGACCTTGTTTCTTCCATGCCTTGATCTTTTTCTCATTTTGGCTGGAATGCCCTTTGATGTGTCTGACCGCAACATCGGAATCATATAAAATATTTTGGTTTGCCTTCAATAGCTTGGCAAACATATCTAAATCTTCAAAATGCAAAGGGTATGCCTCATCAAAACCATTCACCGCATTAAATGCATCACGTTTTAATAGCATACAAGCACCATTAACCGCCTCAACACGCTGAATCTCATCAAATAAGCCATTGTCCTTCAAGTTTATGCCTTTCAATCCTGGCAGAAAATCAAGGTGCGTCATGTGAACGAAAACGCGCCACAAGGTAGGAGGACGCCGACGTGAAGCAGCTTGTAAGCTTCCATCATCATTTAATACACGACAACCCACCAATGCTGCACTGGGGTCGTTTTCTAAGGACTTAACCAATTGCAGCAGTTGTTCACTGCTCACAAAACAATCGGGATTGATGAAAGCCAGGTAGTGAGCTTGGCCTATTTTTGCTGCGAAATTACAAGCTTTGGCAAATCCTACATTGAGTGTGTTTTCAATGACATTAACACCATCATACTGGTACTTAATCGCTTGTAACGAGTCGTCTTGTGAACCATTATCAACAACGATGATGTTAAGCTGTGAACTGTTAGATGCACTTAAAGTTTCGATGCATTTTTCTAACGCATGACCAGAGTTATAATTAACAATAACGACATCTAACTTGGGAATATGGTTCATTGACCCAAGCAGAATGCCCAAAGTTTTGGCCACACTTCCATGGCATCAACCACTTCTTTTAAATCATGCCTGGCCTTCGCCAAACAAGCTTCAACATCCATAGATTCATCCCAATCACTTAAAACGGGTGGTGCATTTGTTTTAACTGCTTTGCCATTGGCTTGAATAATTTCACGCACATCTGCTTGCCAATATATGGGAGCTTCAGGCACTTCATCCATGGTGTTTTGTAGAGAAAACACCAAGTCCGAACGTGTTTTGGTCATGTACTCTTTCAGCCTGTTTTCTAAAGCTTGATCTGAACCCGTTCTTAAATCATCAATCGCCGCTTTGATGTTTGAGTACCTGACATTCTCATCTTCGGTGTAAATTTGTGGAATGATTGACAACACATAATCAGCCACAAAATTATTAAAATTAGGCCTTCTGGCTATATGATTAAAGCCACTGCGGTCTCTTTTACTGGTTTGAATATGCCCCATCATAAACGGGTAATGCAAAGAAACTTGATTGGGATAACAGCCTTTCATCATACAATTGAAAAAATGATCTTCATTTTTATTTATCGGCATCACAAAAGGAGTCATCGTGCTGTTATCTATGGTTGAAGGCGCAAAGTTTGAACATGACAAGGCCTGAAAATGAGGCGAATAATGCAACAAATGCGAAGCTTCAATGTTATCTAAATAAGTTTCACGGTTTTGCCAAAACTCTTCACGTTGTTCACCTTTCAACAAATACAACCAGTAGTTACTCTCAGCGCGCGGACTGCCCCATGTACCATTTCCAGTCGACTTTATCACTGACGATGAATTCAAACGTGCCAAATCCATTAAGCGCCAGCCATACAAAGAAGAAGTTTGAATGGATTCATTTTGTGCCAGCCACTGACCGAAATATTGTCCACATGAATCCAACATTGTTTGTAAAACATCTGATTCAACCACTTCACTTTTTTCTTTTATATCACGAATATTTAGCCCAAAGCCCACATCCAAATCGACTTGTTCAGACAAATTAATTTGGTCTTCGGAATATTGTTTCGCTTTTCGTGGTTGTAACAAGTAATCATCATCATAAAAAGCAAACTTTTTACCAGCCAGTGCAAGCAGTGCTAAATTCCATATGCGACCGCCCGTGAAGCCATTTTTCTCAGCTAACAACCAATCGATTTGTCGATGTTCAGTTTCGAACTCCTGCTTTAACATGGCAACAAATTGATTCTGCCAAGACAAACCATAATACTTAACATTGAGTTTGGCTGCTTGACAAATCTTTTGATTGGCTTCTTGAGACTTGCTGTCAGGTGAATCATCAAAAACCAACATGTTATCAATACTGCCATGTAATTGGTGGTAGCTAACAAATGAATCAATCAAGCGCTGTAAGTTATCGGGTCTTTGACATGTTCTGACAACAATACCAGCATTCTGAATCTGTCGTTCTGCTAACGGAGTGTCTTTGACTTGGTCCAACCACTGTTTATCACTCAACAGTAAACCTTTGTTTTTTAGAAAGCCCAACACTTTCTCAATTGCTTGTCGTTGTCCTTTCAGTGATGGTATATTCTGTTCTATTGCCTGAATGTGTTCATGCATGGGCTTAAAATGCTGAGTTAAACCCATGGCTTGTAGAACCTGAATGGTCATCACATGATTCTCACCAGTATGATGATCCATGAAAACCAGTTCTTCTTTTGACAATTGTTGTACTGTACCAGCCACTGATGCAAATAACGTTGGGTCTAAGGGTTTTGCAGTACTGATGCTGTGTTCACCAAAATTGAATTCAAATTCCATAATTAATCCTTTGCAAACCATTTGATACAGCGCCCAATAATGGGATGTTTCAACCAGGTTTGTTGTTTTGTTAGCAATTGTTCACATTCTTTTTCTGCTTTGATATGGGCTCGAATGACGGCATGATAATGTCCATATATGTTTTCTTTGTGCTCATTGAAACCAAAAAAATCTGTGCTTGACTTACTGTTTAATTTTTTATTACTGGCAACAACAACATAATAGACAGGGTTGAATTGAGGGTAATTGATGACTTGATCCGCTTCATTCATACAATCAAATTGAATACTTTTAAGTGGTTCTTGTAATTTCCAAATAGCCGATACAAACATCAATTTTTGTCCATACCAAAGACTGTATTTAAAGTCTTGTGCGATTAACTCCCTGAATTCATGTTCATACAACTCTTTTAAATGGTATTCGTTATTGAATCCTGTCTTGTCGCTGTATTCTTTTTTATCAGGTGTCGAAATAATCAATACGCCATCTGACTTTAATACCCGTTTAAATTCTTTGATTAATTGTTCGTGTTCAGTGATATGTTCAAGTGTTTCAAATGAAACCACCACATCAAAACTGTTGTCTGGAAAACCTAACTGTAAAACATCCGCTTGTTTAAACTGTAAATTTTTTTGTTGGTAAGTCTTGTTTGCATGGTTAATGGCAGCTTCTGAAAGATCAACACCAACCACTGATTTGGCCGCTGTTGCTAACAGATGACTGCCATAGCCCTCTCCACAAGCTGCATCTAAAACAGATTTGCCCTTGACCCATTCATGCACCATGGTATATCTGTGATAATGTTCATACCATATCTCCCTTTCACAACTGGGCAAAAAGCGTTCACCAGTGAACAACAGGTCTTCTTCAGACATTAAACACCTTAATTAAAAAGCGCTTATTTTAGCAATGATTGATTCTCTTAACTCGACTAAAGGGTCTTTTTTAATGAAATTTTCTATTAACTGGCCGTAACTCGGATGTATATTTAATAATCTGTCCATGGTGGCTTGATTGGGCTGTAAGTCTTTGTCCTTAAAAGATTGATTTCCCACATGTGCCACATAACAATTATCGACCAAAACATTACGCATGCCGTGTTGTTTAACCCGCAGAGAATAGTCATTCTCTTCACCATAGCCCAAACCAAAAGTCTTGGCATCAAAATAACCTACTTGTTGTTTGGCCCTCGCAGTGATTAACATACAAAAGCCCACGGCAGTGGGTAGTTCTGGATATTGAGGCTCGTGTAAAAGATTAAGTTCACCAGCCAACTGATCAATGTCATCAGGCACCGTATTAACAGTGAGCGTTTCAGGCAATGAACAAATTTCAGCATTATTCGACCACGGTGTGGCAGTACCCAAATCAGCCACAGCCACAATGGCCTGTTTAAACCGTTCTAACCAGCCACTTGAAACGATGGTATCTGCATTTAATAACACGCTGTGTGCTTTACTGGACTGCAAACCGATATTGGCTGTTTTAACAAACCCTAAGTTGTGCTCATTATGTATCAGCTCCCAGTTACTTGGTAAGTCAGCTAATAAGCCTTTAATTCTGTCATCTGTAGATGCATCATTAATAATCAACACATCATCATTTGAGTTGTGTTTAAGCAATGAAGCCAGCATAACTCCAGTGGCTTCAAATGCATTGTATACGGGTACTGTGATTCTTATTTGCAAACTATTTCCATTCAGTTGTTAATTGAGTAGAACCCAGTTCTCTGGTTCTGCCTTTTACCTTGAGTTTCTTTTCGAAAGTATCAATCATTTGAATGTTATCGGGTGTCATGGTATGAAATCGAAACTCATAGGTACCAGGTAATAATTTAAGTGCTGGCATGGTCACTTCATATGTAATGATGCCCTTATCATCGAGAACGGGATGTGTCTCATACAATTCAGAATAGGTACCATATATGGGTAAACCCACATGATTTACCACACCGATACAAATCCCTGGTATTTTATTATCGGGGGTATATACTTTAATTATCAAGGTAATCGTTTGACCCAATGTGATTTCTTCAACAGCTTGGTCATCCACCCTGATTTCAGCATCATACAAGTGATAACTCAAACGGTTGACCTGATCACCTGAAGCCATTTGATTGGGACTGACAATCGAATCTTGATAAGCTTGGCTAACTTCAAACACATCACCCATTTGTTTGATTTGTCCTTTTTCGAGCCACACTGCTTTTTTACATAGTTTTTGCACATGATATACACTGTGCGATACCAACAACAAGGTACCACCATTTTTTATATAACCATTAATCCAATCCAAACATTTCAGTTGAAAACTTTCATCACCAACCGCCAGTACTTCATCAGTGATTTTCATCACCAACCGCCAGTACTTCATCAGTGATTAACAACTCGGGTTTGGTTTGCGTTATGACAGAAAACCCCAACCTGACCACCATGCCAGAAGAATAGTTTTTGACTGGTTCATAAACATAATCGCCAATGTCAGCAAATTCAATCATCTTTTGAATCTTATGTTCAGCATCCTTACCTTTTAAACCAGCCAAGGCCGCTGACATTTTTAAATTTTCGATGCCTGTATATTCAGGATCAAATCCCGAACCCAATTCTAACAATGCACCAATACCACCATGAATTTTAAAATTTCCAGATGTGGGCTGAATGACACCTGATAAAATTTTTAAAAGGGTACTTTTGCCTGCACCATTTTTCCCCACAATCGCTAATGACTCACCCTTATTGACTTCGAATGAAATGTCTTTAAGTACATGCGCACCAAAATCATCTACACGATTAAACAATATATTCATCATGCCCTTAACACGTTGTTTATTGGTCACAACATGCGGGTAATATTTATTTACTTTTTCTATTTCAATCAGTTTCATCAAGCAAAATCATCAAATCTGGGCGCCAGTTTATTAAAAAAAGCATTGGATAAAAACAGTATTAAAAGACTGAACATAAACACATAGGCCATTGCTACCCAATTCAAAGCGTTGAGCTTAAATACCGCATCATGTATAAAATTAATAACAGGTAACAGCGGATTTAGCTTGAAATATACTTTGGCTGAATCAGGTACAATTGACCATGAATATATAATTGGTGTACAGAAAAATAACAAAGGCAACAAAGCCGTAACTATTTGTTTCAAATCTCTATAGAACACATAAAAAGCCGACACAAACAGACTCATTCCAACTGCCAATACATAAAGTAATAACAATGGAATTACCAATAGAAATAATTCAAAACTTGGTACCAGTCTACCCAGCACCATCAACAAAATTAAAATGGCGATAAAACCAATACCGTGCAGAATGAAATTAGCGGTCACTCCCGAAACCACAACATGACGTAAATCTATTTTAACTTTTCCCAATAAATCTTTTCTTGAAGTGACGGCGGTTATGGCATTTAGGATTGATTCGGAAAAAGCCATCCACGGCCATAAACCCAATGCCAAATAGGTTACAAATGCATTATCAGGTAAATTGGGTACCCGTGACTTGAAAATGACACCAAATACAAAACTGTAAATAAGTAAAGAGATTAACGGGTGTATGACAATCCACAGCAAAGCTGAAGAATTACCAAGATACCTATCGGTAATCTCTTTCCTCAAAAAGAATTTGAACATTTATTCTACTTTCAGTATTTTATATCGTTCAAATACATGTGCAGCCAAAGTTTCATTGACAATTGGACTTTTAGAACCTTCGGTGTTGATGATATTCTGAAACTTTTTCTCAGCCAACTCAGATTTTACATTTTCAAAAACCTTGTTTTTATACTCATCAAAGTCTGGCTCTTTTGGTGGAATAATTTCATTAACACGAACCAGATAATAATTTCCATCGTATGAAAATACAGTTGGAATTACGCCAATTTCAGCTTCGAATAAAGCATCAGCAAAAGGGTAATTTAAATCCTGTTTTCTGAATTTTGACCAAGCACCTTGGTTTAATTCAACTGAAGGATCATCTGAATATTCAACCGCCAACTGATTAAAAGCATTAAAATCCTTACCTATGGCCTGTTCAAGTACCGAGACCACTGCTGCCTGGTCATGATTGGCTTCATTAAGAACAATCACCGATAAATCTCTTTTTTCAGGAATCATTAAATTCCTTTTCTTAACGATAAACCTTTCTTTAATGATCTGATTGATTTTATCATCAGCCAAGGTTTCTTTGACATAAAGACGCATCCTGACATACATTTCTTTTTTAACATCAAAGTTTTTAAGACCAATTAAAAATTGTTCTTTATCTATGTTCAGCTTTTCAAAAAAATCATCATCAATTTTATATTCATTCTGCTCAACCAAATCAGGAACAACACTGAAAGTTTCATCATTGATTAAACCAGATGTAAGGATGTAGTTATACACGATATTTATATTAAGTAGGGTGATGATGTTTTTATCGATTTGTTTCTTATCTTCTGCAAAACCACCGCGTTTATCTGCAGGTAGTAAATACACATAAGCATCTAAATCAACCAAATCGACAGTCACCTCACCTTGTTTAACCAAGAAATCATCTTGGTTAAACAAGCCTGTTAACAATAAAAACAATATTTTCATATATTAATTCGATTCTTTATAAAAGATTGAACAGTTAGAAGATGATGTTTTACAACTGGGGCTATTGGTGTAAGGCGCATCAGACATGATCACATTAAAGTAATAGGTCTTATTTGGATCCATAATACAGAAGAAATTTGTGTTAGCACCCGTGTCTGTGGTAAATCTCCAAGTATCAAATTGACCCGTAACTCTGGTACATGCCGCCGCTGCTGTAAAGTCACCAGGACATTCACTGACAGTTATGGTCGCTTGATTAATTTCATTCGAGCCACCAGGAGGCGATACCAAGTCAATTCTTCTTTCAAAATTACTAACACCTGATGGTATTTTAAACCCTGAATAGGTACCAAACTGGTTAAGATTCAAAGTGATTAAAGCAGATGCTGTGGTCGAAACACCAAATGGCTGACCGTCATTTATACTGGCATAAGTTGCATTCACGCGATTTAAGCCTGTAGGGAAAACTGTCGATGAACAACCACTGTTGTCACTGTAAAAAATAGAAATACTGCGTGAAGCTGTACCACAAGTTAATGTAATTGTGGCGTTTTGGGACACTGTAATTTGTTTGGATCCATCTGCAGATAATGCACCAGACCAATTTGAAACACCACCTCCACTTGATGAGGCTGTACAACTGGTGGCATTTGAAGACTGCCAAGCTACGGTAGCCGTACCAGGTGACGAAACTGTTACAGTACCTGCACTGCCGTCTACAGTGAATGAATCAATGGTAGCGGTAGGTGTGGTACCGGTGGTTTGTTCATTGATTTGGAAACTTCTTGATACTTGGCTGCCAGTTAAAGTGTTTTGGCACAACAAGCTTAAAGTAGAAGGAAATTGACTGATACTGATGTTATTAACCACATTATCACCATCAGTAGAACTCACTGTTCCACTCCAATTATTTCCTACACCCAGTGATCCGCTTGCTGTACATTTATTGGCATTAACAACTGTCCAATTTGCATCCACAGAAGCACCTTGTGCAATGTCATAATCATCGGGATAAAAAGCCAGAATAACAGGCGGTTGTTCTATGATTAAATGAGGCGTATTGGTCTCAACAACAATGTCTCCAGTTTGGAAATCAATTTGTGCATTACCAACAATATCAACTTGTTCATTATTATTAGAAAAGATAAGCTTTTCGCAGTGGCCTACTGTACTAATAATCAACATCAACGTTATTATTCTTTTCATGTATTATCTCATTTGTTAAAAGTTATCTGACATTATATCTAATTCATTGTTAATTTTTTATTCATTCAAAAAAAAAGGCAAGTATAAAACTTGCCTTTTTTTATATCATTACAGGTTGTTTAGTTAGAAACAACTTGTCCTTTATGAACAAACAAACCTGCGTACTGTGCTAACAAGCCTTCACCAGCACCACCATTGGTGTACTGTTGAGCCATGAAGCCAGCAACTGGTAAGCCGTCAAAACCAGCACCAGAAATAGGAGACATGCTATGAGAAGCTCCATTGAACTGGATGCGAGCCCAACCATTATCAGTAGCGTGATCTACATTAACACCACTAACAGTAATTAAGTTGTCTGAACCCATGATTGAAGATGTTGCACCAGCTGAACCAGCAGGATCAATAAATTCAATAACATTGGCTTCGTAACACAACTCAGGGCTTACGCCATTAGGTGGTTTAGGAGAAACAACACCAGTACCTGGTGCATTTTGTTGCTCTTCACGATCCCAAATAGTTAAAGTGTAAGGATCACAAGATTCAAAACCATCCCATTCTACAGTAAATGGTTCAACAACAGGAATTGTATTAACATGCTGATGTTTAGTTGGGAAAGTTACAATCCACTCAGATTTACCATTTACGAATGCATCAAAAGCATACTCGTTGTAAATTTCAGCTTTCATGAATAAAGCTGAAGCTGCTTGAATTGGTTGTGGCCATTGTGAAGCAACAGCAGCACCATTAACGAATACTATGCTGTCATCATCACCATTGTTCAAGTTAGGTAACAAATCACCAGGCTCAGTATGACCAAGCGTACCAGGAGTCCAGAAATCAGCAACTGCAACTGCGTCATAAGTCATAGACAAACCTTGATCAACATTAATCAAGCTGGCTGAACCAAACAAACCGCCAGTAGTTTCACTTTCAAGTGAACCGTCCCAAACGCCGTTATTACCCCAAGCAGCGTCGAAGTAACCACAGCTAGCTGGAACACCAGTAGCACCGTGATCAGCAGCAGCAGCAGCATCAGTACCAGCATCAAATGTAGCCATTTCTAATACTTCCATGTGACCGTCACGTGAACGGAACATGTCGTTATTAGGGTAATCTTTGTCTATTTCATAAGGCAAAAACTCTTGACCCGCTTTGGTTAAGAAAGGAGCACAAGATTTATCAGAAGTGACGTGTTTACCACTGGCATCACCAGCATGAGGGTATGCACCGTCATTAACTGTTGAAACAGTAGGTACAAGAGCACCAGTCCAAACGTCATAAGGTGATAAGTAAACGTTAAAATCGAGCACCTCACGAGAGTTTTCACCCTCTAGGAATCTTACTTTAACTGCTTTAGTTGTATCAGTTGTGTTAACAATTGAGTACAAAGTGTTCAAACCGTTATTAACTGAATAATAAGGGTAAATCAATACTTCACCAGTCCCAGCAGGATTGATGTATTGAGCTGCATTTGCCATACCAGCGACACCCGCGATACCAGCAACAACAGCCATAGTTAGTTTATTTTTTTTCATTTCTAACTCCAAATTAATAAAAATATCAGGGCTATTTTAAAATATCCCCGCTCATATGAACGAAGCTATACAAGATAGCAAAGTGAATGATAATTTATCTCGACCAAAGAAACAAGGTATTTTTTAGGAAAATTATCAGACACTTCATTCAACTTTTGGGCATTAAAGTAATTGTTTATCTGAAGGCACCAGATACCAGCGACCATCTAATTTAATCCAATTTTCTATTACCTCAGTACTCAATTGAATCTCACCCATGGCTCGTTGTGGAAATGTATATTTGTATTCGAGATCCACTTTTATGGTACACGCATCCTCAGAACAGTCCTTACTCAAGAACTTCGCAGCCACCCATTTAACTTTTAACTTAGCAGTTTCAAGTCTTAACATGTATGCATTTAAACTTTCAACTTCTCTGTAAGCGGGTGACAAATAGTCATAGGCTTCTTGATAATTACCTTCAATGACTTGTGTCCACCTGTTAACTGTACTTTGTTCTATTGTTTCTGCATCTTTACAAGCTGCAAGTAAAAACACCACCAGTACAATCCATATCAACTTATTCATCATTTTCACTCTCATCACTTTCATTTTTCTTAACTGTTATGGGCTTGAGACCCTTGAACTTATCCGTATATTCTTTTGTGACCTGACGCGCTTGTTCTGGGTTTTCAATCACTGTAGGGGTAATTAACAACAACAGCTCAGTTCTGGAAGTCGATTTATTTTTAGCACCAAACACATTGCCCAATACTGGAATTCTACTTAACACTGGAAATCCTGAACGTGAATTACGACTTTCATCACTGATTAAGCCCCCCATCACGATGGTGTTGCCACTTTGAACGGCTATTTCGGTTACCAAGGCTCGCGTTGTAATTGCTGGCGTGGCATCAGAACCTGCATCCACTTCTTTGGCGTTACTGACATCTTGAGAAATTTCCAAATAAACCAACCCACCTGGGTTTACCCGCGGAGTGATGTCTACCTGTACACCGGTTTGGATAAAACGTGTACTTGAAATGGTGCCATTACTGACCGTTCCACCACTGGTAAGTGAACCGACATTGGTAATGGGGATTTGATCACCCACATTGATGGTGGCATTTTTATTATTCAACACCATCAATGACGGCGATGACAAGATGGCCACCCGCCCTTCTTTTTCTAAAGCATTTAATTTCGCTGTCGCATTGGTACCTGTGAAATTGTACACAGCACCGTTGCCACCATTGATAATTGCCGATGATGTAGTGAAATTATATGGGGCTTGTTTGTTTGTTGTGGTTGTACTCGAAGTATCCGTCGCATCTCCAAACAACAGTTCCACACCCTGATCTAAAGAACCCGTTAACGACACTTCAATAATTTTCATCTCAATCAGCACCTGTAAGGGTTCAATATCCAAACGCTCAATGGCTGAGAATATCTTTTCATAGTCACTGACACCCGCTTTAATTAACAGCTGATTAGAGTCTTCTATCGCTGAAATAAAGATGTCATTGATTCCTGAACCAGAGTTGTTACTGGTTTTTCTTCTGTTGGTGTTGGTTCTTTTCGCACAGAGTTGTTACTGGTTTTTCTTCTGTTGGTGTTGGTTCTTTTCGCACCTGATGAACTGATTTCTTTGCCATTTTGACCAGGGGTCACGCTGCCATTATTCGATTTTGCTGACGAGCTTGAACCACCGCTGCCGCCAAATACATCATTTAAATAAGTTGCCAAATCATCAGCTTTGATGTTTTTAACACTGTATACATACAAATTAGACGCGCCATCGGAGTCAGCACGATCCAGTCGATCAACCCATTCTTTGGCCTTATGTAAATAGTCTTCTTGTGGCGTAATCACCATAACGGCATTAAGTCTTTCTAAAGGCAAAAACCTAAACATGCCAGCCAAAGGGTTCTCTGCGCCTTCACCAAACAAAGCTTCTAATTCCACGATGATGTCATTGGCTTCTACTCTTTTTAGATAAAAGATCCCAGTTGACATACCTGCCAACCAATCCACATCAAATATTTCGATGGTTTGTAAATAGTTATTCAGCTCACTGTTGGTTCCTGATAGAAACAAAATATTTCTGGCGTTATCCGCTTTAACCACTGCACCATCTTTGGCATAGGGTTCCAATATTTTTTCCATTTCAGCAGGTGAAACATATGTCAATGGAACAGCAAGTACTTGGTAGCCACCTTGTTGATTGACTTGGTTAAACTTAGGTGTCAACAAACCCTTGATGGCATCCTTCTCAGGCAGCACATGGTAACGGTCATCAACCATAACCAAAGCTGCATTGTTCCAGCCCAACATCATTTCTAAAATCGGAATCATTTGTGACTTGGAAACGGGTTTGGCTGTAGCAAAGGTGACTTTACCTGATACTCCGGGAGCCAATACATAATTTTCTTTGAGCACGACACCCAAGATAAAATGTACCACTGCTTGAAGGGACTCTCCTTCAAAGTTGAAAGTAATTTCACCTTCAGGCGTGACTGTTTGGTTGCTTTTGGCTGCAGCAGCTAAATCAACAAATTGTCCTGTTCCAGGATAATATTCCGCATCACTCCTTTTTTCAGTAACAATTGATCCATCATTAAAAACCTCACCGGAGTATATTGTTGACTCAACACCTTTCAAATAATTTGAATTATTCAGTTCTGCAGTCAAATCTTTGGGTTGGGTGACACATCCTGACAAGCATACCAAGACCACACACACACCTAAGTTCATTATCGTTTTATTCATTATCATTGTTTTGTTCCTTTAGCAGCATTGGCTCTCATTTGAGCACGCCTTTCAGCAATTTTCTTTCTGATTTCTTCAGCACTGTTCTTCTGGGTAATCTCTTGAGGCTTATTAGCTTCATTACGATTACTTCTGTTGTTGGCTCTGGTAGCTGGTTTTTTAGCCAAATTAGATTTTCCATTTAATTTACCATCAAAAACTTCCAACTCTAAACTCACAGGCTCATTACCTTCTGAACTGAAAGTAACCATTCTTGGTTCGATACTTTCAACCACCCACAAACCCTGTTCACCTGGCATAGGCATGCCTTGTGCCAAGGTGACTTTTTCGTTACTGACCTCATCCACCACCATCGCATAACTGGTGTCATCAACAATCATTACACTGGTCACCCTTGCTTTGAGTGGTTCAACAACAGTTGGTTCATTTTCAGTATCAAAACCTTCAGCCAAATCCTCCGCAACGTATGGCAGTCGATCGGTATTAAACAGCGGTGCAGTGGTGATTTTCGTGATGAGATTATCATCCACCTCACTGACTGCGGCGATTGAGTCCACATCTAACTGATTCAGTTGGGATATATCAAAAGCCTCAGGCTCCAAAGAATCAACACCTTGTCCCCAACCAAATATTTGTAGGGCTGCGAGTAACATCATCAGACCTATGAATACAATCAGGCCATTGGTAAATAAATTATTTTTCATCTTTCTTTTCAACCGGGACTTTCAAGTATGCATATAAATTGAAGCTGACTTCTAATGCATCTGGGGCTTGGGGCTGCGTTTTTGTAACACCTCTTCTGTAACGATTCTGGTTCCTTGACTCCAATCGCAAATCATTGAGAAACAATGAGGGTACATTTTCTTCAATGAGGCTTAATATATTTACCAGCACATCAAACTGGCAGCGCATTCTAACACGCAGAATGATTTTTTCAAATTGCTCAGGCTCCCTGTCAAGCGTGGGTGATTGGCTGATTATTTGACAATCAGAAGGTGTTTCTGTTTGTTGGTTTACTATGTTCTTAAAGATGGATGTAATTTCAGCATTACCCAAATTTTGCGAATTGGCCTGTAAAAACTCATTGTTGGCACCTACTTTGGATTTCACTTCTTGCAGCATCTCGGAAAGTTGTGGCGTTTTGGCAGCTTCATTGATGTATTTTTGACGCGATTCATTCAACGAACTGATTTCTTCATTCAAGCCCGCATGGGCGACAAAAAACCAGTGAAAGAACAAAAAATACACAATAACTACAACCAGCAGAAGAACCAAGACTGCAGACCAACGGCTGACTCTGGCATCAAGACTCATCGGTCACCTCCAAAGCTTCAACTTCAGCTGGTTTTAATTCTGATTTTATAGTGAACTTCTCTTTCTGGTTTCTCGGGTTTTGTGTCACATTACCTATGATCTTCGGTTCAAACCACAAATCAGATTGATTCAAAATAGGCACCAATGAGTTCGCATTGTCTGATTCACCAACCACTTCAATTTTTTCATCATCAATAATGATTCTTGATAAATACGAATTGGTGGGGATTTTTTCAGTTAACTCAGCAATTAGTTTCACTCGACTGGTCTTGTTCTTTTTCAAATTGCCCAAGAAATTAGCCGCTTGTACCGAATCATTCAGCTGTGACTCAATCATTTTAGCTCTGCGTGCATCTTTCTTCAGCGCTTCCACTTGTGTCTCCAGTGATTCAATTTTTGTTCTCTTATTTTGTAGTGAGCCATACATCACGAAGCCAAGTAGAGTAACAGCAACAAACACCAATGCAGCATACCATTTGATGGCTGTCCAATTTTTTTTCTTTCTCAGCTCTTTTGGCAATAAATTGACACCGAGTGGTTCAGGCACTTCAGTGTGACTGGTGTTGACATCGACTGCGGACAAAGCCACACCTTTGTTTTCTGTTTGTTCGATAACAGTTTTTAGCTGTTGCTTTCTGATGGCAGTCAGATAGACAGGGAATTTCTCACTGCCTTCTTCGATTTTTCCTTTACGAAAATCAAAATCAACATCATCTGCTTTAAATGGAATGTATTTATCTAATTCAAAAGTCAGCACCGAACTGATTTCATTGATAGCCACCACAGGCAATGCGATTTCTCTACTCAATACTTCTGATTCATCCATCAAATATGTTATTTTGATTTCTTGTTCAGAACCCGCCACAAAATGATTCAGTTTGTGCCACCATTCTTTACCTTCAACAGAATCATCGAATTCAATTTGTTTCATCAAACCATCTTGGTACTGCCAAAGCTGTACCGCTTCATCTGACGCTGCTTGATAAATAAAAACCTCAATTGAATTAAGAAACAACCCCTCCCTGTACTGTTTGGGGACGATACTTTTCAATTCAGCTGTCCACCAGCTGAAAAAAGCATGGATGCTTGAGGTTTGGTACCACTCATTGATGGGACCTATGATTTTTTCAATATGCGTTGTCATTTGTGTTCGTTGTCTCTCCAGCGTACCACTCTATAGGGACGCCCTTGTAAGTTTCCACCCATTCTGATGGTGGCATCAATTTCTGCAAACTGCTTATTAGGCAAAGTGGCTTTACTTACAATACTGAAAGTAGTGCCACCGCCTCTTAACTGCCCTGTGTAACCATCAGCCAAAACAGGCAGTGCTGTATTGACATCTTCTATCTCATGTCTTTGAACGATATAGTCTTCGGCCATTTCAGCAGTGACACCATCTATAGCCATCAGTACCTCTTTAGGTGCAAATGCTAAATTGACACTTTCTCTTCCTGAGTAAACAGTCAAAGCGGGTTCAATTTTTCTGTACATCTCATATGAAATCCCCATGACCTGCAACAATTCTGGAACTGTATCAAACGGCGCATCCTTTGCACCATACTGATATCCGGCAGAAAAATAATCTCCATCCTCCGCACCTTCCAGTCTAACTTCTTCGTCAGCATCTTTCCAATCCATGATTTTATCAGCAATTCCAATGGCTTCATCCAAATCAACCCCTACTGAGGCAAATAAGCCAATCAAAAGTTCCTCATTGGCTTGGTTCAAATCGATTTTACCTGATTCATCAATCATTTTAATTTCAACTTCAACCCCATCAAGCTCCATATTATACACACGTCCATCAGCAATCCACCGAGATTCAGGATCAGGGTTACGCAACTCAAACACTGCTCGATTCAAACCACCTTCAGCCATGAAGCGTGCTTGAGCCTCATTAAAAAGTATACGTGATTGAATGCTCTCAGTTCTTGCTGACAAGGCAAAACTACCTGCAATCACACTCATTAACAATGTCACCCAGAGTACCAAAACCAATGCGATGCCTTTTTGCTTATACATTATTTATCATCACCCCTGTTCCTGTTGTGTAACAGATTTATGGTACTTGCCCTTCTTCTTGAGCTTGAGGATGAAGCATCCACTTGTAAAGCAACTTGTAAGGTTGGCCACTGCTCTTTTGCCAAACGATTCATTTCTAAATCAATTTGCACCATCAAAGGCATGGCTGTTGGATTTTCCAGCTCATCCTGCCATTCAGTTGGCAACCCTTCCTCATCAAGTTCAATGTATGAAAATGTCCCTGAATTAATATGCTCCAATAACAC
>Ga0209344_10000623_pt1 | contig 57132 bp, 53 predicted proteins | sample Cruoilmetagenom6_FD_187293 | JGI IMG/M metagenome (GOLD analysis project Ga0209344, IMG submission 187293) | Oil polluted marine microbial communities from Coal Oil Point, Santa Barbara, California, USA - Santa Barbara Oil Seep Sample 6 (SPAdes)... | ecosystem: Environmental > Aquatic > Marine... | reverse complement strand
ACCCGAGCCCAAACCCGAGCCCAAACCCGAGCCCAAACCCGAGCCCAAACCCGAGCCCAAACCCGAGCCCAAACCCGAGCCCAAACCCGAGCCCAAACCTGAGCCCAAACCTGAACCCAAACCTGAGCCCAAACCTGAACCTAAACCTGAACCTAAACCTGAGCCTGAACCTGAACCTGAACCTGAACCTGAACCTGAACCTGAACCTGAGCCTGAACCTGAACCTGAACCTGAGCCTGAGCCTGAGCCTGAGCCTGAGCCTGAGCCTGAGCCTGAGCCTGAGCCTGAGCCTATCGAAACGAAAATGCCGATCAAGCCTTTACCGAAAACAACAGTCACGGATACTGTGGCCCCGCCAGTCATCCCCAAAGCTTTACATCCAGCACCTTCATCCGATTTTGCCGGCCACATTAACGCCGCCAGAGCACGCCGCTTGGCTGCCGAAATTGCTGCTGAACGTGATTACGCAGAATTAGTATCTAAACAGCGCCAGCTTTCAGCTGATGAAAAAAGGATGGCTAACATCAGGCGTAATCTTCAGCCACCAGGTACAAGCGGCATATTTCAAATTATCAGTATGGGTGTTCGAACCGCCCGATTTTCGTTTCGAGGTTGGACAACAGACTATAACCGCTCTCGGCGCGAAATCATTGAAGTCGATGCCGGATTGAATGGTGATATGGAGCGCGCAGTTATTCGCAGGATGATCGAGTTAATTCGCAAGCATTTCAAAGGAGATTTTAATTGGGAATCGCAACGCCTCAATCGCGTTATCGTCTTGTCTGCACGCTTGGAGGATAACGCGGGCCTTGAAGATTTTTTGATGCTTGAGTTTTTTGGCACATACTCTGGTTTTCAGCGAAGCTCACAATTGCGTTAATGCATCTTAAAGAGCGATTTTAAAAATTGAATCTTTGGAGGCGTCTTTAAGAACTTCAACACTCATGAAAGCCGCCTCAAGCAATGAACGACGCGATTTATGTTGTAGGTGCGCATTCTCTCGCAAGCTATCTTTGCTGCTACAAAATGCTTGGTCGCCTCGGACAAGTTGTCACAACAACTGCTTGTTTGCTCTGATTTGTTGGAAGAACAAGGCAATATTCACAGATATCTACGACAGGGCTTTATAAAAAGTTCATGTATTCAACAGGTTTTAATTTGCATTGCAATAAATGGTTGCAATCGTGTACTCTCATAAATAAGTCGCTGTGCGGGATTAGGTTAAACATTTTCTAATAAGTGGTTATTTTGTCATGCTGGATAATTTATAATTTACGATGTAAATAACCTCATGTACTCTTGTATATTGTCATTCCTGATAAATAAATCCCATGTAAGTATTGGGCTATGTCGAATATAAACAGATATTTTTCTGTTCCTAAGGATGCGACTTGAAAAGTAACAAAGCTCTAAATAAATATCTGTAAAGTAATATTGCCGCCGGCTTACAGGTATTCTTATATGTATGCTGTTTATAACCTGAGTATAAGTATTGAATCCATGACAATTAACTACTACCATGCTCCAATATATCGGGCCTAATATTATGCAAAATACTATGCAAAAAAAAATAATTCCTATTGTTGATCATCGCCTTTCTAAGGTAGCTCCGATTATCCCCGCTATTATGGAAGAGCCAAATGGGCTTATCGGTGACGCGTTTGGACGCCCATTACAGGATTTGCGCATTTCACTAACAGATCGTTGTAATTTCCGATGCGTCTATTGCATGCCTATTGAAACATTCGGTAAAGATCACGTATTTATGCCACGGTCTTCAATGATGACTTTTGAAGAAATTACTCGTATTTCACAAATTTTCGTTAACCATGGCGTTCAGAAAATCCGCCTGACTGGTGGCGAACCTCTTTTACGCAAGCACGTAGAAAATTTAATTGAGATGCTTGCAAAGATCAAAACACACGATGGCAGCGACTTGGACCTGACGCTAACGACTAACGGTGCGCTACTCGGGAAAAAAGCTCAATCCCTGAAAGATGCCGGATTAAATCGTGTTACGGTCTCACTGGATTCGATGGATGATGCCACTTTCAAGCGCATGAACGGCGTTGATTTTCCCGTATCGGATGTTCTGCGCGGCTTAGATGTCGCTCACTCAGTAGGCCTCGGCCCAATCAAGGTAAACATGGTTGTTAAAAATGGCTTGAACGAACAGGAAATCGTACCGATGGCGCGTTATTTTAAAGGCTCCCCATTTATACTCCGGTTCATAGAGTACATGGATGTAGGGTCTTCGAATCACTGGGAAATGGGCGAGGTTATTCCATCTGCAGAAGTAGTGCGGCGAATTTCCGATCACATGCCACTTGAAGAAGTCGAACCAAACTATACCGGTGAGACTGCAGAACGTTGGCGCTATAAGGATGGTGGGGGTGAAATCGGAGTGATCTCAAGCATCACTAAAACTTTTTGTCACGAATGCGTTCGTGCCAGGTTGTCAACAGAAGGTAAGCTATATACATGCCTTTTTGCGGAGAGTGGCCACGATTTGCGAGCACTGATGCAAAGTGGAAAAACAGACCAAGAAATTTCTACTGCCCTTGCACACCTGTGGCGGTTGCGCGCGGATCGCTATTCAGAGCTACGGAGTGCAAATACTAAGAGCAAGGTACAAACAGGCAAAAAAATTGAAATGTCTTATATTGGTGGATAGTCTGCTAGCAAGCACGCATCCGTGCTGTCAGTGACATCAAAATCACTCATCCAGGCAGCATTGTCCATATCAAGCTAAACTGAAAATTGGTCTGGCAATTACTTTGTCACCTTCAAAGCTTTATCTGACTGCCAAACTTAGCAAAGGACACCTCATGGAATCTAAGTCTTCCTTCTTATCCGCCCTAGAAACAATGGGTGATTATGACCCGGATTCAATGCCGGTTGAACAAGCACGCCAGCTTATCCAGCAATTCCTTGCGCCACTCGCGGAGCATGAATTGATTAACCTGCAGGACGCGTTGCATCGCACGTTGGCCGCAGACATACTTTCTCCTATGAATGTGCCGCCGCACGACTACTCAGCAATGGATGGTTACGCTGTGCGCTATGACGACTTGGCAAGCGCTCCTAGCCGACTCACTCTTATTGGCAGTGCCTATGCTGGACGCGCCTTTACAGGTCGTGTTGCTGCAGGCGAATGCGTGCGAATTATGACTGGCGCCCTCATTCCTGAAGGCTGTGATAGCGTGGTGATGCAAGAGCATGTTCAGGTCGCCGGATCCTCGATTGAAATAGGTGAAGGACACACCCGTGGTCAGAATATTCGCTTGGTCGGGGAAGATATTACGCAGGGCGCTACGGTGCTGACTACCGGACGGATCATTCGCCCCGCCGAGATGGGTCTTCTGGCTTCGCTTGGTTTCAGTGAAATCAAAGTTTACCGCAAACTAAAAGTTGTGCTATTTTCAACCGGAGACGAATTGCAGCAACCAGGAAAGCCATTGGCGCCTGGTCAAATTTATAACAGTAATCGCTATACCCTGCTAGGCATGTTGGGCGAACTAGGCGTGGAAATTATAGACATGGGCACTATTCGCGATGACAAAGCCAGCCTCAAACTGGCGTTGCTTGACGCTGCAGCGCGGGCTGATGTCATCATAACCAGTGGTGGAGTTTCAGTTGGTGAGGCTGACTACATCAAGCAACTGTTAGCGGAAATTGGCGAGGTTGTGTTCTGGAAAATAGCCATGAAGCCAGGCAAGCCACTTGCTTATGGCAAGATCGGGACTTGCCATTTTTTCGGATTGCCAGGCAATCCAGTTGCAGTTATGGTAACTTTCCAGCAGTTCGTGCGTGACGCTTTGCGCACGCTTATGGGGCAGCAACCCAAACTAACCATTGAACTCCAGGCTACCTGCCTAAGTCCTATCCGAAAAGTTCCCGGACGAACCGAATTTCAGCGCGGCATTCTCAGTCGAGATGAAAACGGCGGATGGGTAGTGCACACATCAGGTGCCCAGTGCTCTGGCATTCTCAGCTCAATGAGCAAGGCTAATTGTTACATTGTGTTACCTGTAGCGCAGGGACGCCTTGATGCAGGTAGCACTGTCCAAGTACAACCATTTTAACCAAACCGAAGTATGGTCTGTGTATATACATCAGCAGCTCCGCAGGAACTGCGTGAATGAAATTATCCAGGATAGATATCACTTTCCTAACCAAGCTATTTAACATGGGTGAAATACTATTCCGATAAATTCTCGGGAATAATGTAAAGCCAGTGAATACCGCCAGAAATACTCGAAACTCTTTAGCCTACAGAAGATAAATATGCAAAATGAAACTGATGAAATTGATGAATCCATAATAACAGCAACAATGGATAACGATTTAGAGGGAATGAAGAATGCAATTAAACTTGGTGTAGATGTAAACACCCAAAATTTTTTTGGGAAAACAGCGTTGCACTATATCGAAAGCATAGAGGCGGCACAGCTGTTAATCGACAACGGAGCTGATCCGAACATTGTGGATTACAACAATCGTCCACCAATATTCGACGTTAACGATCCTGAACTTGCAATCTTTTTAACCGATCACGGTGCAGATGCTAAATTTCAAGATAAAGATGGCTTAACCGCTTTGTATATATGGGTGGACTTCCCTAAAGTGGCTAAATGTTTACTGGTTGCTGGTACCAACCCGAATGTCCAACTACAAACGGGGAGCATGATTATTAAAAAAGGAAATACCGCATTACATAAAGTTGAAAGTCTGGAATCCGCCCAGCTTCTAATTGAATATGGCGCGAATATCACGATTCAAAATATAGAAAGAGCAACCCCCGACCAAACGTCAAAAGGTGAAGCACAACTCTATCTTAAATCCGTGCGTGAACAAAATAGCTTGTTACCAACCGATGCCCAGAAAAAATTTAGTGAGACCACGCCAGACAATACCGACAACCGACTAACCGGGGATACAACCGTTTATCACAGCTAACCTTAGCATTAGCACCTCTAACAATTCAAGTTCGTAGCAGCCTGTCGGGCTTAAAGAATCGTAGTGAAAATGTACCTGAGCGAGGGATGATTTTGCGAGCTTTCACCTTGCGGCGGAATTCCTGCTTACCTCACTTGACGATCTTGCAGGGGCATATTTGTTTTTTTTGCCAAAAAAGCGGGTCGGATTCAAATTCGAAGCGCAACAGCTAATGCTGGCTTGATGTAGCGTATCTCTACCCCGAATAGTATTTCAGCGGTGATCTGAAACCCAGCACTTTGTGTGGCCGGTGGTTGAGTCGTTCTGTCGCTTTAGCAGATTGGCGGTTTGTTCCGGGCTGAGGTCTTCTCGGATCAACTTCTCGACTTCCGCGCAGCTGTCCGATGAGAGTTGCTTACCATTTATACAGACTTGTATGCGCTCATCACATAACGATTGCGCCTGTTTGGGCGCCAGCCGAGTTGGCCTTTGTTTGGCCTGAACTCGCGTGAAATCGTCGATTTGACCACGTCCATCTGTTGAGCAATCCGAGTTTGATTCAAACCGGTTTGTTTCAATCCGTAAGTCGGATATCGTTGCCCGCTGGTGAGCTGCTTATATTTCTTCATCTGTGCTTTTTTACTAGGTCGTTCAAGTAGCTCAGGTATTAACGCAGCTCGCCGCCAAAATTCTCTTACAAAAGTTGCACTTCAGAGTTGAATTCACCATTCATTATTAAACCCTACCGTTTGTACCTATCCAGTAAAACAAATGGCGATATTAGTAATCACCATTTGTTCGCAACAGCAAAATTTATAACGTTTTCATATACTCGATTAGCTGATAGCGCTCCTCGCTCGTATAATCCCGCCATTCATCGTTTTCCCTGATCTGAGTGTAGTATTTCCCGCTATGCCCGGCATTACTATTACCTGGGATTGGATTGCCCTGCTCATTAACGGTATTAAACATAAAGCTGTTGCCGTCCTGATTTGACTTAAATCCAACTTGTTCGGTATTCAATTCTCTACTACCGACAAAAAAAGATTTTTCACGTTCAGTATCTGGCAATAACAGTTGATATAAATTTGATACGGATCCATTGTGCAAATAAGGCGCCGTTGCCCAAATGCCGTTTAATGGCCTTGCCTTATATGCGACAAGGTTAGGTGGCGTTGGTCCACCTTTTTCAGGCGGCAGGTGATATCCCGTCAATTCCAGTAACTGTTGTTGATCCAATGGCGGGTTGAAGGCGGCAATGTTTTTCTTAATAACATTGCCGACAATGGCTGTCAGCATTTCACCCCGGGGCACTTTGGGTGTTTTGTCCGCGTCATGATATTGCTTGGGGAGATAACTACGCATAACACCAGGGTCGACATTGAATTCAGGGTTCACAAAATTCATCGCCATCAGCGGATCAGTGCCAATTTTTTTCAGCTTTGTCATATGTATCTGGATAAATTGTTTGCCAAGCGGATTCGGCTCAGTCATTGGAAACTCACCATTTTCATCACGGACGCTATGGCACATAACACAATTTGCGGCATATAATGCTTTGCCTTTTGCTGCCTTCACATCATCGATTGCGGGGAGTGGTGCGCCCCATTTTGGTGAATCCAGCTTACTCATTAACTGCTCTAAATGATCCAGGTTAACGATCTTTGCAGAAGAATAAAACCGTTCATCATCATTCGTAGTATTCACAATGGTATGCGCAAAAACACCGGAAACCTCACCAACATTGCGACCGATATGGTTATTGGCTGACCCGTTCCACTGCACCCAACTGAGCTGGGAAGTATTCCACAAAAAGGGATAACTGACTGGCGCATTGGCTGGCGTAGCATTGTCCTCAATGCCGGTAAAACTTGCCGTCACGCGATTCAGGATGGCCCCAAACGCGTCTAGTCGTCCGTAGCCATAAGGTGTTGCCACACCGTCGTAATTGATTTGAATATAATTGTTTAACCAATCAGTGTAGGCGATTACCTCTGCCTTTAAGCGTTGCTGCTCAGTTTCATTATAGCCACCGTCAGCCAAAACATTTTTTGCGAATCGGGCTAATTTCTTGTCGTCAGCGGTGGTCGTTGTCAATGCTTTGGACATCATTTTAATCATGGTTTGAAAATCAGCCATTGGTGGCCCGCCATCAATTCTCAGCGTTTGGTTGTTATAGGTAATTTCGGAAGTATGACAAGCCGCACAAGTCACACCCAGCCACTCTCTATATTCCGTATAAAGCTTATCTTCCCCAGAGGACAAACGCTTTGCAGACAAGGCTGAAGATAGGAACGCTTCCATATTGTCATCTTTGACAAATCCAATCGGCAATCCGTCCGGGTTAGTACCCGCCGTTTTTACCTGAGGAATGTAGCCCAATTGCTTAACATGTGCATTGTCGCGGAACAGGCTATCATTATCAGCTTGTTCCAGTGCCAAAAACCATGAATAGGGCATTAATTGCGAACCTTGAGAGGTTCTATAAAAATCCATTCCCTCTTCCTTGGTCCAGCCTTGCCCCAGCGTTATATATTCATTTCGCTCATCTGAAACATTCGGATCCTTCACTTCCGTGGTATCACTATCAACCACTTTGTCATTGCCGCAGCCATATAGTCCCGCAGAAATAATCAAGAAAGACAGTGCAAGATATTTTTTAGAGTTTAGCAGTTTCATGTTTACTGGCTCCTAATGTTAATATTTAATTAGATTAAAAACAGCTGCTTATGACATTTATAGGTGCTTGCGATGTTTTTGTGACGCCAGATAAACATTTTTGCGAAATCGATTTATGCTTCCCAATGGTTGGCGTGACGTCAATGCATGTCATGGGTGGTGGATGCAACTATGCTGCTTCGTCCACAAGTTCTGACTCATCGTCTACAATTTATCTTAGGACGTAGAAGCATTTGTTTGAATAAAACGACATAATGCCCGAGGTTTCCAAAAGTTAAAATGCATTCATGGAATGAATCCACTATCCGAACGATTTCAAATGAGCCAAGCTGAAGAGCGTTAATAATCAGTTATAGATAGGGGTTCAGGATGAACATAGTAGCGCGTGGTATCGATTTATCAAAGATTGTTTTTCAGATACATGGGTTGATCAAAACGAAGAAGTGGTTGTTTGTAAAAAGTTGAAGCGGTCTCAAGACCGAATATGAAGTTTATCTGCTAGAGGCACAGGGGAAATTATCAAAATATCGTATTTCAATTGATAATTGTATCCGCCATTGAAAATAGCGTTCGATTTACATTTATTCCGCCAACGCAGCCGTTTTTATCATGGCATATACGACAAGTCCCTTGCGTAAATCTAGCCGATCACGTGACCATGCCGTGATTTCAGAAAACAAATTTTGACCTCCATTTAACTGTAACCAAAGCAGTACGTGTCCCTCGCGAGCGGGATCAATACACTGTACCGTCACCGGCAATATATTCATCAGGCTTGTGTTATTTGGTTTAGCGAGAGCAATGCCGACATCCTTTGCAAGAATACGCAAACGTTGCGATTTTCCAACGTTACCTGAATAAATAGGGGTGCTCAACCAAAAACAATTTTCGCCAACATGAAAAGAAGTTAATCCATGCTCTGTCCGCCCCAACTGACCCTCAATGACCGACACCACGCCTTCGTCGCGGAATAGCGGTGAATCTGACCGAGATAAGGCGTGTTTGAGTGTTTCGATGCGATCGATGCGCCCATCCTGCAGAAACACCACTCGGTCTGCAAGACGTTCTACTTCAGCTGGCGCATGGGTAACATACACAATCGGCACATCCGCTTCTTTGACCAAGCGCTCGAAATAGGGAAGGATATCGCGCTTGGATTGAGTATCGAGCGCCGAAAGTGGCTCATCCATCAAGAGCAGGCGTGGACTCGTTAACAGTGCACGCCCTAAGGCAATACGCTGGCGCTCGCCACCGGAAAGTTTATTGATATGACGTTCAATCAATTTTTCAATGGCCAACATACGAACAACTTCGTCCAAATGTAGTTTACGCTCAGCAGCGGGTGTGCGCTTGTACCCGTAGAGGAGATTTTCGCGTACAGACAGATGCGGCAACAAACTTGCCTCTTGAAAAACAATGGCGATCCGGCGTCGATGCAGGGGTACACAGTGATGCCCATTCAGCCATATTTCGTGACGAAAACTTACGTGCGCGTTGCTCGGACGCTCCAAGCCAGCAATCAGTCGCAGCAATGTAGTCTTACCCGAGCCAGAACGTCCAAACAGAACGGTAACACCATCCGCGGGCCAATCAGTATCAACATCAAAAACAAAGTTTGAATGAGAAATTCGAGCGCGTACCGACAAGGTCATGGCTTTATCATCTCGAAACCTCGATTAAACCAGTGCACTACGAAAAGCACGATAAACGCGAAAATTAATAGCATCAGACTAAGTCTTCCCGCAGCGGCATACTGCATACCTTCTGTATAGCCATAGATAGTGGTTGATAATACGTGGGTAACCCCTGGAATATTGCCGCCCACCATCAGGATTACCCCGAACTCGCCCATTGTGTGAGCGAAAGTGAGTGTCATAGCGACGATGAAACCACTTTTTGTCATAGGTAAAATTACACTAATGAAACGATCGATCGCACCAGCCCCAAGTGAAGCAGCCACCTCAATCGGGCGTCGTCCCAAATTGGAAAAAGCTTGCTCCAAGGGCTGCACGGCAAACGGCATGGAATATAAAATTGAGCCGATCAATATCCCCTCAAAAGTAAAGGCAAGATGATGTAGCCCCATATCCTCTAAAGTTCCGCCGATGAAGCCGCGCGGGCCAAGCGTAATCAAGAGATAAAATCCGAGCACGGTGGGCGGCAACACCAGCGGCAATGCAACCACAGCCTGTACAGCAGTTCGAAAGGTAGAGCGGCCGCTAGCCAACCACCAAGCCAATGGCGTTGCAATCACCATTAAAGTTAATGTAGTGTATGAACAAAGCCGTATCGTAAGCCAGATCGCTGTCCAGTCCTCTGCGCTCAAACTCAAGCTTTGTCTTAAGTACTCCAAAATCTACCTTGCCAAAAAATGATGTTTTTGGGGTAGCACAAAACCATAGCTTTCCATGATTTTGCGAGATTCTGGTGTCTGGACGTAAGCCGCAAATCGTCGCGCCAGTGCACTATTCTTAGCTCGCTTGGTTATTACAAAAGCTTGCGCCAACGGATCATGAAGACCGTCATCAATCAAGCTATACCCTCCTTGTTTAGACAAGGCAGGATTCAGTGCCAGCGAAAGGGCAATGATGCCGGCATCGGCGGCCCCGGTACTTACCATCTGTGCGGTATGTTCGACATTTTCACCAAAAACAAGCTTGCCCTGCAGCTTTTCCCACATTCCGGTCAATTTCATTGCTTCCTTGGCTTGCATACCGTAGGGTGCAAATTCGGGGTTGGCAATGGCCACTTTACGAATAGCTGATTCAGATAATTTTTGCAGGGTTAATTTAGTCGCATCAGTCGTTGAAGACCAAATTACCAAGCGGCCAATCGCGTAAATTACTGGATCAGCACTCGTTAGTCCCTCTTTTTTCAGCGTCTGCGGAAAATTAACATCCGCCGAGAAGTAAATATCAAAAGGCGCACCGTTCTGGATTTGTGCACTGAATTTTCCTGACGAGCCATAAATAGCCTTTACCTCATCATGGTGGTGCTCGGCATTAAATTTACTCACAATATCGGCCATAGCAAATTTTATACTGGAAGCGGCGACGATGGTTATATTCTCAGCAATTGAGATGCTGGCACCAAACGCGAATACTGCTGCGATCACAAGGGTGTGAAAAATTTTAATCATGGTAAAACTCCTTTTCGTTGGCTTTATTTAAAATGCGACTACAGTAGCGTCTATCCACACATAGTGTGTGTCATCGTCTCGGCCAAGCTGCACCTTCTGAGACGTCGATTTGGTAAAATCCCCTGCCATGAAATAGGAATAACCTACAACCATCCCTAAGTGCTTATTAACTTGAAATTGCGCATAAATATCAAATTCCTGGCCAATTTTCTTGCCGCTTTTGCCCGTTTCGTCGCGTAATTTTGTTGCAGCCCAACGGTCCGTGGCACTGGCCAAGTCATACCAGCTGTAGCCAAAGTCAACTTTAAATGTATCAGTGGGATTAAGCGCGCCGCGCACTTTAACGGCACGAATATTTTCCATCTGGATATAATTACTGTGAGACCACGGTCTGGCAAACCCGAATAAACGCTCGAAACGTTGATTGGTATTGTCATTTGGATTTTTATCGCCGCTGGCATAGCCTAGGTTGGCCATAACACGGGGTTTCCATGCATGTCCGAGGGTATAGCCTGCTTCCATGTTATAACCATAAGCGTCGTGATCCTGCCCACCATCATCCCCCCATTGCTTGATATAGTTCAAGTCCCAATCCAAGCCGGTATTGCTTACTAAGCCATAGGCACGCAAACCGGCGGTTTGTATTTCACGACTTTTTTTGTCGGCTGCGGTGACAGGGGCGCCAGAAGTAGCATATTTCGCCTTGCTCCCATTTTGTTGCAGCAAATAGTAATAAGGTTGCAGTGTGGCAACTTTTGACCATTTGCGGATATCAAACTTGGCACCGTAGAACCACTGAGCTTCATTGGCTTTGTCCTTGTTATCCGTAAAACGAATGATCGGGTTGAAGGCAAAGAAATCCGCCTGCCAATCGCTATTCTGCGAGCCTAACAGAGCTCGTAATCCCTGGAAACTATTCGTGGTGTTACGAAATTCATTTCGTGCAATCAATCGTTTATCTGTTAACTCAAACGCATGGCGCCCGTATCGTATACTGAGGGGCCGATCGGTACCCAGATCGTCCGTGCCCAATGCATCCTGAAAATATAACTCGCCATAGGCCTGAATAAATTCAGTTTTATTAACTTCCAGATTGCTGTCGGGGTATTGGCTGTTATAGCGCCGGGAATCCTGGAACTCAAAGGTGGCTCGTAATGGATCAAACTTGTTTTTGATTGCACCATACACGCGTGACCGTAATGAAAACGGCTCGTCGATCGTATCTGTTTTTTTACGAAAATCATTATTAATATATTCATAGCGAGCCCGAACTTCCACGCCCAGATCCAGCCAGTCAAAATCTTTCCAACCTTCAGTATCTTTCAGCCAGGTCTTGTTGGCTTGCTTGACATAGCGCGGAGGGTCGGATTGAAGCCGCAACCCAGTACTTAGGTATTGAACATAGTAACCAGGATTCTTAGCCGGCGCTTTAACTTCTGATGTTTCTGTTTTAGTAGTGTTTTTTACTTTCAAGGAGGTATCCGCTTGGGCGTTTACCTGGGATTTCTCTGTTACTGAAAGTTTTTGGCCTAATTCTTCCATTTGCGGTTGTAACTGCGTATTTTCCTGCGCAACTACACAGGGTGATGCCACTAGCAAACTACTAACCAGAATGACGACTTTTATAATCGATTCAGACATTTTGATTTTGAAAATTTGAAGCGCTATTAATTTTGTAACTTTCTTAATAGTGGCAGCTTTATTATTAAAGCTGCCTAACAGGCAATAATAAGTTTTGATCATGATTTCCCCTGAGTAAATCATTTACCCGAAGTATATAAATATATATAACGCCAATTAAAAAAAACCGCATGAGCTGCGGCATTACCATTTATTTGGCTGCTGATTATTCTTCAACGGCAAGGAGGACATGAGAAGCCTCGATTAACGCACAGGCTGGACTACCAATCGAAAACTTGAGCAAATTTTGCGATTCATTGGTGATGATCGCACCAAGAGAATTGTCACTGTCAGGATCAAGTACCACCTCGGCATTCAGGATCAAGTACCACCTCGGCATTTACTGTACCCTTCTCAATTCGGCTGACTACTCCGCACAAACGATTACGCGCGCTTGTTTTAATTTTAAATTCCTCTTAGCCATCTATACAAAATTGCCCAACACTTTTTCTTTATTGAACGCCGCAAATAATTGCGGCTTATAACAGACTGCGATGACTCAATTAATCCACCAGATACTGCCCTAACTTCAGTCAGGCCTCACCATCGTCGTATCCACCTTGCCAAAACTTAACCAGAGGCGCTCTGAGCAGATTGTCAATTCTTCAATTGCCCCCCAAGTTTCTCTGTGAACCATTCCGACCGTCTTTGCACTACCGCTAAAAATTTAGCTCGACTAATCGCAGCAAGCAATTCGAGCTTTCGCGAGGCAAACCATTCGTCACTGTTATACGTGAACAACACTATAAATTTGGACATAAGTGAAACAACTGCCAGCTCGATTGCACAAACGGGCGGAATTCATTTTCGAATCCGCCCTAATTTAACGACATTTTTAGTTAAGTACGGCTTGAGCGTTATGCTTGAGTACCAATGATCACGCTTGACGCTTTGAAAATTGCAGTAGCTGGTATGCCAACTACAAGCCCGAGTGACATACAACTTTCGTTAGTAACGATAGCCGCAACAGAGACGCCGCCTTCTAATCCGATTATTACTTCAGAATTAACTGCCCCCGGTTTCATTTGCGAAATAGTGCCTCTCAGATGATTACGGGCAGAAAATTTTGCTCCTTCATCGTCGGTCGCAACAATGATTGACGATGCTTTAATGAGTGCGAATACCTTTGCCCCGACTTGTAACCCAAGCTCATCCTTACTTTCATGAGTAACTATAACGACGATTTGCTTCCCACCGGCAATTTCCAGCACGACCTCATCGTTAACAGAACCTTGCGTAACATTCGTTACCGTCCCTTGAAACTGGTTACGGGCGCTGGTTTTCATGTTTACTCTCCTAAGTTAGAAACTTAAACTAATATTAACAACAGGTAAGTATTGATACGGCGCGCAGTATACATGCGTTATATAAATTAGTATATAACGCATGAGACTTTCTAGGTGCTCGTGCGCAAATTGACTGAAACGTGGAATTTCCCAACTAAGATGCTTGGGTCGCATAAGTTTGATCAGTGCTGTTTCTTCTTCACTGATCGGAACAATTCAGAACAATTTCGGAGACGGCTCCCATGCTGATCTTCGAGTATTAATAACACAAACACATTGATGCTTCGTGGTTTGCATAAGCCCAATCAAGTACACCGCACCAGCTTATGCTGTCATACCTAAAATCACACTAGATGCTTTGAACATACCTGTGGCTTTTGCACCAACAACGAGTTCAAGTGAAGTAGAGCTTTCATTTGTGATGACGGCATAAATCGAACCTCCGCCAGTCAATTCAATGACCACTTCAGTGTTGACTACTCCAGAATTCACTCGAGAGATGGTGCCGCACAAACGATTGCGGGCGGAAAAATTAGCATCCTTATCATCCGTCACGACAATTATCGATGATGACTTGATGAGAGCAAACACTTCCGCACCAAGACACAATCCAAGCCCCTCCGTACTCTCATGGGTAATGATAGCGACAATCTTCTCTCCCCCGATTATTGTCAGTTCGATTTCGTCGTTGGCAGCCCCGCGCTTGATTGCCGTGACTTTGCCTAGAAACTGGTTGCGAGCGCTGGTTTTCATGTTCATTCGTCTGATCAATAAAAGATCGTTCGCGACTCCCTCGGCCTGTCGACTGAGCCGATCAACAAATTCACGATGTTCCCTCTCTATGATTTTGAAGCTCTCCACCAATTGCTCACCGCGCTGAGTCAATCGGGTGCCGCCGCCGCCCTTACCTCCAGATACCCGTTCCACTAATGGTTGGCCTGACAGATTATTCATGTTATCAATGGCATCCCAAGCGGCCTTATAACTCATTTTGATGGACTTGGCTGCTTGGGAAATGGAGCCACATTCGGCGATCTTGGCTAACAAGCCAATGCGACCCTGGCCTCCAAAATTTTCACCTCCAACCGTCATCCATACCGAGCCATGCAGTTCAATCGAATTTTCCTTTGGATCCATCATTCTCAATGTTCACTCCAGCTTAAAATTTAAAAGTCTATCGGGAACAAATTGTAGTTACTGCGCCCATTAATGGTTTATTGTAGGTTTGCAGTGTTCATAACATGTTTGCGCAAGCAATTGTCCTCGGCGCTGCTTCTGGCACGTTGTTACACTCCAATGTAAAACTCTTCGGTTAAAACACTTTCTGGTCGCCAATCTTGTTGCGTAGGCAAAAGATTGAATACGATAATCTATTATTTTTTACAGTCATGGAACGCAGTATTGCAAATCATTAATCAGGTGGCAAGGCATGACTAAACCGTCAACATTTTCCTATGTAATTGAAAAAAATTGAGTATCGCTATAATCATAAAAGTGATAACGTCTTTGAAAATTGTTTTAAAGTTATGCTTCGCCCTGATTACCATAATCATTTACGTCACGCTTTAATTACACTCATTGGAACTCGTTGTGTTCAAACAAAATCCAAATAAATCTTCATCCTTGCTCTTCATAGCGTCACTATCGCTATTAATCTCTGCTTGCGGCACGAACCCCGTTACCAAGGAAAGAGAATTTCAATTCGTTTCAGAGTCGCAAGAAATTTCAATTGGTAAACAGAATTACGCGCCCGCGCGCCAATCGCAAGGTGGTGACTATGTCATAGACCCTGAGCTCACTGCCTATGTCCAGAGCGTGGGAGACAAGCTGGCTGCCGTTTCTGACCGTAAACTTCCTTATGAGTATGCAATTATCAACGACTCAACACCTAATGCCTGGGCGATGCCAGGCGGTAAAATAGCTTTTAATCGTGGGTTGCTTTATGAATTAAATAGTGAGGCCGAACTAGCCGCTGTCATGGGCCATGAAATGGTGCATGCAGCGGCGCGCCACGGTGCAAAAAGCATGGAACGCGGCGTGCTGATGCAAGGAGCGATGGTTGCCATTGGAATTGGCGCTCAAAATAGCAATTACGGTAACCTCATTGTTGGTGGGGCGCAGTTAAGCGCGCAACTTACCACTAGCAAGTACGGGCGTGACGCTGAAAGTGAATCAGATTTATACGGCATGCAATACATGAAAAAAGCGGGTTATGACCCAACGGCAGCGGTCACTTTGCAAGAAACTTTCGTACGTTTAAGTGCTGATCGTACAAGTGGTTTTATTGATGGCTTATTTGCTAGCCATCCGCCTTCACCTGAGCGCGTAGCCGCAAACAAAGTAACACTGGCACAACTCGGCGCGGGCGGCGAATGGGGAAAAGAAATTTTTGCGCAAAAGGTCGGTAAGCTTAAAGCTAGCCGAGCCGCTTATGATGCTTATGACGAGGGCGTAAAAGCACTGGCGGCAAAAGACATTGCAAAAGCCACCGCCTTTGCCAAACAAGCCATTGCAGGTGAACCACGTGAGGCGCTTTTTCAGGGACTATTAGGAGATATTGCGCTATCAGAAAAAAAGCCACAAGAGGCTTTAAACTACTACGACAAAGCCATAAAATTGCATCCGGATTACTTTAGGCCATATATACAAAGTGGTATCGCATTATTTAACATGGGCAAAAAGGCTGAAGCCGAGCCTTATCTTAAACGTGCCAATGAATTATTACCGACCGCGCCTGGGCACGCATTACTTGGCCAACTTGCTGAAAGTCGCAGCCAAACTGATATTGCTATGCAGCACTACCAAATCGCGGCGGATTCGAATTCTGATATTGGTAAAGACGCCTCGGCACGTGGCGTACGTTTAGATTTACCACGCAACCCAGCTAAGTATATTCAAGCTGGTACGCAAGCGGACAATTCTGGTAATTTGTACGCGGTTGTGCAAAATAATACCGCGATACCAATTGCCCGCGTGCAAGTGCGAATAGTGAAATACGACGCGAGAACTGGCCGTGCTATAGAACAAAGTGCACCAATGCAGATTGTCGGTGGCGTAGCCCCAGGTAAACGTAACCAAATTGCAGTTGGGGTAAAAGTGGCCACGGCACAAGAAGCGCAATTGTATGAAGTGATAGTTGAGGCTGCTGAAATTGCGCAGTAAATAACAGCACTAAATTACGGTCTTTAAAATTTTTTTATAAAAAACAAATGGTAACTACTCGCCTCCGATCTCACCAGCCATAGCTATTTGGATAGCGATCAAGGGATTCCCTCCTTGCAAGCCATGGTATGCAGGTAACGAGTAATACGACGAAAGCGTGCGCATGGACTTCGGAGCGGAAGCATTCAGAAACATTCAGGATCAGATACCAATTAAACGTAATGTGTATTTGATCCCGGTTAAGTTTAGAGTGCTTTGCTATATTGTGAGACCCAATACTGTTCACTTAACCGTTCGTGGAGAGTTTGTCGAACAGTCAGCCGCTCATCCAGAGTCCTTCGACAAGCTTAGAGCGGACGGAATTTCTTTAACCAAACAGAGTATTGAGGCATGCTCCCCGAAATTCCATGCGCGCGTTGCAAGCAACCGATTCCCGAGTAATTAATAGCCTTTGTTAAAAAGGGTGCCATGGCATTTTGGACAAGGCGGGACATGTCCTGTTTTCTTGAGCTGAACGTTCTGTCCGCATGCCTGGCAAGACAACGTGCCAGCGGATGTTATCTCGCCTGTCTTGTACGTAAGTGTCTCTTTTGTTTTACTACTCAGGGATCGGAACGCATTGCCGGTCAATTCCAACACAGTCGCGAGGGAAGAAAGTGCTCCTGCACCCAATCGAGACGGGTGAAGTCGTTCTTTGGCTTCTTCGCCAAGTTTCTGGGCATCGGCTATTGTCTGATCCAGGTCGCGGGCAAGGTATTGCTTCAACTCTTCCCCATGTTCAGTGCTGAACTCCCCGAGTGAGGCCAAATGTTCGTGGGCTTTATCGAGCGCCACTGACATTGACTCACGCCCACGTTCCTTTCCTGCCAAATAAAGTTCATTGAATTTACTGGCAAGCTTATCGTACTGTTCTGTCAGCCTGCTTTTATCTTGATCATTGTTTTCCATGGTGAATCTCCTGTAAACGCAGCATAAAAGGTAATGCCGCAATACCTGACGAAGTTATGTAAACAGAATCTTTATAGCATGCATCGTGCCGTAAAAAATAACAAATATCAAGGTCAAACGAAATGTAAAATTTCGAACGGAATTTCGGAGTTTACCATTGAATTTTATACACTTACTCCATCCCAGCAACCAGTAACTGCATGGTGTCTCGTCTTCTCCGCTTATATCTACCCGACCAATTTTTGCACATTATCCAACGCAGTAATAACCACTACCATCATTTTGATGGCGGACGCTGATTGCCGGCTTTATCTACGTTGACTGCTAGAGGCGGCTGGCACGCATGTCCTCACCGTCCATGCTTATGTGCTGATGATGAATCACGTGCATTTGTTGATTACACTCGCCACGGAATCCAGCCTATCTAAAGCTTTGCAGTCGATTGGGCGGCGTTATGTGCAGCGGTTCAATTTTACCTGTCAGCGCACAGGGGCAGTCAGTCTGCTTATCGGCTGTTGTTCCGCGCACAGGTTGCTAAGGCGGATGTGGAGGCTATCCGTGACGCAACGAACAAAGTGTGGATTTTGGGCGATAGCCGTTTTGGCGCGAATGTAGCGGCACTCACGGGGCGGCGAGCAATACCTCTGCCGCGCGGCAGACCGAAACATGAGGCGGCAGATTAAATCGAGACTAATCCCATATTGCCTTGAGATTGATGCATCGCATTGATTTTTCTTTCTGATAAAGTAATCGAGATTTCAGCATCCATAGAAGAAATAGCATCCCCACGGAAATTTCCAAATGTGGGTGCAGCATCACGAGGGTGCTGACCCGCAGCCACAGTAACGTAATCATCATTGACGGACAGACCACGACTTGGATCGAATCCACGCCAGCCGGCACCCGGCAAGTACACCTCTGCCCATGCATGCATATCCCCACTGTTGGCCGCATCATCCCCGAGGCAATAGCCGCTGACAAAACGGGCTGCGATACCAACGCTGCGGCAGATGTCAATGAATAGCATCGCGAAATCTCTACAGGATCCCTTTCCCTGCGTCATCGTTTCATCGGATGTCCACGCATCGCCCTCTTCACGCAGCATATATTCAAAGCGCTGGTAAATCGCTTCAGCGAGCATCGTCAGAAAAGGAATTGTTTCATGTTTAGCTGCCAGCATTATTTCTTGGGCAAAGACAACCAAATGAGGATGATCTCCATCGAGAATCAGATAATGCGTAAGTGCCCCTGCAATCTCCGGTTCATATACCAGCGGTAAAGTCAGCGCCTGTTGGTCGGTGATAAAAAAATCGAAGGGATTGCCACGGTGAGTTTCTACCAGCATCTGAACTTCTATCAACAAGTTTTCATGCAGTCCGTTGAACCAGATCGTTTCAGTGTTGTTACCGTAAAGCCCGGTGCAGTGGGTGATGCCACCAAGAGTGGGCGTAACATCAATACTGTAGTTGTACAAAGTCTGACTGGCATCGCTGCGAGGCCTGAGCCGGACAGTGAAGGGCTCCAAAAATACCGGCTGGCTGTAGTGGTAGTGGGTGCGATGGACGATCTTTAACAACATGTGTTTAATGACCTACTTTGACAATAACTTGGAGAGTGCCAAATTCACCCATTCGTCTGGCATCTCCTGCACCGACTTATGCAGACTTTCTTGCCACAACTCAGGCAAATGCTGAAGATCCTCGCGCTCAAATCGATGTTGGACTATATCGAATGAATTTCGCTTGTATAACACTACATCAATTGGAAAATCTACATCTACCGCGCTGATGCGCGTCGAATCGAAGGCAAGATAAGCTAGTTTTAGTGCCATATCCATTGGAGATTCATAGCGCAAAACTCGATCAAGGATTGGCTTTCCATAACTGGACTCACCGATCAAGAAGTAAGGAGATCCCTTCCCCACTTCTACCCAGTTTCCCTGAGGGTACAGCATGAAAAGCTTGTGCTCCTTGTCTTTCTCCAGCTGCCCGCCGATGATCGAGAACAGGTTGAAAGCCAACCCTGCCTCCTTGAGCGATACCTTGTCTTCATTGGCCACAACGCGCACTTGCCCCGCAAAAGCATTCACGGCCTTATAGAGCTTGTCAAAGTGAGTGTCTTGCTCTTCCAATACTTCTTCGAAATAGGTCAGTGCCTTATCACGCACCGATCGCAAACCGGAAGTCATCAAGAACATGGAGTGATTACCATGCTGATGTACCGTTACCTTGCGAGCCGTGGTGCGCTCGGTACCCGAAGTAATGCGTGTATCGGAGACGCCAACGAGGCCTTCTTCGATTTTGAATGCTGCACAGAATGTCATGTTGTTTTATTTATCTTTAAGTTAAATGGCGCTGCTGCCGGTCAATGGACGCAGTGTGAAATAAGATTCGAAGATGGCATCATCAATTTTATTCAGCCGAGTTTGCAGCCCATCCAGAAACTCGTGCAGTCCGCAAGAAATTATCTCGTCTATCTGAGTGTAGTTCAAATCCGCAAGCAGTTTTCCTAGGCGCCTTTCGATCACGTTACTAAAATCATCCTGTTGCGAACCTGTGATGGCACGCAAAGAGTTAACCGCACGTCTCAGACATGACTGTACCGAGCGTGGAAAATCCTTGTTCAGGAGCAAAAATTCAGCTACCTTGGATGGCGTAATCTGCTTGGAATGCTTTCGGTACATTTCCAGCGCACTTGCCGACTTCAAGAGCGCCGACCACTGTATATTGTCAATGGCTGCACCGAGAACATGTTCATCAGGCAATAAAATATAATATTTTACGTCCAAGATACGCGACGTTTTGTCAGCTCGCTCCAGAAGCTCACCCATCTGCAGAAAATGCCAAGCTTCACCGTGGGACATGGTGGCCTCTGTAATGCCGTCGAAAAGATGACTTGCCATTTTTACGGACATATAAAAATCATATGGATTTTCGAGTGATGACTCATTAGCGGCTGCATCCTTGACCATCAGATAGAAATGGTTTGCCTGCTCCCACATTTCCGACGAGATGATTTCCCTGACCGATCGTGCATTCTCGCGTGCGTGGCGGACACAGCTCAAAATCGAATTAGGATTATTGCGATCAAAAGTCAGAAAATGCAGGACATTTTCTCGTGTGGTCTCTCCATATCGCTTTGTAAAAAGCTCCCCGTCTCCGGTAATGTTCACCAACGGCCCCCACTGCTCGCCGTATTCCCCAGGCATATCCAGGCTTAAGTTGAGATTGACGCCAATGAAACGTGCGACGTTTTCTGCGCGTTCAAGATAACGACTCATCCAGTAAATTGAATTAGCGACTCGGCTTAACATACGGACATTCTTCCTCTCTTATACATTTTCGGAATCGTCATTAGCTCAACACCCAAGTGTCCTTGCTGCCTCCACCCTGTGATGAGTTGACTACTAGTGAGCCCTTTTTCAACGCAACACGTGTCAGGCCACCGGGCACCACGTAAATCTCCTTGCCGTAAAGAATATAGGGCCGCAGGTCTATGTGCCTCCCCTCAAAATGATCATCAACCAAAACCGGTGCACGGGATAGCGCAAGGGTAGGCTGCGCAATGTAGTTGCGCGGATTTTTACGAATCAACTCCGCGAATTCGGCTTGTTGCGCTTTGGTGGAATGCGGGCCCACCAGCATGCCGTACCCACCCGACTCGTTGGTCGCTTTCACCACCAGTTTGTCCAGATTGGCCAGCACGTATTCCCGTTCTTTTTCATCCGCACAGATATGGGTGGGAACGTTAGGCAGAATCATGTCCTCACCCAAATAATATTTAACGATCTGCGGCAAATAGGTATACACCGCCTTGTCGTCTGCGATGCCCGTACCGGGAGCATTGGCAAGTGCCACACGTCCATTTCGGTACACGTCCATCAGACCGGGTACACCCAATACCGAGTCTGCACGGAAAGTTTTCGGGTCGATAAAATCGTCATCAATCCGGCGGTAAATCACATCCACTCGCTGAAAGCCACGCGTGGTACGCATATGGACAGAACCGTCCATTACCACCAGATCGCTACCTTCGACCAACTCTACGCCCATTTGCTGGGCAAGGAACGAATGTTCGAAATAGGCCGAGTTGTACATGCCCGGCGTAAGTACCACGACGGTGGGCGAAGAAATATTGTCAGGCGCAAGAAATTGCAGTGTTTCCAGCAGTCTTGCCGGGTAATCGTCTACTGCCCGCACCCGTGAAGCTTCGAATGCAACCGGCAAAGTCCGCTTTAGCACTTGCCTGTTTTCCAGCACATAAGACACGCCGGATGGACAGCGCAGATTATCTTCCAGCACGTAATGTTGGCCATCACGATCGCGAATCAAATCAGTCCCGGTGATATGACACCAGATTCCACGTGGCACATCCAACCCGACGCATTGTGGTCGAAATGAACTCGCCGAAAGTATCATATCTGCAGGGATAATCTTGTCCTTGAGGATTTTTTGTTTGTGGTAGATGTCGTCAAGAAACAAATTCAGAGCATGGATACGCTGCTTCAAACCTCGCTCTATATATTCCCAGTCTTTGGCTTCCACGATGCGCGGGACGATATCAAAAGGGAATATTTTCTCGGTACTCTCATCATTGCCGTAAACAGTGAACGTGATACCCATGTTGTACATTGCAGCTTCAGCCGCTTTCTGGCGCGCAATGATCTCTCCGTCATGCAGAGATTCGATGCGCCCGACCAGAATCTTCGCCCCAGGACGGGGAGCACCTGAAGGCTGTATCAGCTCATCGTAAAAGTCTTCCGTGTCGTACTGCTTGAAATCTAAAGGCATAGGATGTGTTCTTTATGAATTAGGGTTTAAGTATAGTCGCAGAGTGATGTTGATGAATGATATTTTGCAACAAAGAGTTAAAACGAACATACCGTTAATCTCTATCAGCCTGTGGTCAGCATAACCCTTGTATAAGCTGTTGTCATCAGACTAGACTTTTTAGCGCTACAGATTAATTCATTAATATTCTGCTTTACAAGAACATTAATGCGGTGGAAATAACCCGCCCTCACAAGATTACCCATCTGCTTTGACCATATGAATGGTTCGTTGGGGGAATGGAATCGTGAGTTTTTCCGCATCAAATTTTTGCTTGAGCTGTTTGGTTAATTCAAACTTGAGTGGCCAATAATCGCCAGCTTGGCACCAGATTCGGATCGTCAGATCAACAGAGCTCTCACCAAGATTTCCCACGACTACCATGGGAGCCGGATCAGCCATGACACGCGAATCCGCCTTCACCACACTTTCCACCACGGCCTGCGCTTTATCGATATCATCGGCATAATCAATGCTCATCACTAAATCGACTCGCCTGGTTGTATGATGGCTATAATTTTTTACGACCGTTCCCCATACCTGGCTATTGGGAACGAGAATTTGCACATTGTCCGGTGTGGCCAGTTCCGTGATAAACAACGAGATACTTTTGACGGTACCTGCCGTTCCTCCCGCATCGACATAATCGCCCACCTTGAATGGACGGAAGATCAACAACATGACCCCAGCCGCCACATTACTGAGTGTGCCCTGAAGGGCCAAACCAATCGCCAAGCCCGCTGTACCAAAGACCGCGATTAAACTTGTAGTCTCGACCCCGAATTGGGAAATGACAGCCAGGAAGGTAACAATCAACACTAAATAGCGTACAAAACTGGAGACAAATCCCTTGAGAGTTTGATCGACAGTTGCTGATTGTTCAAACCGATATTCGACTTGTTTTTTTGCCCAGTTCGCAATCATTCGCCCGATGATGAGAATGAGAATGGCGCCAATAACCTTGAGACCATAGATCGTCAATAGGCTAATCCCTTCTTTCATCGCTTCTTCCATGTAAACCTCCTATTCGAAATTGATCAACAATCAACCGCACAACAAGCCGACAGCATAAAAATGCTCTGACCATCACCTGCGAGAAAAAGACGCGCGGGGTCAGTTCAAACATTACAGCATTTTTTTCGGCCTTCTTCAAACTTCCGCACTGCGCGACTTACTGTCATGTAATGCTCCCGAAATGGCACTCGATTCTGCCAACCTTTACACGTATTAACGAACGCCTGATTGGATGGCTTTATGCACTAAAAAAGCTGGTTGCCAGGTAAGTGGTGTAGCCGATGAAGCAGGAAAATAGTGCTGCACCTTCGAGCCGATTGATGCGGCCAGGCCCTCGAAATCCATAGCAGATAAAAAACAGCGAGACGGTGAGCACTGCCATGACCAGAATGTCCCGAGATAACACTTCCGGTTCCACCGACATGGGATGAATCATCCCCGCGATACCGACCACGGCAAGCGTATTAAAAATATTTGAGCCAAGAATATTACCCAGGGCAATGTCATGTTCACCTTTACGCGTAGCGATTAATGAAGCTGCCAGCTCCGGCAGTGAAGTGCCTATGGCTATAATGGTTAAGCCGATAATCAAATCGCTCACGCCAAAGCCGCGTGCGATTGAAGTCGCGCCCCAGACCAAGATGCGAGAGCTTATGATTAACAGTATCAAGCCGATCACCAGCCAGAAGACCGCTCGGCCAATCGACATAGTGTTTGCTTCAAACCCACGTTCAGCTTCGACTCCCAGAGTATCCGATGTTGTGCGCAGGCCTTGCCAGATGATCCAGGCCATCAAGATGACAAATACACCCAATAACACCAGAGCATCGTTACGGGTAAGTTCACCATCCCACATTTGGTAAGCGGCCAAAGCCGTGATGGCGATGAGTATTGGCAATTCTTTGCGTAGCACCTGCGAATGTACAGTGATGGGGCTAACTAAAGCTGTCAGTCCAAGAATGAGTGCGATATTGGAAATGTTCGAACCATATGCGTTGCCGAGCGCAATGCCAGGGTTGCCCTGTGATGCTGCGATCGCTGACACCACCATTTCAGGCGCGGATGTGCCGAGTCCAACGATGACCATGCCGACCAGCAATGGCGGCATACCAAAGTAACGTGCAGTGAAAGCGGAGCCTTCCACAAAACGGTCAGCACTCCACACAAGCAGAATCAGACCAAATGCAACTGCAAGAAAAGCAAGTGTCATAAATTCCCATAAAAAGAGAAAACCCGGCGCAACTATTACAGCCAGTTGTATTTAACAACGATACTGCTCAAGTCTGTTCGGTGCTTAATCTGTTTTTTAGACCGAAGCGCGGGGTCAGTTCAAACATTACTACACTTTTTTTCAGTCTTCTTCAAACATCCGCACTGCGCGACTTAGCGTTATATAGCGTACCCCCGAAATGGCCTCCGATCTCTGCCATCGTATAAGCACCGGATAGGTAAGCTTGAGCTATCGCCTGATCTCTATTCGGGTGGTGCATTTGGTACTCATCCAGCGATAGTCCTCTACAGTTATCGAATTTGATGAGTTTACATTTTTTCTGAATTAGTGAAATTCTGGGTATTGCTTTGGTATTTTTCACTAGCCCGCATTGTGCTTCATTGATTGTCGATACTAGGAATGTGGGGTATAGACGTATAGCACTTCATCACCCATTTTAATCATCCCGGATTTAATCACTCGTGCATTTATCCCACCATGTCCGCGAACCGCATTGTAGCCGCCGGGGCCGAAGGTTTCTTCCATAAACGAGCAGGGGTGGCAGAGGCCGGTGTATTCGAGTATCACTTCGCCGATCTGAAATTGTTTATCCTTCAGAGCGATTAGATTGATCCCGCTAATGCAGATGTTACGACGTAATTGTGCCGGGTCTACGGATTCTAAACCGAGGGTTGATGCGATTACTGGGAGGTGTTCTTCCTGAATCAGGGTGACTTGCCGATTGCCCGATCGTCCTGCGTAACGATCTCCTGTTAAGCCACTTTGAGTGTTGGCTTCGACAGCATCGACTACTATCATTCCCGCACGTCGTTCGGGCCTAACGCCAATCCACGTGACTTTGCCTTTTTGCGGTAGTGTTGTGAATAGGGTGTCGAGTGTTTTCATTTTAATAATATGGCAGATTTACAAAAAAGTGCTTAGCCAAGGCGAAGGCGAGAAAAAGTAGTGACAATGTTGGAGAGGGGAGTTCTGGGTCTTTATTTTGATGATTGACTCATGTAATCGGTTAATAATTTTTGGCACCATTCAGGTAGTGAATGGTTTTTTAATTCAAGTTGCCCGTCGTGAATAACAGCAACTTGCTGAAAAGGGTTGTCGGCGCGAGAATTGTCCAGGATATAGGTGTGATTGCATAAGGGCATCGTCTGTTTGATCAACTTTAATACCCTTGGAATCCGACTGATTACTTTTTCTTCGGGAACATAATGTCCACCTTCACTTATGCGTTGAGCGATACGTGCTTGATTGAGTGAAACGTCATTCAAATGAATGAATACCAAAATGATTTCATAACCTGCTGTTTTGGCCTGTGCAACAAAATCAATTTTTGAAGGATGAGAAAAAACGGATTCAAAGCAGAAGCTTCGTTCTTCCCGTAATAGCTGCAAACGCATTTGTGTCGCTAATATCGCGGCATCATAGCTGTGTAATTCCGGCGCAAGTGGATAAAGTTCTTTTGCCAATATATCAGCATTAATAAACGGTATGCCACGCGCTGCTAATTGTGTGCGATAAAAAGTGCTTTTTCCTGAGCCATTCCCACCGGCCAGTAACCAAAGCTGTTTTTTGAAATTCAAGAATTGAGCATGTTTAATTCAACAAACTCGCCATTCTGAAATTTTCCTGTCTTAACTTCTCCACTCGAATCAATCTTCTCCAAATAACCTGGGTGCGTTAAAGACACCTGAAACTTTACCGGGCTGCTAGTGACGGCCTGAGACAAGGTTTTATCGGTGCTACGCTGATTTTCAAGCCCTCGAAAAACTTCACTGGGATCAACTGGCTCACTATAAACAGGTGCGACTTTGATTGTTGCTAATCCGGTTGCAACAGACAGTACATCATCCGGGGTCAGCATTGCGGATACGCTGCGCCCCATGGCAGCCCAATATTCAATTTGTTCGGCGGTACTACGGTGATACTGTTTACCCGTCACCGTCGCCAACTTCATCAAATCTTCTTGCAGCCGAATAGGGGAAGCAGACTTTGCCATGATCATTCCTTGCAAATGGTTTCTGGAAGAATGATTGTAGCAGATTGCTACAATCATGTTTGATGAAGTTGAAACTTGATCCCGTAACTTTAAATTTACTCTTAAAACTCTGGGGACACATTACTTAATTCCTTGTGCAATTAAGTAATGTGTCCCCCTGAGTTTCCAATTCAAAAGCAGGCTTCCGTTGCTGTGTAAATTAATGGTATTCGGACCTGATCGGTTTTGTTATTTTAATTTTTTCAGCTTGTCTGACAATTCAAAAAATTCTTGTTGGTTATTGGATCGCGGAAAGGGCGTATCTGGTATAGGCACATCCAACCATTTACATAGCCCTTCCCAGCCGTCGCCAATGTTATAAACAAATAATTTATCGCCTTCGAAGGCATCTTTCACCGACTTTACATTTTTGTTGAAAATATCAATACAGTGGTTCCGGTCAGTTATGTTGCCTTTAAAGGTATTTTTCATAATCATACGCACAAGCATTTCACCAAAAGGATTTGGTTTGTCACTTGGCGCTGCGTTAATGCCGTCACTGATAACCTTAAAAATAGTTTTGGATATGCTGCTATACCAGCTCTCGGCTGTTCTGGTTGTTAGCAGTATTTTTGCGTCGGGAAAATGTTCAGCGAGTTCTTGCCAGTATGCAGCCGTTGGCCAGTCAACGCAGCTTTCATAACCAGCCAGAGCTTCATCCCAATCGACTTTTTCACCTTTAGCGGCGGCGAGCCAATAGGGTAAGTGTTTGTCCGGATTTGCGATAACTTCATCCATGTGATGGCAGGGCCCAAAGCCGAGCTGCTCCAACGCAATTTTCATCGACATACTGCCTGTGCGGCCAAAACCACATCCAATGATTTTCATATCTACTCCTCTTGGCGATTAGCTATGTAGGGTTGGCACGGTTTTGTGCCCACGCGGATTCTCAAACATCGCGAATCGACTATCTGGCAACGGTAATTCTGGGAACACCAAATTTGTGATGAAAATGATTTTTCCCGCCATGTCGATTGCATTCATTTTAACCCGGTTAAACACGGGCAAGTACTGCGTACAGCTACCCGCGTGAGCACAAAGACATACCCAACCTACCACACTATTGAAGCATATAATGCGATGTAGTAGACTTCCATTTACTTGGACCGAAATGTCGGGTGGTTAACAGTGGCCCGGGAAACCGGCGCCGAATACGATGCAGAAGATAGGTGGGCAATCATGAGCAAGCGCTTCCAAAATTGGGCTGAGACCTGGATCGAAGATAACATCATTCCTGCCAATCCCGACATCGAGAGCTACGATGTGCGGGCAAGACGGCTGATGGATGAAATGTACGCCGCGGCGGCGGCGGCCAAATTCTCAGACTCAGAGACTGCGGAGGAGCGAAAGCACCTTGCACCCCTGGTTTTGGCGACGGTCGCGAACGACACAGAATTCGACTACGATACATTTACGCTCAATTATCTACTGTCGTTGGAGATGGGAGACGGCGACTGAGCCCCGTCCGACTGACACACACCGATTCATTAACGCATTCAGCGATGTAGGGTGGGCACGCCTTTGTGCCCACGCGGATTCTCAAACGTCGCGTCGACTATCTGGCAACGGCGATTCTGGGAACATCAAATTTCTGATGAAAATGATTTTTTCCCGCCATGTCGATTGCATTCATTTCAACGCAGGAATGCACAACGTGTAGTTGATTGGCCTCATTCGTCATTTCATCGCTATGTGCGTGATGGGGTGTGTGCGAATGTCTGGGCTGATGCGATTGAGAATGCAATGCTGGGGCATGATCGACACTGCCCGCGTGGGCACAAAGACGTGCCCACCCTACCGAGCATATCCGAAGTTCAGGTTAACTAGCTGTATTTATGCATGCACATCAATATTACTACCCAAATTACCCGTTGGCAGAGATTGAACTTGTGGAATGGCTTCAATTAATTGCATAGCGGTTTGCTTTTGGATATCCATGCTTTTCTTTAAAACAGTAACAGCAACTGCATTACGCTGATCCAGATCTGATGCCATGGCGGCTACTTGAACACCTGAAATATTCATTATTATTCCCCAAATATTTAATCTATAGACTTAATAGCGTCTATACTTTATTTATCTTTAGGTGGCTACTTGCAACAATTATTACTGACCCCAATTATTAGATCAGTGATAAGGTCATTCAGCAGGCTGTTGAGAACTTGAATTCAGCACCCGAGGGTGCTTATCTTACTCCGACCCCAATTATTCCAATTATTTGACCCCCCAATTATTTTCAACAAACGGTTTAGATTGTGGCTCGCTTCGCAATCTAACCTTACTCGTTGGCGTCGAATTGCCAAAAAGCAGACATTTTGTGTTCATCTATGCCTCCTCGAACTTGAAATTCCCGCATAAAGTGCAAGGCGGTCGCTACTACCCAGCGCATGCCGTCAGCACTCATGCTTCGCATCGTTACGAAGTCAGCCCCGGCATCTGGAAAGGGGCTTAACTCGTATTTACCGGAGAGGACCTCGACCATCTGTACTTTTCGCTGACGGTCAGGATCCCACGTCGGTTTGTAGTGAACCAGAGCGTTGCGTAGTTCTATCAGGGCCCATGCATCTCTGAAGGGAAGAGAGTGCTTGTCCAGCCTAACTTGTCCAAGCATTTCGAGCGCGATTTGGTACTTCTCCAGTGGTGGTTTCCACTCGATGCCGTCGCGGCCCCAAAACTGTGTTTCGAAGTCCGGCAACTTTCTCCTCAAGGGCCCTTCAGGTGTGATGAAGAACTCGTTGATGAGAGCTTCTAGCGAGGCGGCGGCAGACATGATGCAGCCGCTACCATATGACCGAATGTCCTCGAAATACGATCCGAAAGGCTGCGCAATGTTAGCTGCCTCGATAGCGGCAACTTGATCGCGAAAGGTCGCCGCGGCCTTCATATGCTGCCACGCAAAATTCGCGATGACGCGCGCGGTCGCCTCCACTCTTGCAGTCACATGTTCCTCGACTGATGCATAATGGTTTGTCATCGACGCCTAACGAATAGCGTTTATCTGTCGCCCTGCCAAACGCGTTTAACCCGCGTCCCATGTTGACGGCAGATAAATCTTGTTGAACTGAACCTTACGGAGATCGGAACCTTTGGGGATTGTAAGGTTTTGCGGCAGGTCGTCAACTGAAAATTCTGGGGACACATTACTTGATTCCTTGCATAATTAAATTATGTGTCCCCAGAATTCCCACTACAACCCACACTTCAAAGCTGTTTATGAACGCCTGCTTGATCGAGGCCAGTCCAAGATGTCCTCCCTCGGTGCCGCAATGCGTAAGTTGGTGCATTTGTGCTTTGGCGTACTCAAGACGCAACAGCCATATCAACACTATTATTTTAAAAATGCTTGACTTTAAAGACGGTTTCAACCGCAGTTGTTACTGCGAACGCCTGATCCTAACAGAAGCCCCCCGTATTCTTTAATTTCCCCACGAAATATCGACGTGGAAGCCATGCACCCTAACGCCATACCCTAACTCTTTTAATTGGTCACTAATAAACCGAGCAACGGTTACGTTCGAACAACCCTTGAATGTAATTTGATCAAATCCAGACTTAGCTCCCTGTTTTATTTCTTTGATCGCCTGTTCAAGCATCGCCTTACCGTGAGTGTTTAGCATTTCATCTTTAACTTCATCTGCTTTCATAATACACCTGTTACGAGTTACAAATGTGGACATACAATAGCGTTAACGTGGTTCGAGTTTAGCGGCACCCCCGCCAGACGGCTTGCGTTTATGGCAGGTAAAATCAGCAGGGTCAGTTCTAACATCACAAGATTTGTTTGATCTTCTGCAAACTTCCGCAATACCCGAATAACCGTCATGTGGTGTACCCCGAAATCGCCCCCGATCTCTGTCATCGTATAAGCACCGGATAGGTAAGCCTGTATTTACTGATCAAGCGACTTACCTCATTACTTCTTTGCAGCAAATGATTTCAGCAGCGACACATAACTAAGCCTTGCTATAAATATTCGTCCCTTGCTTCACGAATTCCTCCGCTTTTTGTTCCATCCCTTTTTGCAGGGCGGTTTGTTCATCTACGCCTTGAGTGGCGGCATAGTCCCGCACCTCCTGCGAGATTTTCATCGAACAGAAATGAGGCCCGCACATGGAGCAGAAATGCGCGACCTTGGCGGAATCCTTGGGTAGTGTTTCGTCATGGAATTCACGCGCTTTGTCAGGGTCGAGGCCAAGGTTGAATTGATCTTCCCAGCGGAATTCAAAGCGTGCTTTGGATAGCGCGTTGTCGCGAATCTGTGCGCCGGGATGGCCTTTGGCGAGGTCGGCGGCATGCGCCGCGAGCTTATAGGTGATGACGCCTTCTTTGACGTCAGCTTTGTTCGGTAAGCCGAGGTGTTCCTTTGGTGTTACGTAGCAGAGCATTGCAGTGCCGTACCAGCCTATCATCGCCGCGCCGATACCGGAGGTGATGTGGTCGTAGCCCGGCGCAATGTCTGTCGTGAGCGGGCCTAGAGTGTAGAAGGGTGCTTCATGGCATTGTTCCAGTTGCAGATCCATGTTTTCTTTGATCAGGTGCATGGGCACGTGGCCGGGGCCTTCGATCATCACTTGTACATCATGTTTCCAGGCAATTTGGGTGAGTTCACCTAGCGTTTTCAATTCGCCCAGTTGCGCTTCGTCATTGGCATCAAAGATCGAACCGGGACGCAGGCCATCGCCGAGGCTGAAGCTGACGTCATACGCTTTCATGATCTCGCAGATATCTTCGAAATGTTCGTACAGGAACGATTCTTTATGATGAGCCAAACACCATTTAGCCATGATTGAACCGCCGCGCGATACGATGCCAGTCATACGATTGGCCGTTAGCGGTACGTAACGGAGTAACACGCCAGCATGAATGGTAAAGTAATCGACGCCTTGCTCGGCTTGCTCAATCAGCGTGTCGCGGTAGATTTCCCACGTCAGGTCTTCAGCTTTGCCGTTGACTTTCTCCAGTGCCTGGTAAATTGGTACGGTGCCGATCGGCACCGGTGAATTGCGAATGATCCATTCACGCGTTTCGTGGATATGCTTGCCGGTGGAAAGATCCATTACGTTGTCGGCACCCCAGCGAATCGCCCACGTCAGCTTTTCAACTTCTTCGCCGATGCTGGAAGTAACAGCCGAGTTGCCGATATTGGCGTTTATTTTTACCAGGAAATTGCGGCCAATAATCATCGGCTCGACTTCGGGGTGATTAATATTGGCGGGGATAATGGCGCGACCACGGGCAATTTCATCGCGTACAAACTCAGGCGTAATTTCGGCCGGAATACTGGCGCCAAAAGATTGGCCGGGATGCTGACGGCCCATCAAATCGGCTAATTTATTTCCCATCGGGCTGGATGCTTTTAATTCTTCGAGATACTCTTTACGGCGCATATTCTCGCGGATTGCGACAAATTCCATCTCTGGCGTGATGATACCCTGGCGAGCGTAGTGCATTTGTGACACATTCGCGCCCACTTTCGCGCGACGCGGTTTACGGCGCAGATTAAAACGTAATTCGTCCAGCTCGGGATCATTCAGTCGTTCGGTGCCATATTGCGATGACGGGCCGGATAATTCTTCGGTGTCGTTACGCTCGGCAATCCACGGCATGCGCGGTGTCGACAGGCCGGAACGGATGTCTATATAGGCGGCCGGGTCGGTGTAGGGGCCGGAGCAGTCATACACGTATATCGGCGGATTTTTTTCCGCATTCATACTTGCTGGTGTGTCGGATTGCGAGATTTCACGCATCGGCACTTGAATGTCGGAGCGTGACCCCGCAACATAAATCTTGCGTGAATTCGGTAAAGGCTGCACTGCCGCTTTGTCAACGTGGGCAGCTTGGCTTAAAAACTTAGGATTGGCATTCATGGTGGGTTGCTCCAAAAAAGCAAGGAGCATCAATAGAAACAACTGACGCTTCCCTACGACGGCATTATCCGTACAGGTTCAAAGGGTATCTCTCACCTCGTCGTTTTTAGAGCTGACCTTGTTGACGAGGACCCCTACGCAAGCTTACAAATTACTGTAAATGAGATGGGAAAGCAAGCATGAGTTATTTTCGATACGAAAAGGGTCGTAAGAGTATGTGTAACAATCTAATTTCGCGAGCTGTTGCTTTGCAGCTTGCCTGCTTGCTTCACTTCGTCACAATACGGCGTTAGTCGAAAAGATTATCGTTCAACAGTTCATTCCACAAGCCGGGCGATTAACGCCAAATCGACGACGCCGGTCACTGGCAGTTTATGAGTATATTGATATTCTTTAACGAGTCGCAGTGAGGTTTGACCGAATATTCCATCCGCTTTAATGTCAATGCCGCGATCCGACAGTCCAAGTTGGAGAAGGCGCACATCCAGCCCGCGTTGCAGGGGCGACTGCAGAAATAATGAACGCGTCCCAGGCTGCGGGCCATCGTAACAGCCGCGTGGCGTGGCTGAAAGCGAATCGCTGGAAATTTCTTGGCCGCGTACAACCAGCGGTAGCGGTAGCCCCCAGTAATCCTGGTCAATCAGGCGCTGGAAGGTATCCATGCGATAGACGGTAGCGCGTAAGTCGGCACGCGAACTGTTGGCCAGCCAGGCACGGCGGATGGCTATGTACGCGGTAATCCATTTATGCTCATTAGAGCTGGTGTTGTCGCCGACCTGCTGTATGGTGCGGTTGCGCATTGATCTCCATGAGCCGTGCACAAAACTGTCGTATACCACCGCTACTCCAAGTGGGCTTGTAATATTTAAGCGCTTCGCAGTTCGAGCAGCAGGCTGCCAATAGGCTTCGTCGAAAAAGGTATCCTGCGTATCGCGCATAACGTTGTCGTCAGCACTGGCACGTAGCAAATTATGCAGCTTGGATTCCTTGTCCAGCTTAAGGTCGCGTGCCGCAAAACGCGGCAGATAGGTTGCTAAACGAGAGCCGAAGCGGGCACCCGCGTTTGCACAGTAGCGCTGTATTAACTCATGCAGGTTGCCTGAGCCTAGTGTGGTCTGTGATCGGCCGAAGGTGAGGTGCCCAGTGTCACCATCAATCAGTGTCACTTGGCCGTAATCACCTAACACTTTTCCGGTTTCGAAGATATTTATGAGAGATTCGGCGGTTTTCTTTTGGGTTGTAGTCAACATAATCATAACTCCTCAGTTTTTGGGTTGAGCTTCAATTTTTTGATAACCTGGAATTCATGCTGAGCATTTAGCCATCAAATGCTACATCCCCTTCATCCACCGCGTCTCCTACATTGATACCCTTGAAGTCAAACAACTTGCTGTCCATCAGGTGTGAGGATTTCACATTCTGCATGGCGGTGAAGATGGATTGACTACGGCCGGGGTATTGGCGCTCCCACGCAGTTAACATTTCCTTGATATTCTGGCGTTGCAGGTTTTCTTGCGCACCGCACAGATTGCACGGGATGATGGGGAATTTCAGGGTGCGGGCAAAGCTGGCAATGTCTTTCTCGGCGCAATAAGCCAGCGGACGAATTACCACGTGGTCGCCCTTATCGGTAACCAGCTTTGGTGGCATAGCTTTGAGTTTTCCGCCAAAGAATATATTCAGGAACAGCGTCTCTATCATGTCGTCGCGGTGATGGCCCAATGCGATCTTGTTCGCACCCAATTCTCCGGCCACGCGATAGATAATGCCGCGACGTAAACGCGAGCACAGTGAGCAGGTGGTTTTGCCTTCTGGAACTTTCTCCTTGACGATGGAGTAGGTGTCCTGGGTTTCAACGCGATACTCTATGCCCAGGGATTTGAAATAGTCCGGCAGTATATGCTCCGGAAAACCTGGTTGCTTCTGATCCAGATTCATGGCGATAAGGCGAAAATTTATCGGCGCGCGCTTTTGCAGCGTAAGTAAAATTTCCAGCAACGTGTAAGAGTCCTTGCCACCAGACATGCACACCATGATGGTGTCGCCTTCCTCGATCATGTTGAAGTCGCCGATAGCACGGCCAACTTGCTGTTCCAGTCGTCCGCGCAGGCGGTTAAAGTTGCTGGAGTGATGCTCAAAATGGATGGGTTGTGTAATGGCGTTCATATTGTTCATTCAAAGGTTAATGCTACGTCCGCCATCCACCGCAATAATTTGTCCGGTAATGTAGGGCGCATCACTTAATAAAAAATTCACGGTGCGGGCAATGTCGTCGGGCTCGCCTTCACGCTTAAGCAAGGTGTGTGCGATGACCTTTCGCCGTCGCGTTTCATCGCTCCATTCTGCACTTTCAGGCCACACAATTACGCCGGGAGCAACAGCGTTGACGCGTACCTGCGGGGCCATTTCCTGCGCCAGAGCGCGTGTGAGCGCCGCCAGTCCGCCCTTTGCAATGCTATACAGCAGGTAGCCGTGCATTGGTCGTTCGGCATGAATGTCCACTATGTTGACAATGGCGCCGTGATTGTGGCGTAACTCCCTCGCTGCCGCTTGTGCGAGCAGCAGCGGGGCTTTCAGGTTTGTACCAATGAGGTCGTTCCAGTTTTGATCGTTAACATCGCTTAGCGACGTAGGAAAAAAACTGGAGGCATTGTTGACCAGCGCATCCAACCGCCCAAAGTGGCTGATGGTTTCCTCTACCAGCCGGGACAGAGCTTGCGGGTCCAGCAGGTCGGCCTGTATGTGCAGCACAGAGTCGGGGCGCTCGTCTTGCAGCTCTGATTGCAAATCCAATGCATCCTGCGCAGAAGAACGGTAGTGCAGCGCGATATCCGCCCCCGCCGCGTGCAACTTGCGGCAGATCGCTGCACCCACGCGCTTTGCGCCACCCGTCACTAATACCACTTTACCTTGCATGGTGCTCTCCACTAAACTTACGGCTTGTAATTTAACACATCCCCATCGCTCAATCATGCTCTCACTGCCCGTGCCATCTCCAGAAGCTCAAGCGCATAGCGATCAAGTTCGTGATCTGATTCATTACGACATCTTGCGGCAAGGCGGGTGGATTCCATTTTCGCGTTTCATGGAGCTGGCGTTATACGCGCCGGGAATGGGCTATTACAGTGCCGGGGCACGTAAGTTCGGCGCAGCCGGAGATTTTGTCACCGCGCCGGAAATTTCTGCATTATTTGGTCGAACGTTAGCGCGACAATTAGTTGAAATTATGGCGCAAAGCACCCCGCATATTATCGAACTCGGTGCAGGTAGCGGCAAGCTGGCTGTAGATATATTGAGCGAGCTGGAAAAGCAGAATAGTCTGCCCGAACGTTACGACATTCTGGAAGTAAGCGCTGATTTACGCGAGCGGCAACAAGCATTGCTGCAAGCGCACTTGCCACATTTAATTAACCGCGTGCATTGGCTGGATTCGCTTCCAGACAGCATTTCTGGCGTGCTTGTCGCTAACGAAGTGCTAGATGCTTTGCCAGTGCATCTGGTGCGCTGGACTGATGCGAATATTCTTGAACGCGGTGTGGCGAGCGAGGGGGACAAGTTTGTGTGGCAGGAACGTCTGCCGGAAAGTTCAATGCTGCGGGAGATTGCCCAACAGATCAAAGTGCCTGAAGACACTCTCAGTGATGTGTCGCTTGCCGCACGTGGCTTGGTCAAAAGTCTGAGCGATCGCTTACAACAGGGCGTACTCCTTTTGATTGACTATGGTTTTGGCGCGCGCGAGTTTTACCATCCGCAGCGCACACAAGGCACACTCATGTGCCACTATCGTCATCATGCGCATGACGATCCGTTTTTCATGCCCGGTTTGCAGGACATTACTGCGCATGTCGATTTCACCGCCGTAGCAGAAGCGGCCATTGATGCAGGATTGCACCTTTATGGTTATACCACGCAAGCCTATTTTCTGATTAACAGCGGAATTACTGGATTACTGGCAGAAACCGATTCAGAAAATGTTCTCGAATACCTTCCACTTTCAGCAGAGCTGCAAAAACTGACCAGCCCTGCTGAAATGGGTGAGTTGTTTAAAATAATTGCGCTGGGCAATGGCGTGGATTTGCCTCTAAGTGGATTTGTGTCGGGTGATAAGTCACGTTTATTATAAATAAATCCAGGACACCCTTTGTATTCAGTCGATTCGTTCGCTAGCAGCCTGCCGGACGTAGTCTCCAGCTGGAATTTTCGGAGTCAGCATGTTTTATCTTACACGGTGACTTTGGATTTACACTGCCTCTAAATAATTTTTTAAGGCACAAAATTATGAAGCAACACTACCTGTTGATTATCCTGTGCGCTGGTGCTATCGGCTGGGCACAGGCGGCGGTATATAAAAAAATCGATGCTGATGGACATGTAACTTATTCCAGCTCACCTATAGAAGGCTCCAAAAAACTTGTTTTGGAGCCACCGACTATTGTGCCGTCCCCTGCGGGTGTACACAAAAAGGCTGCACTTTCTAATGTTCTCAAGGTAGATCAGGCGACACAGAAAAACCGTGATAACTTGCGTCGCAAGATACTTGAAGAAGAATTGTCAACAGAACTCAAGCTGGTCGAAGAATCTCAGCTGAATCTGAAAAACGGGAAAGAAAATTCAAAAATTCTCAAGGATCAATACGGTAACAGCTATCAGAATGCGGCCAAAGATGAAGACAATATAAAAGCCTTGCAGGGGAAGGTTATGCTACACGAAAAGAATGTCGAAGCGCTTAAGATAGAACTGCAAAAACTCAGGTAATTTATAGTGTGCTTTTTCGGCCAACTTTATCAAAAAATTGCCTAAGCACTACAAACGATAGGCCTGACAACTTGTCGGGTTTGAGGAGTCGTTGCTAAATTTGTAGTCGATTTCATTTGAGCCCGACAAGCTGTTGGTTCAGCATGGCGGACATATTACTCCTCGGTAGCGGGCTTTTTCGTAGCAGCAGGCTTTTTTGGAGTGACGGATTTTTTCGTGGCGGCGGGTTTTTTTGTAGCAGCGGCCTTTTTCGGAGCGGCTGGTTTTTTCGTAGCAGCAGGCTTTTTCTTGGCTGTGGCTTTCTTTTGAGACGGCCCTTTTGCCACACGTTCTGCCAGCAGTGTTAACCCTTCTTGCAATGTTATTTCTTCCGGGGATACGTCTTTAGGCAGCGTGGCGTTAACCTTCCCATGCCTTACGTATGGTCCATAGCGGCCATTGCAGACCTCTACCTGCTTTTGATCATCAGGATGTACGCCCAGTTCTCGTAACACAGTATTGGAAGTTCTTGCCTCTGCTAATAATGCAACCGCGCGGTCCAGCTGTATGGTGAAAACACTGTCACCCTTGGGAATGGATTTAAATTTCCCATCATGGCCGACATAAGGGCCGAAGCGTCCAATGTTGACGATAATTTTTTTGCCACTTTCGGGGTGGAGTCCCAATTCCTTGGGAAGTTGCAACAGTTCTGTGGCAGCAGCAAGATCTGCATTCTCTGGCGGTAATTCCTTTGGCCAGGAAATCCGCTTCGGCTTTGTTTTGGAACCTGTCTCTACTTCACCAAGTTGTATGTAATAGCCATAAGGACCGCGCAACAGTAACACCGGCAGACCACTGGCTGGATCGTTTCCCAGCTCCTTGCGTATTTCTCCCGGATCGGATTCACCTGTGAGGTTGCGAGTGTAATCACACTCCGGGTAGGTCGTGCAGCCAATGAAGTTGCCACGTTTGCCCAGACGGGTCGCTAACGGCTTGCCACACTTGGGGCAGGCTTCGTCGATTAGCTCTTGTGTTACATCTTTACGTTCGATATTTTTTTTATCTTGTATAAGCGCAGCGAAGGGATGCCAGAAATCGTTCAATACCGGTATCCAGTCGCGCTTGCCATCTGAAACCTCATCCAGCTCATCTTCCATTTGCGCAGTAAATCCGTAATCAACATAGCGCGTAAAATGTTCGGTGAGGAAGCGTATAACAACCCGTCCGACATCGGTCGGCTTGAATCGTTTTTTGTCGAGTAATGCGTATTCACGAGCCTGGAGCGTGGAAATAATGCTGGCGTAAGTTGAGGGACGTCCAATGCCATGCTCTTCTAAAGTTTTTACTAAGCTCGCTTCGGAAAATCGTGGTGGGGGCTGGGTAAAATGCTGCTCACCGTATAGCTTGTCAAGAGGAATAGCCTCTCCTTCTTCCAGAGGCGGCAATTTTTTGTTTTCTTCTTCTTCACTGTCATCCGTGCTTTCTTGATAGACAGCGATAAAGCCAGGAAATACCAGGGTTTGACCGCTGGCACGAAACAGGGTGTCATCCCCGCCGAGGCGGATATCAAGGCTGACTGTATCGAAACGCGCAGGGGCCATTTGACATGCGAGGGTACGCTTCCAGATCATTTCATAGAGTCGCGCTTGATCTATGGTGAGAAATTCCCGCATGCTATCCGGGGTACGAGCAATCGAGGTCGGTCGTATTGCTTCGTGAGCTTCCTGTGCATTTTTGGCTTTGCTTTTGTAGATGGGTGCAGTTTTAGGCAAATATTCTGATGCAAATTGTGCAGCGATATAACCCCGTATTTCCTGTAAGGCTTCTTGTGCAAGCGTGACGGAATCGGTACGCATATAACTGATCAGCCCTACAGTTTGACCGCCGATGTCGATACCTTCATAAAGCTGTTGGGCGAATCGCATAGTGCGGTCAGTAGGCATGCCTAATTTGCGCGCTGCCTCCTGCTGTAGCGTGGAGGTAGTGAACGGAGCAGCGGCATAGCGCTGTTTGGCTTTCTTTTCCACGCGTACCACGCGCGGCGGCAATTTGGCTGCACTGATGTTGTCAAAAATGTTGCGGTATGCCGTCTCACTGGGTATGCCGAGTTGCTCCAGCTTTTTCCCTTGATATTGAAACAGTTTGGCGGTAAATGGTTGGTTGTTTTTCTGGCTGTCGAGATGGACAGTCCAATATTCCTGCGAGCGGAATGCCTCGATTTCTAATTCTCGTTCTACGATCAGGCGCAGTGCCGGACTTTGCACGCGTCCAGCAGAAAGCCCAGGGCGTATTTTGCGCCATAGTAGCGGCGAAAGATTGAAACCCACCAAATAATCCAGCGCACGTCGCGCTTGTTGCGCGTTGACCAAGGGAACGGAAATTTCACGCGGATGTGCAACGGCTTCGAGTACCGCAGACTGAGTGATTTCGTAGAATACGACGCGCTGCATGGATTTATTTTTTAAGTTACGCTTGCCTTTGAGCAGCTCAGCGACATGCCATGCAATGGCTTCCCCTTCTCTATCCGGGTCAGGTGCCAGGTAGATGTTGTCTGCCTGAGCGGCAGCTTTTGCGATGGCGTCTACATGTTTGCTGTTGCGCGCAATAACTTCATACTGCATGGCAAAATCATTTTCAGGATCGATCGCACCCGATTTGGGTATCAGGTCGCGCACGTGTCCATAGGTCGCTAGTATTTCAAAATCTTTACCCAGATATTTTTTCAGGGTGACGGCCTTGGCCGGTGATTCAACGATTAGTAGATTGCTCGCCATGGTGATTTTTTTTGATTTTAATGTTTAATGTAAGCGACTGGAATCGGCCGGAATAAGCAGATCTTCGATAATTAAAGGATCCAAATCTTGACGTTGGTTCCACAACACTATGAGAACGATTAGTTTAATTTGATTCAATGGCAAATTGTCACGGTTCAATGCAACCGCGCGGTCGAGAATCATTTCCCGTTCTACGGGTGTGATTATCTTGTTTTGTTCCCAAAATGTCAGGAAGCAACGTGTTTCAAAGCTAATGCGCTTGATTTCCAATTCGGCATAAAAGCGTCCATTGCTATCATTTATGGTGGATGGATAGTTTGCTTTACTCAACTGCTCCAGGCCAGACAGCCAAGTCAGCGCACGATGAATGTCCTCATCTTCGAATCCGGCAGCGGATAACTTGCGGGATAGCTTGTCTGAATTGGGATAGTGGCCAGCATGAAAATAGCTTTCAAATAAATACATTAAAATGTCAAACATAATGCCCCGATCAAAAATTGATTAGTAGGTAATGATTAAACTTTGGAGCAAGGAATTATAAATAGCTACAGCTTTTTTCTCCTACAGGAGAGATGCTGCCAGACCTGAATAATTGCAAGTTTAATTTATACGTTGGTAAAGCCCGCCTGGTAATGTTGCGATGTCACCAGCCAGCTCCAGTTGCAACAGGATGGCGGATAGCGCACTAATCGTCAAGCCACTGCGCTGGCTCAAGCTGTCCATATCTACCGGATCGAAACCTAAATGTATTAACAAGGGGTGTTCTTTTAGTACGCTAGATTGCAGGGGTGTGCTGGCGGAAAAATGCCCCAGTTCTTCTAGAATGTCTTGCGCGCACTCTACCAGTTTAGCGCCCTGCTTGATCAAACGATGGCATCCTTTTGTCTGTGGGGCGTGGATGGAACCGGGAATGGCGAAAACATCACGCCCTTGTTCCAACGCCATACGGGCGGTAATCAGTGAGCCGCTTTGCAGAGAAGCTTCGATCACCAGGCACCCTAAGCTAAGTCCGCTGATGATTCGATTACGGCGCGGAAAATTTGCCGCTAGTGGCGGAGTTCCTAATGCATACTCGGAAATCAGCACGCCTTCCTGTGCCAATTGGTGCGCCAGTTGGCGGTTGGCTGCAGGATAAACTTTGTCCAATCCAGTGCCAACTATGCCTATGCTGGAGCCGCACTCACGCAACCCTCCGCGATGTGCTGCGGCGTCTATACCATGTGCCATCCCACTGACAATGCACAATTCAGCAGCACTCGCTGCCTGCGCAAAAGCCTCCGCATTGCTCAGTCCTTGTGGGGTGGCATTACGACTGCCAACAACGGCTAGCGCCGGGTGGTTAAGCAATTCGAGCCGTCCTTTTACATACAGGAGTAGTGGTGGATCGGAGATGTTAAGCAAAGCCTGCGGATAATCACGGTCAGCCAGTGTAACAATATGGTTGTGCGGATCAGTCAGCCAACTGGCAATGGGCGCAAGCTTTTCTTCGTCCCAGCCTTGTGTGATGGTTGCAGCAATGATTGGCTTAACTATTTGTTGGAGAGAATGCGCCGGCGTGGCGAAGATTTGAGTGGGCGTGCCGAAAGCTTTTAGCAGACGGCGCGCCCCTTCATTCCCTAAACCAGATATCTGGTTCAGGGCAAGCCATGACGCAAGTTCAGCGTCCATAGGCATGGGGAGTCAGGGCGTCAGTGCGTTATCTAACAATTGCACTGGAAGTCGGGTTCGCATCACTAGAGCGTAGGCAACTTTGTCAAAAGTACGGAATACAAATAACAGGCCGTAGCGCACATCCGGCAGAGTATGTGTTTCCCCTTTTTCCTTGGTAACATCTCCCTTGCGATACAGCGCCAGTACATGGCCATTTTCAAGGCCATCACGAAGCCCCTTATTGAGGGTTACGATGGAGTGTTGACCCGCTTGAGAAACACCAGCATAAATAGAGATAACGCGTGCTGCAATCTGGCTGTCCGGGGCACGGGGTACATAGCTTCCGGCAAACTCACCGGAAGCTTGGATAAGCCGATCCCCTTTGTTAATGTCATTAAGCGCTCTGACGATCTTAAGCGTGCTGATGTCAGCGAATTTTTCAACCTCCGCATCACCCAAGTAAACTGCTTCATATCCCAGTACCTTCTTGTCCTCTGGGTCAAGCAGTGTTTTGCCCGGACGGTAAATTTGCCACAGCAACCCCTGGTCTTCGGATAGGCCTTTAACATATGCTGTATCTCCAGTGGCCAGAAGGACGCGTTTCTCGAGGGTGCCAACTATAGTTGGTGCGGTAGATAGCCCATTTTCCTCAATTATTAGCGGCCTGCTGAGGAAAGGTTCAATGGCCTTAGCTGGAATGCTGGGGATTGCGTTGTGTTCACTGCTTTGCACATATACTCGGGGGGAAAGTTTCACACTGTTAGTTTGGCCTGCTCCGGTCTTTATAATTTGACCTAGGCGTAGTGTGCCGCTTGCACGATCCAAATGAACCACGTCTCCGGGATAAATCCAGTGCGGATCTTTAATGGAACCTTTGTTTAAGCCCCAAATTTGAGGCCATTTCCATGGATCCTTAAAAAATTTGGCGGAGATGTCCCACAGCGTGTCTCCTTTCACTACAATGTGACTATCTGGTGCATTGTCATGGATTTTAACCGTGTCAGCAAAGGCGAAGGTGGGCAATAAACAGCAAATCAGCGATATAATAATCTTTTGCATGGAAACTCCATTTTGCGTGGAAACCCAGTTTTTAGAAACCAAGCTGAGAACGACTAGTATTGCACGATGTTTGTGTAATACGTTTTAAATTTTGCCCCCAGTTATTTAAATTAGCAAGCATTTATGGCGATTCTACAAATATTGCAATATCCCGATGAGCGGTTACATTCCGTCGCAGTACCCGTGCATGAAGTAACGGATACCACCCGCAAGTTGGTCTCTGATATGGCCGAAACAATGTATTCTGCGCCGGGCGTGGGTCTGGCCGCGACTCAGGTGAATGTACATCAACAGATTATTGTGATAGACATTTCTGAAACCCATGATCAGTTGTTGGTGCTCGTTAATCCGGAAATTATGGCCAGTAGTGGTGAGAGCATGTGCGAGGAGGGCTGTTTGTCGGTTCCTGGGATATATGAAAAAATACGCCGCGCTGAACATGTCACTGTGCGCGCACTAAATACGCACGGTGAATCTTTCATGCTTGAAGCGGCCGGGTTGCTGGCGATCTGCATTCAACATGAGATGGATCATCTTAAGGGTAAGGTGTTTGTGGAGTATCTTTCGCCACTCAAGCAATCCCGTCTCCGATCCAAGCTTAAGAAGCGCCGACGTGAAACGATGTAAGCACTTCAGAAATGTGCCTTTCTCAAGTGACGGTGTCCTAAGCTTGTTTGCCGCTACGCCTGGCCTTGATTAAAAGTCATCATTAAAATTTAAAGGTGCCCTAATAATCAACTCTTCCCTAAAGATCATTTTTGCCGGCACTCCGGAATTTGCAGCCACCGCACTAGAGGCGCTGATGGTGCAACAATTTACTGTAGTCGCGGTGTTGACTCAGCCCGATAGGCCTGCTGGCCGCGGTATGCGACTCACAGCCAGCCCTGTCAAGCAACTTGCATTAGCGCGTAGCCTGCCCGTGCTACAGCCTACGTCATTAAAATCTGTCGATGTGCAACAAGAGCTTGCCAATTATGCGGCGGATGTAATAGTGGTTGCGGCTTATGGGCTAATATTGCCAACAGCACTACTACAGTTGCCACGCTACGGTTGTATTAATATCCACGCTTCACTATTGCCGCGCTGGCGTGGTGCGGCACCTATTCAGCGCGCCATTCTGGCAGGTGACGACAAAACCGGTATCACCATTATGCAAATGGATGCAGGACTCGATACTGGCGATATGCTGCTTAAAAAGTCTTGTTCGATCACAGCGCATGACACCACGCAAACATTGCATAACAAATTAGCGAAGTTGGGCGGTGAGTCTGTCGTCGAGGCACTGCACCTGCTTGAGCAAGGACAATTAAAATTTTTGCCGCAGAATGAGACCGAAGCAACTTATGCTGCCAAATTAAGCAAACCAGAAGCGTTAATTGACTGGTCAGAAAGTGCCGCACAAATCATGCGTGCGGTGCGCGCCTACAACCCTTTTCCTATCGCTTATACCATTCTTAATGGGGTATCTGTAAAAATCTGGCAGGCCAGCGTGCGCGACGGAGTTGAAGGTGAAGCGGGAACTGTGTTGGCTATAGAAAAAAACGGTATTCTTGTGGCATGCGGCCATGGGGCATTATGCCTTGAGGTATTGCAGCGCCAGAATGCTAAGGCATTGTCTGCGGTGCAGTTTATGCAGGGGTTTCCTGTGCATTCTGGCGACCGTTGTTCTTCATTCCTCTGACATGCATATCGCACAACGGGGTGCCAGCCAAGTTGTCTGCCAAGTGTTGGCCGGACGCAACCTGAGTCAGACGTTGAGTGCGGCTTTGCATACTATGCCTGGGCAAACCAGGCCCGAATTGACGCCACAACAACGTGGTACGTTACAGGATTTGAGCTACGGCACGCTACGGTTTTACGGTCAGTTAGTGCGCGTGCTGGATCAGCTGTTGCATAAACCGGTACAGGATACACAACTACGTTGCCTGTTATTAGTGGCTTTATATCAACTGCAGCATACTAAAGCTGCGTCCCATGCGGTGGTAGATCATGCCGTGCGCGCGGCACGAAAGTGCAATGCAGCAGCCGGAGGACTGACAAATGGGGTGCTGCGTAATTTTTTGCGCAACCGCGAGGCGTTACTTGCAGTCGCGGCCATCAGCGAGGAAGGCCGCTATGCCTATCCGCAATGGTGGATAACTGCAGTCCAAGCGCAATATGGAATGAATGCGGAGGCTATTTTGCTAGCGGGTAACCAGCATCCGCCCATGACACTGCGTGTGAATTGCCGATGCATCAGTCCAGCAGACTATTTGGCGTTACTTGCGCAGCATGACATTCAGGCCAGACTGATCGAGCCAGATGCTGTGCTGTTGAGAAACCCTCTCCCAGTAAATAAGTTGCCAGGATTTTTCGACGGTCTGGTTTCAGTGCAGGATGCGGGTGCGCAATACGCAGCAAGCTTATTGGAAGTGCAGGACGGTATGCGTGTGCTTGATGCGTGCGCTGCACCGGGCGGAAAGACTACCCATCTACTGGAGCTAGCGCAACTCGATCTGCTCGCTGTGGATAAAAATTCGCAACGCTTGGAACTGGTACGTGAAAACCTGCAACGTTTGCAATTACATGCGCGTTTGCAAAGCGGTGATGCGGCACAGCCCGATAGCTGGTGGGATGGAAAACCATTCCATCGGATTTTGGCCGATGTTCCCTGTTCCGCCTCCGGTGTGGTGCGACGTCATCCCGATATAAAGTGGTTGCGTCGTCCGGGCGATATCAATGGGTTCGCTCAACAGCAGCTGCAAATTCTTTGCGCGTTGTGGCGGTTGCTGGAAAGAGATGGAAAGTTACTATATGTAACCTGTTCCATTTTCGCGCGAGAAAACCAGCAGGTTATTAATGAGTTTTTAAGTCAACATGATGATGGCAAACAATTGCCACTGCACATGCCCAATTTAAATGAAGGTCAACTATTCCCCGATGACCAACGCGATGGTTTCTATTATGCATTACTTCAAAAACGGGCATAACCTGGCTCGATTGCTGGCTGTGCTGCTGGCATTATGGCTAGGTGTTTCGGTCGTCTGTGCCGAAGGCATCTCAGTGCGTAAAACGGAGGTGCGGTTTTCTGACGGCAATTACCAGATTTCGGCTGGTTTCGACATTAGTCTGAACTTTGTTGTAGATCAAGCACTGACGCTCGGCGTGCCTCTGTATTTCATTACCGAGTTCACCCTGATTCGTCCGCGTTGGTACTGGCTGGACGAAGTTATTGCGACAAATGAACAAACTGCCAAATTATCTTACAACAAACTGACACGCCAATACCGCATCAAGCGCGGCTCGCTGTATCAGAATTTTTCTAGCCTGGGCGATGCGCTTCGTATTATCAGTCATCAAACTGCTGCACCTATTGATGCTACGCTATTATCCCAAAAGGTGGACTATATTGCTGCCATACGAATGCATCTGGATGTAACGCAATTACCCAAGCCGCTGCAAGTTAATGCCTTGGCCAATCAGGATTGGGATTTTGATTCCAATTGGTACCGCTGGATAGTGCGCCCTGTCGCATCTGCTGAAGACCGCGAAAGTGAGTAGTCAGTGAAGTATTTGATTTTTGGCAGCGCACTGCTTGGCAGTTTTCTGCTTTATCTGCTGTCAAGCGCCAGTGCTAATACGGATCTGTTTTCACGCAACTACTATGTACTGCTGACTTTGGCTGGGGTTTTGGCATTGAGCCTGACCGTGCTGGTTGGCTATCAATTATGGCAGTTACGCGGCAAGCTCAAGGCACAAGTATTTGGCGCAAAGCTCACCCTGCGACTGACGCTATTTTTCATTTTGATTGCGATTCTACCCGGATTGCTGGTGTATGCTGTTTCGGTACAATTTCTTGATAAGAGCATCGAATCGTGGTTCGATCTTCGGGTAGAAAAAGCGTTAGAGGGTGGTTTAAACCTGGGCCGAAATGCGCTGGAGGCGGACCTTAATGACTTGAGCAAGCAAGGTCAGTCCACCGCTCTGTTTCTTTCAAAGCAATCTCCAGCTCAATACAAAAAAACGTTGTCTCAGCTAATAGGCAACGGCACTGTTCAGGATGTTGCATTATTTAACGAAAGCGGAAAGTTACTAACATTTGCCAGTAGTAACCACAAGCTACCTCCAGATGCGCCGAACGCTGAAATGCTGAGTGAGGCAGGCCAGCAGGGGCTACATAGCATTGTTGATACATTGTCTGATAACAGTCTGATATTGCGTGTGCTGGTGATGGTTATGCCACAGCAGTTGACGGCTGGGACGCTTATCCTGCAGCTGACACAGCCAGTGGCCAAACAGCTTGCCGCTGACGCAGAAATGGTACGAGCGGTTTATCGCGATTACCAGGAGCTGTCACTGTCTCGTTTGGGATTGAAGCGCTTGTTCGGCATCACGCTGACGATATCACTGTTGATCGTGTTGTTGAGCGCGGTGTCAGCTGCTTTTTTTATCAGTGATCGCCTAAGTGCACCGCTCGCAGCGCTGGCCGAAGGAACGCGGGCGGTAGCGCAGGGCGATTTTTCGCGTCAACATCCAATTAAAAGTGGTGATGAGTTGGGTGCCCTGACTGGACTATTCAACCAGATGACGTTACAACTGGCTGATGCTAAAGCTACGAGCGAGCAGCAACAGCGCCAAGCGGAAGATGCTAAAGCTTACTTGGAAAGCATGCTGGCACACCTGTCGTCTGGTGTTTTAGTGGTGGATGAGCAATTCAGGCTGCGTTCGGTCAACAGTAGTGCTGCACAGATACTTGGGTTGTCGCTCCTGAATATGCAGGATGTGCCCTTAGCGGAGATCTCTGTGCGGCATCCCCTGTTACGCTCCTTTTCTGATGCGGTCATGCAGGCATTTAATGAAGTGGAAAGCGGCGAATGGCAGCGTCAAATTGAGCGCCTTAGCAAGAATGGTGATCAGATTTTGTTAATACGCGGCACTCGTTTATCCACAGCAACGGACAATAGCTACGTAGTGGTGTTCGACGACATTACCTATTTGCTACAAGCAGAACGCCAGGCCGCGTGGGGCGAAGTGGCACGTCGTCTGGCGCACGAAATCAAGAACCCGCTTACACCCATACAGCTATCTGCGGAGCGCCTTCAGCACAAGTTGAGTGACAAACTGGACGGTAATGACGCACAGCTATTGCAGCGAGCCACGCAGACTATCGTGAGTCAGGTGGCAGCAATGAAAAACATGGTAACGGAATTCGCTGATTATGCCCGGAGGCCTGCTCCCAAGATGGTGGTGCTGGACATGCACCAACTGCTACGCGAAGTGCTCGGGTTGTATGAAGCAAACAGCAATCCGATTGCCTTGCGTTTGAATGCGGTGCACACTCGAGTGAAGGGGGATGCGACACGCTTGCGTCAAGTGATCCATAATTTGTTGCAGAATTCGTGTGACGCTTTACAAAACGTGACTCAACGAGAAATTATTCTGAGCACGGAAGAGGAAGGCGGCGCATTAAAGCTGTGTGTGCAAGATAATGGCAGCGGTTTTCCTGAGCATATGCTGGTGCGCGCTTTCGAACCGTACCGGACGACTAAGCCCAAAGGTACTGGACTAGGTTTGGCAATCGTGAAAAAAATTGTGGAAGAACACGGTGGCAGCATTGTTATTGAAAATGTAGCAACTGGTGGAACGCGAGTAAGTGTTACCTTGCCCTTATTGATAGAGGTCGCGTAAAAATGGCAACTAAAGAAATTCTAGTGGTAGATGATGAAGTTGGAATACGTGAGTTGCTCTCGGAAATCTTGTTTGACGAAGGTTATCATGTGCATCTGGCTGAAAATGCTATTCAGGCTCGCGATTTTCGCAATCGGCAGGTGCCGGATTTAGTGCTGCTGGATATATGGATGCCGAATACCGATGGTGTCAGCCTGCTTAAAGAGTGGGTGGGGCAGAATTTGTTGACTATGCCAGTGATCATGATGTCAGGGCATGGCACCATAGAAACAGCACTAGAGGCGACGCGCATTGGTGCGGTGGATTTCCTTGAAAAACCAATTGCGTTAAAGAAATTGCTTGATGCTGTTGCCAAGGCAATCATGCTGGGTGCAACACCAAATATTAGGCAGAAAGCTACATCGGCAGATTTAACTGACGGGGGAGGCGTGGCGACTATTTGGGAGGCTGCGGCGCAATTTTCGTTGCCGCTCGATTTACCATTACGCGAAGCACGTGATCATTTTGATAGCCTTTATTTTAATTATCACATGCATAAAGAGAACGGAAATATGACTCGTGTAGCGAAGAACGTTGGTTTGGAACGCACCCATTTGTATCGTAAATTAAAACAGCTCGACGTTAAGTTCGCCAAGAAGGATTTGGGCGAAGATTAACAATTGCAAACGGAAATGCCAGATTGGTGTAGGGTGAAAAATATAATATGAATATAGCTTGAGATATGTAAGCGATATTTACTCTAATGATTGGTTGTTGTGTCTTTTAGAAACCGCGCAAATACGCTGTATCACGGTGGGGCCTGGCTCTTGAAACTCACCTTCTTGATAGGCAATTACTGTCATGTGCGGAAAAAAAACCTCTAATAGCTCATTAGAGCGCAGCAAAAAATCTGGATTTTTTGGTCGCCCAAAGCGCTCATTACCATCCATGAAGGTTTCATAAATCAGCACCCCACCAGCATGCAGTGACTCGATCAGTTGTGGTAATAGTGGTCGATGCAGATAACGACTGACGACTATGCCATCAAAGCGACGGCCAGAATATGGCCAAATATCATTCTCCAAGTCTGCTGCCATTGTTGATACATTAGCTAGCTGTTGTAGCTCGGCAAGCGCAGCTTCATTACGATCTACGGCATTTACTTGCCAGTGGTTGTCCGCAAGCCAACGCGTATGGCGTCCGCTGCCACACGCTAAATCGAGCACCTGCCCGCCTTTACGAATCAATTGAGCATAACGGCAAATCCATGGCGATGGAATACCCTCGTGTTGTAATAGAGCAGTGTCTCCGTTATGTTTTGTCATCTTTTAAATAGTGCTTGCTCTGCAAAGCGCTTCAATTGTATGGTTATACGATAAATGCATAGCGACAGTAAGTAAGGCCAGCCTTTTGCTGGGGACAACTTGCTTAGCAAAGACCGCGCGATAATTGGTGAAAGCTATCATAATATGAAAGATGCCAAGTGTGGTTTCTAAAAGTGTTAATTCCTGCAATAATCCAGAGATAGGAATAATATTTGTTAAATTGAGGCAGCATAACTATGACGCAAGATAAGTTAAAACTCGCGGTGGCACAAGCCGCAATAGCGTATGTCCCGGCGAATTGCATCGTGGGAGTGGGCACTGGCTCGACGGCTAATTTCTTTATAGATGAGCTGGCAAAGATCAAGAAAAAAATATGCGGTGCAGTGGCTAGCTCCGAGGCTTCAGCGGAGCGTTTAAAAGCGCATGGTATCCAAGTGGTTTCGCTGAATGATGCGGGTAGCTTACCTGTTTATGTAGATGGGGCAGACGAGATTACGCGTCATTTGCATATGATTAAGGGCGGTGGCGGCGCATTGACGCGCGAAAAAATAATAGCTGCTGCGAGCAAAAAATTTGTTTGTTTATGCGATTCCAGCAAGCTAGTAGATGTACTTGGAAACTTCCCCTTGCCGCTGGAGGTGATTCCCATGGCAAGTAGCTATGTGGCACGCCAGATGGTGCTGCTTGGTGGTAAACCAAAATTGCGCGAGGATTTTGTTACTGACAACGGCAACCGCATTCTGGATGTATCCGGCCTAAAAATATTGAACCCGGTGGAGCTGGAAACTACGTTGAATAATATTGTCGGCGTGGTCAGCAATGGCTTGTTTGCACGTCGTGGAGCAGACGTACTGTTGCTTGGGACTGAAAGCGGGGTACAGGTCCTTGCCGCTGAATTGTAATAATGTTGTCACAGTACGCGAGTAGTATCCCCAACAATTATCCATTTATAAGGACCTGAATTATGGCCTCTACTGAACATACATCTAAGCAATTTGATGCCGAGCTGGAGGCGGTGCGTGCGCGAGTATTGCAAATGGGTGGATTGGTGGAGAGTCAGATTCGGCTCGCTATTGAGGCACTGGTGAGTGGCGATGTGCCGTTGATGAACCGCATTATCAACGATGATCATCGCGTTAACGCGATGGAGGTGGAAATCGACGAGAGCTGTAACCAGATTATTGCTCGCCGTCAACCTGCTGCAGGTGACTTGCGTATGGTGATGACGGTAATCAAGACGATTACTGATCTCGAACGTATCGGCGACGAGGCGGAAAAAATAGCACGCATGGGTAAACTGCTGTCGCAGAGGAAAAGTCTCATCCTGCCACGCTATACGGAGATCCAGCGTGCCGCAGAAATGGCTCTGGACATGCTACGCAAATCGTTGGATGCCTTTGCTCGTCTTGATCTTGCCTATGCGGCCCAAGTAGTACGTCAGGATGAGTTGGTTGATGAAGAATTCCGCACCATCATGCGCTACCTCATTACCTTCATGATGGAAGATCCGCGCACCATCTCCACTGCGCTGGAAATTTTGTTCGTCGCCAAGGCTATTGAGCGCATCGGGGATCATGCCAAAAACATGTCCGAGTATGTGATCTACATGGTCAAAGGCAAGGACGTGCGTCATGTCACTGTAGAAGAAATTGAGCGCGAAGTTCTGGAGTGATTTGCCAGGCTGTGTGTACGCTCCATCATAATGGGTGCATAAACCGCCGGCAATGTTTCAGTCATGAGTGCAACATTAATTGATAGGGGATCTGCTCCTCGTTTGTGAATCCATGCTCACAATGACTACTTCGATTTTATAGTTGCCATCAGCAAAGAAGTTCGCGTTGGTTGCACCTTCGCCAATTATAATGATCTGGAATCTCTTCGGACCCAGGCTGATTAAGTCATCTGTAAGTGATCCAGCCCCGCCATCATGTCGCGATCCTTGGAGTTTTGACCTTTCAGCTTGAAACGCAGGCGCAGATCATTGACTGAATCGGCATTCTTTAACGCTTCTTCATAACTGATAAGGTTGGCTTCATGCAGATCGAACAGCGCTTGATCGAACGTCTGCATCCCAAGCTCGCGCGATTTGGACATCACCTCCTTAATTGCAAGCACCTCGCCCTTGAAGATCAAGTCAGAGATGAGCGGTGAGTTAAGCATGATTTCCATGGCGACCGAGCGGCCTATCCCATCCACACGGGGGATTAGACGCTGCGAAACAACTGCCTTGATATTAAGAGATAAATCCATCATCAATTGCTCGCGACGCTCTTCCGGGAAGAAGTTGATGATGCGATCCAGTGCCTGATTTGCACTATTAGCGTGCATGGTAGCCATACACAGGTGGCCAGTCTCGGCAAAAGTCACAGCATATTCCATGGTTTCACGGTCGCGAATCTCACCGATGAAAATAACATCTGGTGCTTGGCGCAATGTATTTTTCAATGCGACTTCCCAAGAATCGGTGTCTACTCCAACCTCGCGGTGAGTGATAAGGCAGTTGATGTGCTCATGCACAAACTCAACCGGATCTTCGATGGTTATGATGTGACCGTAAGTATTCTGGTTACGGTAACCAAGCATGGCTGCCAATGTTGTGGATTTCCCGCTGCCGGTGCCGCCAACAAGAACGACCAGTCCGCGTTTGGTCATTACCACATCTTTTAGCACTTCTGGCATCCCCATTTGCGTAAGATCGGGAATCTTGGTGGTGATGGTGCGCAACACCATGCCTATACGCTGCTGCTGCATAAACACATTAACGCGGAAACGGCCAATGCCGGCTGGACTGATAGCGAAGTTACATTCGTGTGAAGCTTCGAAATCAGCGGCTTGGCGGTCGTTCATGATGCTGTTCGCTAGTTCCATAGTGTGCTGCGGTGTAAGCACCTGTTGTGAAACGGGGGTCATCTTGCCATCCACTTTAAGTGCAGGCGGGAATCCAGCGGTGATAAACAGGTCGGATGCCTTCTGGGTAATCATCCCTCGCAACAGATTATGCATTAGTTCGTAAGCCTGATCTCTTTCCATGATGCTCTCCTGATAACCTGCTGATTAACCGACAATCGCATCCTTGTTAGTCGCCTTGGTGCGCGCTTCTACAGACGATACAACGTTGCGCTTGACCAGATCTTGCAGGCATTGGTCCAGCGTTTGCATTCCAAGAGCACCGCCGGTCTGGATGGAGGAATACATTTGTGGCACCTTGGCTTCGCGAATCAAATTGCGGATGGCTGGAGTGCAAATCATAATTTCATGAGCTGCCACACGTCCGGTACCGTCTTTTGTTTTAAGCAATGTTTGTGAAATGACAGCACGCAGTGATTCAGACAGCATGGCGCGCACCATTTCCTTTTCATCAGCGGGGAAGACGTCAATGATGCGGTCGATTGTCTTAGCCGCAGAGCTGGTGTGTAGTGTTCCGAACACCAAATGACCGGTTTCAGCCGCAGACATGGCCAGACGTATGGTTTCCAAATCGCGCATTTCACCTACCAGTATAATGTCTGGATCTTCGCGCAATGCGCTACGTAAAGCATTTTGGAATGAAAAAGTATGCGCGCCAACTTCGCGCTGGTTGACCAAACACTTTTTACTTTCATGTACAAATTCAATCGGGTCCTCCACGGTCAGGATGTGCCCCATTTCATGTTCGTTGCGATGATTAACCATTGCCGCCAATGTGGTGGACTTACCTGATCCAGTTGGGCCCGTCACTAACACCATGCCCCGCGGATAATCGGCAATAGACTCCAGAATTTTTGGAGCTTTGAGGTCTTCCAAGGTCAATATCTTGGATGGAATGGTACGCAACACCGCACCCGCACCGCGCTGGTGGACAAAGGCATTTACGCGGAAACGTGCAAGTCCTGGGACCTCAAAAGAAAAATCAATTTCTTTATTCTCTTCATAAATTTTGCGCTGCCCATCGTTCATGATGTCATATACCATGGCATGCACTTCCGTGTGCAGCATCGCCGGCAAGTTGATCTTCCGTATATCGCCATGCACTCGAATCATCGGTGGCAGCCCAGCAGACAGATGCAAATCGGAAGCCTTGTTTTTGACACCAAAAGCAAGCAGTTCGGTAATGTCCATATATAATCCTAGTTGATTCGCGGAATTGAACTATCGCATGAAAATTAAATTAAGGGCGCGATTTAATGATGTCTCAACTTCACCTTTACATTGATGCCTATTAGATAAGATGCTGTGTAGCCACCACAAATTGATGAAGCATTCAGTTTCGACGACCAGTTAATTATGACCGCGATCACTTCCAACTTGCAAGCTGTCAATCATGCTATTGCGCAGGCTGTGCGCATGGCTCATCGGCGCAAGGAAAGCATTGAGTTGCTGGCGGTGAGTAAAGGTTTTTCTGCAGTTGCAGTACGCGAAGCATACCTAGCTGGGCAACGCGCTTTCGGCGAAAGTTATATCCAGGAGGCCTTGGACAAAATCGAGCTGCTACGTGACTTGCCGTTACAGTGGCATTTCATCGGGCCGGTACAGAGTAATAAAACGCGGGCTATTGCAACGCATTTCGCATGGGTACACAGTGTTGATAGGCTGAAAATCGCTGAGCGCCTGTCAGCACAGCGGCCCGCCAATTTACCGCCACTAAATGTATGTATACAAGTTAATGTGAGCGGAGAAGATAGTAAGAGCGGTGTGGCACCTGGCGGATTAGTGGAGCTGGCACAGGCTGTGGCGTGTTTGCCACACCTTAAGTTGTGTGGGCTGATGGCCGTTCCTGCGCCTGCTGAAGGATTAGAAGCCCAACGCATACCATTTTTTAAGCTGCGCGCGCTTATGCAGCAGATCAATACGCAAGGTTTGGCACTGGATACGCTATCGATGGGAATGTCGCATGATTTAAGTGCGGCAATACTGGAAGGGGCGACTATCGTGCGTGTCGGGACGGCAATCTTTGGCGAAAGAAATTACGGGGAAAATCAATGAAAGTTTGTTTTATCGGAGGCGGCAACATGGCGACCGCACTCATTGGCGGCTTGCTTAAAAAGAACTTTGTTGCTGCGCAGATAAGCGTAGTAGAAATCAATGTCAGCCATCATGCAAAATTAAACAATGAATTTGGGGTGCAAGCGGTAGCCGAGCTGGGAGTGGGGGTGGCGGGTAGTGATGTAATTGTATTAGCGGTAAAGCCGCAGCAGTTGCATGGGGTCGCAACCAGTCTGTCGCCTTTGTTGACCGGACAATTGCTGATCTCGATAGCAGCCGGTATTCGCGCCGCTGATCTGGCGCATTGGCTGGGTTCGCAAAACGTAGTGCGCGCCATGCCCAATACGCCTGCCTTAATTCAGAGCGGAGTTTCTGGCTTGTATGCACTGCCTGCGGTAGGCCAAGTGCAGTGCGGCACAGCGCAAACTATACTCGCTGCGGTGGGTAGCACGATATGGCTAAAAGACGAAGAAATGATGGATGCGGTTACTGCGGTGTCTGGCAGCGGTCCCGCTTATGTGTTTTATTTTATCGAGGCGTTGCAACAGGCGGCCAGCGAACTTGGTTTCGATGCAGAAACGGCACGTCACTTGGCAATCAATACTTTCAGCGGTGCAGTTAAACTTGCTGATGCCAGTAGCGAGGATGTGAGTGTGTTGCGAGCGCGCGTCACTTCCAAAAATGGCACTACCGAGCGCGCTCTGCTCAGCATGGAATCCAATGTAGTCAAGCAACATATTGTTACGGCAGTGCAGGCTGCAGCCAAGCGCGCCAAGGAAATGGGAGATGAGCTGGGGAGTGCGTCATGTTGAGTGAAGCGCTACAATTTTTGCTTGATACTTTACTGCAGCCGTTCGCTGCCATATTGCTACTGCGCTTCCACTTGCAATGGTTACGCGCACCGATGCGCAATCCACTGGGTGCATTCATTATGACGCTTACCAATTTTCTGGTACTGCGAGCGCGGCGGATTATTCCTTCTGCCTGGAGTTTTGATGTCGCAGCCTTGCTGCTGGCTTTCGTAGTGGAAGCGATTTATCTCGCTGCTACGTTCTGGTTACAAGGTTTGCCTATGGACTTCTCCATATTCGGATTGCTTATGTGGACAGTAGTCAAGTTGCTCAAGCTCAGCCTATACTTGCTCATGGCGGCGCTGTTTATTCAAGCACTATTATCGTGGTTTAAACCACATTCTCCGATGGCAAGCTTGATGGCCGCAGTGACACAGCCTTTTCTTCTGCCCCTGCAACAGCGTATTCCGCCCGTCGGCAACATTGATTTATCCTTGCTAGTATTGCTCATAGTGTGCCAACTCATCCTCATCGTGCCGCTACGTTGGCTGGAAAGCTTGGTCTTAAGTCTGTTTTGAACGTGTGGTATCACCGCGAAGGAGATAATGTCAAGCTGGTTTTACATGTTCAGCCGGGTGCTAAACGCACTGAGGTGATCGGCTTGCATGATGATGCACTTAAGATTCGCCTAGCCGCCCCACCCATTGAGGGGCGTGCCAATGAAGCGCTGCTACGCTTCATTGCTGGCAGATTTAATGTTCCACGACGTAACGTCGAGCTAAAGCAAGGGGCGCTGTCACGACATAAAGTGGTGTTGGTAAATGGCAGCACAGTGGGCCCGGAGAGTTTGTTTGATTCTGAAAGTGTGTTCAAAACGAAATAATATAAAGTGGTTGTGCCGAATGTCACTAAGGTAATGTGTATTTATGCGTCAAAGTCAAAATGTTAACAAAATTGTAGTGTATGTTTCACGGTAGGCTGTCGCATTTTAAATTTGCTTCGCTTAGTGCCATTCGGTGCTGTGCCAGTTTTTAATATTAAGCCTTGGGGTGCCTTTAAAAAATCAAGTTTCTCAGCAAGGCAAGGCACGAATAAAAAATTTTAGCGGCACCTATATTTGATATATAGGTGATAATTCTTTAGAGTAACGCCGTATTGTGACAAAACTTGGATTTTGAGAGGTGCCCCTTGGTGTTTAGGAAGCCGATGCCGTATCGCTTTATACCCCGCGGATTCAAGTTCGAAGTGCAACAGCCGGAGGTTGCTTGGTGTAGCGTAATTCCACCCCGAAGAATACCTCATGCGGGGTTCTAAATCCGAGTACTTTTCGAGGTCGGTGGTTGATCCGCTCTACCGCCTCCTGCACTTGTTCCTCGGTGATGTCTG